>Ga0307278_10000295_pt1 | contig 25569 bp, 25 predicted proteins | sample ER_DNA_117_FD_194482 | JGI IMG/M metagenome (GOLD analysis project Ga0307278, IMG submission 194482) | Bulk soil microbial communities from the East River watershed near Crested Butte, Colorado, United States - ER_DNA_117 | ecosystem: Environmental > Terrestrial > Soil > Floodplain | place...
CTTTCGAGCCGACCGAAAGGTATGCGGTAACCGGTGTTGGCGCGCCCTGGTAAACATCCGGCACCCAGATTTGAAACGGCACCGCCGCGATCTTAAACCCGAGCGCGACGAGCACGAGCACCATGCTGAAAAGCGCTGCGCCGTGTTCGGTCGAGGGATTGCTCAGCGCGACCGTGATACGTTGCAGGTTCGTTTCACCGGTTGCTCCAAAGAGCCAGGTGATTCCGTAAACGAAGAACGCTGTCGAAAGCGCGCTTAAGACGAGATATTTTACGCCCGCTTCGAGTGTGGCCGGATTGCGCCGCGTAAAACTGACGAGCACATAAAACGAAATCGTTACCAGTTCGAGCGAGACGAAAATGAAGATGAAATCGATCGCTGACGCCATGTACATGAGACCTGCACACGTGAAAACCGGGAGTGCGAAAAATTCGCCGAGTCCCGCTTGAGATGTTGAGCCGGGAAACGAACTGCGCACTACCGGCGCGTAATCGATCATCATGATCAGGACCAGGATCGTGGTCAGCAACGCGAACTGCTTAAAGAAAATCGCCAGCCGGTCCGCGGTGTAAAAGCTCCAGAACCCAGTCGCTTGATCTGGCGGCCCGCCTGGTGCGACAAAAAAGCTGGCAACGAGCACGGCCGCGAGGCCTGCAATTGCAGCGAAAGCCAAAAAACGTCTGTCGACCCGTGTGGCGAACGACTCGACCATCAGAATCGCCATTCCCAGCACCAGCACCGCGATCTCGAGTTCCGGCGCGGTAATCATGGTTGTTTGTTTGCGGTGAGATAAGTGCGAAACGCAGGCGCAACCATTCGCACAAACGATTGCGGGAAAAATCCGTAGTAAAGCAATGCGCCCACAAGTAACGTCACCGGCACGCGCAGGGCTGGTCGAAGATCGGTAAGCTCTTTCCGGTCCCGAAAGCGTTTGCCAAGCGTTCCCATAAAAGTTTTTCGATAAGCCCGCAGCATGTAAACCGCAGAGATCACAACGCCCCAGAGTCCAAGTACGGTCGCGATTTGAAAAATATGAAAGCGCGTAATCTCCCACCCGTTTCGGAACGCGCCGAAGAAGATCATGATTTCGCCGGCAAAATTAGCAAAGCCGGGAAGACCAATTGCAGCGAACGCCCCGAGCCCAAACGCAAGGCCAGCAAAGGGCATCATTTTTCCGAGACCGCCAAGTTCGTCGAAGGTTAACGTGTCCGTGCGTTTGCGCAGCTCACCCGCAATCGCAAACAGCAGCGCAATTGAAAGTCCATGCGCGAACATCAAAACAACTGCGCCGGTCGCGCCGAGAATGTTTGCGCTGGCGATCCCGAGAAAAATGTAGCCCATGTGCATGACGCTCGAATAACCGAGCATCCAATCGAGCCGCTTTTGCGCGATGGTGACCAGTCCGACGTAGATGATGTTCCCGAGCAACAGCACCACGAGCAGATCAGTCCAATGACGCGCTCCTTCCGGGAGCAGGGGAATAGCCAGACGCAGCAAGCCGTATAGCCCGAATTTTTTTAAAACTCCCGCATGCAACATGGCCGCAGGCGCAGGCGCAGCCGCATACGCTTCCGGGGCCCAGGTGTGGAACGGGAAAAGCGAAATGAGAATTCCAAAGCCGATTAGCAGCAGCAAATAAATATGGCGCTGCGCATCCGCTGAGATTTGACCCCCGGCAGCCGCGGCTTGTAATGCGCGAATATCAAAGCTGCGCGACGTAACGGGAACGCTCTGATAAAGCAGAATCAAACCGAGCAGCAAAATGAAACTCCCGACCGCGAGATAAATCGTAATCTTCCACGCGGCTGCAACGCGATTCGCGCTGCCCCAGATTCCAATCAACAAGAACGTGGGAATGAGCCCGAGCTCGTGAAACGCGTAAAAGAAAAACAAATCAATCGATGCAAACGCGCCGATCGCGCCGCCGGAAATCAACAGAAGACAGGCGTAGAACGCATTTTCGTACTTGTCGATCCTGCCAGTGAACCAAACGGCGGCTAGCGTCACGATTGCGGCAAGCAGCACCATTGCCAGGCTCAGGCCGTCGAGCCCGGTTGTGAAACTCAGATGCCACTCGGGAGATATGCTGAACGAGGTGACGTGCTGAAAATCGCGGTGCCCTTTTTGGAACGACGCGAGAAGAAACAGTGCCATCACGAGTGTCAAAACGGATGTGGCCAACGCAGTCTTGCGTGCAGGAAGGCCGGCGATGATCAGAGCGGCCGCAATAATTGGGCAGAAAATGATGAAAAGAACCATTAGCGGAAAACGAACAGGTTAAAGATTTGCTTGCCCACGAAACACACGAAAAGACACGAAAATTTCAGAGCTGGAGATCGACAGGTTCCTGGTTTCTCGGGAGAAGCCGCTCGTATTCCATTCTCGGGTAATGGCCGAAGTTCACGAGCAAACCCAGCTTGCAGCGGGTTGCGCTGAGATAGTTGAGGAGTTGAGCTCGATGTTCATCTATCAACTCGGAAACTGCTTTGATTTCGACGATGATCTTGTCGTAGCAAATGAAGTCGGGACTGAATTTCTGAACCAAAGTGCGACCGCGGTATTGCAATGTTTGCGGCGGCTTTGAGAGGAATGGAATCCCTTGGAATTCCAACTCAATTTCTAAACACTCGTGATAGACCGGTTCGTGAAAACCGCAGCCCTTATCTTTATAAACGGCAAAACAGGCTCCGATGATGGCGTAGCTTTCGCCCTTATAGATCAATTCCGTTTTTTCTTCTTTTGGTGTCATTTCGTGTGTTTCGTGGGCTAAAATTTCAGAAGCGGAAAACGGCGAAATAGATGAGTGCAACGATTCCCAAGCCGAACAGGAACAAGTAAGCCTGTAAATTTCCTACTTGAACCAAGCGTAATAGGGCGCCGATTCCCCATGTGCCACCGCTTGCCCCGCCCACGGCGCCGGCATCGATAATCCACCGATCAAAGAAGGCGCAGATGCGCGCGAGGAGTTCCTGCGTCCAATCGATCAGCCAGCCGTAAAACTCGTCGAAATAAAACTTGTGGCGCAAGAGTTCGACATCGACCGGGTCGCGCCCTCGGTTGCGATACAGTGCAATTGCTAGTCCGCTCCCCAGAATCAGGACAATGATCGCCAGGGCGGGGACGAAAATCGCGACTTCCTTCTCAATCGGGAGCGCAAGGAAGTTTCGCGCGAAGAATGCAAATCCACCTATCGTTGCGAGTAGCGCGAGCACGATTAACGGCCCGGTCATTACGAATGGTGATTCTCTACTTTCACTCGCGATTTCGCTGCGTGGTTTGCCGAAGAACACGATGACCAACAAGCGGACAACGTAGAAGGCCGTCAGAAACGCTGTAAACAAACCCACGGCGAAGATCGGCGTGTTGCGTTCGTAGGCGAGCGCCAGAATAGCGTCTTTACTGAAAAATCCGCTGAAAGGCGGGCAACCGATCAGCGCAAGCCCGCCAACAACGAAGGTGACAAATGTGATTGGAAGATTTCGGGAAAGCCCGCCCATTTTCCAGATGTTCTGCTCGTGATGAAGCATGACGATGACGGAGCCAGCGGCGAGGAAGAGGAGCGCCTTAAAAAACGCGTGGGTAAAAAGGTGGAAAATAGCGGCGTCATTTGAGGCGAGACCCACTGCCATCACCATGTAGCCGAGTTGCGAGAGAGTGGAGTAGGCGAGAATACGCTTGATGTCATTTTGCTGGGTTGCGATGAGGGCAGCGAGCACCGCAGTGATCGTGCCGATCCATGCAATGACCAGGAGCGCGGTTGGCGAGGCCTGAATGATGAACGCAACACGGACCAGCATGTAAACTCCGGCCGCCACCATCGTCGCGGCGTGGATCAACGCGGAAATTGGCGTGGGGCCTTCCATCGCGTCTGGTAACCAAACGTGCAGCGGAAATTGAGCCGACTTGCCAACTGCGCCGCAGAAAATCAGAAGCGCCGCAATCGTCAGAAACGCCGGATGACCCGTTAAGATCGACAATCGCGGGGCGATCTCGCTGAAAACGACCGAGCCCGTCGCCATCCAAATCATCAGAATCCCAAGCATGAATCCGAAGTCGCCGATGCGGGTTGTAATGAATGCTTTCTTAGCCGCATCGGCAGCGGCGTCGCGATAAAACCAGTGGCCGATCAAGACATAAGAGGTAAAGCCGACCAATTCCCAAAAAATAAACAGCATCACGAAATTATTCGAGAGAACGATGCCGAGCATGGCGAACATGAAGAGCGATAGCGCCGCGAAATAACGCGATTTGCCCTCGTCATCCCGCATATAGCCCAGCGAATAGATATGTATTAGTGACCCGACGCCCGAGACCACGACGAGCATCGTCTTACTGAGATTATCCAATACAAAATCAAACGGGACTTTGAAGACTCCGCCAAAGTCGATCCAAGTGAACTCTCGCGCGGAGATACCTGATTGCGTGAAGATTAAACAACTGCAGATGAAGCTTGTGAGCACAGCCGCGATGGAAATAAAACTGCTCAGCGCTTTCCATCGAAGCGTGAACAGCGTGATGGCAGTCGCGCTAAGCAGCGGCGCAAGAAGAATGATCCACGGAAGAAGGCTCATAAGAATTATCCGCCAAATACGCCAAATGACGCCAAAGGTTCAGAACTGAAGCGGGTAGTCCGAGGAAATTTGGCGTTATTTGGCGGTTCATCTCTTACAGAGAAATCGGTTCGTCGTCGTAATCAATTTTTCGACGCGTCTTTGCGATGCGTTCGTACTGCAGTTTTGGGTAATGACCAAAATTCACGAGGAGACCAAGCTCGAAGCGGCCGGCCTTCAAGTAGTTTAGGACTTGAGCGCGATGCTCGTCAGACACCTGGGTGACAGCTTTGAGTTCGACGATAATTTTCTCGTAGCAGACAAAATCGGGAAAGTATTTCTGGTTGAGGATCCGACCTCGATACTCGAGGGCCAATCCTGGCAAGGCGATTGCTGGAATACGCGAATGCTCGAATTCGATGCTAAGACATTCCTGATAAACCGGCTCGTGAAAGCCGCAGCTTTTGTCTTTATAAACTTCAAAGGATGCGCCAATGATCGCGTAGCATTCGTCCTTAAAGACAAAATCTGGCGCTAATTTTTTTGGCGTCATTTGGCGTGTTTGGCGGATAGCTAAAATTTCAGGCTGCTGATATCTTTTACATCTGTGGTTTGGCGTGCGCGATAAAGGGCCACAAGAATGGCCAGACCCACTGCGACTTCCGCCGCAGCCACCGTGATGATAAAGAAAACGAACACCTGCACGTTGTAATCGGGCAGGCCGGTCGGTTGAACACGAAATCTTGAAAACGCGACCAGCGATAAATTCGCCGCATTCAACATCAGCTCCAGCGACATCAGAATGATGATGAGATTGCGGCGGAGCAGCACTCCGGCGAACCCGATCGCGAAAAGAATCCCGCTTACAATGAGATAATCGCCGAGCGTGATCATGCTACAGAAATGGCGAAGCACGAATGACGAATATCGAAGGAATGTCGAAGGTCGAACGAACGAATGACCAGAGACGATGGCGCCACGCCGTTTTGGGTTTCGTCATTCAGCCTTATTTCGTCATTCGTCATTATTTCGGTTCGCGCCTACTCAAAAGGACCACGCCAATTGTCGCTACCAGGACGAGAACCCCAATGATTTGAAATGGCAGATTGTAATTGCTGAAAAGGAGCGCCCCGACGTTCCGGACATCGTCGATTGTCGATCCTGCGAGCGGCGGAAAAGTCTGGCGGGCGGCTTTAAAGTGGCCAACGACTAAAAAGATCTGGATGAGCAGGATTAGCGCGACAGCGATTCCGCCAGCCGAAGCCACCCAGTTAATTCGGCGTTCTTCTTCGGCACGAAGATCGAGAAGCATGATAATGAAAAGAAAAAGGACCATGACTGCGCCGGCGTAGACCAGGACTTGAATAATGCCGATGAAATAGGCATCGAGCGACATGAAGAGCGCGGCGAGTCCGAGAAACGAAACCACGAGACTGAGTGCGCTCGCTACGGGATTGCGATTGACGACAACGGCGACGCCGAAGACCAGCATCAGCAGCGCGAATGTCCAAAACAGGAACGGAGACATTTTTTCAGGCCACAGATGAACACAGATCAAACACAGATGTAAAATCGGAACCCGAAAAATCTGTGATCATCTGTGTCAATCTGTGGCTTTACTTTTTCTCATTCCATTTCAGCACAACGCCGTGCATTACACCGCCGATCTCGAGGAGCTTTTCCTTGTGATGCACCATATCAGCGCGCGTGAATCCAGTGATGGCATAATCCTTACGCAAAAAGATCGCCTGCTCGGGACAGACCTCCTCACACATCCCGCAGAAAATGCAGCGGATCATGTCGATATCGAATTCCTCGGGATATTTTTCCACTTTGGCGAAGCGATCCGTTGACGGGATTTCGCCGGGAATAATTTTGATCGCGCGCGGCGGACAAATGAACTCGCATAGCTGGCAAGCAACGCACCGGACACGACCATCCTCGTCGCGCACCAGTGCGGGTGCGCCGCGATAATAGTCGGGAAGGCTGCTGTCCCATTTTTCCTCCGGATATTGCATGGTGACCTTGGTGCGTCCGAACAGCATGTTTTTGAAATGTTTAATTGTGATGGCAAGGCCGGCTGCGATCGCGGGCAAATACATTCGCTCGCGCCAGTTCAGCTTCGGTCGTTGAACGGTGACAGCCATGATTACAAATTCGAAATCCGAATGACGAATGACGAATGAATGACGAAAGCCAAATGACAGGTGAACCCGTTGCGACAACCTGTTCTTCTGGCTTCGCCATTCGGACTTATTTCGTCATTTGTCATTCGAATTTCGTCATTAACTCGGCAGAAATGCAATTATCCCCGCGACAATGAAAATATTTACGAGCGCAATCTCGAAAAAGAAAAGCCAGCCGAGCCGCATCAGTTGGTCGTAGCGGAACCTGGGCAGCGTCCAGCGCACCCACATGAACATGAAAATGACCATGGCCACTTTGGCGAAAAAGGTTGCAATGTTGAACAAGCCGCCGATTAGGCCGCGCCAGCCGGGCGCGCTTCCATCGACAAGCGCCCAGTGAAATCCGCCATGCCATGAGGGAATTGGAAGATGCCAGCCGCCGAAAAACAAAGTCACCATGATCGCTGACCCGGTTATCATGGCCGCGTATTCACCGAGGAAAAAGAGCGCGAACTTCATAGAGCTGTATTCCGTGTTGTAACCGCCGGCCAGTTCCTGCTCGGCTTCGGGAAGATCGAACGGCAATCGATTCGTCTCCGCGAAAATCGCGATCGCGAAAACGACGAACGAAACGATCATTGGAATGGCGAGCAACCATTTCCATGGGTTCATCCAATCGCCGATGAACGGAGCGATGAACCAGCCATGCTCGATTTGATAGCGAACGACACTGGTCAGCCGCAAATTTCCGACAAGCAGGAAAATTGGGATCACGGCTAGCCCGAGCGACAGCTCGTAGGAAATCATTTGCGAACTGGAACGCACGCCGCCCAGGAACGGATATTTGGAATTGGACGCCCAGCCGGCGAGGACGATTCCGTAAACACCCAGAGAAGCGATGGCGAACACATATAAGATTCCAACATTGATGTCTGCGATCACCATTGGGACGCCGAAGAGTGTGCTGCCAAAGGGAACGACCGCGATGGTGATAATCGCCGGCATCACCGCCAGACATGGCGCGAGCCAGTAATAGAATGTGTTTACATTACGCGGAGTGAAATCCTCTTTCAGCAGCAATTTGAACATGTCGGCGATCGGTTGGAAAAGACCGGCTGGTCCGACGCGATTTGGCCCTTGCCGATCCTGAATAAACGCGCTGACACGCCGCTCCGCGTAAACGGTGTAGGAAACCATCGGGAGAATCACGACGAACAGAATTCCGACGATCTTGAGCAGCGAGGTAATGAAGAAATAAGCCATGTCTTTCTTGTGCTTTTAGTGTGTTGCAACAGTGGCCGCTTTACAACGACCGATCTGCCGGACCACGCGTATCTGCACCAGCGGTGTTCAACTTCGTTTTAGCGAAAAATTAGACAAGCTCTTGGCGGGCGAGGTGAAATCGGGGAGCACGCGGTATGCGCTCATCCATGGCGTCGATTTTTGCTGGTAATTGCTCCGCGTTTTATCGCGTGCGAATCTTTGCCACAATGCTTTATCGCAAACCAGTCCTTGCCGTCTTGCTGGGGCTGATTTTCCTTTCGTTTTTCGGAACACTTTGCGCGAGCGCGCTGATGTTTCCGGAAAACTATGATTGGCGTTATCGCGTCATTTCCAACCTGCTTTCGCCGCGCGACAACCCCGGCCATTATTGGCTGCCGGCTTGTGGAATGGCGCTCGCGGCGTTGTTCATGCTCCCGTTTGCCGGATATTTGCAACGCCATTTGGAAATGTCCTCGCCACGTATGGCGCGCGTGAGTTACGGGACTTTCGTTGTGGGAATTGTCGCTCTGGTTTGTACATGTCTCGTTGTGCCGCAGCACACTCACGGTGTGTTCGGAATCTCGCGGTTGCACGAATTTCTTGCGCGCTCGTCCGCAGCATTTCTCGCGGTGGGAATGTTGTGTGGCTGCTGGTGTGCGTGGAAAGGCTGCAGGGAAAGCGTGTTAGCGGCACGATTATTTTGGACCTGGTCCTGCGTGACGCTGCTGCCGCTTGTTGGAATCTTATTTAGTGAATGCCTATTGCTCCTTATGCGACTCAAACCGTCGTGGGCCTTTCCTATTCGAAATGCACTGCGGCATTCTGTGTTCTGGCACTTAGGTTTTTGGGAATGGACGGGTGCGGCAGCGGTTTTCGTGTTTCTTTGCGCGGCGGTTTTTTTAACGCCGCCGCTGGCAGTCCTCGAAGCCAAAGTCCGCGAGGGCTAAACCGTGCACGTCGACGCAAAAAACGGCGCGCTCGAGTTTCGCGAGAAATAATTCGCGATTTCGAATGTTTACATGACGAATAGCAATCTGCTTTTGAAGAGATAGTCTGCTGAATGGATTTTGAAACTCGGTCGCTTGATCTTTTGTTTGATGCTCATGCGGAGCTTTCTGCAAGTCTAAATTCGTTAGGTGGAAAGCAGGGCAGCGGCTACGTCGACAACTTCAGGTTTTGGTCGTCGGTTTATATGGGCCATGTCTCTCAGGGCTTCATATATTTGCGGAGGGCAAATGGCATCGCAGAGTCTCGGTTTCTCATCAGGCCTGCGATCGAACTAATGTTGAAACAGAAAGCTATCGAGCAAAGACCCGATCTGATTTATCGTCTGGGCCTTACTGAGACTCGAAGTGATCGGACGTGGCTTCGTGCTCTCTCCAGACAGGTAGGCGAGACGTTTGATGAAGCAGCATACGACGCCCAGCTACGGAAATTTAAGAATGATTGTGCGAAATTGTTTCTCTCAGGTGACTTTGCCGATGCCAGGTTGACCATTGAAGAGCTGGCCAAGGTTATCGATGGCGGTGAGGCTTATTACAACAGCCACTACCGAACTTATTGTAAGTTCACGCACGCTACGCTTCGCGTAATAATCGGGGGCCTTGATGAGGTCACGACCGATGAAGATAATCCGACCATGATTTTGTCCGTGCTGTCTGCTGTAGAGAGTCTTGCGTTTATCGGCGGCTCATGTCCCAATCTTGCTCGCCTATCCGCTCGCAGAGACGAGCTGCTCAAGCAAAAACTTACCGGTTGCTAACGGGTACGATGTTTATGTCGTCAGTTCGAGTGGAATGGACTCCACGTCCAGGCGCGCCTCACGAACTCAGATGGGCGACTCTCTTTAGCAACTTTGTGTTCGGCAAGAGATAGGCCCGTGCCGCTTATTTGACAAACGGTGTTTGCGGCAATCCAGCCTTTGGAAAATTCAAGTTCTTCAACCACTTTCAGTTCGGTTGAACTTTTCCAGCCAATCGAATAGAGAAAAGCATGACGCAAATCGTCCTTCGTGCATGTCGGGCACAGCGCAAGTATTTCGGGCGTCGATTCCAACCAATGGTCGCGTTTTATCTTGCCTAACTCTCTTTTGCCGAGGTCTTCTGCGACGTCATCGGGAACCTTCAAGGCACGACCCTCCGGTAATGAGATGACCCACAAATAATCTCCGGCGTTCGCGCGGCGATTGTTGATCGCAACATGAGCATCGTCGGGGCTGAAAAATACGTCCAACAGGTATCCCATGGTCGGGAACTCCGCCATTGTCGTGCCGCTTGCTGAAATACGTAACGTGCACTCATCGGGGTGACCGGGTGTTGGTATCATGTGAACGCAGTACTTGTTGTCGCGAGAGCAAACTTCAGCGGGCGGACCCGGTTCGTTCGCTTTCTGCGAAGATTGGTTTCCTGCGCCGCGGGCGTCGGCAATCGACAACAGCAGCAAAACAACGACAACGAATCGACTTCGCGTAGCCATGGGGGACTTTTAATTGTTGTTTCGGGCCATTAGGCCATCACTTGCTTGAACGCTGACAGGAAGCTCTCCATCTCTGATTTCTTGCCGATGGTGACACGCATGTAGTTCGGGAGCGCCGGAAATAATCGGCCGACTTGCACGTTGCGTTGCTTCAAGGCTTGGATGAGCGGCACGACCGGGCGTTTTACGTCGACCATGATGAAATTCGCCTGAGAGGGAATTGATTTGGAGCCCATCTTGTCGAGCTCGCCGGTTACGAATGTTTTCGCTTCGCTGTTCAAACGCTGGCCGTTTGGGACTTGCTCTGGATCGTTCAGACTCGCACTCGCCGCGGCTAGAGCCATGATGTTGACGCTGTCCCACATTTGATGCGGACGCATTCGCTTAATTGTTTCTTTTTGCGCGACGCAATAGCCGCAGCGCAATCCGGCCATGCCGTAAATTTTTGAAAAGGTGCGTGCGACAATCAGGTTCGGATGATCCTTTACCAACGGGATCACACTTTCATAATCGGGACTGTCGGCGTAGTGGAAGTAAGCTTCGTCTACCAGAATCATCGTCTGATGCGGAGTATTCGCGATGAATTCCCGCAACTCATTCTTAGGCGTAATGCTGGCGGTGGGATTATTCGGATTGCAGATGTAAATCAGTCCCTCCTTCGCCACAGCCAATATTTTAGGAAGATCATGAGCAAAGGTGGTGGTCAGCGGGACTTTCACCACCTCGGCACCATTGACGCTGGCATTATTAAGAATTGCTTCAAAAGTGGGGTCAGCCGCGACAAGCTTTCCGCGTTCTTTCCCAGTGAATGTCTCGGCGCAGAGTTTGAGAATCTCACCTGAACCGTCGCCGAGCAGGATATGGTCGCGATTGACATCGTTCAGCTTCGCCAGGTTCTCAATTAACACGTTGTTGTGTTCATCCGGATAGCGGCAGACCAGGCCAAAGGAATCAGTTATGGCCTGCAACGCTTTTGGCGAAGGCCCATAAGGATTCTCATTTGCGCTCAGGCGGACAACGCCGGCAGCTGCCGGGACGTGTTCGGGGGATTTCGCCAGTGAAAGCGTGGGCCTAACGAAGGCGGCTGCGGCGCCAGCGCCCAACAATTGCCCAAATCTGCGCCGAGAAATTGAGATTGTGTTCATACCTGCAATTCATAGGACGATCCGCAATCTTATGCGAGATCGAATTGTGATGACCGCTACGATCGCCGGGTAGCGCACGCGTCTCGCGTGTCTGGTTTTGGCGTCGCGGCGAAACAATCTTTCCTTCGATTGCCGTCGTCAGTGACGAGGAACAAACTTGAAAAAAAGTCCGCGATCGCGAGGACGCGCTCGCCAGACATGCGAGACGCATGCGCTACCCAGACGAGACTTGTTCGCGCCTCTCCACGCGGGGTTTAGATTGTGCGGTGATCTTTGGATTCTTGAAGCAGCAGCGGCGGCGTCGGCTGCGGGCTCAGCCTTTTCCAAGGGAGTGGCTCGTAACGATCAAGCGCAATGTTTCGTTCTTTCATCGGCTCTCTGCCAATGACCAGGCGGAATTACTCGGTCACACGCAGGTGTTTCTCGCCGAAAAGCGTTTCGAAGGTTGCGATGGTTTGGAAATCACAGATCAGGTTCGTGTCACTATTGCAGCGCAGGCTTGCCTTCTCCTTCTGCATCGCAAGACCGACTACTTCCCGCGTCTGCTCACCATCCTGGTCTATCCTTCGACATACTTGGCGGAGGACATACGGCACGTTCACGGCCATGTGTGGCAGGAGGGAAAAATGGCGCGCCTGGGCGAGACCGGTCGTTGGCTGGACGCCATCGTGCTGGCATGGGACGCGGTCAAGTCTGGCGCGGCTGATCCTTCCGATGGCAAGAACGTCGTCCTGCATGAGTTTGCCCATCAACTCGACTACGAGAATTATGCGGAGGATGGTGCGCCCGCACTGGCGACGCGTGATCAGCGATTGTCGTGGCAGGAAGTGATGCGAGGCGAATTCGCGTCGTTGCGCGCTGCTGACGAAACCGGAATTCCGACCCTACTCGACACCTACGGAGCGACCAATCCCGCCGAGTTCTTTGCCGTATCAACGGAGGCCTTCTTTGAGTGGCCTCGCGCGCTGCGCGCTCGTCATCCGAAACTGTACGCCGAACTCCGAAGTTATTTTCACCAGGATCCGATCGAATATTCTGCCGAGTGAACAAAAGAATCTCAGATTTTGTGCCACGAAGCGGAGCGCTGCTTGAGGAGCGGCGCCATTATACCACGGGTCCGTCGGCAGCTTATTGCGGTTGCGGCACGATCCGGATGTAGGGCTTCGGCGCATCCCAGCCTTGCGGATAACGCCGCTTCGCCTCCTCGTCGGAGACCGAACCGGCAATGATCACGTCATCGCCCGGCTTCCAGTTGACTGGCGTAGCCACCTGGTGTCTCGCGGTCAGCTGCAGCGAATCGATCACGCGAAGCACCTCGTCGAAGTTCCGGCCCGTAGTCATCGGGTAGACAAGGATGAGCTTTATTTTTTTGTCCGGTCCGATGACATAAACATTGCGCACGGTCGCGTTGTCGCCCGGTTTGCGCGTTTTGGCGTCGCCTGCAGTGTCGGCCGGGAGCATCCCGTACAGCTTCGAAACGTTGAAGTCAGCGTCGCCAATAATTGGGTAATTCGGCGCGTAGCCTTGCGTCTCCTCGATGTCTTTCGCCCATCCTTTATGATCACCGGTCGAATCGACCGACAATCCGATGACCTTCACGTTTCTGCGATCGAACTCCGGTTTAATCCTTGCCATATAGCCGAGTTCGGTCGTGCAGACCGGAGTGAAGTCCTTCGGATGTGAGAACAGGACGGCCCAGGAGTCGCCGATCCAATCATGAAAGCGCATCCGCCCATCAGTGGTTTCCGCCTCGAAATCCGGTGCTGTATCGCCAATTTTCATTTGTTTTTCCTCCTCTTATTTGCGTGGGAGACAATTCATTTCAAATCGCCGAGCAAAAGTCAATATCGTCATTTGGCTGCGCCCTTGTGCACTCCGCGCTTATCATCCGAAACTGGACGCAGCTTTTGTGTGTTGATCTTGAATGAAATGGCCCGATTTCAAAAAATTCCGCCTAGTTCCCGCTAAACGGTTGCATGATAGCCCATCATGTCATGGTAAGAACATCTGATATCCCGACGCGGGAAACAGTTCGCTTTTTCACGTCCCACATTCCTCTTGGAGCAGAAATCCTTGAGATCGGATGTGGCGAAGGTCGGGTTGCATTTGATCTCTTGAACCGTGGTTACCGATTGATCGGATTGGATTCGGACCCTGAATTGGTGGCAAGAGCACAAAACCTCGGAGCTCGTGCTCTTGTGGCATCGTGGCCAGAGTTCGACAGCGCTCCGGTCGATGTTATTGCCTTTACTCGTTCACTGCACCATATCAGCCCGCTACGTGAAGCGGTTGCCAGAGCGCGAGAGCTGATTCGGCCGACGGGGTTACTTCTTATTGAAGATTTCGCATTCGACGAAGCGAACGAGACAACAATATTCTGGTTCTTAAAGGTTCTTCGTTCCAAGCGAGGTTTGGCGCTGATCAAACCTGTTGCAGATCAGCTCGTAACCGATTTGCTCAACTCGAAAGACCCTTTGGCGGCGTGGCACCGCAACCATGACCGTCGCTTACATTCGATCACGGCGATGAGTCAAGCGGTCGCGGAGCGCTTTATCATTCGTGAGACGGAGCTGGTTCCGTATCTTTATCGCTATCTGGTCCCGGTGGTCGCGGAAATTCCTGAGGGGGCAGCATTTGTTGAGGAGGTTCTCCAAGAAGAAGCGCGTCTGGGAAAACAAGGAGACGTCGTGCTGCTCGGCCGACGAATCGTAGCCTCTCCCGCAAAGGCTAGTGTACGGTGACTCACTATTTCCACTGCAACAGCCTAACCAGGTAATGCAGCGCCGATCAGCTCGCAGAACTTGTTGAGATCGATGTTGCCCCCTGAGACGATAGCGATGATCGGGCCTCTGCCAGCTTTTCCGGTCAATGCGGCAGCGACGGGCAAAGCGCCTGCGCCTTCGGAAATGATTCGCGCTTTCTCCGCCATCAATCGCATTGCTTTCTTCGTCTCGTCCAGGCTGACCACGATGTAGCCGTCCACAACTGGTTTCATTCGCTCCCACATCCGCGGGAACATGCTCTGGCCGCCGGCGCCATCCACAAACGAAGCTTTCCAGTTCTCGAACACTTGCGGAGATCCTTTCTCGAACGAAAGCGCGGCCGGCGCAGCCGTCTCCGGCTCGACGCCCAGGATTTTGATTTCCGGCTTGAGCGCTTTAATCGCGCTGCCCACGCCGGTGATCAGGCCGCCACCGCCGATGCTTGCGATGACCGCTTCGGTGTCCGGCGCATCTTCAAGAATTTCGAGTCCCATCGTCGCGTGACCCGTAATGAAATTGTGATCGTCGAACGGATGCACAAAGGTGCCCATTGCTCCAGGAAACGAACGCTCCTCGAGCGCTTTCCAGGCGACACCGTACGACACTGGAATGAGGTTCGTGCCGAGCGCGCGCATCCGCTCAAGTTTAGATTTGGGCGCCGTCTCAATCACGACGACGGTGCACGGCACACCTGCTTGTCTTGCCGCATAAGCCACGCCCTGTCCCGCGTTTCCCGCGCTGATTGTCCATACGCCGCGTTCGCGTTCGGATTGCGGCAACATCGCCACCGCGTTCGCTGCGCCGCGTAGTTTGTAAGCATTGATTGGTTGCAGGTTCTCCAGCTTCAGGCGGATGTCCGGCTGATCCGGCCCTAGTTCGAGGCGGACCAGCGGCGTGCGAACAATTGTTCCCGCGATTCGCTTGCGTGCTTCTCGAATTTCAGAGAGTTCGATTGGACGAACAGCTTCTCGTGTCGTGGACATTGTCGATCTTGTTCTAATGCGTGAGGAAATTCGCGCCAGCCATATTTCCCGGCGATGAACAATTGAACGCTTTGAGCCGCAAACGTGTCTGAGCATTCACCATGATCAAAATTACTGTTTCAGGATTAGTTGCGGCTGCGATGCTCTTTGCATCCAGCGCGTTCGCAGGAGACAAAGCATGTTGTGCCAAAGGGGTGTCGAACACTGAGAAAACGGCATGCGTTGACCTGGCAACATTGAATCTCACACCCGATCAAAAGAGCAAGATCGAAGCGTGGCAGGCGGAGTGCATGAAGGCAGGCTGCACCAAAGAAAGCCGGAGAACATTCCTCAAGCAAGCAAAGGGAATTCTTTCCGCCGAGCAGTTCGCTCAGCTCAAAACAGAGTGCAAGAAATCCGCGCAGGCGAAGAAAACCGAGACCTGATCGTCATATAGAGTCGATCCAAAAAATCTCAATTCATGATCGCGCCGAGAGAAATTTCGGCGCGATTTTTCTTTTTCAAAATCTGCACACGCTAATTCCTTCGTTCAGGATGAGAACGCCCGACGTCATCTAAGAGTCTTCTCTAGTAGATCGGCGAGACGCCAACCGGCTTTGTGTAATTCTCCGCGGACGATATTTCCCGCCCACGCGCGGTAACCCATGTGGTCTGGCCGAGGTTTTTCGTCCGCTTCGCCTGCTGCGACGACGCGATCTTCTTCCTGTTGCGGGTGTACATTGATAAATTGCAATCGCTCATGCGCCTCGCGAGCAATCGGCAAAATTTCGTCTGCCCAGAGTTCGGCATAATTATGGATGTCAATGCTCGCCGGCATCCGCCAATTCAATGGTTCGTGGGTGGCCATCTCATGAACCAGCTGTGTTTTGAGCGGCTCGATCTGGGCCTGAAGTTCGCTTTTGCGCATCGGGCTCGGCACATCGGGAAAGAGGGCATTTACAGCGTCATAGTCCCAAAAACCGTGAAGCTTTTTCTTACGGATGCCGCGACCACGCGGTGGCTCGTCGCTTAATTCCAGCGTGAAGGTATTTCCGCCTTCATCTGCCAACGCTGATTTGTCCTTGTCCGGATCGGCGATTCGACCCTGTGCATCGAAGTACTCCGCGCCGACGTGCAGCGGCTGATGAATGTCGGCGATGTAATGGGCCAGCAGAATGAGCGCAACTGGCTTCGTGATCTTTCGTTCGTTCTGTTCAGGAACTCGACCTCGCAACACCTCGAGACAGTATGGAATCATATGCACGATGTCCCATTTTCTGCGGCCGGCTTTGCCGTCTGCGTATTTCTCCATGCGCACCACCGGCACATCCACATAGTGAAACCAATGATGCGAAGGCATCGCTGAATTGGCATCGTGCGTCGGCTGATTCGCCCGCCAAAAATCGCGCAATTGCCTGTCAATCTTGCGATGCGCGGAAAAATGGAAGGACCTCGGATCATCCACGCCCTTTTTGTCCCAGCCTTTGATTTCATCTGCGATCACGGCTGCTTTCTCCAGGGAAAGCCCGTCCAGCAGCGTCCTGACCTTCGTCGCCGTCGGCGTGTTCGCCAGTCGCTCGTCTGCAATCGCACCGACGATTTCATGCCCGAGCGGTGCGTACGCCAGCAGTGGCGTCGAAAGCCCGATTGCAAGAAGAGTTGCCGCCACAAAGAGCTGGCCGGATGTGGATCGCATTTTTGAAATTGACGACAATACGATTGAATCCCGGCTTGCCCAGAGGAATCCACCCATGCCCCGCTCAATGAGTGGGGCTGCAAAGCTGAATACGTGCGAACAAGCTAGGCGTCGCGCGCTGCAAATAGCGCACGCATTTCATCGAGCCGTTTCTGAAGTTTCGAGAAATGCGATCCGGCCCAGTAGATTTGGCCGCAGCCAGTGCAACGCCGGAACCGCTCGTAATAAATTTTCGTAAGCGGCTCGAGCTTCTCAATCACGTCGGCTTTGGCGACTTCTTGCAGTGGCGCGTTGCAACGGAGGCACCGCGTAAACGGAGCAATCGAATCGAAAAGGTTAAAGCGACGGATTACCTCGATGATTTGTTCATCAGCATTTTGCGAACGCGGGCAATAGCCGGCTTTCACGACCGCATGCATGAGCAACCGCCGGTCGCGCGTCAAGAGTGCCCGGTTTTCGCTTTCCATTACGCCGAGCAATTGCCGATCTTGCGCCTGGTGATCATAAGCAACGTCGAAGCCGAGCAGGCGCAGATTGCGCGCGAGCTTCCCAAGGTGTCCATTCGCGACAAAACGTTTAATACAATTGATTTGTAGTCGATGTTTCTCGAAGTGCGTGGAAAGAGATCCCATCGGATACACATCAACCATCGCGTCCTCTTCGACTACGTGAGCGAAATTGACAGGTTGGCCATCAACCAAGATTAAGCCGACTTCCGGATGCGGAACGCCGCACGACTCGATTACATCTTTCACAGACGTTTTTTCGCCCAGGGTGCGTTCGACGATTTCACCACCAGGTCGCGATCCACGAAAAAAACCAAGATCGCCGTGAAACGTCAGGCGAATCGTGAACACGCTCATCCTTGAATGTGGCGCAAATTTTCAACTTGGGCAGAGTCGCAATTTGGAAAGTTGCGTCACGTCACTTCCCGATTCGCGCGTTGGCGTAAGCGTACTCAAAAGTCGTCGCGCGCGGGCGGCCCATGAATTTACCTGGACCGAGCGGTTCATCTTCGCCGTAGTAACAGTCCATTTGCCAACGGCGCAGACCGCCGCCGGTATCCATAATCTTCCACAGATTGCTTCCAAAAACGTTTTGCACGGTCGGAGACGCCGTCTCGATGATTGCTCCGTGACGCAACCCACCCTGTGCTGACTTTATTGCGGCGGAATAGCGTGCCACCAGAACGCCTCCGCCGCCTGTAGGGTGCGAAGCGAATGCTAACGAATCACCTCCGTTATAGCGAATGTAATGATGTCCGTTAACGGGCGTAACTATTCGGCCAAACCCTTCCTTTTTCACGGAGCGCAAAAAATCTCGCGGATATTTGCGTCCATGTAATCCTGGTTTGGTTACCGGCGTTGCGTCAAAGCCCCGTTCAAAGGTGAAACCCGATTCCATTGGCGTGTAATAAAGTGTGCAGACGACAAAGTATTCGCCGTTGTGACCTTGAGGACGTCGCGCGAGTTTTTCGTTTTCATAAGCAAGGCGTTGAACCACTTCAGGCCACGGAATGTCCGCCCGAGCTTGCGGCAGGATCGACAATAAGCACGCGATCCCGGGACAAATTATTCGGTGAAAGATCAATCGATTCACTGACCAGGCAGGTTTGTCGCGCAAACTGCTTTCACAACATCAGCTTCCTTTGAGAGCCATCGGGTGAAAATCAGATTTGCTGCGACGCACGAGGTGCAATATAAAGACGATATGAAGACGCTAAGCATTACAGAAGCACGGGCAAATCTTTCCGCGGTTCTGGAGCGGGCCAAGCAAGGGGAAGACATTGGGATTCTTTCCGGCAATAAGATTGTGCAGCTCAAACCGGTCGAGGTTGTTTCATGGGAAGATAGTTATTTGTATCAAGAGTACGGAATTGTTCCGGACGAGTGGGAACGATTTGCGAAGCGGATGGAGTCTCGCCGGCAAGACGCTAAATACGTTGTTTTCAAGGGCAAATTTGATTCGAAACGGCTCGAATGAAGAGCGTTCGCATCGAAGCGGCGCTGTTGAAGGAAATTCGCCGCCGCTCTCCTCGCGAACGGCGGAAGATCGGCAGGCGGATTGTAGAAATTCAACGCGTGGTTGGCTGGCCTCATTTGCACAAAGGGGCTGGCCTGCGAAAACTTCGGGCCGAATACTTCGAGGCCCGTATCGGCCTCAAAGAACGGCTGGTTTTTGAAAACACTCCAGAGGCGCTTGTTTTTGAATTCATGGGCAATCATGACGAAGTAAAGCGGTTCTTGAAAGGTCGATAACAGCAGCAGTTAATCAATCGCAGAAAAATTGATCGAGCGGTCCACCCAGCAAGATTTCGATCGGTAACTTTTTCCATTCGTATTCGTAAGGCGGTTGCTTCCAGGCGAATTTGTCTGAAGACAGTTTTCGGATGCAGCGGATGATTTCAACGCCTGTTTGAAACGGGCAGAATGCATTGCGATCGAGTACATGAATCTGCGCGCCGCCGCAGAGCTCTCCAGCGAACTTGTGAAAAGTTGGCTGGAAATAATTCTCGCGGAAGAAAACGCCCGGTAGTTTCAAATGGTTGAGCTCGCGACAAAGCAATTCCGTTTTGATGAATGGCGCGCCGAAGATTTCGAATGGCCGGGTCGTGCCGCGACCTTCAGAGATGTTTGTGCCTTCGAGCAAGCACATTCCAGGATAGACGGTTGCCGTATCGAGCGTCGGCATATTTGGCGACGGCATTAGCCAGGGAAGTCCGGTTTGATCGAACCACATCGCGCGCTGCCAATTTTTCATTGGTGAGATTGACAACTGGCATTGGGGAAAAGCTTCATCGCAAAACTGCTGTGCCAGTTCGCCGATTGTGCGCCCATGTCGGACCGGAATCGGATGCATGCCCACAAACGATTTGTAATTTGGATCGAGGATCGGTCCTTCTGTCGTCACGCCATTAATCGGATTTGGCCGGTCGAGAACAACAACTGCCACCCCGGCTTTTTCGCAAGCGCGCATGCAGAGATACATTGTCCAGATAAACGTGTAGTAGCGCGCCCCGACATCCTGAAGATCAACTAGCAAAACATCGAGATCTTTAAGCATTTCCGCAGTCGGTTCGCGATGTTCTCCATAGAGACTGTAAACTGGGATGCCTAGTCGCAGGTGCTCGTAGCTTTTCCATTCCACCATGTTGTCTTGAGTCTCGCCACGAAAACCATGTTGCGGACCGAATAACGCAGCGAGACGTAAGAGATCCCCGTTGTGCTGCTCGAGAACATGTGATGCGTGCTCGAGCTTTGCTGAAACCGATGCCGGATGAAGCAGTGCGCCGACTCGCGCACCGCGAAATTTTTCGGGCCAAAGTGTGCCTAAATGATCGAGTGGCAGTTGAACAGACATGTGTGTGGTTTGTACCACACGCATCGAATTCTCGCGAGATGGATCGAGCGGTCCGCGCCCGATGCTAAGATGATGCGCCGCCGGCGGCAGAATTAACATCGCGAGATGAAACGCGCGATCCACTAAAGCGGCGCAATCCGCGCAGCGAGATCGCTGCGATTATCCCGATCAGCGTGATAACCGCACACAACTTCGCGAATAGCTCGCCATGCCGGGTGTAAAAGGTCAGCTCATGCTCGGTCGGAACTTTGATTTCGCCTGTGAGCACGCCTTCGGTGAATGTACTGCCTGTGTCGTCCTGTAATATTTGTGTGACGCGGCCGAATTCGCTCACAAAACAGGTGACTCCGGTGTTGGCTGCCCGAACCATTGGCCGGCGCGTTTCCACGCAGCGAAAAATCGCATTTGCCAGGTGCTGACGCGAACCAGCCGACCGCAAAAACCATCCGTCATTTGTGATATCGACCAGCAAATTGGCGCCGGGACTCGTGTCGATCGGGAGCACGAATCTTCTGGTCAGCTCGCCAATGGTGTCTTCGAAACAGATCAAGGGCGCAACCTGCACGTCAGTATTCGTTAGGCTAAATACTGTGTAATCCTTGCCGGCATCGAAGTCCCCCGGGACCTGGTCGCCGACAATTCGCGCGAGCAGCGGCACCCGATACCGACCCGGAACGTATTCGCCAAACGGCACCAGGTGCAGTTTTCGATATAGCTGCACCCGTTCGCCTCCATCGGAAACAAGCAGCGCAGCGTTGTAAGCACGTCCCCCTTCTTCATCGATTGTGCCCAGCAGGAGATCACTATCTGTCGATGCGGCCAAATCCGTGACAAACTGATAACTCTCCCGGTCTTCGAGCACAGGGCCTGGCATGGAGCTTTCGGGCCAAACCAACAGATCGGGTGGCGGGTTCGATCGCAGCGCGATTTCGCTCAACCGCCGGAATTGATCGAAAATTTTCCTCGTGAACTGTGGATCGAACTTTTGGCTTTGAGGAACATTCGATTGGACGGCAGCGATCCGGAGCGGTTTTGTTGGAGGCGAAACCTGTGCCGCGCGCAGGCCGAAAGTCAGGACGCCCACAATGGCGGCCATCGTGAGCGTAAGATCAAAATGCGGTCGCATTGCGTGGGTCCGCGCCTCCAGAAGCAACCGCCGCGCGGTTGTAACCGCAATGACATTGCCGAACGCGACCATAAACGATAACCCGGCAACGCCGGTAAACTCCGCGATTTGAATAAGAGGCCAGGTACTGTGCAATGCGACGCCAAGACCGTTCCAACCCCAACCGGAGAAAACCCAGCCGCGCAACCATTCCTGGGTCGCCCACGCAGCAGCGAGAAGAAACGCCAACGCCAGATTATTCGTCGATCTCGTCCATGGTGATCGCGGTGGTGGCCTGTCCCGGCCAGCTTGGGCTAACATTTGGTCCCATTTGCTTGAGCCCGGCTCCTCTTTTATTTCTCGTGGTCGGACCAAACCGCAAAACCATGCCCAGAGCGCGAAATAAATCGCCATGTAAAATTCGAGAACAAACCAGCCGAGCACCGTAACAGTTGTAAGCCAGGAGAGAACGGTCCAAAAAAAAGCCAGCCCAGCGACGTAGCCGAGCAGGAGATTGCGAAGCCAGGGATGGCGCGAATCTTTCCCTGAAAACCAAATTGCCGCGATGAGCGGGGTGAGAGCGATCCAGCAAAGCCAGGTTTGATCGAACGGCGGAAAACAGCCTGTGCAAAGAAGTCCGCTGGAAATCGCTGCCAGCCAGGGCCAAAATCGCAGCGCTTTGAGTAACCAGTTCACCTCCGTTATTTGCTTAGACGCGACCGCGCATCCTCTTGCAGCCAATCCCAGAGAAGATCGAGTTTCTTTCCCACTTCCGCTTTGATTCGCTCAAGTTCCGCGGAATCGAATTTTCCTTTTTGAGGGCGGCGCTGCGCAAAAAGGTAGTACTTGATCTTGGGCTCGGTTCCCGATGGACGCACCGCAATCCGCGTCCCGTCTTCCAGTTCAAAGATCGACATCTTCTCTCTGGGAATCACGTCGCCTTCCACATCTTTAATCTTTTCCGTTTCGAAATTTCTGACGCTCGTCACTTTTGAACCAAGCACTTCCGCAAACGGGTCGCTTGCGTATGATTTGACCAGGCGCGTAATTTTGTCCGCGCCTTCCGCGCCCTCAAAAACCAGGGAACCGTTTTTCTCGGCGAAGTAGCCGAACATTGAGAAAATTTCGTCGAGCAATTGACCGACTGTTTGGCCGCGTGATTTCGCATAAGCGGCCACTTCGCAAAACATGATCACCGCGCCGTTGCCGTCCTTGTCGCGAACGAAATCGGCGGCGCTATAGCCATAGCTTTCTTCGCCACCGAAAACATAAAAGCAAGAATGATCGAGACGAAGGCGCCGCGTTTCCTCTTCCGTAAGATCGACATAATTCTGTCGCATCTTTTCAGGAATCGCGCGTTCGTACTTGCCCAGTTTCGCGCCGATGTATTTGAAACCGGTCAATGTTTCGACGCAGCGCAGACCGTAATGTTCTGCAATCGCTTTTTGCAGATCGGTCGTCACAAACGTTTTGATGACCACCGCCCGTGACGCGTTTTCTTTATTAAGCACGCCCTTGTCGAACAACGTCTTCGTCCGATACCAGGCAAGCAGCGAGCCGATCTGGTTTCCGGTGAGCAATTTCATTCTGCCGCCTGTGGTGGCAGCCGCGTCAGCTGCGTGCTGTTCGCGTACCGCTGCGCCCATCCGGTCGCAATCCGGATCAGTCGCCACAACAAGATCGGCATCTTCCTTTTGGGCGAGATCAATCGCCATCGCTAACGCCTCGCTATTTTCCGGGTTTGGCGATTTCACTGTCGGGAATCGGCCATCAAAGCAATCTTGCTCTTGCACGACCTTGAAATTGAAACCGAGCCGCTTCAGCATCGGTTTGATGATTACGCTGCCGGTCCCGTGCAGCGGCGTGTAGATTATCCGTAGCGATTTCGCCTCGCGGATCATTTTCGGATCCAAAATCAACGTTTCGAGTCGATGCATGTACGCTTCGTCGATTTCTTCTCCGATGATCATGATTTTCCCTTGCCGATCTTTTGGCAACGGCGTGAATGTTTCAGAAGTAATCGCGTTTACTTTTGTGATGATTCCACTTGCATGCGGCTCGATCACCTGGGCGCCATCACTGAAGTAAACTTTATAGCCGTTGTCGTACGGCGGATTGTGACTCGCCGTTATTACGATGCCTGCGTTCGCTTTGAGATGGCGAACAGCGAACGAAAGTTCCGGCACCGAACGCGGTCCATCGAACACGAACGCGTCGCACCCATTTTCTGAGGCAACTTTCGCAGCGAGTTCAGCGAATTCATTTGAGAAAAACCGTGGATCATGTGCGATGACAATTTTTGGTTTCAGTGAGGTGTTCTCGCGTCGGTTCCAATCCTGCAGATAGGCGACAAGTCCCTGAGTCGCCCGACTGATGTTGAAGAAATTCATCGCGTTCGTCCCAACGCACGGAAATTGCGGCCGTTCGTTTTCGGGTGAGTTACCGCGTTCCGCAGTCGTGACGATTTTGCCGATCGTGCGTCCACGAAGTCCGCCGGTGCCAAAGACAAGTGTCTGGTAAAACCGGTCGTTCAACTCTGACCACTTAGCGGTGGCAACGAGTTCATCAACGACTCGCAAGTAAAAATCCAACGAAGTTCCCGCAAGCAGGGCTCGAATGTTCTTTGCCGCCGATTCCATCAATTGGCTGTCTGCAACGGCGCGTTCGATTTTCGAATTCAGCTTTTCAACGTCACCCGGCATCGCTGCCAACTGTTCCGCCGAGAACACGCTTTGCAAGCGCTCTTCTGTTAGCCGCGGTCGCTGACTGCGCCGTTTTTCCGAATCTAAGGCGCGAACTAACGGCGACCACTGATTCGTGCTTCTTCCTCTCTGCATCAAGAAGGGATCGACTTGAACGACATCGCGGCGTGTGGCACAACCAGCAGCAGTGAACCCGAAGAATTTCTTCAGCGAGTTAAAGCGGGCGCAATGTTTACAAAGTTGCGATTGCTTACAGCGTCGTCGCATGGTTTTGATGCAGATAGCACAAATCGCCTTTGAGAATTATCGCGCACGTTTGAATCGACTCTTCGATGAGGAGAGCGATGACCTATACAGAGCCGAATGATCCAATCATGCTCACCACAGTACGGAACGATCGATCGCTCCGATCGAGGTCCGTCCGGTCAGCGCCATGGCGGCTTCGAGTTCCGTTCGCAAAATCTCGACGACATGACGAACACCGTCCGAACCCGCCACAGCCAGGCCGTAAAGATAGGGACGGCCAATCAAGACAGCGGTAGCTCCGTTGGCAAGTCCTTTTAGAACATCTGTTCCACGGCGAATGCCTCCATCCACTAACACCGGAATGCGGCTGGCCACGCGGTCTACTATTTTGGGCAAGGCATCAATCGTTGCCGGCACCGAGTCAAGAGCGCGACCGCCATGGTTCGAAACAACTACTGCGGCAACGCCCATTTTTGCTGCCTGTTCGGCGTCGTCGGGATTGAGCACTCCCTTTAGCAGAATCGGCGTCTTGGCGAACGATCGAATCCATTCCAAGTCTTTCCAGGTGAACTTGCGGCTGCGCCCTGCTCTACGGCCTCTACCACCTGGTCCTGCCGTGATCTTCAAGTTAGGAAATGGAAATTGCGGAGCCTCATCGCCTAGGTGCGCCTCGCGATCGCGCGCATAGATGATGGGTAGATCAACCGTAATACAAAGAGCGCGGCAGCCGGCCTCCTGAGCTCTGAGGACGAGATCCTTTGTCACCGCGCGGTCATCTTCCACATAAAGCTGAAACCACGTGGGTCGAGTAGACGCGCGCGTAATCTCTTCCACGCCGCGATTAGACAGAGTGCTAATTACCATCACCGCGTCGGCGGCCCCCGCCCCGCGCGCGGTGGCCACTTCTCCCTCCGGGTGCGCCAGCATGTGCGTGGAAGTCGGAGCCAATAGGATTGGGTGCGACATCTCCTGACCGAATAGCTTTATCCGCGTGTCGATCTGTGAAACATCTACCATCACGCGCGGCTTCAGCCGGATTCGAGTCAGCGCTTCCCGATTCCAACGCAAAGTGATTTCATCGGCTGAACCGCTGTTGATATATTCCCAAGCCGGGTTCGACATGCGCTCGTGTGCGAGCAATTCGTAATCAGGGACAGACACCGGCTCCCGCCGAGAC
>Ga0307278_10000296_pt1 | contig 25560 bp, 26 predicted proteins | sample ER_DNA_117_FD_194482 | JGI IMG/M metagenome (GOLD analysis project Ga0307278, IMG submission 194482) | Bulk soil microbial communities from the East River watershed near Crested Butte, Colorado, United States - ER_DNA_117 | ecosystem: Environmental > Terrestrial > Soil > Floodplain | place...
ACGTAAGTGTTCTGCTGCGGGCTGCCGCGCTCGATGAAAGGCCGGCTGGACGCCCTGCTCGGCCAGGTACTCGAGCAGGGAGGCCGCCATGAACTCGCGCCCGTTGTCAGAGCGCAGGATGCGGGGCTTGCCGTGGCGGGCAAAGAGCGCCTCCAGCTCGGCGATCACGTCGCGGGCGCCGATGGAGCGAGCGACCCGGCAGCCGAGCGCAAGTCGGGTGTACTCGTCGACCACGTTCAAGACGCGCAGGAATCCGCCCTCGCGCGTGCGGCTGGCGAGGAAGTCGTACGACCAGACGTCGTCGGAGGCCCGGCGGCCAGGTTCCAGGGGGCATTGGCGGCCGTGCCCTAGGCCCGCTTGCCCGACTCTTTGGAGCGCCGGGGCGGGACGCGGTGGCCCTCTGCTCGCCAGAGGCGCTCCACCCGCTTGCGGTTGACCGCATAGCTCTCAGTCCGCAGAAGCGCCCAGATGCGGCGGTAGCCGTAGCGAGGATGGCGTGCGGCGAGCTCGTTCATGCGTGCCACCAACCGCAGCTCCTGCTCCGGGGCGACAGGGCGGTAGCGCTAGGTTGAGCGGTGCTGGCCGAGCAAGCGGCAAGCCCGGCGCTCCGCGAGCCTCCCACGCCGGACGAGGTAGTCGACGGCATCGCGCCGGCGCGCCGGGCTCACCATTTTCCCCGCTGCAGGTCCTTGAGCGCGGAGATGTCGAGCGCCTGCTCGGCGACGATCTTCTTCAGGCGCGCGTTTTCGGCCTCGAGGGCCTTCAGGCGCTGGGCCTCGCCTTCCTTCAGCGTCCCGTACTTGGTCCGCCAGCGGAAGAAGGTCTGGTCGCTGATCCCCAGGCGCCTGCAGACCTGAGCGACCGTCTGGCCCTGGGCCTGCAGCCTCTCCGCCTCTCGCAGCTTGGCCACGATCTGCTCCACGCTGTAGCAACAGGACGAGTACGACGGTGCGAGTGGACCGAATAGAGGGGGCCGGACACCTTGAAAACCGCCACAGCCCACGCAGCAGCGATCAGCAAGACCCGCCAAGAAGGTTACGCGTCTCAGAAATAGGCGGTCTTCTTAGCATGGTGCACACCTTCGCGGCTAACGCTGTCGCGTGTCGCCCCTAGTGAGCTTTTGGGTGATGCAGAAGAGACCGATCCAGATTTGCTTCTTCGTGAAGGTTCTTGCTCCGTTCATGACTCTCTCATGCCACCGATGGGCAGAAGCTCCACCACGTAACAGGGTCACGAGCCCTGGACTGCTCTTTTCCGAAACTCCCATGAACCTTGTCCGCATGGCACACTCGCCCGTGAGTTCGAAAGCACCGGTGGAGCTCATAATCAAGGGCCCACGTGAAGCAGTCTCTGTCGTGCCGAGGTTGCTGAACCGGCCCTCGACATAGCACACCGGCGCGTACCGCTGCCGGGCGCACCGTCACTTGCGACGCCTCGGGTGGCGTCTCGAAGACTTCAGGCAGGCTAGCCACGCCAGATGCAGTACCGCGCTGTCTCACGTGGTGGAAGCCTTAGCTGTCCTTAGTCTTTGATTGTCGTTGATCTGAAAGATGGCGAACATCTCTTGCGCCTAGCAAACCGATGACGCCTCCGATGAGAGCGACAATCGTCACAGACACGCTGTCAACGAGATCAATGAACAGATTCACGATGCCGATCAGGATCAGAAACGCTGAGAAAGCTGCTATTGCAACACTAGATTTTCGACTTATCATCAGGAGTCCTGGGTTCGTGCAAAGCGAACGATCATGGCTGGTACTTCACTTTCATTCTCTTCTGAACCTTGCCGGCTCGATACACGGTGATCTCGAGATAGCCTCCGACGTAAATAGCGGCCACTCCTATAGAAGCGACTTTGCCACCGGCCAGGATGCATTCAATCCCGCCGATTCCTTCAGTCGCAGCGAGACAGGATACGGTGATGGCGGCACCGCCCACGACAAGAGCCTCACCGCCGGCGATGAGGACGGCGCCTACGGCGGCCTTAGCCATGTTCTGTGAGCTGGAAGTCATCCCGCGTGCAAACGTAGCTGTGGCGTGAATGGTCCTACCGCCAGCGTGATACGTCCAGGCAGCGGCGCCCGCAACGCCACGCCGAACTGCACCTGCACCGCGTCGCGCCGTTCGAATGGGATGGCAGATGATGTTCCAGCACGTGCCATCGAGGTCGTAACCGTTGATGGGGTCCTGCCCCGCGTAGTCGTAGTTGTTTAGCGATCCACCCTCTACTGGATCGATCGCTAGAAAGCGTCCGAGCGTGGGGTCATAGGGGCGTGCCCCCATGAGGATGAGGTTGGTAGTGGTGTCGAGCTTCTTGTGCCAACTGCCGGTCCACTGCTCGGCCATTCGATTGGCGGGCAGACTCTGATCCGGCGCCCCGAACGGGTCGTATGTATACGAACCAGCTCTGACGCCATTCGAGAGTGCCGTCGCTGCGATATCGCCGTGGCCGTTGTAGTAGAGGAATGTCTTGAGTATCGGCGGGACGGCGTAATTGTCCGGCGGGCCGCTGAACTCGGCGAACGCACCGGCGGGACCATCGAGCGTCGTCTTCGTGATGGCGCCGCTTGCGTCGGTTTCGAAGTAGGGTGTCCCGCGATCCGCCACATAGAGGTAACGCGTCGTTGTCGAGACCCCGCCGACACTCGTGCGTGACAGCAAGCGCCCGAGTGCGTCGTATGTGTATGTGACCGTCGTCCCGTTGCTACTACCGCCGCTGATGCGCCCGCGGCCGTCCCATGTCAGCGCTTGGGACCCCTTGTTCGCTACCTGGCCGTCGGCGGTGTACGCGAGGGTCGTCGTCAGGCCGCCTGCGGCGGCGCTCGCGAGCTGGTCGAGCCCCGGCGTCTGGCTGGGGTCGTACGAATAGCTCGCGATAGTCTGAGATGGACCGCCGTTCACAGCTTCAGCGATCTCGGTCCGGTTTGAGTCGGGATCGAAGGAGTATGTCCGCAACGTTCCGTTTGGAAGGGTCACGGTCCCGAGCCTGCTCGCCGCGTCGTAGGTATAGGTGCTTGTTTGTGTCAGCTCGCCGCCCGCGATCCGACTCTCACTCGTCTTCTGCCCGACGATGTCATAGCCGTACTCGTAGTCGGCGAGCGGGTTCGAGTCGGCGGGTGCCGTCGCCGGCAGGTTCAGCGACAGCGTGCCGTGCCGGTTGTATGCATGGGTAAGCCAGCCGGCGGCGTTGTAATCGAACCACGCGAACGTCGAGTTCCGCTGGTGCACGGCCTTGAGGTTTCCGCGCTTGTCGTAGCTGAAGTACGTGTTGAGATTGTTCGGCTCTTTCACGACCGTCAGGTCGTCGATGCCGTCGTAGGCGTAGGTCCGGCTGTAGTTCGTGCTCGAGCCGAGCGAGCCGGTGGCTGCAGTGTCGGAGGTTAGGTTCGAGTTGAGGTCGTAGGCGACCCGCGCTTCTGCTCCGAGCCCATCCACCGAGTGGACGATTCGCCCTGCTTCGTCGTACTCAAGCGTGACGATGCCGTTGGCGTTCCTGGCCGTCCGGAGCGCGCCGCTAGGGTCGTATTCATAGCAGGCGGTCCCAAGGGGATCGGCGCAGCTGGCGACTTGCGTCTCGTCGGGCGCGCGCTCGCTGACGAGCCTCCCCGTGCCGTCGTACTGTCGGCAGCCAGTACCGCGGCCATTTGTGACCGCGAGCGGCCGCCCGGCGAGATCGTAGACTGCCGTGACGTCGCTAACGCCGCCGGGCTTGAGGCCACCAGCCTCGGTGTATGACCCCTCCTGCCTCATGGTCTTGGGGAGTCCGGCCTGGTTCACGGACGGGAGCGTCCCGCAAGCAGCAGGCGGAGCCGCCGTCTCGCCACCCGCGTAGTAGCTCCAGCTTGTCGCGTACGTGAGGTCGGCAGTGCCAGTCAAATCTCCTTGGACGTCGATCGTGCGCTGTACGTTCCCCTTCGGCATCACCTTCTGTGTCGTGCGCCCGAGTGCGTCATAGAGGTAGCTCGTTAACAGGCGGAGGCTCCCTCCCGCTAGAACGTAGTCGGCCTTCCCGGAGGCTGGATCGGCGAAGTGGGAGAAGGTGACGCGACCGGAGGGACTGACGACGCTGGTCTGGTTGCCGTAGGCGGTAGGCCGCAGCGCCGAGCTCGGGATCACGGCTTGACCCTGCCCGGGCGGGGTCCAGGCGAGGTGGACCTCGGCCGGGCCACTGCCCTGGAAGTACTCGAGCACGATCTTGTGAGTGCCGGCGCTGCCGAATGTGACGCTGGCCGACTGCGACGCAAGCGGATGGGTCGTCCAGTCGTCGATCAGCAGCTGGTCGTCGACGAAGAGGCGTGTCCCGTCGTCGGAGGTGACCGTGAATCCGTACGTGCCGACCGCAAGGTCGGGGAGCGTCCCCTGCCAGCGGGTCGAGAAGCCCTCCCGTTGCCCGCCAAGGGCTGTCGGCCCGCTCGTGTTCCAGTCGAAGTCGACCGCGGCGTCGGTCTCCACCTTCGCCGGCTGGCCGGCGAGATACTGGTTCGCGTAGTAGGTGGCCTGCACCCCTTGCAGGGGCGTGCCTGCACCGGTCGCCGGATCGATGCTCTGCTCGTCATAGCGGTAGCTCGTCACTGGCCGCCCCAGCGGCCCCGCGCCGTCCGGGTCGGGGTCGCTGCGTGAGCGGAGTAGGTGCGTCGAAGCGTCCCAGGCGGAGTCGGTCGGATTGCCGTCGTAGTCTTCCGACCAGAGTATTCGGCCCGCGCTGTCAAAGGCCAACAGGGCGGAGCCGCGCGCAGAATGCAGCACGTCGCGCAGCTCGAGCGGATGGCCGTAGGCATCCCAGAAGACCCAGTCGGTCGGCCCGGTCGGCTGGTCCTTCGGGAAGCGCACTCGCGTATAGCCAGCCTTTTGGCGTACGGTCCCGACCGGCACGCCGTCGTGTGCCGCTAGCGTTGCCGACAAAGGATAAGCCCCGGCGCCGAATGTGTAGGTGAACGTCCAGTAGGGGTTCGTGCTCTGCCCGCCCGAGGTGACAGGCCCCTCCGTCACCCGCGTCACCGCCTTGTAGAAGTTCTGCGCCGCGTTCTCTTGGTACTGGAGCGTGAGCGCGTGCGCTCCGTTGTAGCCCGGGCTCGCGTGCGAGGGATCAAGATCGTTAGCGTTCCAGACTGTGTCGATGAGATTGGCCGACGTTGCTGACCAGTGCAGCTTGAGCAGGTCGCGGCTACCGTCGTCGACGCGCTCCAGCGAGCCACTCGTGCCGCCGCCGGCCGTGCCGACTTAGCGCCAGGTAACGCCGTCCGGGCCGGTCGCGCAGAGGATCGCGCTTGTGCAGGAGCCGCCGTTGAGGAAGTTCCAGTCGAGCTGGAGCGTCCGGCCCGACTCGTCGCTGATCCCTACGAGCGTCCCCGGCGGGGCGGCTGGATGCGTGGAGTAGCTATAAGTCAGCTTGGCGGCGCTGCTGGCCGCGGCCTGCGTTTGCAGGGTGAGCAGCGGCGCCGATCCGGTCGCCGGATCGATCGCATCGAAGCCGGCGGTCAGGCCGTCTGCGTCGATGAGCGTCCAGGCCGGACTTGAGCCGGAGTAAGGCGGGCTCGGCTTTTTCGTCAGCGTCGAGCCGTCCGCGAAGAAGGGTAGGTAGACGGGAGAGACAACGCTGTGCTCGAAGTAATCGGAGGCACCGTCCGAGTAGACGACCTCGATCGCGTCGAACTGGGCGGTGTCGGAGAGCAGATTGTGGTCGATCAGCCGAATCGGTCGCCGGTCGCCTTCGCCGGCGCCGAGCGTGATCCCCGGTCCGAGGCGGCTGTCGCGTGGAGAGGTCGAGTAGTCGCGCGGCGGTGCACACGGCGGTCCAGGCGGCGGGCAGGGATCGGGCTGAGCCGGGGGAGTTGAGTTGTAGGTGGGCGTCAGCGCCATCGAGCCGATCGCCGTCGGGTAGGTCGGCCCGGGAATATTGAGCGTCAAGTTGCCGCTCGTGAGGTTGACCGCGAGCGGCCCGAGCGACCAGCTCGATCGCGACGGGTCGTCCCCGAGCATTCGCTTGTCGAAGCCGGCAGCAAGCGCTGTCCCTGGCACGGCGAGGGCGAGCAGCATCGTCGAGGCAATCAGGAGCGCGACGACGGAATGGAATGGAGCTGGAAGCTTCCGACTACAGAAGTTGAACAATGCAATGCGACTAATGCGGCGCTTCATCCCAGCCGCTTCCGATTTCGCCACCTCGCTTGAGGGCCGAGGGCTGCAACGAGAGCCTCCCCTCATGAGAGGCGCGGTCAGCGAAGCCCTCGAGCCCTTCGGTGCGAGGGCCGCCGAGGCGACAATCTCGTAGGCATTCTGCGACAGAAGCGATGTCAGGTCGGCTGGCGTATCCGAGCGAGCCTGCCCGGCAAACGGCGCCATTCGTCGGGACAGTGGCTCGCCGGGCTCGGCGGAGATCCGGCTCAGACGGCGCATGGCGGCTCCTCCTCTCGAGGGACGCCCGGACCGACGAACGGACCCCTATGTCAAATGGCTGCGCCCGACGCTACTCCTTTCGAGTCTGTTGTCAACCGAATGCTCGTCGCGGATATGTGTTGCCGAAGACTGCAGCGCACGATCAGACTTCAGTCTTTCTGGCACATGCGATGCGCCTGCCGTCGGCACCCTGCGCCCGCTGGCCCGTCGCGTCGTCGATCTCACTACTTGCTCGGCGCCTTCGTCTCGGCTCGCATGTCGGCAGCGACGGCGGCGAGATCGGCTGGACTCATGTCTCGGCCGCCTCCTCCAGCCGACCGTTGTGTTCTCCGGGGCGACCCGAGCCGCGCAGCAGGACGGCCCGTACGGTGGAGGGCCACCAGCGGCGACCACGGTGGGCGGTCGGCACGCCGTCGGCCGTCAGCCCGCGCGCGATCTCACCCAGGGTCTGACCGCCTGCGTTCTCGAGACGGATGCGGTCGACGACATGCTGCGGAAGCGACGGCGGACGTCCGGCCGGACGGGGAGCGGCAGCCGGACGTGCGGGTTCGAGGTACTCGCGGAGGAAACGCTTGAGCTCGTCGACGGGGATCAGCCGCTGACCCCAGGGGGTCTTGACGGTGTCGATGCTCGCTACGACTCTGCGGTCGACCGTCGAGATGCTGACGCCGAGGGCTTCCGCAGCCTGTCTGCGGCTGTACGCAAGCCGCTCGACCGCGTTCGCCTCGCGAAGCCAGACAGCGTGAGGCGAGGCACACCTCGGAGGCGCGATCTGATGACGCCGAGCCCGCTCTCGCCTTCGCTTGCGCCGCCCGCTCATCGGGCGCCGTACAGTAATTACTGCGTCGGATAGCACCTGTGGTGCATCTGTGTCTCGCCTGCTATCGAGGCTGGCAGTTGCTGTACGCGAGAAGGCTGGCGAGTGCGCCGGCGGCTCAGCGCTCGATGGAACGGCCGCGGCTGAGCTCTCGGCTGAGTCCGCGTTCGAGCTCGATTACGCGGCGGAGGTGGAGCAGAATGGGGATCTCGTGCTCGCGTTCGAGGGCGCCGAGCATGCGGGCGAGGTCGCCGGGGGAGGCGACCTGGGGACGGACGCCGCGGCCGAGCGGCTCGCGGCTTGCGTGGCGGCGGAGGTCGTCGTATCCGTGGCTGCCGGCGGGCTCGGGGACGAGCTTGAGCTCGCCGGCGCGGGTGTCGAGCTCGACCAGCGGGTCGCGCACGCGGGCGAGATCGAGCTCCTTGCCGTCGGTGCGACGGGCGTCGAGGTCGTCGAGCGCCTTCGCGAGCCGGGAGAGGTTCTCCTCGCGCATCGAGGGCGTGAGGTCGAGGCCGTCGGTGAGCTCGCCGGTGCCGTGGATCACGCGCGCGAAGGCGCCAATCACGACGAAGCTCACGCCGCGCGCCTGCAGCGCCGCGAGCAGCGTGTATGGGTCGAACGCCGAAGCCCGATTCGCCATGATCTCCTCCTCAGCGTCCCTTCCGGGCCCGGCGTTGCCCGAGCTGCTCGAGCATGCGCGCGACGCGCTCGCTCGGGGCCGCCATCAGCTCGTCTCTGATTTCTCGGTCGGCGCTCTCGTCGAGCGGCACCAGCACCAGGGGGATGTCGTAGCCGCAGGCTTGCACGCAGGCCAAGAGGCTCTCGACCGGCGGCGAGATCACGCCTTGCTCCCAGCGGGCGATCACCGAACGGTCGCGACCGGTCCGCTCCGCCAGCTCGGTCTGGGTGAGGCCGGCCCTCGTGCGTGCCTCCCGGATCAGCTCGCCGCCGCGCACACCCGAAGTCTACAGCACTGATGAGTCACGAGCTACTACCGCAGTAGGACTCATTTATGCTATCGTCTGCTTTCTCGATTCTAGAAGGAGCTGCGATGGAGTCGATGATGACCGCCCGCCAGGTCGCCGAGCTGCTCGGTGTGCACGAGAACTGGGTCTACGATCGGGCCGCGTCGGGCGGCCTACCCAGCTACAAGCTCGGCGGTGCGCGGCGCTTTCGGCAGGAGGAGATCGAGGCGTGGCTGAGGGCGCAGCGCCAGGCGGATCAGGCCCCGTCAAGGCCAGCAGGCCCCTCTCGCGCCCCACGCGCGACGCGCGGGCACCACGAACAGCCTAGGCTGTTCGAGCAGTAGCGATGAGCGTGAGGTTCTGGATCGAGTCGTACCGCGTGCGGAGCGCGAAGAGTGGCAAGCGGTACCGCATTCGCTGGCAAGGTGCCGACGGGAGGAAGCACACTCATCCCGGGACGCACGAGCGCAAACGCGACGCGGAGAACGTTCTGGCCGAGCTCAAGCGTCGCGAGTCGCTCGGGCCGCTCCACACGGCGCCTGCGGAGACCCTGGCGAGCTTCATGGGTGCCCGAGCACGCGGCGGCAAAATAGTGATCGAAGGAGGCGGTTGGCTCAGACGCTATAGGCAGCGCGTCCGCCCGAAGACGTTTGCCAACTGCGCCGAGATCCTCCCAAACCTTCTCCCGTTCATGGCGTGCGAGCTCAGCCAACTCCATCCTCAGGAGGTCGAAGATCACGTCTATGCCGTGGCCGAGCGAGCGCCCCGACAGGCGCAGGTGACGCTTCAGCTGCTGAAGTCCGTGCTCCGGAACGCACGGGCTCGGGGGCACGTTGTCAACGAGAGGATCCTCACGATCAGGCCACCAGCGCTTGAACGGCGCGAGCGCTTCTTCCTCGAGTGGGAACAGGTGGAGGCACTCGCCCACGCGATGCCGCGGCCATATCGGAACCTCGTCCGCTTCGCAGCGCAGACTGGCCTGCGCGAGGGCGAGTGCTTCGGGCTGCGGGACCGCGACGTCGACCTCGAGGCCGGAAACGTTCACGTCGAGCACAGCGTCTACAAAGGCGGGCTCGTGCAGCTCAAGACGAAGGCGAGCCGGCGGTTGGTCGACCTGTCGCCGCTGGCCGCGCGGCTCCTGCGCGAGCAGCTTCTGGCGCGTGTACCGAATGCCGAGGGTCTCGTGTTCCCGAACCCCCATGGCGGCGTCCAGAACGCGAACAACTTCCGGCGGCGTGTCTTCGTGCCTGCATGCCGCGCCGTCCGCGCTGCCGGCCGGCTTCCACTTCCACGATCTGCGCCACACCTACGCCGCGCTGATGATCCGCGCTGGCGCGGAGGCCAAGTACCTCCAGGCGCAGATGGGCCACTCATCGATTCGGACGACATACGACGACTATGGGCACCTCTTCCCGAACGCGAATCGCGCCGTTCTCGGTGCTTTCGACGAGCTAACGAGAACGAGGCGCCCCACTATTGCCCCATCGCCAGAAGACGAGCAACTCAGCCTAGACGACGAAATCGGCCGGGTTGCAGGGCGTTCTGAAAATGGGCGCGCCTGGGATCGAACCAGGGACCTCCCGCGTGTGAAGCGGGCGCTCTCCCGCTGAGCTACGCGCCCCAGGGAACTTCAGAGTAGCGGTGCTACTCTGGCCGTGCCCGGTCGCGCTAGGCGGGGAGCTAGCGGTTCCCTGAACCCGCAATCCGCTTCAGCGGGGCCAAATCCCCTCTCGAGGGGGTGCCGTCCGAGACACGGGCTTGCGATGTGAGTGTTGACGGCCAGGTTCCGCGCACTGGGAGCCTGCGAACCGCGTCAGGTCCGGGAGGAAGCAGCGCTAAGCAATCCCTCCCAGGTGCCGCGGGTCGGCCTGGCCCGAGCAAGCGTCGCCAGCACCGGCTCGAGCGGGCCCTCGAAGGAGGGTGCGCGACCGGGCATTTATCCTTGGCCGTCGCTGAGGGACCAGCTGAAACGGGTGAGAGTGTGCTCGGGTGCCAAGCCCCCAGGCTTCAGGCCTCCGCGCACGAGCAGTAAAGGAATTGTCGAGCGCTCCATAAGGGCTTGCCTCGTCGCATCGAGAGCTCCGCCGGGCAGCGAAGCCACCAGGATCGACCCCGGCTCGGCGAGAATTCCTTCGGCCCCGGCGGCGACGAGCTTCGGCTCCGCCGTCATGCCGGCGAACCGCTGGAGGGCAAGCGACGCGCCGGCCAGGAGCCGGCTCGCATCTCGCCGCTCCTCGCTCGCCTCGGCGCCGAGCAGCCGCAGCGGCAGCGCGTGCGCGCGGGCGAGCCAGGCGCCGAGCTCCAATGCGGCCCACTCCTCCGGGCGCCCGCCAAAGGGAACGAGCACGGGGCCGTCCGGCTCGAAAGCGAGGTCGAGCCGCGGGCCGATCGCAACGTCGCAAGGCATGCCCTCCGGCACGGAAACATCGGAGACGACGAGCAGCTCTGCCTCTTGCTCGGCGGCCAGGCGGGCGAGATCTTCGCCGGGGGCGCTCGAGGTGAAGCACACGGTCCGGACCTCCAGGCCGCGAGAGAGCAGGTTCCCGCGGACGCTCTCCAGCGCCGCCGTGCGCTCCCGGAGCTCGCCGGCAGCTCGGGCGAGCTCGACCAGAATCAGCTCGCGGCCGTCGGCGCAGAGGGGCGCGAGCAGCTCCTGCAGGTGCCGCCCGGCACAGATGACGGAACCGCGGGCCGGCACGGGCCGCGCGCTCGATCGGTCGAGCCCCGGATCGTGCCGCAGGATCGCGCGCTCGAGCTCCTGCAGCTTTGGGCTGGGCTCGATCCCGAGCTCGTCGACGAGCAGGCGCCTGCCGTCACGGTAGAGCGCGAGCGCCTCGGCCTGGCGGCCGCAGCGATAGAGCGCGAGCATCAGCTGCCGACGCGGCCATTCCCGTAACGGCTCCTGCTCCACGAGTTCCTCGAGCTCGCCGACGAGCAGCGCGTGCTCGCTCAGCTCGAGCCGGGCCTCGATGAGCTGCTCGACCGCACGGAGGCGGAGCTCGTCGAGCCGGCGGGCCGCCGGGGACGCGAAGGGCTCCTCCCGGAACTCGGCGAGCGGGGGCCCGCGCCAGAGTGAGAGTGCCTCGTCGAGCAGCTCCACCCGCCGGCCCAGATCGCCCGCCTCGCGCGCAGCCTGCGCGAGCGCCTCGAACCGGCCGAGGTCGTGCTCGTCGCGATCGAGCCGCAGGAGGTAGCCAGGCGCGCGGGTCTCGATCTGCGCCGCCCCCAGCACTTTGCGGAGCTGGGACACGTAGACCTGGAGCACCTTCTGCGCGCTCGGCGGCGCGCGCTCGCCCCAGAGGCTGTCGACGAGGACCTCGACCGGGACGACTCGGCCCGCATCGAGTAGAAGCCGGGCCAGGAGCGCCTTGGGCTTCCCGCCGGGGAGCGCTCCAGGTTTGCCCTCGACTACCGCCTCCAGCGGCCCGAGCAGGCGCAAGCGGATCATCCGATCACCGACATAATCACAGCGATGACCGAAGAGGTCGCCGCCCCGGGACAGGAGATCGGCCGCTACCGCCTCGAGCGGCTACTGGGCGAAGGCGCAACCGGCCTCGTCTTCAGCGCGACACGCGACGACGGCAAACGGGTCGCGCTCAAGCTGCTCCGGCCCGAGCGCGCCGGCGATCCGATCTCGCTCTCCCGCTTCGTTCGCGAAGCGCGGGTCGCGGGCGGAATCGACCCTCGCCATGTCGCGCCGATCCTCGAGCTCGGAGAGGCCCGCGGGTTCACCTACCTGGCCATGCCGTATTACGAGGGCGGCTCCTTGGGAGCGCTGCTCAAGGAGCGTGGCCGTCTCGGCATCGACGAGACCGTCGAGCTCGCGGCTCAGCTCGGACGAGGGCTCGACGAGCTGCACGTGCGAGGCGTGCTCCACCGCGACGTGAAGCCGTCGAACGTCCTGCTCGACGGCGAGGGGATGGCGGCGCTCTCCGACTTCGGGCTCGCTCTGGCGACGGATTCCACGCGGCACACCGCCGAGGGCCAGATTCTCGGCACTCCCCACTACATCGCTCCCGAGCTGATCGAGGGTCTCGAGGCGACCGAGGCGAGCGACATCTATGCGCTCGGGTGCGTACTCCACGAAAGCCTTGCCGGCGAGCCTCCGTTTGCGGGACGCAGTGCCGCGGCAGTCGGATTCGCCCACCTGACCGAACCTCCGCCCGACCTCCGGGAGCGACGGCAGGAGGTCTCTGCCGAGCTCGCGCAAGCCCTGCTCGCCACGCTCGAGAAAGACCCCGAGGCGCGGCCGACTAGCGGGACTGCGCTGGCGAGGATGCTGCACGTTGGACGCAGCGCTCAGCCTGTTTGATCCTGGGCCGGATATAGCGCCGTAGCTCAACCGGCTCGAGGTCGAACGCCGTGCGGAGCGGCTGCAGGCTGTCCGCGCACCGCCCGAGCTGGAGCAGCGTGTAGCCGAGATTGAAGTTCGCAAAGCCCCGAGTGAGGCTGCCGGCGGGCGCTTTCCGCACCGCCTTGCGCGCGAACGGAAGCGCGGAGTCATAGTCGTGCGCGCCGATGAGCGCGTAGGCGATGTCGTTCAGTGTCCGGCCGTCGTTGCTCTTCAACAGCAGCTGCCTCAGCGAGGGTCCCGCCGGTTGTTGCCGGCTCGGGGGTGCTGGCGCCGTGCCGCCGTCGTCGCCGAAGGCGAGTGACCGAACCGCCAGAGCCGCAAACGCGCCGATGAGTGCGGCGAGGACCAGGAGTGAGATCGAGACGGCGAGCCGGCGCCGGTGGACTCGCCGCTCGGCGGCCGCAGTGCGGGCGGCGTTGAGGAACTCGCCGCAGCCGGCATAGCGGTCGAGCGGCGATTTCGACAGCGCCTTCGCGATCACCTGCTCGAGCGCAGGCGGCACGTCCGGTGCCACACGAGTGAGCTTTGGCGGAGGCGCGTGGAGATGAGCGTTCAGCACTGCGACCTCGGACGGGCGGTGGAAGGGAGGCGTCCCTGCCAGGCACTCGTAGAGCACGCAAGCGAGGGCGTAGACGTCGGTGCGCGCATCGACCTCTCGCCCCTCGATCTGCTCCGGCGCGCAGTATTCGATCGTGCCGATGAAGCTCCCCGTCCGGGTCGACCCGTTCGAGGCGAGCTCCTTCACGACCCCGAAGTCGGACAGATACGCGCGGTCGTCGGCCGTGACGAGGATGTTCGCGGGCTTCACGTCGCGATGGACCAGGCCGCGCGCGTGCGCCGCGTCCAACGCGGCCCCGATCTGGCCGGCGATGCGCAAAGCGCGCCGGGTCGGCAACCTGCCTTCGCGTCCGAGGACGGCCTTGAGATCGCTCCCTTCGACGCAGGCCATGGCGATGTAGAGGAGCCCGTCCTCCTCGCCCGCGTCGTAGATCGGAACGATGCTCGGGTGGTCGAGCGACGCCGCCAGTTGCGACTCCCGCAGGAAGCGTTCGCTGAAGTCGGCCTCCCCCAGCCCGGGCGCGAGCAGCTTCAGCGCGGCAGGCCGTCCGAGGCGGACATGCTCGGCGCGGTAGACGACGCTTGTCCCCCCGCTACCGAGCGGCTCGATGATCCGGTAGCCGCCGAGCACCGTGCCGATGCGCTGATCGAGTGTCACCGGGACGATTTCTAGCGCGCGCAGGCCCGCGATGCACTATCGCTTCACGGCGAACGTCGCGCTGACGACCGCCGTTACGTCCTTCTCCCGGCTCGAGGTGTCGCTGATTCCGTAGTCGCTCACCTCCGTCGAGTCGCGTGGAACGATCTGGTAGACCCCGAGCGAGCTCGCCCGCATTCCCCCGAGCTTGCCGCCCAGCCCCTTGACCAGGATCTCGGCCCGTTTGCGCGCGTCTTGCGTTGCCGCCTCCAGCACGTCGAGCTTGGCCTGCGTCAACTCGGTCGAGTAGTACTCGAGGGGCTCGGCTGAGACCCCGATTCCGCGCTCGATGAGCTGTCCGATTCTCGTCGTCACGGGCTCGACCGCGTCGATCTCGCGCGTGCTGACCTCGAGCTGTTGCGTCGCCCGGTAGTAGGTGCGGGATCGGGTCTTCGACAGTCGTTCGACTACCTTCTGGCTCGTGACGACAGAGGTCGAGATCGCTCCCGCCGGCACTCCACCGCGCTGGAGAAAGGTCCGCACGGCCGCGCCGTCGCGACGCAACCGACGGACCGCCGGCGGGGCAGTCGGCGCCTCGGCGGTGACTCGTAGCGACCAGCGGACGAGGTCTGCGCTGATCGGAATCTTCGCCGAGCCCGTGACCTGAAGCTTGTCCCGCGTGTGCCGGACGTCGCGGACCGTGCCGCCGAGGCTGTGCGCGATCAGGACACCCGCGACCGCGAGCGAGAGCAGGCCCAGGAAGAGCTCGGGAAGGTCGAAGGCGCGGCTTCGCGGCGACACTGCCGACGACGATCGCTCCCGGCGGTAAAGGAACGGTTCAGGGGCGCTTCAGGTGCCGGAACCGGCCGGCGCGGGCCCGCCGCAGCAGGCGAGGCGGCTGGGCCTCGAGCCAGTCCACGAGCTCGCGGTAGCTCACGCAGCGGACCTCGGGCATGCGGCAGACACCGAGCAGCAGGCGCGTGACCGCGTGATCGTAGGCCCAGCTCCGCCAGGTCTCGAAGTGGACGCCGATCGAGAGCGGCGCCCGATTTCCGAAGTAGCTCGCCAGGAACGCATGCCTCAGACTGAGCAAGGTCTCGCGCTCGATCGCCGCGGGCGCGACGTCCGGCTGGTTCGCCAGGAAGTTGTAGTCCATCGAGACAACATCGTAGGTGTGACCGACGAACGGGATCTCGAGCAGCGGGGTGCTCCAGAGGCCGAGCTCGCGTTTCGGCCAGGTCCCGACCCGGGCGACCTGGCTCGCGTCGTACCGAAAACCGTTCCGCGCCAGCACGGGGTACAGAACTCGGAGATTCCCCTGCAGGCACGGTGTCCGTCCCCCGATCACCTCGGCCGGATCAAAGGGGAGCCGATCAGGCCGTCCGAAGAGGAGCTTGCCGAACTCGCGCAGCTCACGTCGCCAATCGGCGGCGGTCCACTCACCGACGTTCCCGGCGTACGGCGCGCAGAAGTGACCGTTGAAGTGGGTGCCGATCTCGTGGCCCTCCCTGTAAGCCGCGACGATCTGGTCGTGCATCCCTCGAACCATCTGCTGCGCCGACCGGTTGCCCTCTGCCTGCGCGAAGCCGATGTCGGAGGTTCCCGGGGAGTGGCGCGGCGGCCGGTAGCGATTGCGCCGCGCCTCATCCAGGAGGTAGACGCCGCTCACGAAGAAGGTGAAATGCACGTGAGCGCGGTGGGCGACGGAGCGCCAGTACGGCCAGAGCCGCACGCCGCCGGACCCGTCGAACGAGACGACCACGAACTGCGGAGGCCGCCAGGGCAGGTGCGGATGGGGCTTCGGCTTCGAGACCTGCGCCGGTCTGTTCGCACCAGCTGTGGAGCGGCAACCGATGAGCGTGACCGCGAGCAGGGACGACAAGACGGTGAGCGCGACGGCGAGCCGCCGGTGTTGGAGCGCCCGCCGCCTGCGAATCCGACGCAACTCCCTGTCCATGACTCGATCCTGCGCACGGCCGCTTCAGAGACAGTTCAAGCCGGGTAGCGTGCGCGTAGAATCGCGGAGGAGCTCCGTGACCGCCCTCTACCGCAAGTATCGTCCCCAGGGCTTCGACGAGGTGCTCGGCCAGGAGCCGGTCGTCCGCACACTGAAGAACGCGATCTCGGCCGGCAACGTGCGCCAGGCCTACCTCTTTGCCGGCCCCCGCGGCACCGGCAAGACCTCGCTCGCGCGCATCCTCGCGAAGGCGCTCAACTGCGCGCAGGGCCCCACTCCCGACCCCGACGGGACGTGCCATGCCTGCGTCGCGATCGCCGCCGGAACTTCGCTCGACGTCGTCGAGATGGACGCGGCCTCGCAGCGCGGCATCGACGACATCCGCGAGATTCGCGAGCGCGTCGTCCTCCAGCCCGTCGAGGGGCGCTACAAGGTCTACATCCTCGACGAGGCGCACCAGTTGACGGACGCCGCCTTTAACGCCCTCTTGAAGCTGATCGAGGAGCCCCCGCCCCACCTCGTCTTCGTCTTCTGCACGACGGAGCTCCAGAAGATGCTGCCGACGGTCCGCTCGCGCTGCCAGACATTCGTGCTCTCGCGGCCGCGCCTGCCCGAGATCGTGCGCTATCTGAAAGGCGTCGCCGAGGGGGAGGGGATCGAGGCCCCGGAGGCAGCACTCGCCCTGGTCGCCCGCTCGGCACGCGGGAGCTTCCGCGACGCCGTCTCGACCCTCGACCAGCTGGCATCGGCGACCGAGAGGAAGGTGTCCGTGCAGGCGGTGCTCCAGCTGCTCGGCGCAGTCGAGGAAGAGGCGCTGTTCCGGCTCTGCGACTTCGTCGTCGACCGCGACACAGCCGGGGCGCTGACCTTCCTCGAGGAGCTCGCCGACCAGGGGCAGGACCTCGGCCGCCTCGTCACCGATCTGCTCGAGCATCTGCGGCACGTCCTGCTCGTGCAGCACATGGGCGAGGTGCCAGACTCGCTCCCGCTGACCGCGGAGACGCGCGAGCGCTTGCGCGCACAGGCCAACCAGCTCGGGGAGCCGACCGTGCTGCGCCTGTGCGACTTACTGGCGGTCGCCGTCGACGACCTGCGCCAGGGCGGCGATCCTCGGCTTCCGCTCGAGCTCGCGCTCGTGAAGGTGACAAGGCCCGCGTCCGATCTGAGCCGCGAGTCCGTCGCGTTCAGGCTCGAGCAGCTCGAGCAACGCGGGGCGAGCGCCCCAGTCGGCCCAAGTAACGGTGTGTTAGAGAGTCCACCCGCCGAGACTGAGGCCCCGCCCGCCGAGCCGCCCTCTCTGGAGCTCGAGCAGCTACAGGAGGCCTGGCAGCGGACGATCCTGCCCGCTGTCGAGCAGCGCTCGATCCCGACCGCCTCGATGCTCCGCGAGGCCCGTCCGGCCCAGCTCGCCGGCGACACGCTCACGGTTGAGTTCCCGTCGGCGGCGTCGTTCCACCGGCAGCTGGCCGAGGAGCCGAAGAACGCGACGCTCCTCGCCGAGGCGCTCTACGAGGTCACCGGCCGACGACTCGCGCTCGACTTTGCCGTCGGCGAGAACGGGGGCGAAGGCGCAGCCGAGGAGGAGCAGCCGGCGAGCGAGGAAGAGATCGTCCAGCTGATGAAGGACACATTTGACGCCCACGAGGTCGAGGAGACGCCGTAATGGACATGAACAAGATGTCGCGTCCTCCCCGCAAACGGGGCATTTTCTACCGCTCTCTCTGCCGATTCGCGCCTAGCAGCCTCTGCTCGAGCGCGTCGGCCTCGTGCTTGAAGGTGACGCCGGCCACCCAAGTACTGCACCTCCTGTGGCCGCCCGATGAACGAGAACCGTCGGAGGCGAGCGGTGAGCGCAGCCTGATTGCAATCAAGGTTGAGCCCGGTGGCGAGAGCTCAGAATGCCTTTACGCCCGAATCGAGGACTCGCTCAATGAGCTCAGCCCTCTTCGCCGACAGCTCATCTTCGACGAGAAAGGACTCGTACTCGAACGGGTATGGATTAGTCCTCACGGCGCGCTGGATGGGCAAATCCGACGCGCAGCGAATCTGCCTCGGCTTCGCCATTCGTGGAATCTCTCTCTGCGCCTGTCGTTCAATGCGGACCGCAGCAGCGCTTGTGGTCAGAAGTGAAGTGTGGACGCACCACAGACCTGAAGGATCATATTTAGGCTCCCCAGCATCAACATCACCGGGTGACGCAGAGGACGCAGAGAGTATTCGCGCAGCCGAACCATGCGACCGCGCTTTCCGCTCATGTCAGCGGCGTTTCCCCTCGTGTTCGCGCCCTCCGCTTTAAGCTGTAGCCGCTACACCGTGGCACGCCCTCATAGACGAGTCAAGGCGACGACTCGGCAGTACCCTCAGCCGAGCTCGCGTAACCTAGGACGCCTGACCAAGCCGATTGCGGGGAGGCCCTGACGAGTCCGTGGACATGAACAAGATGCTTCAGCAGGTGCAGCAGATGCAGGCGGAGATGGCGAAGGTGCAGGAGGAGCTCGCGAACGAGACCGTCGAGGCCTCCGCCGGGGGCGGAATGGTGACCGTGACCGCGACCGGAGCGCTCGAGATCAAGGAGATCAAGATCTCGCCCGAGGCGATCGATCCCGACGATCCCGAGCTGCTGGCCGACATGGTGCTCGCAGCCGTGAACGAAGCGCTCCGCTCTGCGCAGTCACTCGCCCAGTCGAAGCTCGGCGGGGCGGCCGGGATGGGCGACCTCGGGAGCCTCGGTCTGCCCGGGTTGTAGCCTCGGTGCGTTACCTCGCGCCGGCTGTCGCCGTTCTGATCCTTGCCGCGACGGCTTGCTCATCGACGGGGCAGAAGCGGGCATCCTCGACGCCGAGCGCGGAACCGGTCAGCGACGCCGGATGGAGCATCCGCGGAGACAGGCTCCGCGGCGACGTGGACGGCGACGGCGTGCCCGACCTGGTCGCCATCGAGGGCCGTGGGAAGCGCAGCTGCCGCTACCGCCTCGCGGTCTGGACGAAGAGAGGGCTCTTCGCGGCACCACTCCACTTCCCGAATTGTCCCTTCCCCCCTTACGTCGCCGTCCTCGCAGCAATCGATCGAGACCTGGGCTTGGAGATCGTGATCCGGGCAGGAACTGGAGGCGAGACGGAGCTCGCCGGCATCTGGAAGGTCGGGGGAAGCAACATCGCGCAACTCCGCCTTCCGGACAGCACGGAGGGGCTGCTCACGTTCTCCGAAGGGCCGGGCCACTCGAGCCGGCTCGATTGTGTTTCGAGCGAGCCAGGTGTGGTCGTCTGGAGCCTCTTCCACCGCGAGCGGCCACCAAGCAAGGGCGAGGCGGCGCCGTACGAGGTCACCCGCACGTTCTACCGGGCCGCGGGAGGAAATTTGGTTTTCGTTCGCGTCGAGCGGCTTGATTTCGAACGTGGGTCGGCACTGATCCGCGTGCCCGAGTGGCGAGAGCCGCAGCCGTTCCCCAGCTGCTCGCGCGCGCCCGAGCCCGAGCCCTTTAGAACGTCTGCCGGCGGAGAGCCTCTTCCCACTCGCGGCGCATGGCCTCGAGCTCGCCGCGGCGGGCTCCCTCGAGCACCTTCGTGACAGTGTCCGTCAAGGCGATCGGGTCGAACGGCTTCGTGATGTAGCCGATGCCGCCGAGCTCGTGGCCGCGGGACATGTCTGTGCGCTCGGAGCGTGCCGTCAGGAACAGGATGGGGATCTTGCGCGTCTCGGGATCGGCGGCGAGCTCCTCGGCGACGGTCCAGCCGTCCACCTCGGGCAGCATGATGTCGAGCAGGATGAGGTCCGGGCGCTCGGCACGGGCGAGTGCGAGTGCGGTTGTGCCGTCGCCTGCCTCCAGCGTCTCGAAGCCGGCGGTCTGCAGGTTGAGCCGGCAGACGAGCCGGATCGCCTTCTCATCGTCGACGACGAGGATGCGCCCCCCGCTCGTGCTCTTGTCTCCACTGCTCGACCCTGTGCCGTGGGGCCGTTCATCGGGCTCGGCGAACCAACGGAGCTGCTCGCAGCGCACTCCGCCTTCCTGCAAGCCGGAGCGCGGCTCGCGCCTGCGCTCGCCAAGCGGCCGTGACGGTCTCGTCCGCTGCGGCCGACGGAGTGGGACCCTCGCGCGGTTCAACACTTCTGACACTACAGTGTCGTTTCCGCCAGGGAAAGTGTGAGCGCGGACACCGCCAATAATCTGCTCGGATTCGCAAGCGCGGCCGCCTTCAACGCTGTCGGCCTCGCGGCCTTCGTTTTCTGGCGCCGGCGCCGGGACCAGCCGAGCTTGTGGGCGGCACTCTGCTTTGGAACGCTCGGCGCCGTGGTCCTGGTCGGCCAGGTGCTGCCCGAGAAAGCTACGACAGACCTCGAGCTCGTCCTGCAGCGTGTGGTCGTCGTCGCTCTTCTACTCTTCCCGTACCTGCTCTACCGGTTCACGACCGCCTTCGACCCGTCGCCACGCTGGCTCGACTGGGCCGTGACGCTCGCCACGGCGTCACTCATCGTCTGGACGCTCGCACTCCAGGAATTCCCCCAGGCAGGCGAGCACCGTTCCGGCGCGTTCGTCGCCTACCTTGTTGCGCTCATCGTCCAGTTCGGCGCCGTCTCGCTGATCGCAGCCGCTCGACTGTGGCGCGCAGGGCGCGGCCAGCCAAGCGTCGCCCGCAATCGCATGCAGATGCTGGCGATTGCCGCGAGCGCGCTGACGGCGGCGCTCTTCTTCGCGGTCGTCACGCCGGCGGACGAGGCCGGGCTCAAGATCGGCACCTCGACCCTCGCGCTCGCCTCCGCCCTCGCCTTCCTCCTCGGTTTCGTTCCGCCCGGAGTCGTCCGGTTGATCTGGCGTCGACCCGAGCAGGAGCGCGTCCGTGACGCGATCGGAGCGCTGATGGCAGCCATGACTCCGGAGGAGGTCGCCGGGAACGTGCTGCCGTCGATGACGAGACTTGTCGGGGCACAGGCGATCTACCTGCTCGACACCGACGAGAACCTCATCGGGAGCAACGGCTCCGAGGCGCCGGTGCCGCCGGCCGGCCCGACCGTGCTCCGCCTCGAGATTCCGGGCGGAAGACTCGTCGTCGTGGCAGGCCCGTATGCGCCTTTCTTCGGGAGCGACGAGGTCGAGATCCTGAGATCGCTCGGCGCTCTCACCGGCCTCGCGCTCGACCGCTCGCGCCTGTTCGTTCGGGAGCGCGAGCAGCGCTTGGCGCTCGAGCGTGCCGATGAGATGAAGTCGAACTTCATCGCCCTGGCGGCGCATGAACTGCGCACGCCCGTGACGAGCGTGCACGGCGTCGTCAGGACGCTCGACCGCCTCGGCAGCCAGCTCTCGGACGCCGACCGGTCCGACCTCGACGAGGCCCTGCGGACACAGACCGAGCGGATGCGGAGGCTTGTCGACCAGCTGCTCGATCTCTCTCGGCTCGAGGCGGAGGACGTAGCGATCCAGCCGGTTCCCATCTCCGTGCACGCGGAGATCGAGGAGCTCGTCACCACCTCGGCCGGCGACCGGATAGCCGAGATCGAGATCGCCATTCCATACGACCTCGAAGCTGTCGTCGACCGGACTGTCTTCGATCGCGTCGTCTCGAATCTCTTGACGAATGCCCTGCGACACGGAGCCTCGCCGGTCCTCGTGACCGCGGCGCACAACGACCGTCACTTCCGAGTCGCGGTCGAGGATCGTGGCGACGGCGTGCCGCCGCGGTTCGTCGACGATCTCTTCGAGCGCTTCAGCCGGAGCGACGAGGCTCGCGCGCGCGGGCTCGGCTCCGGGCTCGGGCTGGCGATCGCGCGCTCCTACGCGCGCGCTCACGGCGGAGACCTCGTCTACGAGCCCGCGCAGCCGACCGGGGCGCGGTTCGAGTTCCTCGTCCCCGTCGGTCGTGGCCGCAACGACAACTAACCTGGTCATGTGTTTTCTCCAGCGGTCGAGAACCTCGTCGCACAGTTGACGCGCCTGCCCGGGGTCGGCAGCCGCACCGCTCACCGCCTGGCCTTCCACCTGCTGCGCGTGCCCGAGGACGAGGCGCTCGCGCTCGCATCCTCGATCGAGGAAGTGAAGGAGCGTGTGCGGTTCTGCTCGGAGTGCGGCAACCTGACCGAGGAGGAGCGTTGTGAGATTTGCCGTGACGAGCGCCGTGATCGCGCCCTCGTCTGCGTCGTCGAGCAGCCGGCCGACCTCGTGTCGCTCGAGCGGACGCACGAGTACCGCGGCCTCTACCACGTCCTCGGCGGCGCGCTCTCTCCGATCGACGGCGTCGAGCCCGAGCACCTCCGGATCGACGAGCTGATGAGCCGTGTCGAGCGCAACGGCGTCCAGGAGGTCGTCCTGGCGACGAATCCGAACATGACGGGGGAGGCGACGGCCGCCTATCTCGCCGACCGGCTGCGCGGCCGCGTCCGGGTCACGCGCCTGGCCAGCGGGCTTCCGGTCGGAGGAGACCTCGAGTACGCCGACGAAGTCACACTCGGTCGGGCTCTGTCCGGCCGCAGGGAGATGTAGACCCGCAGCCGTAAACTTCCGCGCATGGTGACGACCGAGTTCGAGGCTCTTCCAGCCCTCGCAGACGAGGCGCCCGACCGCCGCGCCGGCACGGTGGTGATGAAGTTCGGGGGGACGTCGGTCGCCGACTCCGAGCGCCTGAAGGCGGTTGCCCGGCGTCTCGTCGCCGCACGCGAAGGCGGCACGCGCGTTGTGGCCGTCCTCTCGGCGATGGGCGACACGACGGACGAGCTAGTCCGGCTCGCGCACGAGATCTCGGCGCTCCCCAAGGCACGCGAGCTCGACATGCTGATCTCGGTCGGCGAACGGATCTCCTGCTCGCTGTGCGCGATGGCCATCCACGACCTCGGGCACGAGGCGATCTCGCTCACGGGCTCCCAGGCCGGGATCGTCACCGACACCGCCCACGGGAAGGCGAAGATCGTCGACATCCGCGCGCGCCGGATTCACGAGGCGCTCGATGCGGAGAAGATCGTGCTCGTCGCGGGCTTTCAGGGCGTCTCGACCGACTACGACATCACGACGCTCGGTCGGGGCGGCTCCGACACGACAGCGGTCGCGCTGGCCGCCGCCCTCGGGGCGGAGGCCTGCGAGATCTACACGGACGTCGACGGCGTCCATACGGCCGATCCGCGCCTCGTGCCGGCAGCGAAGAAGCTGCACGCCGTCAGCTACGAGGAGATGTTGGAGATGGCAGCCTCAGGCGCACGCGTGCTCCAGCTGCGGTCGGTCGAGTTCGCGCGCAATCACGATGTCAAGCTGCACGTGCGGTCGAGCTTCTCGGAGGCCGGCGGCACCTGGATTCGCGAGGAGGACGAGAGGATGCTCGAGAAGGCGCTGATCTCAGGCGTGACCCATCGGGTCGAGGAAACGGTCTACCGAGTCGAGGGCGTCGGCACGGCCCGGCTCTTCGAGGCGCTCGCCGAGGCGGGTGTCAACGTCGACACGGTCGTCCAGACAGGCCCTGAGATCGTCTTCTCGGCACCCGACCGCGCCGAGACCGAAGCTGCGCTCGATGGGCTGGGCGTGCGGTGGTCGGCCCGAGAGGACCTCGGCCAGGTGAGCATCGTCGGCGCCGGCATGAAGAGCCATCCGGGGGTGGCGGCGAAGGCCTTTGCGACGCTCGAGGCGCTCGGGGCCCAGCCGCAGATCGTCACTACGTCGCCGATCAAGATCACGTGCTTCGTCGCACGCGAGCAGGTGGAGCCCGCCGTGGAGGCGTTGCACGCGGCGTTCGAGCTCGAGCGGCCGGAGGCCGTCCGGGCGCATGGCTGAGCCCCACGTAGGCGTGGTCGGAGCGACCGGTGCGGTCGGCCGCGTGACTCTCACGCTGCTGGCGGAGCGCGGCTTCGAACATGTGCGGGCCTTCGCTTCGGACCGGTCCGCGGGCTTGAAGCTGCCGTACGGCGACGGCGAGCTGGCCGTCGAGGAGGCGACGGCCGAGGGCCTCGCGGGAGGTGACCTCGACCTCTGCTTCTTCTCGGTCGGCACGGGACCGAGCAGCGAACTGGTGCCCGCCGCCCTGCGCGGTGGCGCCGTCTGCGTCGACAAGTCCTCGGCCTTCCGGCTCGCGGACGGCGTGCCGCTCGTCGTGCCGGAGGTGAACGGGGAGCGAGCGGCCGCCCACGAAGGCATCGTCGCCAATCCGAACTGCTCGACGATCCAGCTCGTCTGTGTGCTCGCGCCTCTGCACGAGGCCGCTGGGCTGCGCCGGGTTCGCGTGGCCACGTACCAGTCGGCGTCCGGAGCCGGCGCCGAGCGGATGGAGGAGCTGCGAGCGCAGGCACCGGCGGAGGGCGACGTCGTCATGGACTGGGACTTCGACGGCGACGATTCCGACGAGGAGTCGAAGCTGCGCGCCGAGACGCGGAAGATCCTCGAGCTGCCCGAGCTGCCGCTGAGCGCGACCTGCGCGCGCGTGCCGGTTCTCGTCGGGCACTCGCAGGCCGTCTGGATCGAGACGGAGGAGCCGCTGCCGCCCGGCCGCGCACATGAAGTCCTCGAGGCTGCGGCGGGAATTCGTGTGACCGAGCGGCCGACGGCGCGCGAGGCCGCCGGCGGCGACGAAGTGCTGGTCGGGCGGATCCGGGCCGATACCGCAGGCGAGGGGATCGCGCTCTGGATCGTCTGCGACAACCTGCGCAAGGGCGCGGCCCTGAACGCGATCCAGATCGCCGAGCTCTTGCTGGAGCGGCGCGCGGTCGCTGCGTAGTTTTCGTTCCCCGAGGTGGGGGAACAGGAGCCGCATGACACTCACACCACGCTGGATCGCGATCGGCCTGTTCCTCGCCGCTGTCGCGGCGGCGATCGTCATCTACGCGATCGCCGGCGGCGGCGACAGCGGTGGCGGCGGCGGCGGTGGCTACTAGCTTCTAGCCGCGCGCGCCCGACCCGCCGCTTATTTATGGTGCACCCAGCCTCCTCCCCACAGCGAGCCTAGCGTCGAGAAGCGCACTCGTGGGTCACGGAAAGGCCCCGGAAGTGTGACCGGCCGCGTCTTCCTACGGGCTTGGGGGGACCGGTGCCGGCGCAGGCGAGAACGCCTCCTTCACGAGCCTCAGCACCTTCGCCCGCGAGCCCTCCGCCACCGGTTGGAGCCCACCGAGCTCGAGCCGCACGAGCTCGACCGAGCCGAGCGCGCGCACGGTCTCGAAGCCGAAATCGGACAGGAAGTCCCGCGGAAAGACCGTTCGGTGGACGAGGAACCGCTCCTGGGCGGACTCACCCTCCGGATACCTGTACGCGAATGTCTCCAGTGCCTTCGCCCGCTTGTCGCGCGCGTCGCCGATCGCGGCCAGGAAGAGCGATTGCATGACCCACGGGCTCGCGCGGCCGAGGAGATACGCGCAGGTGACCAGGACGGCGTCCTCGGACGGCGGACCCGCCGGCAGCTCCCACGCGCGCGGAAAGAGGGTCGCCGGCCCGTACTGCATCGAGCCGATCACACTGCCGTCGTCGTCGCGGTAGACGGCGCCCCAGGCGCCCCAGTCCGTCTCTGCGCGCTCGATCCAGCGACGCTTGTCGACTCTGCGATCGCCTTTCGACTGCCACCACACGCATTGATGGCAAACCATCGGCGCCTCCTGGAGCGTGATGCCGGTCAGACCGGCGAGTCGCGTGCTCACGGGACAGAGTCTAGGAGGGTCTGGCGGAACGTCGCTCGTCGGCGTGGTGCGATGGTCGTTCCGAGGCACGGACGCAGGGAGCCCCAAGGCTGTTTAGCCTTGGGGCGACTGAGGACACCGCCTCGGGGCGAGCAGCGCGGCCCGGCGGCTCAGCAGCGTTTCGTCAGACCCTCCTAGGTGTAGTTCCTAAGCACGTTGGTTCATCCGGGCCTCCCTGGAGGCTGAGGGCTGCTAGGCACCCCAGTCCAAGGAGGCAACCGGATGAAGCTTCACCGTAACGCG
>Ga0307278_10000297_pt1 | contig 25454 bp, 26 predicted proteins | sample ER_DNA_117_FD_194482 | JGI IMG/M metagenome (GOLD analysis project Ga0307278, IMG submission 194482) | Bulk soil microbial communities from the East River watershed near Crested Butte, Colorado, United States - ER_DNA_117 | ecosystem: Environmental > Terrestrial > Soil > Floodplain | place...
CGTGCTCGGGGCCCAGATCGGCGCCCGCGGCCTGTGCGGCGTGCGGGCCTACGAGCGAGAGCAGCGCCTGCTCGAGCGTGCGCTTGTGCAATTGCGCCTGCCAGCCGACCGCTCCCCGCCGCAGCGTGTCGAAGAGCGCCTGCAGCCCGGCGCGCTCGGTGTCGAGCCAGAGCTCGGTCGCGGTGTCAAGCACTCGCAGGTCGGCGAGCATCTTGCCCTTGTTGGTCAGCAGCGCCGCGTAGCAGCCGCCGCCGGGCGTCAGCGCGTCGATGTCGTTGGTCACCTGGCCGGAGAGCAGCTCCTTGGCCTGCGGCCCCGTGAGGGCCAGCTTGCCGCGCTCGGAGCGGTCGACGAGGGCGACGTCCTCGGTCAGGAGGCGGTCGGCGGCTGCGGATTGCACGACGGTGGCGCCCATGAGTCGAGGATACGACGCCAACCCGTCCAGCCCCTGGCAACTCTCGGTTTAGGTATGCCATAATTTGATCTATGGCATCGATCACTCGTCGGCGCGCCCTCGCCGCCCTCGCGCCGCTGGTCGGCGCGGGCGCCGCGTCGCGCCTGCTGTCGGGTGACGCTGCCGCCCAGCATTCGCAGGCGGCCAACGGTCATGACCTCAACGGCCATGCGAACGGGCACGGTCCCCTGGAGCACGCCGGCTTTCGCCGCGGCGCGCGGGTCGACAACGCCCGCAACGGCTTCGATCCGACGGCGATCGTGCGCGACTTCGACGAGGGCACCACGCGTCGCTTGGCGAGCGGTCGTGTCCTGCGCGAGTGGGAGCTGATCGCCTCCGAGAAGGAGATCGAAGTGGCTCCCGGCGTCGCGTTCGCCGCCTGGGCCTACAACGGCCGCGTCCCCGGGCCTGCGCTGCGGGCGCGCGAAGGCGAACGGCTGCGCATCCGCTTCCGCAACGCCACGCACCATCCCCACACGATCCACTTCCACGGCATCCACCCGTCCGACATGGACGGCGTCCCCGGCCCCGGCGCCGGCCTGATCGAGCCCGGCGGCACGACCGTCTACGAGTTCGACGCCGAGCCCTTCGGGCTGCACCTCTACCACTGCCACGCGTCGCCGCTGGCCGCGCACATCACCAAGGGCCTCTACGGCGCGTTCCTCATCGACCCCAAGCAGGGCCGGCCCGACGCTGACGAGCTCGTGATGGTCATGAACGGGTTCGACACGAACTTCGACCGCTCCAACGAGGTCTACGCGGCCAACAGCATCCCGTTTGCCTACATGGACGAGCCGATCGCCGTCGCGCGCGACGCGCTCGTGCGCCTCTATCTCGTCAACGTCCTCGAGTACGACCTCATCAACTCGTTCCACCTGCACGGCAACGTCTTCAACTACTACCCGACCGGCACCTCGCTGCAGCCGAGCGAGCTGACGGACACGGTCATGCAGTGCCAGGGCCAGCGCGGGATCCTCGAGATGCGCTTTCCCCACCTCGGGAAGTTCATGTTCCACGCCCACCAGTCCGAGTTCACCGAGCTCGGATGGATGGGCTCCTTCGACGTCTGCGATGACACCAGCGCCAAGCTCGTCTGCGACCTCCCGGCGGCGCCCTGATGGAAGCCCACGCCGACGCCCGCCCGCTCACGCGCCGCCGCTCGCTCCCGGCCTGGCTGCTCGGCCTCGTGCCGCTGCTGCTGGCCGTTGGCGTGCTCGGCGCGTTCGCCGTGCTCGGCGGCCCAGGGCTCGGCGATCGTCCCGGGCCTGCGGTCGAGGAGCTCTCGGTCGAGCGCACGGTGCTCGAGCCGGGGTCGATCGAGCTGACCGTCCGCAACGACGGGCCCGATCGCGTGACCCTCGCCCAGGCCTTTGTCAACGACGCCTACGTCGACTTCGACGTCGCACACGCCGGCGTCGACCGACTGCGCGCCGAGACGGTCCGCATCACCTATCCGTGGATCGAGGGCGAGGCCTACGAGGTCGGCCTGCTCACCTCCACCGGGGCGACGTTCACGCACGAGATCGCCGCTGCCGTGGAGACCCCGAGCGCCGACCTCGGCTTCTTCGGGCTGATGGCGCTGCTCGGGATCTACGTCGGCGTCATCCCGGTGGCGCTGGGGATGCTGTGGCTGCCGTTCGTGCGCCGCGTCGACGCGACCTGGATCCGCGTGCTGCTGGCCGCCACCGTCGGCCTGCTCGGCTTCCTCGCCGTCGACGCGACGCTCGAGGCGCTCGAGATCGCCGGCCAGGGCGCCCAGGCCCTCGGCGGCGCCGGCCTCGTCGCGCTGGGCGCCGGGCTGGCGTACCTCGCGCTGGCCGGTGTCTCGGCACGCGTCTCCGCGCGGGCATCGCGTGCCGACGCTGCGGGCGCCTCCCCGCAGCGCCTGGCCGGGCTCGTGGCGCTCGGCATCGGCCTGCACAACCTCGGCGAGGGGCTCGCCATCGGGTCGGCATACACCACCGGCGCGCTTGCGCTCGGCACCTTCCTGGTCGTCGGCTTCGCGATCCACAACACGACGGAGGGGCTCGCCATCGTCGCCCCGCTCGGGCGCAGCGGCGCGCGCGCCTCGGTCGGCCGCCTGGCGGCGCTCGGACTGCTGGCCGGCGGCCCCGCCGTGGTCGGGGCGTGGATAGGCGCCGCGGCGTTCACACCGTCGCTGGCCGCCTTCCTGCTCGGCGTCGGCGTGGGCGCCATCGCCCAGGTGATCGTTCAGATCGCCCCCGGCCTGCGCGACGCGGCGGGCCGGGTCGTCGATGGCGCCGTGGCGGCCGGCATCGCCGGCGGCATGCTCGCGATGTACGCCACCGGGCTGCTGGTGAGCGCGTGATGGCGTCGCGCGGAACGGACATCAGCGACGCGGTCGAGAACTACGCCAAGGCGATCTACGCGATCCAGCAGCGCAGCGGCACCGTGACGACGAACGCGATCGCGGAGCGCCTCGGCGTCACCGCCGCATCCGCGTCGGGGATGGTCAAGAAGCTCGGCGGCCTCGGCCTGGTCAGCCACGTGCCCTACAAGGGCGTCGAGCTCACCGAGGCCGGCGAGCGCGTGGCGCTCGAGGTGATCCGCCACCACCGCCTGCTCGAGCTCTACCTCGCGGAGTCGCTCGACGTGCCGTGGGATCGCGTCCACGCCGAGGCCGAGGTGCTCGAGCACGTCCTCTCCGAGGAGCTCGAGGAGCTGATCGCGGCCAAGCTCGGCAATCCGACCGTCGACCCGCACGGCGACCCGATTCCGACGGCAGATCTCGTGATCGAGGAGCGCCCTACCAGCGCGCTGGCCGATCTCGCCGCCGGGGCGCGCGCCACGTTCGTGCGCATCTCCGACTCCGACCCGGAGATGCTGCGCTACCTGGCCGAGCGCGGGATCGCGCCCGGCGACGACTTCGAGGTCATCGACAAGCAGCCCTTCGACGGACCCACGTTCGCCCGCTTCGGGGACGACGTGCACGTGCTGGGCGGCGCGCTGGCGCGCGCGATGCGGGCGGAGGTAGCGTCCTGACCGACGCTGCCGTAACGCTCCCCTCACCAAGTCGGCTGGAGCAGCTCCAGGAGCGCGGTCGCTGGCGGGGTCTGTTCGCCGCGCTCGGCCCCGCCTTCGTCGCGTGTATCGCGTACGTCGACCCGGGCAACTTCGCGACGAACATCGCCGGCGGCGCCAAGTACGGCTACCTGCTGCTGTGGGTCCTGCTCAGCGCCAACCTCATGGCGATGCTGATCCAGAACCTGTCGGCCAAGATCGGTATCGCCACGGGGCGCAACCTGGCCGAGCTGTGCCGTGACTACTTCCCGCGGCCGGTCGCGTGGGGCCTGTGGGTCCAGGCCGAGCTCATCGCCATGGCCACCGACCTCGCGGAGTTCGTCGGCGCCGCGATCGCGCTGAACCTGCTCTTCCACGTGCCGCTCTTCTCCGCGGGCCTCATCACGGCCGTCGTCGCCTTCGGGATCCTGGCGCTGCAGACCAAGGGCTACCGGCGCTTCGAGGCCGTCATCGCCGGGCTGCTCGGGCTCATCATCCTCGGCTTCCTCTACGACACGCTGCGCATCGGCTTCGACGCCGGCGAGGCCGCCAAGGGCTTCATCCCCGGCTTCGCCGGCACCGACTCCGTGCTGCTGGCGACGGCCATCCTGGGCGCCACCGTCATGCCGCACGTCATCTACCTGCACTCGGCGCTCACGCAGAACCGCATCCGGCCGCGCGACGACGCCGAGCGCAAGCGGCTGCTGCGCTTTCAGCGCGTCGACGTGAGCATCGCCATGGGCATCGCCGGCCTGGTCAACATGTCGATGCTGGTCATCGCCGCCGCCCTCTTCCATGACGGCGGCCTCGTCGGCCTGGACTCGATCGAGGAGGCCCACGCGCAGTTCAGCGCGCTGGCCGGCGGCGGGGCCGCGCTGGCCTTCGCCCTGGCGCTGCTGGCCTCCGGGCTGGCCTCGTCGAGCGTGGGCACCTACGCCGGACAGGTCGTCATGCAGGGCTTCATCGCGCGCACGATCCCGATCGTCCTGCGCCGGCTGGTGACGATGACGCCGGCGCTGATCGTGCTCGCCATCGGCCTGGACCCGTCGCACTCGCTGGTGATCTCGCAAGTCGTGCTGAGCTTCGGGATCCCGTTCGCGCTCGTGCCACTGGTCCTCCTGACCCGCCGCAAGGACATCATGGGCGCGCTCGTCAACCGCACGCTGACGACCGTCGTGGCGTCGATCGTGGCCGCGCTCATCATCGCGCTCAACCTCTTCCTGATCGTCGACACGATCCTCTAACGACCGCCCCGGCTGATCCGCAGCAGCTCGGCGACGACGGCGCGCACCGAGCGCGGGACCTGCTTGGCCTGGCTGTCGTCGTAGCTGGCGCGGTGGCCGCGGTAGTGCACGACATACGTGAAGCAATCCGCGCAGCGCGAGCGGCCCGGGTTCGCGCGATCCCAGCGCGCCGCCGCGAGCAGCTCGCGCAGGTCGCGCAGTGTTGCGGCGCGCAGCCGCTGCGAGCGATCGCCGGCGACATGGCCCGTCGTGGTCACGGTGATGCTGACGTCCACGCCGGCGAAGCCACCGGACTGCCCGAATGAGACGAGCGTCTTCGCGCTCGCCGCGGCCGGAGCCGCCGCCAGCGCGACCGTGAGCGCGAGGGGGAGGAGCATCTTCATGCACGCTAGGCTGCCCAACGATGGCCCTCGCCGACACCTTCACGCAGGTCATCGACTCGCTCCCCGGGGACTGGACCGACCTCGAGCTCGACCTGCGCATCGACGACGAGTCGCGCTACATCGACGCGGCGCTGTACCTGGTCACCTGCAACGCCCAGCCCTATTCCCGCCACGACTGGCACTGGCGGCTGCTGGTGGCGCACAGCTTCGGCCACGCCGCGGCGGTGCCCGCCGTGCACGGCGCGCTCAAGCTCCTCGACGACGCGGGCATCACCGGCGAGCTCGCGGTGCGCGAGGTGCGCAGCGGTCGCGTCGAGGTCGTGCAGATGTGGGGCCGCCCCGAGTCCGCCCGCCGGGAGTTCCGGCGCCTGCGCTCGCAGTGATGGCGCGCGTCGCGGCGCTCATCGAAGACCTGCTCTTCGGCTCGAAGGTCCAGGCGGCGCTGCAGGCCGCCGGCCACGAGGTCGACCTCATCTCGGGCGCCGTCGAGGCGTGGGACGAGGTCGGCGGGATCGATCTGCTGGTCATCGATCTGACCTCGCCCGACGTCGACGGGGTCCAGCTGTTCGAGACCCTCGCCACCGGCGGCGAGCTACACGGGGTGCGTACCCTCGGCTTCTTCGCGCACGTGCAGCCCGAGGTTCGCGAGCGCGCGCTGGCCGCGGGATTCGACCTGGTGGTGCCGCGCTCGCGCATGGCGCGCGAGGGCGCCCAGCTCGTCGAAGGGTTGCTCACCAAACAACGTGGTTGAGCGCTCGCGCGCCAGGGCATCCTAGGCAGGGCGCTTTCCCCCGAGCCGCCCGATGGCCCATGCCCAACGAGCGCACCACCATCTACCTCCTGGATGTCGAGCCCGAGCTCGGCGAGGGGCTCAATCCTCACGAGCGCGCCGCCGCCGCGCGCGTGCTCGCTGTCCCCTCGCACGTCCTCGAGCCCGGGCCGTGGGACCCGCACGAGGCACTGGGGGACATCTATCCGGTCGTCGGGATCCTCCTCGTCGAGGGCATGGTCACCCGCGACCTGCTCTTCGCCGGGCGCACGACGACCGAGCTGCTTGGCGCGGGCGACATCCTGCGGCCGTGGGACGACGACGTCGCCTTCGAGGCACTGCCCGTTGCGGCCAGCTGGCACGTGCACACCCCTGCGCGGGTGGCGATCCTCGACACGCGCGTCGCGATCGCCGCCGGCCGCTGGCCCTCCATCGCGACGGCGCTGCACGCGCGCCACGTCCGCCGCGCGCGCAGCCTCGCCTTCCAGCGCGCGATCGCCCAGCTGCCGCGCGTCGACGATCGCATGCTCGTGCTGCTGTGGTCGCTCGCCGAGCGCTGGGGGCGCGTGAGCCGCGAGGGCGTGCGCGTGCCCGTCGGGCTGCCCCACCGCACGCTGGCGACGCTGGTCGGCGCCCGGCGCCCGTCGGTGACCACCGCGCTGACCGGGCTGGCGCGCGACGGGCTCGTCGAGCGCACGGCCGATGGCTGGCTGCTGCACGGCGACCCCGACGAGGTGCTGTCGCGGCGCCTGCAGGGCGCCGACGAGGCGATGTCGCGCTAGTGGAGCGCTAGAAGCCCGGCGCGAACGCGCGGGCGACGTCGGGCGGGCGCTTGGTGATGCCGAAGCGCGCCTCCCAGCGCGCCCAGGTCCTGAGCGCCGCGGGGTCGAGCGCACCGTAGCGCGTGGCCCCCTCGGTGAAGGCGGGCGAGACGGCGTCGAGCTCGCGGCGCGTGGCGTCGCGCTGCACGCCGGCGCGATCGACCAGGGCCTCGACCGCCGACTCGGGGTCGCCGATGGCCTCCTCGTAGCCGCGGCGCAGGGCGCGGACGGTGGCCGCCACCAGCGGGCGGTTGTCGTCGAGCGTCTCGCGGCTCACGCACAGCACGAGCTCGGGGTAGGGCGGAGCGCCGAAGTCGTCGACCTTGAACTGGCGCATGCCCGGGCGCTTGTCCGCCAGCGCGACGCCCTCGGCGTTCCAGAACGCGGTGGCGGCGTCGACGCGGCGCGCGAGCAGCGCGGTGACCGCCTGGAAGCCGATGGTCACCTTGCGCACCTTGGCCGGGTCGCCGCCGTCGCCGCGGACGATCGAGCTCAGCACCGCGTCGTCAGAGGGCAGGCCGGTGACGCCGACGCGCCGGCCCTCGAGGTCGCGCGGCTCGGCGATCCGGGGCTGCGCGATGACCGCCGCGAGCGGGACCTGCACGAGCGCCATGACGCCGACCACATCGCGCCCCTTCTCGCGGGCGAGGGCCAGGTCGTGGATGTCGAGGATCGCGAACTGCGCGCGCCCGCCGAGCAGGAGCTTGACGCTGTCGGTCGAGGACGACGGCGCCTGGACGCTCAGGTCGACGCCCTCGGCGCCGTCGAAGTCGCGCTGCAGCGCCAGGTAGATGCCGGCGTGTACCGCGTTGGGCTGGAAGTCCAGGACGAGCTTGGCCGCCTGGTTCGGGCGGTCCTCCGAGTCGCGCGCGCAGCCCGCCGCGACGAGCGCGGCGACGAGCGCGAGCACGAGCAGCAGGCGGGAGCGCACCATCGGCGGCGCAGCATTGCAGCCGCTGCGCCGGGCCGGCGCACCGGCGTCTGTAGGGTCTACCGGGTGCGGCGCCGCGTCACCTTCTCGCGCAACCTCACGCTCTCGCTGTCACGCACGTGCCAGTGCTTCTGCAAGTACTGCGCCTTCGCGACGCACCGCCCGCACCTGCACGCGCCCGACGAGGTCACCACCCTCCTCGACGACGCCGCGCGCCGCCGCGTCAAGGAGTTGCTCGTGCTCACTGGCGAGGCCCCCGACCATCACCCCGGGGTGCGCGAGCGCCTCGGCGAGTGGGGCTTCGAGGACTTCACCGCCTATGTCGTGTGGGCCTGCCAGCAGGGGCTCGAGCGCGGCCTGCTGCCCCACACCAACCTCGGCGTGCTCTCGCCGCGCGACCTCGGGCGCCTGCGCGAGGTCACCGCCTCGCAGGGGCTGATGCTCGAGTCGGTCAATCCCGACCTCGTCGCCCACCAGGGCTCCCCGACCAAGCACCCCGAGCAGCGCCTGGCCACGATCCGCGCCGCCGGCGAGCTGCGGATCCCGTTCACGAGCGGCATCCTCGTCGGCATCGGCGAGTCCGAGGATGACCGCATGGCCTCGCTCGAGGCGCTGGCGGCCGTGCACGCCGAGCACGGCCATCTGCAGGAGGTGATCCTGCAGAACTTCGTCCCCCACCGCCGCTACTACGGCGAGGAGCCGGCCGAGATCGCCACGGAGTCCGCCGAGAGCTTCTGGCGCACCGGCCTCTCCGATGCGCCGCACCGCGACCTGCCCGACTGGGCCACGCCGATCGGAATCGAGGACATGAAGCGCCTCGTGGCCGAGACGCGCCGCCTGATGCCCGACGTCGGCGTCCAGGTGCCGCCCAACCTCGCCGACTGGTGGCCCGAGTTGGTCGCCGCCGGTGCGACCGACCTCGGGGGCCTGAGCGCAAACGGCGACCACATCTCGCCCGAGCACCCCTTCCCGTCACCGCACCAGGTCCGCAAGCGCCTGGCGCAGGACGGCGTCGCGCTGACCGAGCGCCTGTGCGTCTACGCGCGTTACATCGACCCCGAGTGGGTGGCGCAGGGCGTGCTCGACGTCGTCAAGACGAAGTACTGGAGCTTCATCCCGCGCCGCGGCTCGGGCCGCACGGAGGCGCGCCCGATCCGCTCGGACCTCGTGCCCGCCGCGATCGCCCGCGGGCGCGACGGCGAGCGCCTGGGCGAGGAGGAGCTGACCGCGCTCTTCGCCGAGACGCGCCCCGAGGCCATCGAGGACCTCCGCCAGGCGGCCGACGAGCTGCGCGCCGAGCTGGCGGGCGACACGGTGACCTTCGTCGTCAACCGCAACATCAACGTCTCCAACGTCTGCATCGTGGGCTGCGCGTTCTGCGGCTTCGGGCAGGGCAAGCGCTCGCCCGACGCCTACGAGCACGATCGCGAGGAGTTCGTGCGCCGCGTGCTCGAGGCGGTCGACTACGGCGCCACGGAGATCTGCATGCAGTCGGGCATCCATCCCGACTGGACGCTCGAGGACTACCTGTTCTGGCTGCGCGTGGCCAAGGAGACCGCGCCGCAGCTGCACATGCACGCGTACAGCCCGATGGAGATCGCGCACATGTGCGACATCTCCGGCCTGCCGCCCGGCGAGGTCTTCGCGCAGCTGCGCGACGCCGGCCTGGACTCGACGCCGGGCACCGCCGCGGAGGTCCTCCACGACGGCGTGCGCGAGCGCATCAGCCCCAACAAGCTGCCCGTCGCGCGCTGGGTGGAGATCATCGAGGCCAGCCACGCCGCCGGCCTGCGCTCGACGGCGACGGTGATGTTCGGCCACATCGAGGAGCCCTGGGAGCTGGCCGAGCACATGCGCGTGGTGCGCGCGCTGCAGGAGCGCACGGGCGGGATCACCGAGTTCGTGCCGCTGTCGTTCATCCCGTTCCACACGCTGCTGGGGCGCACGCACGGGGTGGAGGAGATCTCGCGCGAAGAGAACCTCAAGCACACCGCGGTCTTCCGCCTGGCCCTCGGGCGCACGATCCCCAGCCTGCAGGCCTCGTGGGTCAAGATGGGCCTCGAGGTCGCGACCGAGTCGCTCTCGTGGGGCGTCAACGACCTCGGCGGCACGCTGATGGAGGAGAGCATCAGCCGCCTGGCCGGCTCTTACCACGGCGTGCGCCTGGACCCGCCGCAGCTGATCGCCGCCGCTCACGCCGCCGGGCGGCCGGCCGCCGAGCGCACGACGCTCTACGACCGGCGCCGCTCGTGGCCGGTCGCCGCTGCGGCGGCCTGAGACATGCGCCACGGGCTGTACGTCGCGCCCTTCCGCGAGCTGGCCGACGTCCGGGCCCTCGCCGCAGTGGCAGCGCACGCCGAGGCCAGCGGCTGGGACGGCTTCTTCGTCTGGGACCACGTCATGACCTACGACCGGCTCGACGTGGCGGATCCGTGGATCGCGCTGACCGCGGTCGGGCTGGCCACCGAGCGGATGCGCCTGGGTGCGATGGTCACGCCGCTGGCGCGCCGGCGCCCGTGGGACGTCGCGCGCCAGGTCGCCGTGCTCGACCGCCTGTCGGGCGGGCGCATGGTCTTCGGCGCCGGGCTGGGCGGCGACAGCCGGCGCGAGCTGACCGCCTTCGGCGAGGAGCGCGACCCGCGCGCCCGCGCAGCGCTGCTCGACGAGGCCCTCGACGTCGTGCTCGATCTGTGGACAGGGGAGCCGGTCAGCCGCGGCGGCCCGGTCTTCGCACTCGACGAGGCGCAGGTGCGCCCGACCCCGTTGCAGAAGCCGCGCCCGCCGGTGTGGCTGGGCTGCGTGTGGCCCCACCGCCGCCCGCTGGTGCGCGCGGCCCGCTACGACGGCGTGTTCCCCGTCAGCCACGAGCAATTGCTCACGGGCGACGACCTGCGCGCCATCCTGGAGACGGTCGGCGTGCATCGCGCCGCCGGCGCCGGGCCGTTCGACCTCGTGGTCGTCAACCATGAGCGACCGGACGCCGAGCGGCTGGCCGAGCTGGAGGACGCGGGCGCCACCTGGTGGCTTCAGGGCTTCGGCGAGCGCCCGCGGCTGGCCGACGTGCGGGGCGCCGCGGCGGCCGGCCCGCCACAATGACTCGGATGAGCGATGGAGAGGCGATCACCGCGGAGGGCCTGGAGGCCCTGAAGGCCGAGTTGGCCCACCTGGAGGGCGACGCGCGACGCGACATGGCCCGGCGCATCATGGCCGCGCGCGAGCTCGGCGATCTCAAGGAGAACGCCGAGTACCACATCGCCAAGGAGGACCAGGCGCACCTGGAGACCAAGATCAAGCGGCTGGTCGAGCGCCTGCGCAACGCCGTCGTCGTCGAGGCGCCGACCGACAACGACATAGTGGCCTTCGGCACGACCGTGACCGTGGCCGACGAGGAGACCGGGCGCGAGGCGACGTGGACGCTGGTGGGCGCGACCGAGGCCGACCTCGCCGCCGGCAAGCTGTCGGCCGAGTCGCCGGTGGCCAGGGCGCTGATGGGCCGCCGGCCGGGCGACGAGATCGAGGTCCAGACTCCGCGCGGCGTGCGCCGCCAGCGGGTCGTGCGCCTGGGCTAGTGGAGCACCCGGCGAACGTCACCGGGCGCTCCACTAGGTGAAGAGGTCCTCGTCGAGGGGGCGCACCAGCGCGGCGGCCCCGGGGCCGTCCGCGTCGGTCACGTAGCGCGCCAGGCCGCGCACGATCACCGCCGGCTCGCGCGAGGCCTTGTCGCGCGCCAGGTCGGCCGCCGCCGCGGCCTGGTCGGCGACGGCGATCGCCGTCGCGCGCAGCTCGAGCCCGCGCGCGTCGCGGCGCCCGCGCCAGTCGTCGACGGCCGTCAGCCCGGCGATCCCGATCGCCACGTCGCACTGCCCGTGGCGCCAGGCGCGGCCGAAGGAGTCGGCGATGACCACGGCGGGACGGCTCGGCAGCGCGGCGCGCAGCCGGCGGGCGCTCGCGTCGGGGTCGCGCGGCAGCGTCACGAGGGAACCGTCCTCGGGTGCGTTGGAGGTGTCGACGCCGGCGTTGGCGCACACGAAGCCGTGATGGGTGCGGCAGATGAGCACGCCGCGCTGTGCGCGCAGCACGGCGGCGGACTCGTCGAGGATCACCTGCACGTGGCGCGGGTCCTTCGCGTGCTCGCGGGCCAGCGCGTGCGCCCGCTCGGATGCCGTCACCGTGTCGAGCGCCCGCAGGGCGCCCTCGGCCTTGGAGACGACCTTGTGGGCGATCACGAGCACGTCGCCGGGCTGGTAGTCCCCGTCGCGCAGCAGCGCGGCGAGGTCGTCGCCGGGGCGCACCTCGGGCAGGCCCTCCAGCGCCCACGCCCGCACGGTGCTCATCGACGGTCGAGCCGCGCGAGCAGCCCGCGCGTGTGCGCGGCGCCGCCGGTGCGCGCGTCCAGCGCGACGCGCAGGGCCGCGAGGTCCTCGGCGGTGTCGACGTCGAGCACGAGCGAGCGCGGCTGGGCCAGGCGCCAGCGCGCTCCGTTGGCGTTGGCCGCCTCCTCGTGGCGCTCGCGGCTGCCGGGGCCGAAGCTGGGGGCGATCGCGTCGGGCGGCGCGAGCAGCAGCGCGTTGGTGCCCGTGCCGTGGCGGTCGGGCACGATGACGACGTCGGGCGCGCTCATCGCGCTGGCCACCAGCTCGTCGAGCTCGCGTGGGTCCAGCGCCGGGCAGTCGCCGGGCACCAGCAGGACGCGCTCGTAGTCGCGTTCGAGGGCCCAGTCGACGCCGGCCCGCGCAGCGTGCGAATGGCCCCGGTCGTCATCTGCGATCGACTCCGCGTCGTAGGCGCGGGCCAGCGCCTCGGCGCCGCTCTCGCCGGTGACCACGATCACCTTGTCGACGCGCTCGGCGCGCCGCAGCGCGTGCAGCACGTCGCTGACCATCGCCTCGGCCAGCGCCCGGCGGGTGCCGGCGTTGAGCGTCTTGTCCAGGCGCTGCTTGGCGTCGTCGAAGCGCTTGACGGGCAGTACCGCGCAGGTGCGCATCTACAGAGCCTCCGCGAAGCGCAGGACGTCTTCCGCCACGCGCACCCGGGCGGCGGCATCGTCCATGCGCGTGTCGGTCTGCAGCGCCGGCAGCCCCTCGACCGGCTCGTCGGCCACCATGCCGTCGAGCAGGCCGTCGTAGGCGCGCGCCGTCCCCTCCGCGCTGGCCGGCAGGCCGGCCCAGGCCATGAAGGCCGCGGTCGGACCCTTCAGCACCTCTCCGCCGACGAGCGGGGAGACCGCGACCACGGGCGCCGCGGCGGCGCGCACCGCGTCGGTCAGGCCGGGGACCTCGAGGATCGTGCGGATCGAGATGACGGGGTTCGACGGCCCCAGGACGATCGCGCGGGCGCCGGCGATCGCGTCCAGGACGGCCTGCGGGGCGCGGGCCGCTTCGATCCCCTGCAGCTCGACGCCGTCGACGGGCCCCTCGCCGCGCTCGCGGATCATGAACTCCTGGAAGGGCACCCAGCGCCCGCGCGCCAGAACGCGGGTGCGCACCGGCTGATCGGCCATCGGCAGGACTCGGGCGCGCAGGCCCAGCGCCCGCGTGAGCTCGCCGATGGCCTCGGTGAGCGTGGCTCCCTCGGCCAGGCGCTGCGCGCGGCGCAGGCCGATGGCGAGATCGCGGTCGCCGAGGTTGAACCAGACGTCGACGCCGAGCTCGCGCAGCTGGTCCATCGCGTTGAAGGTATCGCCGCGTAGGCCCCAGCCGCGCTCGTCGATGCGGTCGGCCAGCCAGAACGCGCACAGGTCGGGATCGGGGCAGACGTAGGCGCCGTAGGCCTCGACGTCGTCGGCGGTGTTGGCCACCACCACGAGCTCGTCGCCGACCACGTCGAGCATCCCCCGGGCGAGCTTGGCGCCCCCGGTCCCGCCGGCGAGGACGACCACCACGACGTCACACCCCGGTGATCTTGATCCCCGCGTGCGTCTTGTGGCGCACGTTGATCGAGATCAGCAGCGCGGTCAGCGACTCGACGATGCGGGCCATCTCCAGGCGCCCGACGTCGACGCAGCGCAGGCCGTCGATGCGGTCGATGAGGCCCATGACGCGCTCCTTGTCCTCACGGTCGTTGGCGCACACGAGCACGTCCTCGTCGAGCGCGTGCTCGAGGTTGGCGCACGCGGCGGCGCTGACGGTGTGCAGCGCGCTGACGACGCGCACGCCGTCGGGCACCATCTCCTGGGCCTGCTGGGCGGCGGAGCCCTGCCAGACGCCGAGCATGCGCGTGGCGCGGCCGCCGACTGCGGCGGCCAGCGGGACCGTCGCGTCGACGACGATCTGGTGCTCGCGCAGCACTTCCTTGAGGTTGGTCAGCGTCTCGGACTGGTTGCGGAAGGGGACGCACAGCACGACGACCTCGGCCTTCGCGGCCGCCTCGGCGTTCTCGTAGCCCTCGAAGTGGCCGTCGGGCAGGGCGGTCCGGGCCCGCTCGGCCGCCTCGACGGCGCGGGCCGCGTCGCGTGAGCCAAGGACGATGGGAAGGCCGGCGCGGCCCCAGCGCAGCGTCAGGCCGAAGCCGAGCGCGCCGGTGGCGCCGATGATCGCAATGGGCTCGCTCAAGGGCGGCGAGTATATGTTCAGGTTCCGGTGACCCAGCTTCCGAAGAGCGTGCGCATCCGCGAGGTCGGCCCCCGCGACGGCTTCCAGAACGAGCCCGAGGTCATCGCGACCGACGACAAGGTGCGGCTCGTCGACGCGCTCATGCGCACCGGCGTGCGACGCATCGAGGCGACGAGCTTCGTGCGCGCCGATGTCATCCCCCAGCTCGCCGATGCCGAGGAGGTGCTGACGCGCATCGACCGCCCGCCGGACGTGTCGGTCTCGGTGCTGATCCCCAACGAGCGCGGCCTGCAGAACGCGCTGGTCTGCCACGGGCGCTTCCAGGAGATCAACGTCTTCCTGTCGGCGTCGGAGACCCACAACCGCAGGAACGTCAATCGCTCGATCCGCGAGTCGCTCGTCGGCCTCGAGCGCGTGCTCGGGCACGCCCGCGAGGAGGGCCTGCGGTGCGAGGCGGTCATCTCGGTGGCCTTCGGATGCCCATACGAGGGCCACGTCGCGCCCGAGCGCGTGCTCGACATCGCCGGCCAGCTCGTCCGCGCCGGCGCCGAGGAGATCGGCTTCGGCGACACCACGGGGATGGCCAACCCGGTGCAGGTGCGCGCCTTCTTCGAGCAGGCGCGCGCCGTGCTGGGCGCCGATGTCGAGCTCACGGCGCATTTCCACAACACCCGCGGCCAGGGCCTGGCCAACGTGCTCGCCGCCCTCGAGACGGGCGTGGACTCCTTCGAATCCTCCTTCGGCGAGCTGGGCGGCTGCCCGGTGCCGCCCGGAGCCACCGGCAACATCGCCACCGAGGACCTCGTCTCGATGCTGCACGAGATGGGCATCGCGACGGGCATCGACCTCGAGGCCCTGCTCGACGCAGCGCGAGCCGCGCGCGACGTCCTCGGCCGCCCCCTGGGCAGCCACACGCTGGTGGCCGGCCCGGTGGACTGGCACCACGGCCGGCGCGCGCAGTACGGCCGGCGGAAGGACGCCGGAGGATGACCACCAAGTCCGTCGACGACCTCCTCGCGCAGGCGCGCGCGCGGCTCGTGCGCTTGGACCCCGCACAGGCGCGCGACGCGATGCGCGCTGGCGCGGTGCTGGTCGACATCCGGGCCGAGAGCCAGCGCGAGCGCGACGGCGTCGTGCCCGGCAGCGTGTTCGTCGCGCGCAACGTGCTCGAGTGGCGCTGTGACCCGCGCGGCGCGGATCGCGATCCGCGCGTCGCGGACCCCGGGCGCAGCGTCATCGTCATGTGCGACGAGGGCTTTCAGTCGAGCCTCGCGGCCGCGACGCTGCAGGAGCTCGGACACGACCGGGCCACCGACCTGGCGGGCGGGTTCCAGGCGTGGCGCGCCGCGGGCCTGCCGGTGGCGACGCTGCAGGAGGATGGCGCGTGATGGCCGCCGCGGCGATCACGCGCGACCGCTACGAGCTGCTGGCCGGGCGGGTGAAGCTGCTGTCGTGGCTGTCGCTGGCGTGGATGACGGTCGAGGGCGCGGTGGCCATCGCGGCGGGCATCGCCGCGGGCTCCATCGCGCTCGTCGGCTTCGGGCTGGACTCGGCGATCGAGGGCTTCGCCAGCGTGATCATCATCTGGCGCTTCACGGGCCGGCGCGTCTTCTCGCACGCCGCCGAGGAGCGCGCGCAGCGGCTCGTCGCGGTGCAGTTCTTCCTCTTGGCGCCCTACGTCGGCTTCGAGTCGGTCAAGGCGCTGGCGGCCGGCGATCGTCCCGAGACGAGCTGGGTGGGGATCGGCCTGGCGATCGGCTCGGTCGTCCTCATGCCCGCGCTCGCCGTCGCCAAGCAGCGCCTCGCCGATCAGCTCGGCTCGGCGGCGACCGCGGGCGAGGGGCGCCAGAACATGCTGTGCGCCTACCTCGCCGGGGCGCTGCTGCTCGGACTCCTGGGCAACGCGCTGCTCGGGGCGTGGTGGCTGGACCCGGCCGTCGGGCTGCTGATCGCCGCGGTCGCCGTTCGCGAGGGCGCCGAGGCGTGGCGCGGCGAGGGCTGCTGCGTGGCCTCCCCGCTCGACGGGGCGGGGTTCGTCGAAGACGGCTGCGACGACGACTGCTGCGCGCCGGTCAGCGCCCGCTGAACTCCGGCTGGCGCTTCTCGGCGAACGCGCGCGTGCCCTCGGTGAAGTCCTCGGTGTGCGCGCAGAGCTCCTGCACGGTCACCTCGTGCTCGAGCGTCGCAGCCAGGGCTGGCTTGGCCGCGGCGTCGAGCACCCGCTTGGCGTGCCCGACGGCCACTGGCGCGCACGCCAGCAGCTCGCCGACCAGCGCCGCGGTCGCCGCGTCGAGCTCTTCGGCGGGCGCGACGCGATTGACGAGGCCGATGCGCTCGGCCTCCGTGCCATCGATCATCCGCCCGGTCATCACGAGCTCCTTGGCGCGGCCGAGACCGACGACCGCGGGCAGCCGCGACGAGCCGCCCACGTCGGGGATGAGGCCCACGCGCGTCTCGGGCATGCCGATGAGCGCGTCGGCGGCCATCACGCGCAGATCGCAGGCCAGCGCGAGCTCCATCGCGCCGCCGATGCAGGCGCCGTGCACCTGGCAGATCGTCGGCTTGGCCATCTCCTCGAGCAGGTTCCACGCCTCGAGGATCGGGCGGCGGAACTCGCGCAGGCGCCCGGGATCGGCGGCCAGCGCGGCGAGGCCGCCGAAGTCCATGCCGCTGGAGAACATCGGGCCCGCGCCGCGCACGACGACGCACAGGACGTCGCGGTCGGCTGCCGCGGCGGCGGCCGCCTCGCGGATGGCGAGGATCAGCTCGTCGTTGAGCGCGTTGCGCTTCTCGGGACGGTTGAGGACCATGTGGCGGACCGGCCCGTGGTCTTCGGTCGTGACGACGCTCATGCGCGGATCATGACGCCTTGGACCCGATGACCGATTCCGCGACCCCCGCGGCCGCGCAACCGATCATCTAGCCTCCCGGCCCTTCATGCTGCGTCCGTTGCCGCACCGGGGTGACGTCGTCGCGGCCGGCGCGGTGGCGCTGGCCGCGCTCGTCGCGCTGCTGCAGGTGCGCTTCGACCTCAGCTGGGGGAAGGGGATCCACCTGCTCTACGCGGCCGCCGCGCTGGCCCTGGTCGCCACGCTGGCGCTGCGCGCGCCCCGTGAGGGCGATGCGCCGCGCGCTTATGAGAGCGCGCTGCTGGCCACGACGTTCGCGCTCGCGGTGCCGACGCTCGCGCGGCTGGCGGTGGTGCTCGGCTCCGACGGCCTGGACTCCAGCGGCACGCTGGCCTGGACGGGCGCCACGCTGGCGGCGCTCGGGCTCGGCCTGGCGGCCGCGCGCGGATCGGCGCTGTGCGTCCTGCTGGGGGCCGTGAGCCTCGTCATCGCCGTCGTGGGGTTCGTCGACCTGCTCTTCGCGCCCGGAGGGATCGCGACCTTCCGTTGGGTGCTGCTCACGATCGTCGCCGTCCTCGCGCTCGCCACCGTCGCCGTACGTGACCGCCATCCGGCGCGCGCCGTGGCGCTGGCCGACGTCGGCGGGCTGACGGCGCTGGCGCTGGCGCTGACCTTCGTGTTCGGACAGGTCTTCGCATCGCTGCTCTTCGGCCCGGGCGCCGGCACCGGTTGGGAGCTCTTCCTCTACGCGTGCGGCTTCGGCCTGTGCGCGTTCTCGGCCGTCGATCGGGCGCCCGGCCCTGGCTGGATCGGGGTCGCGGTCCTGCTCGCCACCACGGTCACCGCCGCCGGCGGGAAGGCCACGCTCGTGGGCTGGCCGCTGGTGCTCGCCGCCGGGGCCGGCGGGCTGCTGGTCATCGGCCTGCGCCCGAGCCGGCCGCTGCCGCCGGCGCCGTCGCGCGGTGAGGCCCACGTCGTCGAGATCAGGAGCGAGCGGTGAGCGATCTGGACGAGGCGCTGGGCCGCGCCCTCGCCGGCGGCCCCGAGCGCCACCACGACAAGGCGCGCGAGCAGGGCAAGCTGCCCGTGCGCGAGCGCGTCGCGCGGCTGCTCGACGACGGCTCGTTCGCCGAGGAGGCGCTGCTGGCCAACTGGGAGGGCGAGGGACTGGGGGCCGACGGTGTCGTCACCGGCCTGGGCCTGATCGCCGGGCGGCCCGTGGCGGTGATGGCCAACGACCCCACGGTGAAGGCCGGGTCCTGGGGGCCCAAGACGGTGGAGAAGATCATCCGCGTCCAGGAGCGCGCGCTGAGCCTGCGCGTGCCGATGGTGTACCTCGTCGACTCGGCCGGAGCGCGCATCACCGACCAGGTGCAGATGTTCCCCGGCCGCCGCGGGGCAGGGCGGATCTTCCACACCGAGGTCAAGCTCTCCGGCGTCGTGCCGCAGGTGTGCGTGCTCTTCGGCCCGTCGGCCGCGGGCGGCGCGTACATCCCCGCCTTCTGCGACGTCGTGATCATGCGCGACGGCAATGCCTCCATGTACCTCGGGTCGCCGCGCATGGCCGAGATGGTCATCGGCGAGAAGGTGACGCTCGAGGAGATGGGCGGAGCGCGCATGCACACCGGCGTGAGCGGCTGCGGGCACATGTTGGTCAAGACCGACGAGGAGGGCATCGACCTCGCCCAGGCCTACCTGTCCTACTTCCCGTCGCACTGGGAGCAGGAGCCGCCGCCGGCGCCGCCCGCGGCCCCGGGCTCGGACGCGGTCATCCGCGAGCTGATCCCCGCCGACGAGAACAAGCCCTTCGACATCAAGGCGCTGATCGCGGCGCTCGTCGACGCCGGCTCGTTCCTGGAGGTCCACGCGCGCTGGGCCAAGGAGCTCGTGGTCGGCTACGCCCGCCTGGACGGACGCGCGATCGGCATCGTCGCCAACCAGCCCAAGCACAAGGGCGGCGTGCTCTTCGTCGACTCGGCCGACAAGGCCGCGCGCTTCATCCAGACCTGCAACGCCTTCAACGTGCCGCTGCTCTTCCTGGCCGACGTCCCGGGCTTCATGATCGGCACCGCGGTCGAGCGCCAGGGGATCATCCGCCACGGGGCGAAGATGATCAGCGCGATCAGCGAGGCCACGGTGCCCAAGCTCAGCGTGATCGTGCGCAAGGCCTACGGTGCCGGCCTCTACGCGATGGCCGGCCCGGCGTTCGATCCCGACGCGTGCCTGGCCCTGCCCACCGCCTCGATCGCGGTCATGGGCCCGCAGGCGGCCGTCAACGCCGTCTTCTACAACCAGCTGCAGGCCATCGACGACCCCGACGAGCGCGCCCGGCGCACCGAGGAGCTGCGCCGGGAGTACGCCGAGGACATCGACATCCTGCACCTCGCCTCCGAGCTCGTGGTCGACGCGGTCGTCCAGCCCGAGGACCTGCGCCACGAGCTGGTCAAGCGCTTCGCACTCGCGGCCGGCAAGGCACGCGAATGGCCGCGCAAGCGCAACCCGATCACGCCGGCGTAGCGGTCTAGGGGTTGGTCGAGCTCGGCCCGAACGGGCCGGGCGGAGGCTCCTCATCCTCGTCGTCGGCGCGGGGCTCGGGCGCCGGGGGATCCGGCCAGTCGCCGGGCGAGGGCGGGCCGGGCTCGGCGGGCGGCTCGGGCTCGGTCGCCGGTGGCGGTGGCGGTGGTGGCGCCGCGCCTCCGAGCGGGTCGCCCGAGGTCGGGGCCGACGGGGCGGGTGGGCCCGTCTCCGACGGTGGCTCGGGCTCGGGCTCGGGCGCCGCGGACGGCGGCGCGGGCGTGGGGGGCTCGGGTGCGGGGGGCTCGGGCGCGGGCGGCTCGACGGCGGTCGGCGGCTCGGGCTCGGGCGCGGGCGGCTCGACGGCGGTCGGCGGCTCGGGCTCCGGCTCGCCCGGGAGGGGCGCCGTCGTCGACGGGAAGGCCGCCTCGCGCTCGGGCGAGGCGTAACCGCCCGGGGGCACCGAGGTCGGCGACTCCGGCCCCGCGGCCGGCGGCGTCGCCGCCAGCGCGCCGAAGGACGGCGCGGCGTCGACGCGTGCCGCCGTGTCGTCGGTGAAGGGCGGCCAGTCCTCGGTGAGCAGCGCCATGTAGGCGGTCGAGCGCTGCTGGTAGCTCAGCCCCAGCGTGATCATGTCCTGCAGCCCCTTCGGCTGGCGCCCGAGGATCACGATCGCGAACCACGCGATGAACGCGCCCACCTCGGCCACGATCTGCATCGCGTAGTTGATGATGATGACGGGGATGGCGAGGATGATCCGGAAGAGGACCTTCAGGCGGTCGTAGCTCTCCTTCGGGGGCGCGATGTCCACGTCGGCCGGGTAGGAGATCGACGGGTCGCCCGAGAACGGCGGGTACTCGTCGGCGAGCAGCAAGCCGTAGCCGTAGACCCGAGTCGAGTAGCGCAGCCACCCCGCGACGAAGTCGTACATCCCACGCGGATAGCGGCCCGTGAAGAGCAGCGCGAACCACGACACGATGACCACCACGCCGGCGGCGATCCCGTAGAAGTACACGACGATGAAGTGCGGGATCGCCAGGATCAGGCGGAAGAACGTCGTGAGGCGACTGCGTTTCTCGACGTAGTCCGCCCGGAACGTCACGGGGTAGGGCACGGGTGCGTCTCCTCGGATCGGTTGACCGGATTCCTATCGTGCAGGGCGGCCGGAGCGCAATGCGCCCAGGGACCCATCTACGCTGGCGTCATGGAGCCCAAGCTGCTGTGGCGCCCCTCCGCCGAGCGCGCCGAGCGGGCAACGATCGCCCGATTCGCCCGCGCCGTCGGGCGCGACGGCGACTACGACGAGCTGTGGCGCTGGTCGGTCGAGGACCTCGAGGGCTTCTGGGGAGCGATCTGGGAGTTCTTCGACGTGCAGGCCTCCGAGCCCTACGAGCGGGTGCTCGGGCGCCGCGAGATGCCCGGCGCGGTGTGGTTCCCGGGGTCGCGGCTGTCCTACGCCGAGCACTTCTTCCGCGGCCGCGAGGACGACGCGGTGGCCATCCGCCACGCCAGCGAGCTGCGCGAGCTGTCGGAGTGGACGTGGGGTGAGCTGCGCGAGCAGACGGGCCGGATCGCCGCCGGGCTGGGGGCGCTCGGGGTGCGGCCGGGCGACCGCGTCGCGGCCTACATGCCCAACATCCCCGAGACGATCGCGGCCTTCCTGGCGACCGCGTCGCTCGGCGCCGTGTGGTCCAGCGCGGCCCCCGAGTTCGGCGCCCGGTCGGTGATCGATCGCTTCGCGCAGATCGAGCCCAAGGTGCTCTTGGCAGTCGACGGCTACCGCTACGGCGGGCGCGACCACGATCGCAGCGAGGTCGTCGCGGGCGTCGCCGCGGAGATCGGCGCACAGGCGGTGCGCTTCGGCTACCTCGACGGCGGCGGCTGGCCGCAGGACTTCGTCGCGCGCGACGAGCCGCTGACCTTCGAGCAGCCGCCGTTCGGACACCCGCTGTGGGTGCTCTACAGCTCGGGCACGACCGGGCTGCCCAAACCGATCGTCCACAGCCAGGGCGGGATCCTGCTCGAGCACCTCAAGAAGCTGCACCTGCACCTCGACGCGCAGGAGGGCGATCGCCTCTTCTGGTTCACCACGACCGGCTGGATGATGTGGAACTTCCTGGTCGGCGCGCTGCTCACGCCCGCTTCGATCGTGCTCTACGACGGCAGCCCGGCCGCGCCCGACATGGACGTGCTGTGGGACCTGGCGGAGCGCACTGCGATGACGACGTTCGGGACCAGCGCCTCGTACATCGCCTCGTGCATGAAGGCCGGCGTCGAGCCCCGCGCCGGGCGCGACCTCAGCGCGCTGCGAGCGGTCGGCTCGACCGGCTCGCCGCTCTCGCCGGAGGGCTTCGACTGGGTCTATGACCACGTCGGGTCCGACACGTGGCTGTTCTCCACCAGCGGCGGAACCGATCTGTGCACCGCGTTCGTCGGCGGCGTGCCCACGCTGCCCGTGTACGAGGGCGAGCTGCAGGCGCGCGCGCTGGGCGCCAAGGTCGAGGCCTTCGACGAGGACGGCAACGCGCTCGTGGGACAGGTGGGCGAGCTGGTGCTCACCGAGCCGATGCCGTCGATGCCGATCTCCTTCTGGGGCGACGACGACGGCTCGCGGCTGCGCGAGAGCTACTTCTCGATGTACCCCGGCGTCTGGCGCCACGGCGACTGGATCGAGATCACCGACCGCGGCACGGCGATCATCTCCGGGCGCTCGGACTCGACCATCAACCGCGGCGGGATCCGCATGGGCACGAGCGAGATCTACCGCGCGGTGCTGGCCGACGACGACGTCGTCGACGCACTCGTGGTGGACGTGCCGCGCGAAGGCACCGACGGCTGGATGCCGCTCTTCGTCGTGCTGCGCGAGGGCGCGACGCTCGACGACGATCTCGTGGCGCGCATCAAGCGGCGCATCCGCGAGGACTGCTCGCCGCGCCACGTGCCCAACGAGATCCACCAGATCGCCGAGGTTCCGCGCACGCTGTCGGGCAAGGCCCTCGAGGTCCCCGTCAAGCGGATCCTCATGGGCCAGCCGCCCGACAAGGCCGCCAGCCGCGAGTCGCTGGCCAACCCGGCCGCGCTGGACTACTTCGTCGAGCTGGCCGCCGGCGACTGATCCAGGCGTGCGTCGATTCCGTCGACGACCGCCGTCGTCAGCTCGCCCAGGGCGCCGTCAGGCCCGCCGAGCGCGAGCGCGGGCCGCGCGCCCGCGGGCAGGGCACGGCCGCGTCGGCGCGGCGCCCCGGCCTCGCCGGCGATGGCCGCGAGCGTCGGGTGGGCGCTGCGCCACCACGGGCGCGCGGCCGGCTCGAGCCACAGCAGGACGGTCGCCTCGGGCGCCCGGCGCTCAGCGCGCAGGCGGGCGCGCAGCCCGAGCTCGCCGGCGCCGACGAAGACGACCTCGGCCCACGGGGCGGCCCTGGCCATGGCGATGGCCGCGTTCGCCGCTGCCGCGTCGGCCTCGGCGGCCGGCTCGATCATGGCGTCGAAGAAGGCGGCGGCCGCCACGAGCGCCGCCACCGCCGGCACGAGCTGCGCGACGCCCACGAGCGTGCCGTCCGCGCCGGCTACGCGCGCCCCGGCCAGCGCCGCGGTCAGCGCCAGCGCGCCCTGCAGCCACTCGACCGCCGCCGGGACGCGGCCCAGGACGCTCGTGCGCGGGCGGTCGACCGCGGCGAGGACGACGACGGCGACCTCGCGCGGCTCTCGTGCGGGCGCCACCACATCCTGGGTGGCCCGCGCGCGCCCGAGCGGGAGCTGACCGCGGCCGTGGGCGGCGGAGAGCACGAACGCGCCAGCGGCGACGATCAGCCCGGCGAGCGGATGGTCGACGCTGAGCACGGCGCCCACCACACCGGCCACGGCGCACAGCGCCTGCCAGGCGGGCCACCCGGGCCGCACCCACCGCGCCTCCACCCGTGGCGCGCGCCCCGCGCGGCGCAGCCGCCGCAGCAGCGCGAGCGCGGCGCGGCGCTCGGCGTCCGTGCAGGCGAGGGGGCCGCGGTCCACTGCGGCAGGACACTAGTGTTCGGCCGCGCCATGGACGCCACCGACCTCTGCTTCGCCGGTGCTGCCGAGCAGGCGCGCCTGGTGGCGGCCGGCGAGGTCTCTGCGCGCGAGCTCGTCGACGCGTCGCTCGAGCGCATCTGGCAAGTGGACCCCGAGCTCAACGCCTTCCGCGTGGTGCTCGCCCACCGCGCCCTGACCGAGGCCGACCAGGCCGATGCGCGCCGCGGGGCCGGCGATCGGCGCCCGCTGCTCGGCGTGCCGGTGGCGATCAAGGACGACACCGACGTGGCGGGCGAGGTCACGGCCTGGGGCTCGCTGTCGCACGGCGGGCGGCGCGAGCGCGACGCCGACGTCGTGCGCGCGCTGCGCGCGGCGGGCGCGATCGTCATCGGCAAGACGCAGGTGCCCGAGCTGACGATCTTCCCCTTCACCGAGTCGCTGGCCTTCGGCGCCACGCGCAACCCCTGGTCGCTGGACCACACGCCGGGCGGCTCGAGCGGCGGCACGGCCGCCGCAGTGGCCGCCGGCACGGTGGGCGTCGCCCTGGGCTCCGACGGCGGGGGCTCGATCCGCATCCCGGCGGCGTTCTGCGGCCTGTTCGGGATCAAGCCCCAGCGCGACCGCATCTCCCTGGGGCCCAAGCGCGAGGTCTGGCACGGCCTGGGCGTGTGCGGGCCGCTCGCGCGGCGCGTGGCCGACGCGGCGCTCTTCCTCGAGGCGGCCGCCGGCGGCGGCGGGTTCGTCGAGGCCGCCGCGCGCGAGCCGGGGCGGCTGCGCGTCGCCGTCTCCACCAAGCTGCCGCCCGGCGCGCTGGCGCGGCTCGGGAGCGAGCAGCGCGAGGCCGTGGAGGCGACGGCCGAGCTGCTGCGCAGGCTCGGGCACGAGGTCGCCGAACGCGAGATCGACTACGGGCCGACGGCCTGGCCCAGCCTCGTGGCGCGCTACCTGCGCGGGATCCACGACGACGCGCGCGGCGTGGAGCACCCCGAGCGCCTCGAGCCGCGCACCCGCGCGATGGCGCGGCTCGGCGCGCTCATCCCGGCCGGCCAGGTCGCCCGGGCGCGGGCCGCCGAAGAGGCCGTGGCGGCGCGCATCAACGCGATCTTCGACCACGCGGACGTCGTGCTCACGCCCGGACCCACCGGGCCGCCGTTTCGTGTTGGCGAGCTCCACGGCCGCGGCGCGCTGTGGACGCTCAATCGGGTCACCGCGAAGGTCCCGTATTACGGGATCTTCAACGTCACCGGGCAGCCCGCGGCCTCGGTGCCCGCGGGCTTCGACGCCGCCGGCCTGCCGCTGGCGGTCCAGCTCGTCGGCCGTCCCGGCGACGAGGCGACCCTGCTCTCGCTCGCCGCCCAGATCGAGCAGGCGCGGCCGTGGGCCGATCGCCGCCCGGCGCTGTGACCGACGACCTGCTCGACGTTGCGGTGGCCGCGGCGCGTGCGTCGGCCGCCGTCCTGCTGGCGTACTACGAGCACGGCGTGCGTGAGGTGGCGGCGAAGTCGACGCCAACCGACCTCGTCTCCGAGGCCGACCTCGAGGCCGAGCGCGCGATCCGCCAGGTGCTCGCCGAGCGCCGGCCCGACGACGCCGTCCTGGGGGAGGAGGGCGACGACGTGCCGGGGTCGTCGGGCCTTCGCTGGGTCGTCGACCCGCTCGACGGCACGATCAACTACCTGTTCGCGATCCCGCAGTGGTGCGTGTCCGTGGCCTGCGAGGGGCAGGTCGGCGTGATCCTCGATCCGCTGCGCGACGAGCTCTTCACGGTGCGCGTGGGGGAGAGGGCGCTGCTCGACGGACAGCCGCTGCGCGGATCGCAGCGCGACGACCTCGCCACGGCGATGGTCTCGACCGGCTTCGGCTATGACACGAACGTGCGCGCGGCTCAAGCCGCCGTGGTGGCGCGGCT
>Ga0307278_10000298_pt1 | contig 25418 bp, 23 predicted proteins | sample ER_DNA_117_FD_194482 | JGI IMG/M metagenome (GOLD analysis project Ga0307278, IMG submission 194482) | Bulk soil microbial communities from the East River watershed near Crested Butte, Colorado, United States - ER_DNA_117 | ecosystem: Environmental > Terrestrial > Soil > Floodplain | place...
GCGGGGTCATCGCCGTCGGGAACCTCGACGCGCGGATCGACGGTCAACAGGCTGAGGCATAAAGGGGCCGAGGCGGCGAACGCGGAAACCTGACTACTGCCACGGCTCGCTGTAGTCGCACCTTCCCTGCACGGCCATCTGCCGGGCGGCGCGCACGACCTCCGCGCCCAGGGCGGCGAGCTGACCGCGGCGGTCGCCTCCAGCAACGCCCGTGCCGCCGCGGGCGGTGAACCGGTGATAACCGCAGACGGCATACAGGACCCCAGAAGCAGCCGAGGGTTGACAGCCGGTACGAACGGCGACAAGATCGCAACCGCTCCTGAAGGTAACGACTAGATCGTTTCGGCTCTACCTCGCAAATCGTTTCGGCTCCACCTCGCCCGCTGATGCGAGCCATGGAGTAGGGATGGTGGTGTCTGCTCAGGGGTTCGCGTTCGTTGCCTTCGCGTCCCTGCTCATTCTGCTGACGGTGCTCGCGATCGTGAGGGTCGGCCTGCTACGGCTCGAGAGCCCGCTTGGCATCATGCGCGATAGCCTGCCCTTGGGCGCGGTGGCACCGACATGGCGCCTGCCTGACCTCGCAGGCCACGCGCGGGGAACGCCGACGGGCACGTGGCAACTGCTCGTCTTCGCCGATCACTCCCTGCGCGAGTTTCCCGAGCTTGTCGAAGGGATCAAGGAGCTTTGCAGGCGAGAGCCTGGGCTTGAGGTGCTCATGCTCCCCAGCAAGCATCCCGACCTGGCAGCGCAGACGGCCGTGGCCATGGGGCTCGATATCCCTGTCGTTCCCGTCGATCGCGACTTCTATTGGCGCCACAACGTGCGGGTCATGCCCTTCTTCCTCGTCTTAGATCCCGACGGGGTCGTGCGTTCGGGAGGGCTCGCGGATGACCAGGACGGGTTCTCGATCATCTGGCGGCTGAGCAAGCTGCCGCCTCGGCCAGGTCAGCGGACTGTGGACCTGGTCGCAGGTGGCCAGGGGGAGGACGGCACATGACGCTCGCCGTCATCAGCGGTCGGATGCTGGTGGCCGTCATCCTGATTGCGGCCGGCGCGGCGAAGCTGGCCGATCTTCGCAGCTTTCGGGCCACGCTCGCCGGGCTTGGGCTACCGTTGCCTCGAGTCCTTCCGCCGCTCATCGCCGGCTTGGAGCTCGGGGCGGGCGTGGTGAGCCTCACTTCGGCATGGCCGCGCGCAACCGACGTGGCCGTGGTCGCCCTCACGCTGGCATTCGCAGGCGTGGCGGGTTTCGCGATGAGGAGGGCCCCCAGCCTCAGATGCCGGTGTTTCGGCGCGCTGAGCAATGCGCGGTTCGGGAGGGGCGCGCTTGTTCGCAGCCTGCTCCTGGCCGCGATCGCCCTTGCCGTCCTGCTCGCCAACCTCCACCTGGACACACAAGCGGCATGGTCGGCGCTGCCGCTCACCGTCCTGCTCAGCTCGGTCCTGGCCTTTGCCGTGGCGGCCGGGCAAGCGGCGCGGGCGATCGAGGTGGCCCAAGAGGGAGAGGCGGCATGATCGAGGTTCCCGTGGCGCTGCTGGTCGCCGAGTGGCTTCTGCTGCTTGGTCTCGGCGCGATGGTGCTGTTGATGTACCGCCAACTCGCCTACCTGCTCGGGCTGAGCCGGGCGGTCTCGGGCGGGGGAGGTCTCAAGGTCGGCGAGCAAGTCCCGGGCTTCGAGTACACGGCAGCATCGGCAGATGGCGGGGGTGAGGAGCGTCGGGCGTTCTCCCCACAAGGTGCTCAGACGGTGCTGATGTTCACCAGCCCGACGTGCGGGAGCTGCCAGGTCGCGTTGAGGAACCTCGAGGAGGTGACGCGCGAGCTCCGCGGCAATGGCCTACGGGTGCTGGTGGTCACCGACGCCGAACCCCAGGTGATCCAGGCGGTTGAGGCCTTCCGGGAGTCTCCGATCCCGGTCGCGAGGGTCACAGATGACGTCCCGACTCGGCTGTTCCGCACGCACACCACGCCGTTTCTCTATGCGATCGGCGACGACGGCCAGGTTCGGGGAGCTCAGGAGGCAGTGACCGCGGAACAGGTCAGGGAGATCGTGAGGAAGCTCCAGGAGTAGGAGGTCGACCATAGCGATCACGTGGCGATGGTGACCGGAGGAGCTGGGCGCCGAATCGAGCCATCAGGGAGGCGCGGAGCATGAACGAGTTCGCCGGCCAAACAGATCGAAAGCTGAGTGAACTGAGCGAGGACATGGCTCGCAAGCTGAGTCGCCGCCAGGCCCTGCTGAAGGGCGTGAAGGGAGCGGCCGCGGCCGTCGCGGTCCTGGCCGTGGGAGGGACGGTTGGCGTCCGCGACGCGCTCGCCGCCACCTCCTCCTGCGGCTGCAGCTACCCGGGGTGCGGGCACTGCAGTTGTCGCGGCAAGAGCTGTCCGTCGAGCGGCTGCCCGTCCGGCTGCTACATCTGCAAGTCGACCACCTGCCCAAATACCGCGTGCATCTACACCTCGGGAAGCTGGATCGACTCCAACTGCCCGTGCGGACGCTGCGGGTTCGGGTATTTCCGCTGCTATGACTGCCGCTGCACGAGCTGCAGCAAGCTGTGTGGTTGCAGAAGCATCTGCCTCTGCTCCGGCTGCTGCTCGCCAGAAGAACTAGAGCACCAGTTCGAACGGGACAAGGCGTTGGTGGCGGCCTAGCTCACGGAGCAGGCATGCGACGACAGAAGCTGCTTGCGGTTGTCAGCCTCACGGCCGGTGGCGGGCTCCTCCTCGGACTGGCAGGCGAGCAGGTTGGACTCCAGCCCCTCGCTGCCGGGCTGGCCGTGAGCCTCGCCGTCCTCACCGGGGCAGCCAAGCAAGCATCGCCCTGAGGGTTCAACGCGGCGACGACGCTCGCTGCGCAGCCCTCCGGGAGAGGGCGCTTGAACTGGGTTGCCATGCTGCTGGGGGCGCATGCCCTTCCCGCGATGGCGGTCTGGGCGGTGCTCGGCGCAGCACTTGGGACCGTATCGGGTACGAAGCTGCTGCTGTTCGCAGCGGTCGCCTACGCGCTCGGGTATGGCCTGGCCGAAACGCTGCGACTCCCCCTGCGGGTGGTCACACTTAGTCGACAAGTCCCAGCAAGCTGGATCAGGGGCCGGCGCCCGGGAGCCCAGGTCGCCGTCTGGGGGCTGGCTCTCGGGCCCGGCCTGTTCACCCACAACTACTACGCGGGCATCTGGCTCATACCCATGATGCTCGCCCTCAACGGCGACGCGAAGCAAGGCGCACTCGTCGGCGCCCTCGTCGGCCTGGGACACGGGCTCTCGCGCGCCGTCGGGATTCTCCGCCTGATCCCCAACCTGGAAGAATGGGAGCGACCGGCGACGATTATTCTGGCCCGGTTTAGGTGGAAGCTGATCGACGGGCTCGCACTGGTGCTTGCTGCCGGGATCCTCATACCGCGGATCTTCTAGCTCCACGGAGGACGAAAGCTTGGCAGGATGGAAACGGCAGGTCAGCCGGTGGCCGCCTCGTTTCGGGATGCTGGTCGCGGCGTTCTTTGTGGCAGCGGCCCTGTCGTCCTGCACCGGCGGCAAGCCCCGTGCAGGAACGCCGGAAGGCAGCCCGGCCAAGGCGGACTCGACCAGCAGTACGTCGCCATCCCCCAAGGTGGCCCGCTCTCTGGGGCCGCCGCCCCGCGGCTGCGGAGCTCCCCGCCTGAGCCGGTCGGCGGTGTCCCCCAACTATGCGCCGTTGCTCGGGCGGGCGCCCGTGTGGTTCGGGCCGTACCTGAGCGTCGATGAGCGTCGCTCCACCTTCCACGTCCTAGCGGACGCTCCACGAACCGAGCGCGGCTGGCGCGTCAAATTCCTTTGGGTGATCGGGCCAGCGCAGGACGCTCCTGTGACCCTCCGCGGGGGCGACCTCTCCGGCGAACACCAGTTGCCGCTGGAACTCGAAGGCGCGGAGGTGGCGGCGTCGGCGACGCTGGACCCGGAGCGGCCCGGAGCCCTTCCGGACCCCTCCAGCGGCTTCAAAGAGTTCCCCTCCTACCTCTACTTCCCCGCCGCCGGCTGCTACTTCCTAGAGGCCAGCTGGCCGGGAGGAAGCTGGAAGATCGCCTTCGCGGTCGGCCGCTAGGAGCCTTCTGATCGGACGTGTTCTGGTACGTGAACGAGTACTTCCAGGTCTCCTCGGCGCGGGGCTAGCAGACCCGGATCGGCAGCTTCCACCTGCCAGGCTGCTAACCGCAGGCAGAGCTTCCTGGCCGGAGCGCGCTCCGCATGTGCCTGGGGCTCGCCTGGTCCAAATGGGGGTGGTCCTAATGCCCCGGGTCGCCGGCAGACCCTCGAGAGCAGCCCAAACCGATCAGCTCCTAGCCTGGATCCACAGATATGGACCTGCCCCGGACGCCACCAACCTTGCCGCAGGTGCACCTGGCCGAGGTCGGAACCTGCGACGCCTGCCTGCGCTCGGGCCGTCAGCGCCTCAACGTCGGGCTGGCCCTTGGGATCACCCTGCCCGGCGCCTACCTGGGGCTTGCCCTGTTCGCGGGCCTGCCCCACCCGGAGCTGACGCCGCCGCTCGAGGCCTTGGTGTTCGGCCTGACGGTGGTGGGGGCGGCGTTCGTGCTGTCGTGGGCGGCCGAGCTGGCGGCCCTGGAGATCTCCGCCGGGCTGGCGATCTCGGTCCTGGCCCTGGTGGCGGTGCTGCCCGAGTACGCGGTCGACTTCGTCTTCGCCTGGCGAGGCGGCAACACGGTGCAGGCCAATGGGACCTGCCAACAGGACGGCCAGGACCCCTGCTCGCTGGCCCTTGCCAACATGACCGGGGCCAACCGGCTGCTGATCGGGCTCGGCTGGGCCCTGGTGGTGCTGCTGGCCTGGTTCCGCTTCCGTAGGCAGGGACGGCCCCGCGGCGGGGTCCGGCTGCCGCGCTCCTCGGCGGTCGAGGTGACCTACCTGGCCCTGGCCACCCTGTACTCGCTGACGCTGCCGCTCAAGCGCACGGTCACCCTGGTCGACCTGGTGGTGCTGGTCACCATCTTCGTCGCCTACACCCTGCGGATCGCTCAGGCACCGCCGGAGGAGCCGAACCTGGTCGGCCCCTCGGCCTGGCTGGCCACGCTGCCGCCCCGGCGACGGCGGGCCACCTACCTGTCGTTCTTCAGCTTCGCGGCGGTGGTGATCCTGCTGTCGGCCGAGCATTTCGCCGACGGCCTGGTCCAGACCGGCGAGCAGCTGGGGATCAGCCCCTTCTTCCTGGTCCAGTGGGTCGCGCCGCTGGCCTCGGAAGCGCCGGAGCTGCTGGTCGCCGGGCTGTACGCCTGGCACCTGAACACCACCAACGGCCTGAGCACGCTGGTCTCCTCCAAAGTGAACCAGTGGACGCTGCTGGTCGGCACGCTGCCGCTGGTTTTCGCGGTCGCCTCCGGAACCGCCACCGGCCTGCCCGTCGGACCCGCCCAGCGCGAGGAGCTGCTGCTGACGGCCGCGCAGAGCCTGTTCGCGGTCGCGGTCCTGGTCAACCTGGAGATCAGCGCCAGGGAGGCCGCGGCCCTGTCGGGGTTGTTCCTGGTCCAGTTCGCGCTCGCCGCGCTGGTCCCGGGCGCCACCGAGCTGGTCGCCCTGGCCGTGACGTACCTGGTGCTGGCCGTTGTGCTGCTGGTGCGCGCCAGGCACCTGCTCGGCCCACTCCTGCGCGACGGCCTGCGCACCCCCTACCACCAGCTCACCGACCAGCCCGGGGCAGCGCCACGAACCGGTGGCCATCGCCCCGCGGGCAAGGAGCGGCGCGAGGGTCCCTCCTGAACCCCGGGCCGGCACCACGCCGCACCCGCGCTACTACGCGGCCACTACGAACTGGCGGTCGAGGAGCCAGGGACGCGACGGGTGGCCGTCGCATTCGACGAACCTGTCATGGCGATCTGATCCCCAGCGGAGCTTGGGGCTTCAGCACGCCTCGGGTCGACGCAACGCGACACCGCCGGTGCTCAACGCTCGTTCGGTGTGGTTGCGTCGGCGATCGGTTCGACGGGGTGGTGGGCTCGCCAGGCGTCGAGGCCGCCCGCGAGGGCTTCGGCCTGGAAGCCGAGCCTGCGGAGCTGCAGCGCCGCACGGGCGCTGGTCTGTTCGTGTTGTCAGGTGCAGTACAGGGCGAGCGCCTGGTCGCGCTGGCGGTCGGCGGCCCACTCGGTGACCTCGTCGGGGAGCACACGGATGCTGCCTGGGATCCTCACGGGGTCGCGAGCGTACGACGAGCGGGTGCGCACGTCGATGACCAGCGGCGGGTCGGGGCCGGCCAGGCGCTCGGCAAGCTCGTCGGGGGACACGCGCGGGATGTCGTCGACGTTGATCGTGAACAGTTCGCTGGCGCTGCCGGCGCGTTCCTCGACCAGGGTCTGCTCGCCGACCTTGCGTGCGTACCAACTGGCAAACGGCGTGGCGGTCGCCCCGTGGACGAGCACCGAGACGATCACGACCACGCCGATCACGCCAAGCAGCGCTTCGCCGCCTCGCACGCCCGCCTCGACGGCCAGCAGGGCGAACAGCAGGGAGTTGAGGCCTCGTGGGCCGAACCAGGCGATGAACCGCAGGGCGTAGCGGCTCAGGCCCGCGCGGCCCAGGCGCAGCACCAGGCCGACGGCGACCGGGCGGATGACCACCACGACCAGTAGCGCCAGGGCGAGCGCGCGGAGCAGGTCGACCTCGCCGAGCAGGCCGGACAGCAGCGCGCCGAACAGCACGAACGCCACCAGCGTGCTCGTCTCTGCGAGGACCTGTCCGAACTCCAGGAAGCAGTCGCACAGGGTCCGGTTGAGGGCGGTGACGGCCACGCCTGCGGCGAAGGCGGCAAGGAAGCCGTCCCCGCCGACGGCCTCGCCGGCCGCCCACGACGCCAGCACGAGCCCGATGCCGTACAGGGACTGGTATTCGCGGCGGATCTGGAAGCGCCGGTCGGCTCGTTCCATGCTCCACGACCCGGCGGCGCCGACCAGGAACCCTGCCGCCGGGCCGAGCACGAACAGTTGGCCTGCGAATGCCAGCCAGCCGGCGACCCCACCGGCCTCGGCGCGGGAGACGGCGATCAGCACCAGCAGGATCGGCAGGACGATGATGTCGTTGCTGGACGCCTCGACGCTGAGCGCCTGGCGGACCGAGCGGGGGATGCGGCGGTCGCGGAGCACGTCGCGCAACAGCACGGGGTCGGTGGAGGCCAGGATCGTGCCAGCGAGCAGGGCAAGGACGAGCGGGAGGTCGAGCAGCAGCATCGCCGCACCAGCGACCAGCCCGATGGTCAGCAGCGTCCCCGGCCCGAGCGCCAGCGTCGGCACCAGCCAGTCGCGCCGCAGCACATCGAGTTCCAGGTGGACCGCGTCGAGGAACAGCACCAGCGCGAGGGTCGCGGTGGCGACCACGTCCAGCACGTCGTCGTGGGCGCCGACCGAGACCAGGTCGAGCCCGCGGTCGGCGAGCAGGAACCCGAGGCCGAGGAAGATCATGGGAAACGACAGCGGGGCGCGCTCGACCAGGCCCGCAGCCAACGCGGAGACGATCAGCACGCCGGCGATCAAGGCAAATGCCGTCTCCAACTCCACCATGCCTCCACTTGGGTTGATGCTGGCAGGGTACGACTCCACCTCGGCGTCAGGGTGCTCGATCCCCGCCCGTGCCAGGGCGGCGGTGAGGATGTGGGCCCGACGACCCCGCACCCCGCATCCCGATGCCGTGGCGGCGCCGTCCTGGCGGGCGTGCACCCGTGCCGGTGGTCCGGCGCGGCATGGAAGCAATCCCCCTGTCGGGGTCCGGACGGCGCGGCCGGCGGGTGAGCCAGGAGGTGGACAGGCCGACGCCGGTGAAGAAGACGAGCACGACCAGGGTAGCCCAGAGGGCGTTTTGCCATGCCGGCAGCGTGTTGAGGACCATCCGTAGGCCGAAGTTGGCTGCGCCGATGCCGATCGCCCAGGTGGCTGCATACTGCCAAGGACGCTGAGTTGCCATTAGCGTCCAGCGTTCGACGACCGCAAGTAGCAGTCCGCCCGGCTCGTGGCCGGTGCGGCCACGGAGTGGCGGTTCAAGGCGATGGGGCATCCCTCGCCTCCTTGCCTGGCGCGGTGGCCGGCCGCTTGGCCTCGGTTGGCGGGGCGGCGGCTGACCGCGTGCGCCGCAGCGACGTTCCGGGCCCGCTCCGGCGCCACAGGTGGGCGGCCCACCAGCCACTGGTGAGCTTGGTCAGCGTTGTCACCAGCGCTATGGTCACGCCAGAAGCGGACGGGCCCAGTTCCAGCGGACGGTGGTGTGGCCGCTCAGCGGGCGGGTCGCCGCTCACTGGAACCCTGCCTGTTCGAGCTGGCGGGTCGCGCTGGCCGGGATGGTGACGGTCCAGCCCTGGGCACGCAACTCCGCCTTGGACAGGGTCTGGCGGTGGACCTCGCGGCCGGCGTAGGCGGCAACGACGGTCCACTGGTCGCCGATGTCGACCACCTCTTGGACGGTGGTCTGCGCCTTGGGCATGGCGGAGGCGACCGCCAACCGGCTGCCGGAGCGATCGAGCGCCGCCACCGTGAGGCCGAGGCTGGTCTGGTTGTCGACCCGCAGGGTCACGTGCGCGACGTCGGAGGCCAGCGCGGCGCGCAGCAGCACCACCACGCCGACGACCGCCGCGAGCGTGGCCACGACCAGCAGGACCTGCAGGGCCGGATCGGTCCGGGTCGGCGGCAGGTCGAGTCGCGCGTTCATGGGTTCACCTCCGCTGGTGTCGTGGCCGGGCGGCGTGCGGGCTCATCGCCGCCGCCGCTTCCTGCCCGAGCGGGCCGATCGCCTGGCGGCTCCGCCGGCTTGCCTGCTCGTCGGTTTGGTGGACCGCGTCGGAGTGGGCCGACCCGCGCGGGCCGCTGGTACCGGCTCCGGGTCGGTGTCGTCATCGGCGGGCGGCGCGGATGCTGCCCGTGCGCGGGACTGCTCGCGGGGCGTGGGACGGGGAGACGCGGCGGGCATGGGAGCACGGCGGCGCTCGAAGGCCACTGCCAGCGGGGCGGCCAGGAACACCGAGGAATAGGTGCCGAACAGGATGCCGATCAGCAGCGCCAGGGCGAAGTCGGTCAGGGTCTCCCCGCCGAGCGCGAACAGCGCGGCCAGGATGAACAGCGCGCCCAGCCCGGTGTTGATCGTGCGGGGGATGGTCTGCAGGCACGCCTGGTTGGCCAGCGCCTCCAGGGACTCCCCGGTCCGTTGGCCGAGCCGCTCGCGGATGCGGTCGAACACCACCACCGAGTCATTGACCGAGTAGCCGATCACGGTCAGCAGCGCCGCCAGGAACACCCCGTCCAGGGGCTTGCCGAGCCAGGCGAAGATGCCCAGCAGGATGGCCACGTCGTGGAACATCGCGACCACCGCGGCGGCACCGAAGCTCCAGCGGAACCGCACCGCCATGTAGGCAAGCTGCGCGGCCAGCGCGACCCCGAGCGCGATCAGCGCCTTGCGGCGCAGCTCCACGCCGATGGTCGGGCCGATGAACTCGGCCCGCAGCCGCTCGGTCGGTCCGGCGACCGAGCGGACCGCCTGCTCGATCCGCTGCTCGGCATCGCCGCCGAGCTGGCCGGTCCGGACCGTCAAGTTGCCCTCGCCCGATGCCTGCACCACGGCCCGGGCAAAGCCAGCCGCGGCCAGCGCGCGCCGGGTCGCGTCCAGGTCGGCGCGCTGCTGGGTGCGGTATTCCAGCAGCCGCCCGCCGGTGAACTCCAATCCCAGGTTCGGGCCCCGCACCACCAGCCCGGCGACCGCCACGGCGAATGCGACCAGGGAGATGGCCAGCCACCAGCGGGCCCGGCCGATCAGGTCAGGGCCGCGTCCACCAAGCCACGCGCGCAACCGCCCGCCGGTCTCGAGTCCGAGCAGGCGCGGCCGTGAGCGTACCGCGGGGACGCGGACGGCCAGCTCGACCAGGACGCGGGTGACGACCAGCGCGGTGAACAGCGACACGACCACTCCGACGGACAGGGTCACCCCGAAGCCGCGCACCGCCCCGGAGGCCAGGAAGAACAGCAGCCCGGCGGCGAGCAGGGTGGTCACGTTGGAGTCGGCGATGGCGCTGAACGCCTTGGCGAAGCCCCGGTCGAACGCCAGGCGCAGCTTCCCGCTGGCGGCGTACTCCTCTTTGGCTCGCTCGAACACCAGCACGTTGGCGTCCACCGCCATGCCGATCGCCAGCACGAACCCGGCGATCCCCGGCAGCGTCAGGGTGGACCGGATCGCTAGCAGCGCCGCGAACGACAGCAGCCCGTAGGACAGCAGCGCCAGCGCCGCCAGCCCGCCGAGCAGGCGGTAGTAGGCGGTCATGAACAGCATCGTCAGCGCGGCGCCGATCACGGCCGCCTGCACGCTGGCCCGGATCGCCGCCTCGCCCAGGGTCGGCCCGACGGTACGCTGCTCGACCACCTGCACCGGCACCGGGAGTGCCCCGGCGCGGATCAGCAGGGCCAACTCGCGGGCGTCCCGCTGGCTGAACTGACCGGTGATGACCGTCGGCCCGCCGCGGATGCCCTGGTCGCAGGCGACCGACGGGTCCACCTGCGGGCTGGAGATCACCCGCTGGTCCAGCACGATCGCCACCCGCCGGCGGGGATCCCCGTCCGGCGCGCAGGCGGCCCGGCCGGTCAGCCGCGCCCACTGGCCGCCGCCCTCGCCGCGGAACTGGATCTGCACCTCCCAGCGCGTGCTGGTCTGGGCGTCCAGCACCGCGTCGGCGTCGCCGACCGCGTCCCCGGTCATCGGCGCAGGTCCTAGCCGCAGGCGGGTGCCGTCCTCGTCGGCCAGCACCAGCTCGGCGGCGTCGCCAGGCGGGCGGGTCGTCGTCGGTTTCTGCTGCTGTCCGGCAACCCCGAGGACCGGATGGAAGGCGAGCTGGGCGGTCCGGCCGATCACCCGCACCGCCTCGTCGGGGTCGTACACGCCGGGCAGCTCCACGATCACCCGGCGGTCCCCCGAGCGCTGCAGGGTGGGCTCGGCCACGCCGAGCTGGTCGACCCGGCGGCGCAGCACCTCCACCGTCCGGGCCAAGGTGTCCGCGTCCACCCGCTGACGGGCGGTATCCTGGGCCTCGAGGACGATCTGCGTGCCGCCGCGCAGGTCCAGGCCGAGCCGGACGGGGCGGTCGACGGCCAGCCAACCGGCTATGCCCAGCAACACCACGACGCCGAGCAGGCGCCATCCAAGACGACGTGACAAGAGGAACCTCCAGCTTCCGGCCCGCGCCGCTCAGCGCGGGAGCACGGTCAGGCAGGCTGGAGGTGGCAGGGCGGAGCCCGAGACCCACGACGACGCGGCCGGCCGCGCGACCAGGCGGCGCCGCCCGATTGCCACGCGCCGCCCCGCCAGCCGAGCCCGGCCCACACCAGCGCGGCGACCATCGCCGCAACCAGCGCGCTCGGGTGTGCCGGCCCCTGCCGGCGGCCGCGCTCGGCCAAGGCGCGCAGCCCGGCGTCCTGGTCGCGCACCACGAGCTGGCCGGCGTGGAGCGGCGCCGCTGCCACGCCCTGCTGCGGCGCCTGCTCGGCGCCGGGAGGCGCCATCGCGGCACCCCACCCAAGCAACCCGAGCAGCACGGCAAGGACCAGCAGGGCACTGGCCAGCCGAGGGCGGGTCGCGCCGATCACCCGACAACCCTACCCCCCAGCCTCCCGGGTGGGAACGAGCGATCCTCCGCTGGTGCCGATCATGACCTTCGTCGTCATCGCGCGACGAACCAGGTGACCTCGTGCCGCAGCCGTTGATGCTCTAGCCGCACTTGCTTGGCTGGAGGATCAAGGGCCCGGAGGTGGCCGCGCCTCGAGCACTCGCTTGAGGTTGCGCAGGTCGCGGGTGATGGAGCGGCGCACGGCCGGGCCGAGCAGTGGGGCCGCCAGGGCGTAGAAGCGGCGGGCGTCGCCTTGGACCCGCACCGAGACCTCGGTCGTGCTGCCTGCGGCGTCACGGTGCCCGTAGGTGACCCGCATCGGGAAGGGCGAGCGCACCGAGCGCATCGCCAGCCGGTCGGCGGTCAGCTCGGTGACCTCGTTGACGTAGTGGACCCGGCGGCCAAGGAAGGTGGCGACCCGTTCGACCTGGCTCCCGACGGCGACCGGTCCCGGCGTCAGCAGCCGCGCGCTGCGGATGCCGCCGATCCACTCGGTGTCGTTGGCAGGGTCCTGCAGGTAGGCCGCAACCTGGTCGCGCGGGCGTTGGATGGTCCCGGTGGCGGTGACGTCGACGGCCATGGCGGCTCCTTTCCGCTCAGCGCTGCAGGGAGGGCGGCAGGCCGGTGCGGGCCGGGTGCTGGCCCGGGTCGCGCCCAGCCACGACCGCGGCCAGGCGCGGCAGGAAGCGCGACCAGCCCTCGGCGTGCAGCGGGCGCACCTCGGGGGCCAGGTCACTGTGGACCAGGCGAACCAGCGTGCCTTCGGGATGCTCCAACAGGTCCACCGCGACCGTGGAGGAGCCGGGCGGGACCGGGATGGCGCCGCTGTCCCACCCCCAGGTGACGACCACGCGCCGGCCCGGGACGACCTCGACGTAGCGGCCGCTGCACCACTGGCCCTCGGTGATCTGGAAGCGGAACCGGCCCCCGGGCCGCGGCTCGAGCTCGGCGGCGATCCCGAGCCAGCGCACCAGCAGCTCGGGCCGGACGAACCAGCGGAACACCTCCTGCGGGGGCGCCGGGACCACGGCTTGGCAGGTGACGACGTCCTGCGATGGGCTGGTCACGGCCGTGCACCGTCCGCTCCCCGCTCCCGATCGGTCGCGACGGCCGCCGACAGGCGGCCGAGCCGCGCCCCCCAGAAGCGCTCGAGCGCCGCGCGCACCTCGGCCATGCGCTCCGTGTCGACCCGGTAGCGCCGCTGGTTGCCGTCAGCGCGCACGTGCACCAACCCGGCGTCGCGAAGCACCTTCAGGTGCTGCGAAGTGGCCGGCCGCGTCGCGCCGACCGCCTCGGCGATCTCCGAGGACGACCGTTCGGCGTCCCACACCAGCTCGAGCATCGCGCGCCTGGTCGGGTTGGCCAGGGCCCGGAGCGTGTCGTCCACCGCCATCGATTCAGCATAGTTGCAATTAAGTAGATGCGCAACCACGCAGGCGGCCCAGGGGCAAGCTCACCGCGCCCGCAGGAGATCCAGGTGCAGGGCCTGGATCGCCGCTCCCGGGGCGGTGCCCAGGTCGGCGAGGAGCCGGGCGCGGCAGGCTCGTACGCCAGCAGCGCGCTGGCCCGGTTCCCAGCCGCGGCGTGGGCCAGCATCAGCCGCTGGTAGGCGGTCTTGCGGTACGGGTCGAGTTTCTGGGTCCGCGTGTCAATCTGGGCGAGGCCCGTTCGTAGTGGGGTGAGCGGCGGGAGATGCCCGCCCATTGCGGGGGAGGACACCATGGCGCGGTACCTGCTATCGGTCCACAGCGTCGAGGGCGAGGTTCGCGAGCCGATGACCGACGAGGAGATGCAGCAGTCCCACAAGCAACTCGGCGTCCTCGAAGGGGAGATGAAGTCGGCGGGCGCCTGGGTCTTCTCCGGCCGCCTCCACGAACCCGACACCGCCACCGTCGTGCGCATGTCCGACGGCGAGGTGGTGACCACCGACGGCCCCTTCGTGGAGTCCAAGGAACACCTCGGCGGCTTCTACATCATCCAGGCCGCCGACCTCGACGCCGCGCTGGCCTGGGCGTCGAAGGCCACCGCCGCCATCAGGATACCGATCGAGGTCCGTCCGTTCGCGGATTTCGCGGACGAACCCCGCGCCTGACAGCGTGCGCGACGGCGACGCCACAGCCAGAGTCGACGCGGCCGAGGTCGGCCGGATCTTCCGCGAGGAGTCCGGCCGGGCGGTGGCCGCCCTGATCCGCGTCTTCGGTGACATCGACGTCGCCGAGGACGCGGTGCAGGAGGCGTTCGCCGTCGCCCTGCGCAGGTGGCCGGGTGAGGGCCTGCCGCCCAACCCGGGCGGCTGGATCACCACGACCGCCCGCAACCGTGCCCTGGACCGCCTGCGCCGCGAGGCGCGGGGACGGCAGCTGCTCGGTGAGGTGGCGGTGCTCTCGCCCGGCAGCGACGATCCCGGCACGCCCGAGGAGGTGGGGCTCGTGCAGGACGACCGGCTTCGCCTCATCTTCACCTGCTGCCACCCCGCACTGTCCACCGAGGCGCAGGTGGCGCTTACCCTACGGCTGCTCGGCGGCCTGTCGACCAAGCAGGTCGCACGGTCCTTCCTGGTGGCCGAGGACACGATGGCGCACCGTCTCGTGCGTGCCAAGCGCAAGATCAAGGCGGCGCGGATCCCCTACCGCGTGCCGGAGGGGCACGAGCTGCCCGACCGCCTGCGTCCCGTGCTGGCCGTCGTCTACCTCATCTACAACGCCGGGATGGCCAGCCCAGCCGAACCGGGTCTGTGCGCGGAGGCGATCCGGCTGGCACGGATCCTGGCGACGCTCATGCCCGACGAGCCAGAGGTGGCAGGCCTGCTGGCGCTGCTGCTGCTGACCGAGTCCCGTCGCGTGTCGCGAACCCGGCCCGACGGCTCCTTGGTCCTGCTCGGCGAGCAGGACCGCAGCAGGTGGGACCGGGCCATGATCCAGGAGGGTCAGGCGATCGTCCGCCGCTGCCTTCGCCGCAACCAACCCGGTGCCTATCAGCTCCAGGCCGCCATCAACGCCGTGCATGCCGACGCCGCGACGGTCGAGCAGACCGACTGGTCGCAGATCGTCGCCCTGTACGACCAGTTGCTCGTGCTCACGCCCACGCCGGTCGTGGCCCTCAACCGCGCCATCGCCGTCGGCGAGGTGCAGGGTCCCGCGGCCGCACTGGCCCTGGTGGACGAGCTGGACCTGGACAACTACCACCCGTTCCACGCCACGCGAGCCGACCTGCTCCGAAGGCTGGGCCGCGACCGCGAGGCCGCGGCCGCCTACGAGCGCGCAGCCGCAATGGCGCCGACCGACGCCGAGCGGGAGTTCCTCAGGCTGGGCGGCCGAGCCTCGCGCTGAGCCGACCGCTGTTACTCGGCCACGGGTTGCCTCATCTCGTCGAGGGCGCAAGCCGCCGCCGGACGATGGGAGACCGGCGACCCAGCGACTGGGGCAGGTCTTCGAGCTCGCCAAGGAGTTCGTCGAGCTGCCGCCCGGCGAGGATCGAAGCGCTGCTCGAGAGCCCGATCCACGAGGTGAGGGCCGGCGCGCTGAGCATCATGGACAAGCAAGCTCGCAGCAAGAGACACCCGAGGGCCGGAGGAAGGAGCTGTACGAGCTCGACCTGATCATCAGCTGATCCGCTACGCCAAGCCGGGTGAGCTGGAGCCCTCAGGTAGCCTTCGGGGATGACCGGGGTGAAGGGAGCTGACGGCGATGTTCGGAACATCATGGCGCGTGGGCAGGATCGCCGGCATCGAGATTCGGATCGACAGCTCCTGGGCGGTGATCGCCCTGCTCGTCACCTACAGCATGTACCTACGGGTCACCCTGGTGTACGAGGACATCTCAACCGGGGGAGCGGTCGGGCTTGCCATCCTGTCGGCGGTGCTGTTCTTCGGCTCGGTCCTCGTCCACGAACTGGCCCACGCGCTGGTCTCCCAGGCCCGGGGGATCCGGGTCCAGGACATCACGCTGTTCCTGTTCGGCGGGGCGACACGGGCCAAGGTGGAGTCCCGCGGACCGAACGACGAGTTCCTGATCGCCGTCGTGGGGCCGCTCACCAGCGGGATCCTGGCGGCGCTGTTCGGGATCGTTGCAGGCTTCGGCCGCGACGTCCTGCCCAGACCGCTGGCCGGGACGTTCGGCTACCTTGCCTGGGTGAATCTGCTGTTGGCCGGGTTCAACCTGGTCCCAGGATTCCCGCTGGACGGCGGGCGGCTGCTGCGCTCGGCCATCTGGAAGGCCACCGGCAGCTTCAGCCGGGCCACCCGGATCGCCTCCCTGGCCGGCCAGGCCGTGGGCTGGCTGCTGGTGGCCGCGGGGGTGGCCTACCTGTTGGCTGGGAACCTCGCCGGCGGCATCTGGTTCGCCTTCATCGGATGGTTCCTGGTCCAGGCCGCTCGGGCCTCCTACCAGGAGCTGCAGCTGCGGGACCTGCTCCGCGGCGTGGAAGCCGAGGACGTGATGGCCGGCAACCTGTTGCGGATCCCGCCGGACCTGTCGCTGCAGGACGCCGTTGACGACTACTTCATGCGCTACGACCACGGCGCGTTCCCGGTCGAGGAGCAGGGGCGGACGGTTGGCCTGCTGACGCTGCGGGGGGTCCGGCGGGTTCCGAGGGACCAGTGGTCCAGCAGTCGGGTGCGCGACCTCATGGTCCCGCTCGGCGGCCAGGTCGTGGTGGCGCCGGATGCCCGCATGGACGGCGTGCTGGGCAAACTCGAGGATGGCGAGGCAGGGCGGGTGCTCGTGGTCCAGGATGACGAGGTGGTGGGGATCATCACCCCTTCGGACCTGACCCGGTGGCTGCGCCGCTGGCGGGCCTTCGACGGTCGAGCGGGCTGAGCCGGTCGAAAGAGCGGCGTGGCTTCATCCTGCTCCTGGAACACTCGCGGGCCGGCCGCGACAACGGCGCCCAGGCGCCGGCCCCGCTCGGCCCTGATCCCGCTCGACCGTGGAGGTCGCCATGGCAAAGCGCACCGTCGCCGACCAGTTCGTCGAGATCCTGCTCGCCGCCGGGGTGCAGCGCATGTACGGGGTGGTGGGAGACAGCCTCAACCCCGTGGTGGACGCCGTCCGCCGCCACGACGGCATCGACTGGGTGCATGTGCGGCACGAGGAGGCTGGCGCGTTCGCGGCTGGCGCGGAGGCGCAGCTGACCGGCCGGCTGGTGGCCTGCGCGGGCAGCTGCGGCCCCGGCAACCTGCACTTGATCAACGGCCTGTACGACGCGCATCGCAGCATGGCGCCGGTGCTGGCGCTGGCCGCCCAGATCCCGAGCACCGAGATCGGCACCGGCTACTTCCAAGAAACCCACCCCACCCTGTCGTTCCAGGAATGCAGCCACTACTGCGAACTCGTCTCCCGCCCAGAGCAGCTGGCGCGGGTCACCCAGATCGCGATCCAGCAGGCGCTGGGCCGCGGCGGGGTGGGGGTCGTCGCCCTACCCGGGGACGTCGCCGACCAGGAGGCCAGCGGCGCCCACCTGGAACACACCTACCGACTGGACCAACGGCCCAACGCGCGACCATCCGACCAGGTGCTCGACGAGCTCGTCGGCCTGGTCGACGGGGCGCGGCGGATCACGCTGTTCTGCGGCCGTGGTGCCGCCGGCGCGCACCAGGAGGTCCTGGCTCTCGCCGAGCGGCTCAAGGCCCCGGTCGGACATGCCCTGCGCGGCAAGGAGTGGATCCAGTACGACAATCCCTACGACGTCGGCATGTCCGGGCTGCTCGGCTACGGCGCCTGCTACGAGGCGATGCACGAGTGCGACCTGCTGGTGCTGCTCGGCACCGATTTTCCGTACGTCCAGTTCATGCCGACCCGGCCGAAGATCGTGCAGGTCGACATCCGCCGCGAGCGACTCGGCAGCCGGTCCCGGCTGGACCTGGGAGTCTGGGGCGACGTCAAGGAGACGGTGCGCGCGCTGCTACCCCGCGTCGCCGACAAGCCGGACCGCGCCTTCCTGGATCAGACGCTGCGTCGGCACCGCGAGCTGGTGACGCGGATCCGAGCGTACGCCGGCGAGGTTCGCGGACGCCGACCCATCCACCCCGAGCACGTCGCCGCCACGCTCGACGAGCTGGCTGCCGCCGACGCCGTCTTCACGGTGGACACGGGAATGTGCACCGTGTGGGCAGCGCGGTTGATCCGCGCCACCGCCCAGCGTCGCATGCTGGGCTCCTTCGTTCACGGGTCGATGGCCAACGCGCTGCCGCAGGCGATCGGCGCACAGCTGCCCGACCGCGGCCGGCAGGTGATCGCCATGTGCGGCGACGGCGGCTTCGCCATGCTCATGGGCGACTTCCTCACCCTGCTCCAATACGACCTGCCGGTGAAGGTCGTCATCTTCGACAACGGCTCGCTCGGCATGGTGGCCCTGGAGATGCTCGTCGCCGGCTACCCGCCCTACCAGACCGCCCTCAAGAACCCGGACTTCGCCGCCGTGGCCCGCGCCGCCGGCATGACCGGGATCCGCATCGAGGACCCTGACGACGTCCACGACGGGCTGCGCGAGGCACTGGCAACCGATGGGCCGGTGCTCGTCGACGTGGTCACCGACCCCAACGCGCTGTCGGTGCCGCCGAAGATCACCGGCGAGCAGGTCAAAGGATTCGCCCTGGCGATGAGCAGGCTGGTGCTGTCCGGAGACGCCGACGAGGTGGTGAACATGGCCCGCAGCAACCTCCGCAACCTGCCACGGCCGTGATGGCGACGGCGGTCATGGCCGGTGTCCCAGCGGGAACTCGTGCCTGGCGCCGGGGCCGAGCTCGACGGTCTGGTCGTGGACGAGGACCTTGATGGGCTTGGCCGCGCCGGGGCGCGAGCTGACCTTCATGCGGTCCTCGGCCAGCTCGACGTCGACGCGGTGCCCCCGGTAGTGGACGCTGAACTTGAGCTGCTTGACCTCAGGCGGCAGCGCCGGCTCGAACCGGAGCACCGGCCCACGCGCCCGCATGCCAGTCAGGCAGCGCAGCACGATGTCGACCGTGCCGGCCATCGCCCCCAGATGAATGCCCTCGGCGGTGGTCCCGCCCTGGACGTCGGCGATGTCGCTCTCCAGCGCCCGCATCATGAACTGCCACGCCTGCGCTGGCTCGTAGCGGGCCAGGACCCAGGCGCTGACCACGCCGCTGAGGGTGGACCCGTGGGAGGTCCGCTCCAGGTGGTAGGTGACGGTCCGGGCGAGCTGCTCCTCGCTGACCTCGTAGCCAAGGCTGGCCAGCAGCTCGCACAGCTCCTGCCGGGAGAGCAGGAACAGCAGCATCAGGACATCGGCCTGCTTGGCCAGCTTGTAGCGGCCGGTGCTGTCGCCTTCGGCCTCCAGCACCCGGTCCAGCCGCTGGATGTTGCCGTACTTGTGCCTATAGCCCTCCCAGTCGAACTCGAGCAGCTGCTCGTAGCCCTCGAACTGGGTCAGCACGCCGTCGGCGTGGAAGACGACCTTCATCTTGCGGGTCATGTCGCGCCAACGGTCCAGCTCGTCGTCGCGGATCGTGAGCTCCTCGACCAGCTCCTGACGGTAGTGCGGCGGCAGGACCTCCAACGCCTCCAACGCCCGCTGCAGCACCCAGACCACCATGACGTTGGTGTAGGTGTTGTTGCGCAGACCCTGCTCGTCGGAGTCCGGGTAGCCCTCGTGGTACTCGTCCGGGCCCATGATGCCGTGGATCTCGTAGCGGTCCTGCTCGCCGTCGTAGGTGGCGACGCTGGCCCAGAAGCGGGCGATCTCGATCAGCAGCTCGGCGCCGGTGAAGCGCAGGAACGCGGTACTCCCGCTGACCATGTAGTGCTGCCAGACGTTATAGGCGATCGCGATGTTGACGTGGCGCTGGAGGCGGGAGTGGTCGGGCAGCCAGCGTCCTGATTTCGGGTTGAGGTGGAGCTCCTGGGTCTCCTCTTGCCCGTTGGAGCCGCTCTGCCACGGGAACATGGCGCCCTGGTAGCCGTTCAGCCGCGCCGCCGAGCGGGCCGCGGTGAGGCGGGCGTGGCGGTAGTCGAGCAGCGCGCTGGCCAGGATCGGCCGCTGGAAGTTCAGGAACGGGAAGATGAACATCTCGTCCCAGAAGATGTGGCCCCGGTAGGCCTCCCCGTGCCACCCGCGTGCCGGAACCCCGACGTCGAGGTGGACCGTGTGGGGCGAGACGGTCTGTAGCAGGTGGAAGATGTGCAGGTGCAGGACCGTCTCGGTCCACTCGTTGGCGCTGTCGAGCTCGATGTTGAACCGGTTCCACAGGCTGTTCCAGGTGCGCTCGTGACGGGCGAACAGCCCTGCGAAGTCCTCGGCACCCGCCAGCGTCAGCCGCGCGTCGGCGCGGCTCTCCGAGACCGCACGGTCGCGAGAGGTGTAGAGGGCGACGATCTTCTCGACGGTCGCCGGACGCCCCTCCTCCAGCTCGAAGGTGAGATCGTGGGCGACGAAGCCGGGCTCTGAGACCAGCCGCCGGCCGGCCTCGGCCGGCCGGTCGTCGTGCAGGAGCCTGGTGCGCGCGGCGAGGGCGACCCGGACGTGCGACTGGGTCGTCTCGACCTGGAGGTCGACCGTCTCCTTGTTGACCTCGGCCTGGCCCAGCACCGCGAGATGGCGGGAATTCAGGTCGCGGTAGCGCTTGACCCCCGCGTTGACCACCCGGCCGTCCAGCCCGGAACGGACCTCCAAGGTCCCCGACCAGTTCTCCGCCGTGAAGGTGGTCTCCAGCCCGGCGAGATGCTCGTCCTTCATACTCACGAACCGGCGCTGGACGACGCTGGTGCGCCGGCCGTCGGCGTCCTGCCACTTCAGCTGCCGGATGAGCGTGCCGTGGCGCATGTCCAGCTCGAAGCGGTGATCGATGACGTCGGCTTGCTGGAGGTCGAACCACGCCCCGCCGGCGATGCGGAACCGCAGCGGCAGCCAGTTGGGGACGTTGACCAGGTCCTCGTTCACGACCTTGCGCCCGGCGATCTCGGTGACCAGCCGGTTGTAGAGGCCGGCGACGTAGGTCCCCGGGTAGTTGATCCCGTCGGCGTCGGCCTCGGGCAGGGCGCCGCGGGTCACGAAGTAGCCGTTGCCGACTGCGCACAGCGCCTCGCGCAGCCCCTGACGGGCGGGGTCGAAGCTGTCGTAGGCCAGGGTCCAGACGCTCGGCGGCCGCTCCACGAGCCGGCGCCGATGCTCCGCGGCCGCCCGCCGCTCCTCCAGGAGACCACCGGCCAGGGCCCGCACAGAGACGTCGTCGAGGGTGGTCACGACCAGGTCGGCACCCGCCTCGAGCAGCGTGTCCCGGTCGTCCAGGCGGGCCACGCCGAGCGCGGCCATCCCGGCCGCCTTGGCCGCCTGGATCCCGCTGGAAGCGTCCTCGGTGACGAAGCAGGCGCCCGGGGGGACGCCGAGCTCCTCGGCCGCGGTGAGGAAGATCGCCGGGTCGGGCTTGCCCCTCGGGAAGTCCCGTCCGGAGATGTCGGCGTCGAACAGCTCCTGCAGCGTCATCCCGGGGCGGATGAAGTCGTAGTCCAGCCGCTGCTCGGCGGCGAAGGCGTCCAGGCGGATCCGCTCCAGGAACAGCTTGGCGTTCTTGGACGAGGACGCCGCCGCGACCCGGATACCCATGGCCTTGACGGCCAGGATGAACCGCAGCGCGTCGGGGAAGGCCATGAACCGACCCTCCTCGATGAGCTCGACGACGCGCTCCTGCTTGCCGGCCGCGTACTGCTCGACGCGGGCGTCGATGTCGGGCACGCCAAAGTGCTCCATCGCCGCTCGGGCGCCGGCCATCCGAGGCATGCCGGCCATCACCCGCTGGTACACCGCGGGGGTGAACCGCTCGGCGGTCCAGCTCGTCTGGTCGCGGATGTCGCGCCACTCGCCCTCCATCAGCACCCTGAACGCCTCGCGCCAGGCCAGCTCGTGAGGCGAGTCGACCAGGACGCCGTCCACGTCGAAGATCGCACCCCGGAACGCCATGGTCGCTACCACTCCTCTGGGTTGGGAGGACGCCAGGTCAGCCGCTCACCGCCGTGCCGGCTGACTTGAGGTCCTCGCAGGCCTGCGTGACCCGGGCCGCCATCGACCCCTCGGCCTTGGCCATGAAGCTGCGCGGATCGTAGGCCTTCTTGTCGCCGACCGCGCCGTCGATCCGCAGCACCCCGTCATAGTGCCTGAGCATGTGGTCGGCGATAGGCCGGGTGAAGGCATACTGCGTGTCGGTGTCGATGTTCATCTTCACCACCCCGTACGAGATCGCCTCGCGGATCTCGGTCAGCAGCGACCCGGAGCCGCCGTGGAACACCAGGTCGAACGGCCGGTCGGTGCCGACACGGGCACCGACGGCCTGCTGGATCTCGGCCAGCAGCTCGGGGCGGAGCTTGACGTGGCCCGGCTGGTAGACGCCGTGGACGTTGCCGAACGTGGCCGCCAGCAGGTAGCGGCCCTGCTCACCCGTCCCGAGCATCTCGGCGACCCGCAGCGCGTCCTCGGGTGTCGAGTACAGCTTCTCGCTCATCTCGCCGACAACGTCGTCCTCCTCGCCGCCGACCACGCCGATCTCCAGCTCCAGGACCACCCTGGCCTGGGCACACTCGGCCAGCAGCTCGCGGGCGATCTGGAGGTTGTCCTCCAGCGGCACGGCCGAGCCGTCCCACATGTGCGACTGGAACAGCGGCGCCTGCCCGGCCGCGACCCGCTCCCGCGACAGCCTGACCAGGGGGCGCATGTAGCCGTCGAGCTTGTCCTTGGGGCAATGGTCGGTGTGCAGGGCCACGTGCACCGGGTGCTTGGCGGCGACCACGTGGGCGAACTCGGCCAGCGCGGCCGCGCCAGCGACCATGTCCTTGAGCCGTTGGCCGGACAGGAATGCCGCCCCGCCGGTCGACACCTGCACGATGCCGTCACTGGAGGCCTCGGCGAAGCCGCGCAGCGCCGCGTTGAGCGTCTCCGACGAGGTCACGTTGACCGCGGGGTAGGCGAACCCGCCTTCCTTGGCCCGGTCCAGCATCTCGGCGTACGTCTCAGGGCTTGCGATGGGCATGGCGATCCCCTTTCGCAGCGGTTCCGCGCGCCGCCTGCCGGCGGGCTATCGCGGCCGGGCCACCAGGTTCGACCTGCCGAGCTGGTGACGTGTGTCGATCAGCCGCACCGCACCGGAGCGGGAGCGCATCGACAGGGACTGGGTGAGCACCTCGTCGTGCTCGAAGCGCACGCCGCGCAGCAGCTCCCCGTCGGTCACCCCGGTGGCGGCGAAGAAGACGTTCTCGCCCCGCACCAGGTCGTCGACGGTCAGGACGCGCTCCAGATCGTAGCCGGCGTCCAGGGCCGCGCGGCGCTCCGTCTCGTCTCGCGGCCACAGCCGCCCGAACAGCGCCCCGTCCAGGCACTTCAGCGCGCACGCGGCGATCACGCCCTCCGGTGTGCCGCCGATCCCGACGAGCACGTCGACCCCGGTACCTGCACGCGCGGCCATGATGGCGCCGGCGACGTCGCCGTCGAGCAGGAATTTGATCCGAGCGCCGGTGGCCCGCACCCGCCCGACCAGCTCCTCCTCGTGCCTCGGCCGGTCGAGGATGCACACGGTCAGCTCGGTGACGTGCGAGCCCTTGGCCGCGGCGATCCGCTGCAGGTTGGTCTCGATCGGCGCCTCGAAGTCCACCGCGTCGGCGGCGTCCCGGCCGACCGCGAGCTTCTCCATGTAGACACAGGGGCCAGGGTCGAACATCGTGCCCCGCTCGGCCAGGGCAACCACGGCGATCGCGTTGGGCAGGCTCCGGGCCGTCAGCGTGGTGCCGTCCACCGGGTCGACCGCGATGTCGACCCGTGGGTCGCCGCCGTTGCCGACCTGCTCGCCGTTGTAGAGCATGGGCGCGTTGTCCTTCTCGCCCTCGCCGATGACGACCACGCCGTTCATCTCGATCGAGCCGAGGACCGGGCGCATCGCATCGACGGCGGCCTGGTCGACCAGCTCCTTGTCGCCGCGGCCGAGGTGACGCGCCGCCGCCATGGCGGCTGCCTCGGTCGCCCGCACCAGCTCGAGGGCGAGGTTGCGGTCCAGGTCCGGCGGAAGGGCTGCCCGTTCGGCCACAGGTCACCTCCGACGGCGATGCACGAGCCCGCCGCGTCGAGAACTTCGGTGCACCAGGTACAAGGATCCGCCCCGGCCTGGTCCGTGTCCACGATCGTTCCCTGGGGCCGCACCCGTGGGCAGGATCGGTCCATGGGATTACTCAGAGCTTGCCGCTCGACACCTTGCCGTCGTGGGGTCCGGGTGGGCCTGGGAAGCAGCGGACCCGCGGCGCAGTTGCACAGGCATACCCGAGTTGAGGTTGTCTGCTAGGGGGGATTCGTGCTCATGCGCCGCACACTCGTCGCTCTCGTCCTGCTCGTAGCGACAGGGGTGCTCGCCGCCGGTTGCGGCGGCAACAAGTCAGGCTCCGGAGGGGATGGCGCCGGCGGCGGGTCCCCGGCGACCACCGCCACCCCGTCGGCCACCGACTCCGGCGGCCGCGGCGCCTACGGCGGCCGTCCGACCACCAGCGGTGCTGGCACCCCTGCGAGCGGGACCGCGGTTGCCATCGACAACTTCGCGTTCTCGCCGGCGACCCTGCAGGCCAAGGTGGGCCAGAAGGTCACCTGGACCAACAAGCAACAGGGCGTCGCGCACACCGTGACCGCCAACGGGGGCGCGTTCAACCATCCGATGCCGTCGGGGGCGACGTTCTCGTTCCCCTTCACCAGGGCGGGCACCTTCGCCTACCACTGCACGATCCACCCGTCGATGCAAGGGACGATCGTGGTGTCGTAGCGACCTCGGGCCGACCAGGGGTTCCGCAACGGCAGATCGGTCGTACCCTCACACAGGCGAACAGCCCCGCGATCGCGCGTAGAGAGGATCCGACCCCGATGGTCCGGTCGATCACCAAGGACACCGTGCTGTGCATGTCCCTGGCGGGCAGGCCGAGCAACATCGGGACGCGGTTCCACAACTTCCTGTACGCCGAGCTGGACCTCGACTTCGTCTACAAGGCGTTCACGACCACCGACCTGGCGGCGGCGATCGCCGCGATCCGGGCCCTCGGCATCCGCGGGTGCGGCGTCTCGATGCCGTACAAGGAGGCCTGCATCGAACACGTCGACGCCCTTGACGGCTCCGCCGCGGCGATCCGGTCGGTGAACACGATCGTGAACACCGACGGGCAGTTGCGCGCCTACAACACCGACTACGTCGCCATCGCCAAGCTCCTGGCCGACCACCAGATCCCGGTGGACCGCACGTTCGCCGTGCTCGGCAGCGGGGGCATGGCCAAGGCCGTGGTCGCGGCGCTCCGCGACGCGGGATTGCACGCGGGGGCCGTGGTCGCGCGCAACGCGCGGACGGGAGCGGCGCTGGCCGACCAGTATGGGTACGCCTGGCGGGCCGAGCTTGGCTCCAGCCGGCCACAGCTGCTGGTCAACGCGACCCCGGTCGGGATGTCGGGTGGTCCCGACGCCGCCGCCCTTCCGGTGGAGCCCGACGTGGTGGACACCGCCGAGACCGTGTTCGACGTGGTCGCGCTGCCGGCGCTGACCCCGCTGGTGCGTCGCGCACGCGCCCATGGCAAGCAGGTCATCACCGGCGCCGAGGTCAGCGCCCTCCAGGCGCTGGAGCAGTTCGTCCTGTACACCGGCGTCCGCCCCACCGACGACCAGGTCCAGCGCGCCGCGGAGTTCTCCCGCGCATAGCCAGAGTTCACCTGATGCTGTCGCCGGCGTGATGCGGCTGTGATCGTCGACAGGCATTCTGTGAACGAATTCACAAGAACTGCCCATGATGGAAGCGAACCAAGCCGTGACGAGCCACTGCATGATCGAGACCTAGCGCATGGAC
>Ga0307278_10000299_pt1 | contig 25363 bp, 20 predicted proteins | sample ER_DNA_117_FD_194482 | JGI IMG/M metagenome (GOLD analysis project Ga0307278, IMG submission 194482) | Bulk soil microbial communities from the East River watershed near Crested Butte, Colorado, United States - ER_DNA_117 | ecosystem: Environmental > Terrestrial > Soil > Floodplain | place...
CCAACTCCGCCAGGCCCTGCGCGTTATTGACCACCAGGTCGACGACTACGTCCAACACGCGCGCATGCGCACGGCCGCATGAAACTTGCCGCAACTCTCAAGATCCCAGCCACCAAGGAAACCTAGGCGCGGCAGTTGTGAGTGCCTGTCCTAAGTGTCGCACCCGTCGGGTACGCTCTATTACGTCATGCGGCACACTACGTTCCGGTTCGCGCTTGCCCCCACTCCTGCGCAGGCTGAGGTTCTGGCGCGGCATGCGGGGGCCTCCAGGTTCGCTTACAACCAGAGCCTGCGACTGGTCACCGACGCGCTCGCCGCTCGGCGAACCGACCCACAGGCTCGGGTGCCGTGGTCGGGGTTTGACCTGATCAACTCCTTCAACACCTGGAAGAAGACCGAGGCTGCCGGGCGGGTGTTCGTCGTCGCCCCAGACGGCACCACCACCAAGCAGGTCACTGGTCTTGGGTGGCGGCACGAGGTCTCCGCACAGGTGTTCGAGGAGGCCGCCGTCGACCTCGGCCGCGCGCTTGCCGCCTACGCCCGAGCCAATGATGGCAAGCGCAGAGGACCCCGCATTGGTTTCCCACAGCGAAAGAAGAAAGGACGCTGCCGCGACAGCTTCCGGCTACGCAACAAGAAGCGCAGGGGCGGAACCTCCAGTATCCGCGTGGGCGACGGCCACCCGCGCTCGGTGACCCTGCCGACGATCGGCACGGTTCGGGTGCATGACGACACCCGCCGTTTGCGGCGGCTGCTCCGGCCAGTGGCGCACCTCGATCCCGAGACCGGGCAGCAGGTCTTGGCGCCACGCGGCAAGGTGCTGTTCGTCACCTGTAGCCGCCACGGCGCACGCTGGTACGTGAGCCTCAATGTCGAGGCGCCCGACCTGCATCCCCAGCGCCGCCACGGGCCGCGGGGCGACCGGGACCATGGCGGCTGGGTCGGGCTGGACCGGGGCTTGGCCGCCTTTGTGGTCGCCGCCACCGCCGATGGGGCAGAGGTCGGCCGCTGGCAGGCCACCAGGCCGCTGCAGCGCGGCATGGTGGGGCTGCGGCGACGGGCGCGGGCGGTGGCTCGCGCCCAGCCCCGCTCCCGCAGTCGGGCCAGGGCGGTCCGGCGGCTGTCGCGGCGTCACGCCCGCATCGCCGATACCCGTCACGGCTTTCTGCACGAGGTCTCCGCCCGGCTCGTCCAGACCCACGACCGGCTGTGCCTGGAAGACCTCGCCGTTGCCAACCTCCTCCGCAACCACCACCTCGCCCGCGGGATCAGCGACGCCGGGTGGGCCGAACTCGCCCGCCAGCTCAGCTACAAGGCCGGATGGCTCGGCGCCGAGCTGGTGGTCTGTGACCGCTGGTTCCCATCCACCAAGACGTGCTCACGGTGCCAAACGGTCAAGCGGCAGATACGGTTGGACGAACGGTTGTTTCACTGCGGCCGCTGCGGCCTGACCATGGATCGGGATCGCAACGCCGCCGCCAATCTCGCCGCTTGGGCCGAGCGGCAGCATGCTCAGCTCCCGGACCGCCAAGCGGGCGGCCGGGTCACCAACGCCCTTGGAGGGGAAGGCGCTGGCCGTCGCGGTGGCGATGGTGCAACCGGCCCTGGTGAAGGGGGAATCGACGCCCACGCCTTGCTGGCGTGAGCCGAGGACACCCGAGCAGGGTGCTGTCGGACCGCCTCCCCGCGAGGCCGTTCGACAGGCTTTAGTACCACCCGTGCGCCTGCCAGAAGGCCTGGGCGTTCTCCGCGGTCCCGTAGCGGTCGCGGACGTAGGCGCGGAACGCCCAGAGCTGCCGGCCGCAGTCGATCGTCGCGTAGTCCTGGCCCAGGTAGAGGATGCGGTTGCCGAGCAGGAGCTGGCCCAACCCGAACGCCGTCGAGGTCGGGTTGTCGGCGGTGGGGTCGCCGCCGGACTCGTGCATGATGATCCAGTGCTCGGCCGCCGAGGTGCCCGACAGGTCGCAGCGCCCGCCCGATCCGGTCGGCACCCGGCCGCCGCCCTGGGCGGCCGCTCGCTGCCTGGCGAGCTCCTCCTGACGGATCAGGTCACGGAGCTCGGCCGACCGGGCACGCAGGGTGGCAGCGGTTCCGGCCAGCGCGGCGACCCGCGCGTGGAGCCTGCCCTTGGCCTGCCGGCGGAGCGCCTGGACCCGCTCGAGGTCGCGGACCTGGCCGGCGACCTCGGCGGCGGCCGCCGCCCGGGCACGTTCGGCCTGGACCATGCCGGCGTGCAGCGTGTCGGCCCGCCGGCGGGCGAGGTCGAGGCGGACGAGCACGTCCTGGTCCGCGGCGAGCAGGTAGCTGAGGGTGACGGTGCGGCGGACGAGGTCGTTGAGGTCGGCCGAGTCCACCACCGCGGCCAGGCCGGCGACCCGGCCGGTCATGTAGGCGCCGCGGACCTGCTCGGCCAGCCGTACCTCGTGGGCATCGACCTCGTCGGTCGCCTGGTTCAGGGCGACGGCCGCCCCGGCGCGCCGCTGCCTGGCGGCGTCCAGGCGGGCGCCGGCGAGTGCCAGGCGCCGCCTGCCCACGGCGACCTCCTGGTCGGCGTCTGCCAGGGCCGCCGCGACCGCGCCGGCCTCGGCGCGGGCGTTGCGCAGCACCGACTCGACCTGCCCGAGCCGGCGGGAGGTCTCCCGGAGCTGGTCCCGCTCGTCGCCGCTGGCGACGGGATGGGGGAGCAGCAGGGCAGCGGCCGCGGCCGCCAACAGCAGCGTTCGGGGACGTGCGCGTAGGGACACGAGCGCCTCCGTAGGGGAGCGAGGCTGTTCGTTCGGTTTCGCGCGATATTCGGACGACGGGGGCGATCACTTTACCCCGGGCGCGCCAACGGCTGGCAAATCCACGACCGTAATTCCACGCCCGAAGTGGACGGGTCTGCCCCGGTTCGCCGTGGAGATTCGTGCGTGGGTTTTCAGTCGAGGAGGCTGGCGAGCTCCTTGCAGCGCGGGCAGACCGGGAACCTCGACGGGTCGCGGATCGGCTGGAAGCGGTGACCGCACAGGGCCGTGATCAGCCCCCCCAGCACGGCGGCGCGGGCGATCTCGTCCTTGCGGGCGTAGTGGGCGTAGCCGTCGTCCTCGCCGATGTCGGCGTCGGCGTCGGTCGGGCGGGTCTCGGTGCTGGACATCTGGCGCTCCTCGTACGGGACCGGCGCGGCCATTTTGCGCCCACCTGCCGCCATGCGCACGCCGATGCGTGCAGGTCAGCGCCCGCTGGCGGAGAAGTGCTGGTAGTCGCGGGCGGTGCGCCAGGCGCCGCCCCAGCTCCAGCCGGCGGCGGCGAACGCCCGCACGACCGGGTCGCCTGCGTGGATCATGCCCGGTGCGCGCCTGGCCCGGTCGGCGTAGCGCCGCCCCGCCGGCGGCGACACGTGCCTGCCGGCGACGTAGGGGTTCTGCACCGGGTTGACGTCGATCGCCCGGCCGTAGGCGTGCTCCGACCAGCGGCTGGTGCCGGCAACCGGGCGGCAGTTGAACGCCGAGGTGTTGTTGGCGGCCATCGAGCGGTCGTCGTCGGCGCGGTAGTCGTCGACCAGCCGCATGCGCCGGATCGGGTAGCCCAGCCGGAAGAGCCGCTGCATCACGCCGAGGAGCAGATGCGCCTGGTCGCGGTGGACGACCAGCTCGCCCCGGTGCACCCGCCGGTCGAAGCCCCAGTGGTCAACCCGCAGCAGCCGCAGGTCGGCGAGGCCCACCGGGCAGCCGGGCCGCCAGGACCACCGCATCCGCGACCGGGTGGACCGGTCGATCGCGGCCACGCTGCCGCGGAACCGCGGCGAGGGGACCTGGGTCCCGGGCGGCGCCTTGGCCGTCGCCACCACGGTCGTCGCCACCGCCCCGGTGGTCGCCGGCGCCGCCGGGCTCGCGAGCTGCCGACCGCCGGCGGGACCGCCAGCGCCCGCGGTGCAGCCAGCCGCCAGCAGCGCGACGGCGACGGCCAGCCGCGTGGCCCCCCGCCGCGGGTCGCCGGGCTCCGCGCCGCCCGGCCTCACGCGTTCACGCGGGCCATGTGGGTGGGGTTGTAGCGGTCGCCGGCGACCGCGTCCCGTGGGACCACCTCGTCGATCGCGGCCAGGTCGTCCGGGCCCAGCCGCAGCTCCAGCGCGCCGACGTTCTCCTCCAGGTAGCGACGGCGCTTGGTGCCGGGGATGGGCACGACGTCGTCGCCCTGGGCGAGCAGCCAGGCGATCGCGAGCTGGGCGGGGGTGGCGCCCTTCTCGTCGGCCACCCGCCGGACCCGCTCCACCAGCGCCAGGTTGCTGGCGAGGTTCTCGCCCTCGAACCGCGGGTGGTCGCGGCGGAAGTCGTCGTCGGCGAACTCGTCGGGGCTGCCGCCGCTGAGCCGGCCGGACAGGAAGCCGCGTCCGAGCGGGCTGTAGGCGACGAAGCCGATGCCGAGCTCGCGCACGGTCGCCAGCACCTCCCCTTCCGGGTCGCGGGTGAACAGCGAGTACTCGCTCTGCAACGCGGTCACCGGGTGGACGGCATTGGCCCGCCGGATGGTCGCCGGCGCCGCCTCGGAGATGCCGAGGTGAAGGACCTTGCCGGCCTCGACCAGCTCTCCCATCGCTCCCCAGGTCTCCTCGACCGGCACCGAGCGGTCCACCCGGTGCTGGTAGTACAGGTCGATGTGGTCGACGCCGAGCCGCTGCAGCGAGGCGTCGCAGGCGCGGCGGACGTAGTCGGGGCGGCCGTTGACGCCGACCCAGCTCCCGTCCTCGCGGCGCTCGTTGCCGAACTTGGTGGCCAGCACCACCTCGTCGCGCTGCCCGGCGATCGCGCGCCCGACCAGCCGCTCGTTGGTGAACGGCCCGTACATGTCGGCGGTGTCCAGGAAGGTGACGCCCAGGTCGAGGGCCCGGTGGATGGTCGCGACCGACTCCCGCTCGTCGGCCGGCCCGTACGACTGGCTCATGCCCATGCATCCAAGGCCAAGGGCGGAGACCCGCAGGCCCTGGTTGCCGAGCGTGCGCTGCTCCATGCTCGCTCCTCTCGGTGGTCGCGCCCGCCAGGGTAGCGCGGCCGCCACTGTGACCAACGACACAAGGTCGCGGTGTCGCACGGCACTGCGAGAGGTGTCTCAAGAGGAATTCACTATTTCGTGGACCCTTGTGCCTTTTTGAGGATCGGCGGCACGGTCATGAGCAGGATCCTGTACGGCAACCTCCGCATCGACCTCCTGACCGACGCCGGCGCCCGGGTCGAACGTATCTCCCTCGAGCGATCCCCGTCGCTGGCCCCACGCCAGCCGGCGACGGTGGCGGATGCCGAAGCCGGCTCCCTGCCGGCGCGAGAGGACGAGTTGCGCCAGGTGCGGCTCGCCGTTGCCACCGGCAGGCCGGTCGAGCTGGTGGCAGCCTGCGGGTTCGGCAAGACCAGCCTGCTTCACCAGATCGCCAGCACCATCGGCGGCGAGGGCGGGCGGCCGAGCGTGTACCTGCGGCTGGGCAACGAGCGGCTCGACGACACCTTGCAGCGCCTGTTCGACGCCAGCTTCACCAGCCGGCAGCCGTTCAAGCCCACCGCGGCGCAGCGCGACGAGCTGCTCGGCCAGGTGACCTCGCTGGTCCTGCTCGACGACGTAACGCTGCCCGAAGGCGACGTCGGCAAGTTGGTCGCGAGCCTGCCCAACTGCCGGCTGATTCTCGGCTCCACCCGACCGCTGCTCGGCCGGCACGGCATCTCGATGCAACTTGCTGGACTCCACGACCGTGCGGCTGCGACCCTGGTCGCCGCCGACCTCGGGCGCCTGCTCACGCCCGATGAAGAGGCCGACGTCCGTGACCTGGCCGAGGCCGTCGGCGGGCAGCCGCTCCATCTCCACCAGGCGGCGGCATTGGCACGCGAGGACGGCCGCTCCTTCGCCGAGCTGGCCCGGAAGGCGGCCAGAGACCCGCAGGTCCTCGACCGACTCAGCGTCGACGCGCTCGCCGAAGAGGAACGGCGGGTCCTGGCGGTGCTCGCGATCGCCGGAGGCGCGCTCCTGCCCGCCGAGCTGATCGCCGCCATGGGCGACGTCGCCATGATCGGCGAGCGTCTCGGGCTGCTGCGCCGGCGTGGACTGGTCGAGCAGCGCGAGGACCGGTTCGGCCTGCCGATCTGCCATGTCGGCGGCTACCGCCAGATGCTGCTCAGATACGTGCAGCTCGCTTCCGCGCTCCGCGCGCTCGGCGACTGGCTGGAGGCCCGTGACCCGGGCAGCGAGGAGGCACGGTCGGCGGCCGGTGGCGCGCTGAGCTTGCTCGGGTTCGCCGCCGAGCGGACCGAGTGGCCAGGGATCGTCCGGCTGGTCCGGTTGCTGGAGCCCGTCCTGACGCTGCTCGGGCGCTGGGAGGCCAGCAGGGAGGCGCTGGAGCACGGCCTGGCGGCCGCCAGGGCAGCCAGCGACCAGGCCGCCGAGGCGCTGTTCTCGCACCAGCTCGGCACCCTGGCGTTCTGCCAGGACGAGCTGGAGCGGGCGCCGGAGCTGCTGGAGCATGCGTTGCGGCTTCGCGAGCAGCTCGGGGACCATGCCGGTGCGGCCGTGACCAGCCACAACCTCCGCCAGCTCGTGCCGCTCGTGCCGCCTTCGCCGCCCAAGGTCGACCCGGGAGGTGGCGGCTCACGGTGGCCCCGACGGTTGCCGGTGCTCGCCGCACGGGCCGCGGTGGTGGGGCTGACGTTCCTCATCGGCACCCTGGTGTTCCCGCGCGTCGCGGGCACCCCACAGCAGTCGGCCACCACGGCCGGCGGGGCGACCACCACGTCCTCGCGGGTCACGCTGCCCGCACCCGACCCGAAGGACACCACCCCGCCGGTCCTCCGGCTGCCGTCGGACCTGGTCGTGGAGGCCACCTCCGCGCAGGGGGCACGGGTCGCGTTTGCCGCCTCGGCGGTGGACCGGGTGGACGGGGCGGTGCCGGTGACCTGTACGCCGGCCTCGGGGAGCACGTTCCCGCTTGGTGCCACCCCGGTGGCGTGCTCGGCCGTCGACCGCGCCGGCTTCGCGGCCGGCGGAGGCTTCACGGTCGACCTGCGGGACAGCATCCCGCCGGTCCTCCGGCTGCCGTCCGGCCTGGTCGTGGAGGCCACCTCCGCGCAGGGGGCACGGGTCGCGTTTGCCGCCTCGGCGGTGGACCGGGTGGACGGGGCGGTGCCGGTGACCTGTACGCCGGCCTCGGGGAGCACGTTCCCGCTTGGTGTCACCCCGGTGGCGTGCTCGGCCGTCGACCGCGCCGGCTTCGCGGCCGGTGACGGCTTCGTCGTCACCGTCGAGGACGCCACCGCGCCACGGCTCGACCTCCCGAGCGGCATCGCGGTCGACGCCACCTCGTACGCGGGCGCGGCGGTGACCTACTCGGTGTCGGCGAGCGACTCGGTCGATGGCGCCATCGCACCGACCTGCTCCCCGGCGTCCGGTGCGCGCTTCCCCGTGGGCACCACCACCGTGCGATGCGCAGCCACCGACGCGCACGGCAACAAGGCCAGCGGCCAGTTCGCGGTCACCGTGCGGGGACCCGGTCAGCCGGGCGGGGACCGGACGCCGCCTGTCCTCAGCGTGCCGCGCGACCTGGTCGTGGAGGCCACCTCCAAGGACGGGGCGCAGGTCACCTACACCGCGACCGCCGTCGACCAGGTCGACGGGACGGTGACGGCGCGGTGCGCGCCCGAGTCGAGGGGCACCTTCCCGCTGGGCGTCACCCGGGTGAGCTGCACGGCCACCGACAAGGCCGGCAACCGGACCGACCGCGGCTTCAACGTCACCGTGCGGGACACCACCGCACCCGAACCGCTGCCGCCGGTCGACCTGACGGTCGAGGCCACCTCGGCAAGCGGTGCCGCCGTCGGCTACACCGTCAGCGCGATCGACCTGGTCGACGGGACGGTGCCGGTGAGCTGCTCGCAAGCGTCGGGGAGCACCTTCCCGCTGGGCGTCACCAAGGTGGGCTGCACGGCCACCGACAAGGCCGGCAACCAGGCCGACTTCGGCTTCGAGGTCGCGGTGCGGGACACCACCGCGCCGATCCCGCCGCCGCCGGTCGACCTGACGGTCGAGGCGACCTCCGCCAACGGCGCCATCGTCACCTACGACCCGATCGCCACCGACCTGGTCGACGGGAAGATCGCGATGCCCTGCGTGCCCGCCTCGGGGAGCACCTTCCCGCTGGGCGTCACCAAGGTGGGCTGCACGGCCACCGACAAGGCCGGCAACCAGGCTGACCTCGGCTTCGAGGTCACTGTGCGGGACACCACGGAACCGGTCCTCGAGCTGCCGGACGACTTCGAGGTCGCGGCGACCTCCAAGCGCGGCGCCGTCGTCATCTATCCCGCCTCCGCCACCGACCTGGTCGACGGGGAGGTGCCGGTGACCTGTTCGCCGGGCTCTGGGAGGTGGTTCCGGCTGAGAACCACCAGGGTGCGCTGTTCGGCGAAGGACAACGCCGGCAACCAGGGCCGCGGCAGCTTCAGGGTCACCGTGCGGGACAAGACCCCGCCCGTCCTGCACCTCCCCGATGACATGACCGTCCTCCACCCGGACCCGGTGACCTACGAAGCGTCCGCCACCGACAACGTGGACCCGCAGGTCACGCCGGAGTGCAAGCCACCGTCTGGCGCGGGCGAACGGGAGTTCCCGGTGAACGTCGAGACCCCCGTCAACTGCACGGCGACGGACGAGGCCGGCAACCATGCGGAGGGCAGCTTCACGGTCTCCGTCGTCTCCGAGGTCGTGATCAACGAGCAGGACCCAACGCCCCCACGGGCAAACTGAAGCCGGTCACCGTGTGGTGGGAGGGGGTTGGTCCAGGAGGGCGCGGGCGACAATGATGTCGGTGATCACGCTGGTCGCGTAGCCGCCCTTCAGGACCGCCCGGAACGCCGCGACCTTGTCGTGGCCGCCGCCGACCGCGATCACCTCGTCGACCGCGCGCAACTGCCCGGCGGTGATGGTGATGCAGCGGTCGGTGAAGTCGGTGGCGACCGGCTGCCCGTCGGCGTCGAGCAGGTTGGCGCACAGCTCGGCGCATGCGCCCTGCGCCCGGAGCCGCGTGCGTTCCCGTTCGCTGAGCGCGATGTAGAGCTGCGAGTGCGGCGGGTCCCAGGAGCCGATGGCGACGACCGCCTTGGTGAGCTGGTTCCAGCGGCGCTGGGCCTCGGCGACCTGCGGCTGGCGACGGAGCGCCTCGGCGGTCGCGAAGTCGGGGAGGACCTGCGGCGTGTAGATCGGGAACGCCGGTCCCCCGGAGACCGCGGCGACCCGGCGGACCAGCTCGATGGTGTTCTCCTGGACGTTGACGCCGAGGAGCGCGCCCGAGAGCTGCACGACGGTGCAGGGCGCGATCCGGGTGAGCGCCTCCGTCATGACGGTGAGGGTGCGGCCATAGCCCAGGCCGAGGATCTCTCCCTCGACCACGGTCTCGGCGAGCAGGTCGGCGGCCACGCGCGCGAGATTGGCCCGCAGGTCGGTCTCGGGGTGCTCCGGGGCGTCGACGACGATCGCGTGGCGCAGGCGATAGGCGGTGCGCACGCGTTCCGACAGCTCGGTGTCGATGTGCGCGGGCACGCTGACCTCGATGCGGACGATGCCGCGGGCGAGCGCCTGGTCGAGGAGCCGCGCGATCTTGAACCGGCTGACGCCGAACTCCTCGGCGATCTCGAGCTTGGAGCGGCCGTCGACGTAGAAGCGCCGGGCGACCGCGGCGAGGCGGACCAGCTCGGCAGGGCCGACCCTGTCACCGACGACCTCGACCATTTCGGACCTCGCACATTCGAGCGCTTATCCGCTCATGCTCTCACAAGCCGCTTGACAGGGGCAATGAAGCAGACTTCAATGAGCATACAACAGACGAGCTAGGTCATGCTCAAATGAGCAACCCCTCTTCCACAACCCTCGATCGCTGACATCGGTACAACCCGGGAGGTGGGTCGATGCGAGCTCGTGTCGCCGCGGTTCTGCTGCTGGTCCTCGCCCTGTCCGCCGCTGCCTGCAGCGGAGCGGGCGGGGGCGGGGGCGGGGGCGGCTCGGAGGGGGGGCAGACCACCATCACGGTGGCGACGGTCGCCAACCCGCAGATGCAGGACATCGAGAAGCTGGTCACCAACTTCGAGAAGGACAACCCGGACGTCAAGGTCAAGTTCGTGATCCTGCCGGAGAACGAGCTGCGCGACCGGGTGACGCAGGACATCGCCGCCCAGGGCGGGCAGTACGACGTCGTGACCATCGGCACGTTCGAGGTGCCGCAGTGGGCCAAGAACGGCTGGATCGAGAACCTGGGCCCCTACACCGACAAGGACCCCGGCTACGACGCGAAGGACCTGATCCCCACGGTGGCCGCAGCGCTGTCCTACAACAACAGCCTGTACGCGGTGCCGTTCTACGGCGAGTCGTCGTTCCTCATGTACCGCAAGGACCTGTTCGACAAGGCCGGGCTGACCATGCCCGCCAAACCCACCTGGGACCAGGTCGCCCAGTTCGCGCGCAAGCTGAACGACCCCAAGAAGAACCAGGCGGGGATCTGCCTGCGCGGCCTGCCCGGCTGGGGTGAGCTGTTCGCGCCGCTCAACACGGTGGTCAACACCTTCGGGGGCCGCTGGTACGACATGAGCTGGAACGCGCAGCTCACCGAGACGCCGTTCAAGCAGGCCACCCAGTTCTACGTCAACCTCGTCAAGGACGCCGGTGAGCCGGGCGCGCCCAATGCCGGCTTCACCGAGTGCCTGACCAGCTACAGCCAGGGCCACGCGGCGATGTGGTACGACGCGACCGTGGCGGCCAGCCTGCTCGAGGACCCCAAGACCAGCAAGGTGGCCGGCAAGAACGGCTTCGCGCCGGCGCCGGTGAAGGACACCGAATGGTCCGGCTGGCTGTGGGCATGGTCGCTGGCGCTGCCCTCGACCTCCAAGAAGAAGGACGCCGCCTGGAAGTTCATGTCGTGGGCGACCTCCAAGGACTACATCAAGCTGGTGGGCCAGGAGCTGGGCTGGGAGCGGGTCCCGCCGGGCAGCCGGCTGTCGACCTACCAGATCCCCGAGTACAAGCAGGCGGCCGCCTCCTTCGCCGACCTCACCGTGCAGGCCATCAACCAGGCCGATGTCGCCAACGCCGGCACGCAGCCGCGGCCCTACACCGGCGTCCAGTACGTGGGCATTCCCGAGTTCCAGTCGCTTGGGACGTCGGTGTCGCAGGAGATCTCGGCCGCGATCGCGGGTCGGCAGACGGTCGACCAGGCGTTGGCGAAGGGGCAGCAGCAGGCCGAGCAGGTGGCCAAGGAGGCCGGCTACAAGAAATAGCCGTGACGACGCTCCGGAGCCGGAATCGTCCTGGATTGGAGGCGCCGTGACCGTCACCGAGGACCGCGCCAAGCAACGTGCGGTTGCGCTCAGGGAGCGTGCGGCAAAGGCGGCAGTGGAGCGCCGCAACCGCTGGGGGCGGCGCTCCCTGATCCTGCCGGCCATGCTCTACACGATCGTGGTCACCCAGATCCCGTTCGTGATCACCATCTGGTACAGCCTGCAGTCGTGGAACCTGCTCCGACCGGGCACCCGACACTTCGTCGGCCTCGACAACTACGGCAAGGTGTTCACCGACGCCGGCTTCCGGACCGCGGTGGTCAACACCGTGTTCTTCACCGCGTCGGCGGTGCTGTTCTCGCTGGTCATCGGGCTGGTCCTGGCGATCCTGCTGGACCAGAGGTTCCGGGGTCGGGCGGTGGTGCGAACCCTGCTCATCTCGCCGTTTCTGATCATGCCGACCGCCGGGGCGCTGCTGTGGAAGACCACCATGTTCAACCCGGTGTTCGGCATCGTGAACTTCGTGCTCAAGCCGTTCGGGGTCGGTACGCTGGACTGGGCGAGTAGGTTCCCGATGCCGACGATCATCACGGTGGCGGTCTGGCAGTGGACGCCGTTCATGATGATCATCCTGCTGTCGGGGCTGCAGAGCCAGTCGACCGACATCCTGGAGGCCGCCCGCGTCGACGGGGCCGGGGGCTGGCAGATCTTTCGTCGCCTGACCCTGCCGCACCTGCGGACCTACCTGGAGCTGTGCGTGCTGCTGGGCTCCATCTTCATCGTGCAGACCTTCGACTCGATCTTCATCATCACCCAGGGCGGCCCGGGCCAGGCCACCACCAACCTGCCCTACTTCCTGTACCTGCAGGCCTTCCGCCGCTTCGAGATCGGTCAGGCCGCCGCGCTGGCGATCGTCACCACCATCGGCACGATCGTCATCGCGACCATCGCGCTGCGGGTCCTGTCGAACCTGTTCAAGGGAGAGGAGCTGGCGCCGCGATGAGCACTGTCGCCGAACGGGCACCAGGCCGCGTCCAGGAGACGACACCCAGCCCCGGCCGCTTCCGCGCGGGGCGGCTGCTGGTGCCGACGCTGGCGTGGGTCGCGGCCATCGGCTTCTTCTTTCCCGTCTTCTGGATGTTCATCACCGGCTTCAAGCACGAGGCCGACGCCTTCACCAGCCCGCCGAAGCTGGTCTTCTCGCCGACGCTGGACCAGTACCGGGCGATCTTCGATCGCGACTTCGCCCCGTTCCTGATCAACTCCGCCACCGCCACCGTCCTGTCGACCCTGCTGGTGCTGGCGCTGGCCATCCCCTGCGCCTACGGGTTGGCGGTCAAGCCGGTCCAGAAATGGCGCGACGTGCTGTTCTTCTTCATCTCCACCAGGTTCCTGCCGATCGTGGGCGCGATCGTCCCGATCTATGTCATCGCCCGCGACGCGCAGCTGTTGGACACCGTGACCGCCCTGATCATCCTGTACACGGCCATGAACATGCCGATCGCGGTGTGGATGCTGCGCTCGTTCTTCCTGGAGGTCCCCACGGCGATCATGGAGGCCGCCCGCATCGACGGGGCGACCCTCCGCCAGGAGCTGGTACGCATCGTGCTGCCGCTGGTCGCCCCCGGCATCGCGGCGACGGCGCTCATCTGCGTCATCTTCGCCTGGAACGAGTTCTTCTTCGCGGTGAACCTGACCGCGTCGCAGGCCGCCACCGTGCCGGTGTTCCTGGTCGGCTTCATCACCAGCGAGGGGCTGTTCTGGGCGCGGCTCTCGGCGGCGGCGACGATGGCCTGCCTACCGGTGCTGCTGGCCGGATGGATCGCGCAGAAGCAGCTCGTCCGCGGGCTGACGATGGGGGCGGTGAAGTGATTGCCGCGATCGTCCAGCGGCCCGGCAAGGTCGGCATCGAGCGGGTCGACGACCCGAGCCCGGGGCCGGGGGAGGTGCTGGTCCAGGTGGCGGCCTGCGGGATCTGCGGTACCGACCTGCACATCCTGGACGGCGAGTCGCCGCTGGCCCGCTACCCGATCGTCCCCGGCCACGAGTTCTGCGGCGAGGTCGTCGCCGTCGGGCCCCAGGTCGAGGACCTGCGGGTGGGGGACTTCGTGGCCGTCGACCCCAACCTGCCGTGCGGGCACTGCCGCATGTGCCAGGCCGGGCGGGACAACCTCTGCCTGAACTACGAGGCGATCGGCGTCACCAGGGCCGGAGGCTGCGCCGAGCTGGTCGCCGTGCCGGCCGCCAACGCCTTCCTGCTGCCCGCCGAGCTGCCGCGGGCGTGGGGGACGCTGGTGGAGCCGCTGTCGTGCGCGGTGCACGGCTTCGACCGGCTTGGGGCCAGGCTCGCCGACCGCTACCTGATCTATGGGGCGGGGACGATGGGGCTGCTGATGGCGCAGCTTGCCCGGCGGGCCGGCGCCACCTCGGTGGATGTCGTGGACGTGCAGGCGGGCCGCCTGCCGGTGGCCGAACGGCTGGGCGCCGACCGGACGGCGACCTCGGCGGCGGAGTTGGACCGGCCCGGAGGATGGGAGGTGGTGATCGACGCCACCGGGGTGGTCGCCGCGATCGAGGATGGACTGGGTCGGGTGGCGCGGGGCGGCACGTTCCTGCTGTTCGGGGTGACGCCGGCGGCGGCGACGGCGGCGTTCTCGCCGTTTCGCGTGTACAACGAGGAGGTCACGGTCATCGGGTCGATGGCGGTGTTGCACAGCTTCGCGCGGGCCCGCGACCTGCTGGTCGCCGACGCGATCGACGCCGCCGCGATGATCACCCACCGGGTCCCGCTGGACAGCTACGAGGCCGCGGTCGCCACCTTCCGCAGCGGCGCCGGCCTTAAGATCCAGGTGACGCCGACGACCGACGGGCAGGGACAGTGACCGGTCCGGCCAGACCCGGAAGGGAGGGCTCGGCCGATGCAGAACCGCGCAGCCGTCCTGTACGGCGTGCACGACCTCCGCATCGATGAGGTCCCCGTCCCCGAGCCGGGTCCCAGGCAGGTGTTGGTGGAGGTGCGGGCCGTCGGGGTGTGCGGCTCCGACGTCCACTACTACGAGCACGGGCGGGTCGGCGCCCACGTGGTCCGTGAGCCGCTGATCCTCGGCCACGAGTCGGGCGGCGTGGTCGTCGGGCGGGGGCCTGGCGCGACCAGCCACCATGTCGGCCAGCGGGTCGCGCTGGAGCCCGGCGTGCCCTGCGGCGCCTGCGGGCAATGCCGGGCGGGCCGCTACAACCTCTGCCCAGAGGTCCGCTTCTTCGCCACCCCGCCGGTCCACGGCGCCTTCGCCAACTACGTGACCATCCACGAGGACTTCGCGTTCGCCCTTCCCGACCAGGTCTCCGACGACGCCGGCGCGCTGATCGAGCCGCTGTCGGTGGGGATCTGGGCCTGCCGCAAAGCCGGCCTGCGGGGCGGCGAGCACGTGCTGGTCACCGGCGCCGGCCCGATCGGCCTGCTGGCGATGCAGGCGGCGTTCGCGCTCGGCGCCACCCGGGTCACGGTCGCCGACGTCAACCCGCACCGGCTCGAGCTGGCCCGGCGCACCGGGGCGACCCGAACGGTCGACCTCCGCGAGCAGCCGCTCGGCGGTGCCGGCGTCGAGGTCGACGTGCTGCTGGAGTGCTCCGGGCACCCGGCGGCGCTGGCCGACGGGATCCGCTCGCTGCGGCCGGCCGGAGCCGCCGTGGCGGTCGGCATGGGGCCGGGCGAGGAGGCCACCATCCCCCTGGCCGTGCTGCAGAACCGGGAGATCACGCTGACCGGCACCTTCCGCTATGCCAACATCTACCCGACCGCGATCGACCTGGTCGCCACCGGCCGGGTCGACGTCGAGGCGATCGTGACCGGCCATTTCCCGCTGGAGCAGGCGGAGCGGGCGTTGCAGGCGAGCAGGCAGGACGCGCGGAGCGTCAAGGCGGTGGTCGTGCCGGCCGGCACGACCGAGTGAGAGGGGAGCGGTCATGGCGCGGATCGATCTTGAGGATGTCAGCAAGGTCTATGGCGGCACTGTGCGGGCGGTCAACGCGTTGACCCTCAACATCGCCGATGGCGACTTCATGGTGTTCGTCGGCCCGTCGGGGTGTGGCAAGACCACCGCGCTGCGGATGGTGGCGGGCCTGGAGGACATCACCGAGGGGCAGATCCGCATCGGGGATCGGGTCGTCAACGACCTGCCCCCCAAGGACCGGGATATCGCGATGGTGTTCCAGAACTACGCGTTGTATCCGCATATGACGGTGAAGCAGAACCTGGCGTTTGGGCTGCAACTGCGGAAGACGCCCAAGGAGGAGCAGGAGCGGCGGGTGCAGGACGCCGCGAAGATGCTGGCGTTGGAGCCGTTCCTTGACCGCAAGCCGGCGGCGTTGAGCGGGGGGCAGCGGCAGCGGGTGGCGATGGGCCGGGCGATCGTGCGCAACCCGCAGGCGTTCCTGATGGACGAGCCGCTGAGTAACTTGGATGCGAAGTTGCGGGTGACGATGCGGGGGCAGTTGGCGGCGTTGCATGAGCGGCTGGGGGTGACGACGATCTATGTGACCCACGACCAGATCGAGGCGATGACGCTGGGCACCAAGGTGGCGGTGCTCAAGGATGGGGAGCTGCAGCAGGTCGACAGCCCCCAGAACCTGTTCGACTACCCGCAGAACCTGTTTGTGGCGACGTTCATCGGGTCGCCGGCGATGAACCTGGCCGAGGCCCGGCTGGTGCGTGATGGCGGCCCGGCGGTGACCTTCGCCGACTACAAGCTGCCCGTGCCCCAGGCCGCGATCAGTGAGCGGTCGGGGCTGGACCGCTACTTTGACCGCAGCGTGATCATCGGGATCCGCCCCTCCTCCTTCGAGGACGCCAACTTCGTCAGTGACCAGCGGCCGGTGATCAAGGCGGAGGTGACCGTCTCCGAAGAGCTGGGCAGTGAGGTGAACGTGATCTTCACGGTCCATGCCCCGGCCGTCCAGCACGACGTGATGGTCGCCAAGTTCGACAAGGCCGCCAAAGACCATGTGGAGGCCGACGACCTGACCGCCGCCGCCGGCGACAGCCTGTGGACCGCCAAGGTCAACCCCAAGACCCAGGCCCGCCCCGGCCGCACCATCGACCTGGCGGTGGACGCCGGCGCCATCCACTACTTCGACCCCGACACCGGCCAGGCCATCGGCCAGATGGCCGAGGGCGAAGGCACCCGCGGCCGCCGGGAAGCACGGTCCGAACAGGCGTGACCCATCCCGGCCCGCGGCCCTGGGAGGAGCGGCATGGGCGACTTGGCGCTCGGGATCGACTGCAGCAGCACGGCGTCGAAGGTGGTGGCGTGGGACCGTAGCGGGAAGGCCGTCGGCGAGGGCCGGGCGCCGCTGGAGCAGCTCCACCTCCGACCGCTCCACAGTGAGCAGCGGGCGGAGGACTGGTGGGAGGCGACCCAGCTCGCCATCGCCGGCCTCCTGAAGGGCGTCGACGCCGGCCGCATCGCCGGGATCTGCATCACCCACCAGCGCGAGTCGTTCGTGCCGGTCGACGAGGACAACCACGCGCTGCGCAGCGCGATCCTGTGGGACGACGCGCGGTCGCTCGCCCAGCTCGACGAGCTGGGCGAGCGCTTCGGCCACGACGAGCTGCACCGGCGGACGGGTCGCGGGCCCTCGGTCGCGCAGGCGTCCTCGAAGCTGCTCTGGCTCGTGCAGCACGAGCCAGAGGTCGTCGCCCGCACCCACAGGTTCATGGACGTGCACGGCTTCCTCGCGCAGCGGCTGACCGGAAGCTTCACGACGAGCCTCGCCTCGGCGGACTCCTTCGGGCTCACCGACATCCAGCGGGAGGCATGGGCTGACGACCTCATCGCCGCCATCGGGCTCCGCCCCGGGCAGTTCTGCCACACCGTCAAGCCCGGCGAGGTCATCGGTGAGGTGACCGCCGAGGCGGCGCACGCCACCGGGTTGCCGGCCGGCGTCCCGGTCGTGGCCGGCCTCGGCGACGGCCAGGCGGCCTGCCTCGGCGCCGGGGTGACCTCGCTGGACCGGGCCTACCTCAACCTCGGTACCGCGGTCACCGGCGGCCCGGTCGGCCGCAGCTACGTCACCGACCCGTCGTGCCGGACCCTCTATGGCGGTGCGCCGGGCACCTTCCTGTTCGAGAACGTCCTGCGCGGCGGCCTGGCGACGATGCGGTGGTTCATGCGCCACTTCGGTGACGCGGTGGGCGAGCGGGCCGACTTCGACCGGTACGAGGCCGCGGCCCGCGAGATCGGGCCCGGGTCGAGCGGGCTGCTGCTCGTGCCCTACTGGAACCACGTGACGAGCCCGTACTGGGACCCCTCCGCGAGCGGGATCGTGGTCGGCTGGCACCACAGCCACCGGCGCGAGCACCTGTTCCGCGCGATCGAGGAGGGCATCGCCTACGAGCACCGCCTGGCGATGGAGGGCATCCAGGCGGCCACGGGCGAGCGCATCCAGGAGTACGTGATCCTCGGCGGCGGGTCCAACAGCGACCTGTGGTGCCAGATCATGGCCGACGTCCTCGGCGCCACCGTCACCCGGGCGCACACCGCGGAGGCGACCAACCTCGGCGCCGGGATCCTCTGCGCGTACGGGGTCGGGTGGTATCCCTCGGTCGAGGACGCCGCCGCGGCCATGACCGACGTGGCCGCCAGCTTCCGGCCCGAGGACCGCGCCCGCGAGCTCTACGACAACCTGTTCACGCAGGTCTACCGGCCGCTGTTCCCGGCGATCCAAGCCCAGCTCCAGCGGCTCTGGCACCTGCGCGCCGAATCCACGTAACGGAGGCGGGGTCATGACCACCATTGCGATCCTGGGGTCGGGCGTCATGGCATCGGCCCTGACGACCCCCCTGGCCGAGAACGGCCACGACGTCCGCCTGGTCGGCACCCACCTGGACCGGGACATCATCGACCGCATCCAGGCCACCGGCGTCCACCCCGGGCTCCAGCGGAAGCTCCCCTCCTCGGTCCGTCCCTACCAGGTCGAGCAGATCGACGCGGCGTTCGACGGCGCCGAGATCGTCGTGAGCGGGGTGAACTCCCTCGGGGTGCGCTGGGCGGGGCAGCGGATCGCCGAGTTGCTCCAGCCCGACATGCTGGTGATCGCCATCGCCAAGGGCATGGCGGCCGGCGAGGACGGTGACCTCCGCATCCTGCCCGACGTGCTCGCCGAGCAGGTCCCCGCCGAGCTCCGCGCGCGCATCCCCTGGGCCGCGATCGGCGGCCCCTCGATCGCGGGCGAGGTGGCGGCCCGGCGCGACACCTGCGTGGTGTTCACCGGCCGCGAGCAGGATGCGCTGGACCGCCTGGCCGCGACCTTCCGCACCGGCTGGTACCACGTGTGGACCTCCACCGACCTGGTGGGCGTCGAGGTGTGCGCCGCGCTGAAGAACTGCTACGCCCTCGGCGTCGGGTTCGCCGAGGGGGTGCTGGACGGGCTCGGCCAGGCCGACGGCCCCGATCGCAACCACAACTACGAGGCGGCCCTGTTCGCGCAGGGGGTGGCGGAGATCGGGCAGATGGTGGGGTTGCTGGGCGGGCGGCCCGAGACGCCCGCCGGGCTGGCGGGCGTGGGGGACCTGTTCGTGACGAGCATGGGCGGGCGTAACATCCGGGTGGGTCGCCTGCTCGGCGCGGGGCTGCGCTTCCACGAGGCCCGAGCACGGATGGGGGACATCACCCTGGAGGGCGCGGCGGCCATCCAGGTCATCGGCGGGGCGCTGCCCAAGCTGACCGCCCGCGGGGTCATCGGGCCGGAGGACTTCCCGCTGCTGCGCGGGCTGCACGCCGTCGTCGGCCGGGAGCGGCCGCTGGGGATCCCCTGGAGCACCTTCTTCGGCGGCGAGACAGGCGCGGTCGCCGCCGCCAGGGAGCTGGCAGGGTGATCCTGGTCGCGGGGGAGGCCCTGGTCGACCTGACCCCGGCCCGCTGCGGGGACGGCACCGGGTACCTCCCACGTCCCGGCGGGTCGCCGTACAACGTGGCCATCGGCCTCGGCCGCCTGGAGGTGCCGGTGGGATACCTCGGCCGCCTCTCGACCGACACCTTCGGCCGGCTGCTGCGGGAGCACCTTCAAGCCAGCCAGGTGTCGCTCACCTACGTCCTGGACGCCGAGGAGGCCACCACGCTGGCCTTCGTGCACCTCAGCGACGACGAGGAGCCGGAGTACGCCTTCTACACCGAGGGCACCGCCGGCAGGGTGCTGCTCCCCGAGCACCTGCCCCCGGTCCCCGACGGCGCGGCCATGCACTTCGGCTCGTTCTCGCTGGCGCTGGAGCCGGGGGCTTCCACGCTGGAGGGGCTCATGCGCCGGGAGTCGCGCCGCCGCCTGCTGTCCCTGGACCCGAACGTGCGGCCCGGCCTCGTCGCCGACCGGGACGCCTACCTCCGGCGGCTGGAGGGCCTGGTGCGCCTGGCGGACCTGGTCAAGGTAAGCCGGGCGGACCTGGCCTGGCTGTACCCAGGGCAGGCTCCCGAGGCGGTCGCGTCGCGGTGGCTCGGGTTCGGGCCCGCGCTGGTCCTGGTCACCCTGGGGAAGGGCGGCGCGGCGGCGTTCGGCGCGGCGGCGCACGCCAGCGCCGCGACCCCGCCGGTAACGGTCGTGGACACCGTGGGGGCCGGCGACGCGTTCACCTCCGCGGCCCTGGCCTGGCTGCACCGCCACGACGCCCTCGACCGGCGCGGCCTGGAGACGCTGGGCGCGGCGGCGCTGGAGGCGCTCCTGGCCTTCGCCAACGGCATCGCGGCGGACACGTGCACGCGGCCAGGCGCCGACCCACCCCGCGGGCGCTAATCGCCGGTGGCGGAGAAGTGCATGAGGTCGGTGGGGGACCGCCAGGTACCACCCCACGTCCAGCCGATGCCGGCGAACGCGCTGGTCACGACGTCGCCGGGGCGGATCATCCCCGGCCGCACCCGGCCGCGGTCCAGGTAGGAGCTGGCAAGCTCGGGCAGGACGAGGTCCCCGCGCCGGTAGGGATTCTGGAACGGGTTCACGTCCACGGCCAGGCCGTAGGCGTGCGCCGACCATCGCCGCTGGTTGCGGGCCGCGCGGCACACGAACGCGGCGGTGTTGTTGCCGTCGCCGGTGGGATGGGCGGTCAGGTCGGCGGTGGTCACCAGCCGCATCTCCTCGATCGGGAACGCCGCCCGGTACAGGCGGGCGAAGACCGAGACGACCTGGCCGGCGACGCGCCGGTGGACCACGAGCTCACCGGTGTGCGGCCGGCCGTCGAACCCCCGGAAGCTCACGGTGACGTAGCGAAGGTCGGCCAGGCGCACCGGGCACGCGGGGCTCCAGGTCGCTCCCATCCGCGTGCGGATCGCCGGGCCGATCGGGCGGACGGCGGACTGGAACCGCCCCCCGGCGGGCGGAGGGAGCCGGTCGACGGTGGGGAACTGGCGGCGGCGAAGCTCCGGCGGGGTGGGCAGCACCTGCCCGAAGCCGTCGGGGCGCAGCGGCAGCGGCCTGGCCCCGAGCCGCCAGACCACCGAAGGCCTCGACGTGGGAGTCTCGACGGCGGCCGGCGGCGACGTGGTCGGCGGCGGCGCCGGTTCGGTGGTTGGCGCGCCGCCGCCGGCGGACGGTGACGGCCGAGCGGCGCAGGCGGCCAGCAGCACACCCATGACGAGGATGACCACCGGACGGAGACCGCGCAACATAGTCTCCAGAGTGACATGTCCCCGAGACGTTCGAGGGAAGGGCCGCATGCCGACCTCTCCGCAGCTCCCCAGCGGCCCGTCCGTGGCGATGTTCGAAGCGGACGAGGCCTCCAACCGTCTCGGCATGCGGCTCCTGGAGGTCGGCGACGGCACCGCCACCGTCCAGATGACGATCGGCCCGTCGATGATCAACGGCCACGCGATCGCCCACGGCGGCTACCTGTTCATGCTGGCGGACACGGCCTTCGCCTGCGCGTGCAACAGCCGGGGGCCGGTGACCGTCGCCGTCAGCGCCGACATCACCTTCGTCGCCCCCGCCAAGGAGGGCGACGTGCTGGTGGCGACCGCCGAGGAGCGCGTCCACTACGGCCGCAGCGGCATCTACGACGTGACCGTCCGGCGCGGAGACGAGGTCGTCGCGGAGTTCCGCGGCCACAGCCGGAGCATGTCGCCACGCCGGAGCGCGGATTGACCCCGGTCCCGCCGGCCCGGCTGCTCCTCCGCGCGAAGGACCTCATCGACGCCCGCTACTTCGAGCCGCTCGACGTGCCGGAGCTCGCCCGTGCGGCGCACCTGTCGCCCGCGCACTTCAGCCGCGAGTCTCGCGCTTCGGCGAGACGCCGTAGGGCGGCTAGCGTGGCCGCGACCGTTCGGCGGCAACGGAGGAAGGCCATGCTGAAGCACCGACCAGCTCAAGGTCCTGCTGGCCAAGGGCGCCGCGGCGTTCCGCGACCCGTCGGGCAACCAGATCCGCGTGGTGCAGGCCACCTAACCGGTCCGGCCAGGCCTCGCAGCCGCCACCCGCGTTACACTGATCGGCGCCGAGCTCGGACGTAGGCGCTGAGCTGCGGAAACAGCAGCACGGGCGTGTGGCGCAGTGGTAGCGCGTGTCGCTTACAACGACGAGGTCACAGGTTCGAACCCTGTCACGCCCACCGGGTAATAGTGCAGGTCAGCGTCATGCTGCTAGTGGGAGAGGTGGCGCTCGCTGCCAGGTGGCGTTGCCTGGGGCCGCGCTGGGGCCGCGGGCGGCCACGATGCGTCGCTGCTGGCCGCATTGATGGCCTCCAGTCGCTCCCGTAGCGTGAGGTCGGCCTCAGGGTAGAGGTGGCCGTAGCGGTCAAGCGTGAAGCTGACCGAAGCGTGCCCGGCCCGAGCTGCGACCTCCTTTGGTTGGCCCCCGCGGCGATCCATAGCGCGACCGCGGTGTGACGAAGGTCGTGGATGCGGAGGCCCTCCAGCCCGGCTGCGTTGACCGCCGGGCGCCAGAACCGGCTTCGGAAGATCGATACCCGGAGCAGGCCGCCCTTGGCGCCAACGAACACAAAGTCCTCGGGGGCGCCGGCCGAGTTCATGCGCTCGGCGAGTGCCTCCACCACGAAGTGGGGGAGTCCGACTGTGCGGCGGGCCGCTCGGGTCTTGGGTGGCCCGATGTGCTGTCTGCCGGTCGGCTCGGTGACGACCTCGACAACTTGCCGAGGATCCAGATATCCGTGGCGCCCTGAACCGTGGCGTGATCGGAGACGGCACCGCACAGCATGCAGTGATTGTCGCGTCGACGGCTTCGATGGCCTCTAGAGTCAGGCTGGGATTCTCAAGACCCTGATTGTGTCGAGTTCCTGAACGCCCGAGCTGAACGGCGCCATGCCATCTGAATTGTAGTATTGGGTGTTCTCCCAGGCCTTTTTGACTGCGGCTTGGGCCCCACTGGTCAGTTCAACGAGCATGAGCCGGAATGGCAGCGTCCGGGTCGGAGACGTGTTGGGTCCGATTAGAACCTGCGCAGACCAGCTGCTGTTCAAACTGGAGGTGGGATAGAAGTACCAACGACCGGACTCGACTTGCACGATCACCCAGAGTTGTTTCGGGCTCTTGGGTGGTGGGGCCGTTCCATGAACGGTAACGTCCCTAGTCGTAAACTCGGCCCCATCATGTGGCGAGAGGATCACACCTGGCACTATCGGCGGGATTCTCGGGCCGAGCTTAGGCACGGGCGGCGTTGGGGGCTGCGGTATGAGGGGTGGGGGCGGAGCCGGGGGTTCGATCGGCGACTCCCCTGGGGGTAGCGTCGGGCGAGACTCAGGCCCTGTGGTGCTTCCTGATTTAGGGATCCCTCGGGTCGTCGTCGTAACTCCATGGGGCAACGTTGTGGATGGTGAGTTCGGATCGGTCGGGAAGGGACCACTTGCCTGCGGCGGCTCGTTGTTACGATGCGAATCCAACCAACGATCGATGGCTGGTATAGCAAAAATCGCCGCAATCATGGCCACAACGCCCGCAATCATACTGATGAAGGCAAAGGTCTCAGCTCTTCGCGAAATCCACCTTCGGATGAGACTCGGCGGTTTGCCGTTACGTCCGAGTCGTGTCGAGTGCCTGTAGTGAGAATTCTTCCATGGCCATCGTGCCGCATTCATGGCACACCCCCCAAGCACCGTGAGCGATCACAGTCTAGTCAAGCGCATTGACGCGCTCAAATCGGTTAAGCGTATATAACGGATCGGACATAACGGCTCGGGGCGAAGTCGGGGTCGGGCTGTAGCAGCCGAAGCCCACCGGCAACGAACCAGCTGCGACTACGCTCGGTGAGTCAGTTGATGTAGACGGCCCTCTTAGCCTCAGCTTTTCAGGAGGCGTGGGTGGTGGTCGTGTAGGCGGCTGTCGAGTCATGGGGGCGGCGTCCGGGGACGGTTGGGTGCCTCGCCGTGGTGGTGCTGGCGTTGCTGGGTGGGCCGCCGGGATCGGTCTGGCAGCTGGTAGGCATGCCGGCGTGACCCATCGTGGGTGGACGAATCGTCGGCGCTGCTGGCGGCTTAGCAGCGCAGCGGCAGGGCTCGCAGCCGGGTGAACGCTCTGGCGAGCTCGATGGCCCATGGCCATGAGCGTTGCAGGCGCAGGATGACCCGGCGGGCATGACGGACGATCCGGGCGGCGACATGCCACAGCCGGTAGCGCAACGTCTTGGGCTCGGCGACGGCCAGCGCGCCGTCCAGCAGCAACGCCTGCGCCCAGACGGTAAGGTCTTGGGCGGCAAGGACCAGCTCCAGCCAGACGGTGTTGCGCCGCCAGCGGTCGAACGGCAGGTTGGCCAGGCCGGTGGCTTTGGCGGCGCGGATGCGGTCCTCGACCCGGGCGCGTTGGCGGTGCCGCAACTCCAACCCGCCCAGATCAGGGTCGGGCTGGTCGGTGAGGAAGACCTGGAAGCGGTGCCCGTCAAGGTCGGTGAAGCGCAGCTGCGCGCCAGGGTGGGCGTCCTCGCGGCGGCAGATCGCCCGCGTGCCGGGCGGCCAGGTATGCAGGTCGACCCAGCCGGTCAGCTCGCACACCTCCGCGCCGTGGCGGACCTGCCCGCCGGCGTCGATGGCGGGGGTCCAGGCCGCCTGGGGCTGGGCGAGGACCGCCTCGCGGACGTGGGCGTCGATCTGCATGCCCAGTGAGAACCCCACGCCCTGATCGCGCAGGTGCCAGGCGAACCAGGTGCTGGCCCCGGCGCTGTCGCTTCGGACCAGGATCGGCTGGTCGCTGGCGGAGGTGGGGAGCTGCGCCAGGGCGAGGTCGACCAGCTCGATCAGATCATCAGCGCCGCCCGCCGGGGCGTTGCCTGGCCGCAGGATTCCAGCCAGCGGCTCACCCGGGGCCTGGCCGCGGTCCAGGTAGGCCAGCAGCGGGTGAAATCCGAACGAATGCTTGTAGGTGCCCGCCGCGCCCTGCTTGGCGTCGCTGTGGGACAGCACCAGGGTCGCGTCGGCGTCGATGACCAGCAGCTCGACATCCGGATCCCCGCCGGCTGCCCACACGCGGGCGCGGGTGTGCGCCCTGGCGGCACGCAGCCGGGCCAGCCCGTCAGCGTCGGTGGCGACTCGTTCGACCACCCGCCAGGCGGTCGGGGTCGAGGCCACCAAGCCGAACAGCTCCGGCTGGTCGCGCAGGGCAGCCAGGTCGCTCAGGCAGTCACCGCCATCGGCCAGCATCACCATCAGATCCCGCAACACCGCCGCATCCGGGTGGCAGCGACGGCCACCCGCCTGGTGCCAGCCCAGCGCCCCGGTCAGCCCGACCCGGTCGGCCAGCTCCCGCAACAACGCCGCGCCAGCATGGCCGACCATGCCGGTGCCATCGGTGGTGACTTCGAAGCTGGCCGGCGACTTGGTAGCCTGCACCCGCAAGGTGCCCTCCTCGAGCTGGGACTGCGACCTCAGACAGCCGCATTCTCCCTACTTGAGAGGGCTCCTTGCGTAATCAGCAGCATCCGCCACCCACACTCATGAAAAGCCCGGGTTAGGGCCAGGCGTTCCGGGCACTGGGGATCTCATCGCCTAGTAGGGCTCTGTCAGGTTGGGGCTGGTGGTCGTCCTGGTCGGCGTAGCCACCGTGGCGCGGGACGCTTGCACACCGGACAGGCGCCGGCCCAACAGGCGAGCAGGACCTGCAGCTCACCCA
>Ga0307278_10000300_pt1 | contig 25342 bp, 16 predicted proteins | sample ER_DNA_117_FD_194482 | JGI IMG/M metagenome (GOLD analysis project Ga0307278, IMG submission 194482) | Bulk soil microbial communities from the East River watershed near Crested Butte, Colorado, United States - ER_DNA_117 | ecosystem: Environmental > Terrestrial > Soil > Floodplain | place...
CCGGCGCCGGGGCGGGTCATGCCACACTCTCCAGGCGGCGGCGGAGCAGGTCGAGGGCGACGGTGACCGCCCAGGCGCGGACCTGGGGGCGGTCGCCGGGGGCGCGCAGGGTCGAGGCGGCCGTCCCCGCGGCGTCGGCGACGGCGAGGCAGAGGGTGCCGACCCGCCGGCCGCCCTGCTCGGTCGGGCCGGCCACCCCGGTGGTGGCCAGGCCCAGGTCGGCCCCGAAGGCGCGCCTGGCGCCCTCGGCCATGGCGGCGGCGACCGGCTCGCTGACCGGGCCCTCGGCGGCGAGCAGGCCCTCGTCGACGCCGAGCAGGGCCGCCTTGGCCTCGGTGGCGTAGGCGACCACCCCGCCGAGGTAGTAGTCGCTCGAGCCCGCGACCGCGGTGACACGGCCGCCGAGCAGCCCGCCGGTGAGCGACTCGGCGGTGGCCAGGGTGCCGTCCCGCTCGCGGAGCAGCCGGCCGACGGCCTCCTCCAGCGTCTCGTCGTCCACGCCGTAGACGACCTCGCCGAGCTCCTCGCGGACCTTCGCCTCGAGCGGGGCGATCTCGGCGAACGCCTCCTCCCTGGTCGCGCCGACCGCGGTGAGCCGCACCCGCACCTCGCCGGGGCTGGCCAGGTAGGCGAGGGTGACCTGGCCGCCGCCGGCGGCCTCCCAGAGCGGGGTGAGCCGCTCGGCCAGCCGCGACTCCCCCACCCCGGCGGTGCGCAGGACGCGGGAGACGATCGCCCTGCCCTCGCCGGCCCTGGCGGCCAGGTCGGGCAGGACCACCCGTTCGAGCATGCCCTCCATCTCGCGGGGCACGCCTGGCACGGCGTACACCGGCCTGCCGCCGACCTCGACGATCAGGCCTGGTGCGGTGCCGCGGGGGTTGTCGATGTAGCGCGCACCCTCGGGCACGTCGGCCTGGCGGAGGTTCATCTCGGCCATGCGCGCGATCCCCATGCGGGCGAAGCGCTCGCGCAGCCACGCCTCCAGCTCCGGGCGGCGCAGCAGCGGGACACCGGCCACCTCGGCGAGCGCCTCCCTGGTGACGTCGTCCTGGGTCGGGCCGAGCCCGCCGGTCACGACCACCGCGTCGGCGCGGGCGAGCGCCTCCCGCACGACCTCGGCGATGCGCGTCTGGTTGTCGCCGACGCTGGTGTGGCGCAGGCAGTCCCAGCCGACGTCGGCCAGCCGCTGGCCGATCCAGGCGGCGTTGGTGTTCACGATCTGGCCGAGCAGCAGCTCGGTCCCGACCCCGACGATCTCGCAGCGCACGCTCGCTCCCTGCCTCTGCCCGGTCCGACGCGCCGACGCCTGGGATGCTACCGGGCGGGCCGGGCGACCAGCTCCGGGCCCTCGGCGGCCGTGACCTCCACCCGCAGGTACTCCCCCACCCGCCCCTGGTGGCCTTCGACCCGCACCACGCCGTCGCAGTCGACGCCCTCGCGGAAGCTGCGGCCCTCGGCGGCGCCGTCGCCGTCGGCGGCGACGCCCGGCGGGGAGCCGGCCCGCTCGACGAGCACCTCCAGCTCGCGGCCGACCCAGCCGGCCTGGACCTCGCCGAGGACGCGGTCCTGCAACTCCTGGAGGCGTTCGACCCGGGCGCGGGCGGTCCGCGACGGGACGCGGCCGTCCAGCGAGAGGGCGGCGGTGCCGTCCTCCGGTGACCAGGCGAAGAACGCCACCCAGTCCAGCCGGGCCGCCTCCAGGAAGTCCTCGAGCTCGCGGACGTCGGCGGCCCGCTCGCCGGGGAAGCCGAGGATGAAGTTGGAGCGGAAGGCGGCGTCGGGGTCGAGGGCGCGGATGCGCGCGACCAGCTCCAGGAACGCGGCCCTGGAGCCGCCCCGGCGCATGCGCCGCAGCACCGGCGCGCTGGCGTGCTGCAGCGACAGGTCGAAGTAGCTGCAGACGACGGGGCTGGCGGCCATCTCCTCGAGCAGGCCGCCGGTGAGCTCGTCGGGCTGCAGGTAGTTGAGGCGCACCCGGCGCAGCCCGTCGACGCCGGCCAGGTCGCGGAGCAGGTGGACCAGGGCCTCGCGGCCGCCGAGGTCCTTGCCGTAGCTGGTGGAGTTCTCCGCGACCAGGCAGACCTCGGAGACGCCCTGCCCGGCGAGCCAGGCCACCTCGGCGAGGACCTCGGTGGGCCGCCTGGACCGGAACGGCCCACGGAAGGACGGGATGGCGCAGAACGAGCAGTCCCGGTCGCAGCCCTCGGCGAGCTTGACCATGGCCACGGAGCCCCGTGGGGCGGCCCGTGCCGGGAACGCCGCCGCGGCCGGGGTCGGGAACACCATCGGCAACGCCCGCCGGCCCGGCGGCAGCAGCGGCGGCGGAGCGGGCGTCGTGACCGGCGCCCGGGCCGGACCGAGCAGCTCCGGGAGCCGTCCGTACTCGGCGAACGGCACCACCGCGTCGACCTCGGGGAGCTCGGCCCGCAGCTCCTCGGTGTAGCGCTCGGCGAGGCAGCCCATCACCAGGACCTTCTTGGCCAGCCCGGTCTGCCGGAGGGCGGCGGCGTCCAGCACCGTCTCGATCGACTCCCGCTTGGCCGCCTCCACGAACGCGCAGGTGTTGACCAGCACCGCGTCCGCCTGCTCGGGGTCGTCGACCACCCGGTACCCGGCGCCCGCCAGCAGCCCGGCGGCGTTGGCGGAGTCGACCTCGTTGCGACCGCAGCCGAGCGTGACGATCGCCACCGTCGTCGGCGGAGAGGGGGGCGTCATTCCGCGGACCCGGAACGGGCCTCGCGCCGGCCGGCGAGGGTCTGGCGCACGAACACGGCGTTGCGCCAGCACTCCTGGACGTTGGTGGCGTCGATGTAGCTCATGCCGCTGCGCAGGCCCCCGACCAGCTCGTTGACGACCTCGGCGACCGGGCCCCCCAGCGGGAACTCCAGCTCCTCGCCTTCCGGCACGTACTGGTCGAGCGCGTCGCCGCGGCCCTCGATCTCCAGGCGGGCGGCGGCCGCGCCGTAGGAGGCCATCCCCCGGAACACCTTGTAGGAGCGGCCCTTGCGGCGCACCACCTCGCCGGGGCTCTCGGCCCGGCCGGCGAACAGCCCGCCGATCATGACCGTGCTGGCGCCGGCAGCGATCGCCTTGGCGACGTCGCCGGGATGGCGGATGCCGCCGTCGGCGATCAGCGGCACGCCACTGGAGCGGGCCGTCTCGGCGCAGTCGAGGATGGCGGTGAGCTGCGGCACGCCGACGCCGGCGACCAGCCGGGTGGTGCAGGCGAGCCCCGGGCCGATGCCGACCTTGACGGCGTCGGCGCCGGCGTCGGCCAGCTCGCGGAAGCCCTCGGCGGTGGCGACGTTGCCGGCGACCAGCTCGCATGCCGGCCAGGTCGCCTTCAGCTCGCGGACCGCCTCGATGGTGTGGTCGGCGTGGCCGTGGGCGACGTCGACGACCAGGGCGTCCACGCCTTCGTCGAGCAGCGCCCCGGCCCTGGCCAGGTAGCCGCCGCGCACGCCGAGCGCGGCGGCGACGCGCAGCCGGCCCTGCTGGTCGCGGGCCGCGTGCGGCCAGCGGTCGCGCAGGCCGAGGTCGCGCAGGGTGATCAGCCCCGCCAGCCGTCCGTCCTCGGAGACCAGCGGGAGCTTCTCGATGCGGTGCCGGTCGAGCAGCTTGCGGGCCTCGTCGGGGGCGATGCCCGGCCCGGCGGTGACCAGCCGCTCGGCGGGCGTCATGGCCGACGCCACCGTGCCGCCGCCGTCGGCGCGCATGTCGCGGGCGGTGAGGATGCCGAGGGGCCGGCGCTCGGCGTCGACCACCACCAGCCCGGTCACGCCCAGCCGCCGCGCCTCGGCGGCCGCCTCGGCCACGGACCGCTCGGGCCCGATGGTGTACGGCTCCTGGACGACCTGGCTGAGGTAGCGCTTGACCCGCCTGACCTCCTCGGCCTGGCCCTCGACGGGGAGGAAGCGGTGGATCACGCCGAGGCCGCCGAGCTCGGCCATGGCGATCGCCATCGGCGCGGTGGTGACCGTGTCCATGTTGGCGGAGACGATCGGGACGGCGAGCTCGACGCCGCGGGTGAAGCGGGAGCGGGTGGAGACGTGCCTGCGGGAGCGGACGCTGGAGCGCCTCGGCACCAGCAGCACGTCCTCGAAGGTCAGCGCGAGGCGCGGCTCGGTGGTCATGGGTCCCCACACTAGCCGAGGGACGGCTCCCCTGGGGCGAACGAGTGGCGCCAGATCGCGCCGGAGCGGTCGGGGACGCCGAGGTCCTTGCCGTTCACGGTCAGGGTGACGACGGCGGGCGCGCCGAGGATCAGGTCGATCGAGCGCTTGGCGCGGAAGGTGCGCCGCTCGTCCGGGCCGGGAGTCCCCTCGAAGAAGACCTTCCCGTCGGCGGTGACCCGGGTCCAGGAGGGCGCGGTGTACCGCAGCGTGACGGTCACCCCCCTCGGGACCGGCCTGGCGGTGGTGGGCGGCGCGCTGGTGCCGGCGGCGCCGACCACCGTGGTGGCGGGTTCGGGCGCGAACGGGGCCTGGGCGTCGGTCGGGTCGGGCGATGGCCGCAGCAGCGACCACAGCGACACCACCAGGATGATCGAGACGCAGACGATGGCCACCGCGAGCCAGGTGGGGCCGCGCCGCCCGCTCGCCCGACCGCCGATGCCCGCGGGCGCGTGCTCGAACAGCGGCGCGTCCGGGCGCTCCTGGGCCCGGTAGGCGTCCAGCAGCGGGGCCGGGTCGACGCCGAGGAAGTTGGCGTAGGAGCGCAGGAAGCCCTTGGCGTAGACGTTGCCGCCCAACTGCTCGAAGTGCTCCTGTTCAAGGGCCTCGAGGTAGCTGGGCCGAATCCGGGTCGCGGCAGCGGCGTCCTCCACGGACTTCCCCTGCGCTTCCCGGGCCGAGCGCAGCGCCTCGCCAATGCTGGGCAGCCGGGACACCCCTTCACGACGCAATTACCGGCAAGCCGGAAGATCGGCTCTCGGGCGAGCGGATTGTCGCCCAACGCCAGGCGGACGGCAACCGGTTCCGGGGGTCAGTCTCCGGCGAGCTCGCCGTAGCCGGCCTCGCGGCCGCGCAGCTCGTCCAGCTCCTCCACGGTCATCAGCACGTCGCGCGGCTTGGAGCCCTCCGACGGCCCGACCACGCCGCGCTCCTCGAGCTGGTCCATGATCCGGCGGGCGCGCGCGAAGCCGACCTTCATCTTCGACTGCAGCATCGAGGTCGACCCCAGCCCGGAGCGGACCACGTGCCCCATGGCCTCGCTGAGCAGGGGGTCCTCGTCGCCGTCGTCGTCCTCGCCGGCCGCGGCCCTGCCCTCGGCGACCACCCCGGGCTGGTAGCTGGCCTGCTGCTGCGCCTTGCAGTAGGCGACGACCGCCTCGACCTCCTTCTCGGTGATGAAGGCCCCCTGCACGCGGCGCGGCTTGGAGGTGCCGCCCGGCAGGTACAGCATGTCGCCGTGGCCGACCAGCTTGTCGGCCCCGCCGGCGTCCAGGATCACCCTTGAGTCCTGCGCGCTCGCGACCATGAAGGCGATGCGGCTGGGGATGTTGGCCTTGATGAGCCCGGTGACCACGTCGACCGACGGGCGCTGGGTGGCGACCACCAGGTGGATGCCGACCGCCCGCGCCATCTGGGCGATGCGGCAGATGGCGTCCTCGACGTCCCTGGGGGCGATCATCATCAGGTCGGACAGCTCGTCGATGACCACCACGACGTAGGGCAGCGTTGGCCGTTCGCGGTCGCCGTCGGGCCGGCCGGCGTCGTCCAGGGAGGCGGACGGCAGCGGCGGCAGCGTCCCCTCCTTGGCCGCTTGGTTGTAGGCGGCGATGTTGCGGACCCCGGCGATGGCCAGGGTCTCCAGGCGCAGCTCCATCTCCCGCACCGCCCAGGCGAGCGCCTCGCTGGCCCGCTTGGGGTGGGTGACGACGGGGGTGATCAGGTGCGGCACGCCGTCGTAATGGGTCAGCTCGACCCGCTTGGGGTCGATCAGGATCAGCCGCACGCGCTCCGGCGAGTTGCGCATCAGCAGGCTGGTCACCAGCACGTTGAGGCTCACACTCTTTCCCGATCCCGTTGAGCCGGCGATCAGGACATGGGGCATGTCGGTCAGGTTGGCGAGCACCGGCTCGCCGCCGATGTCCTTGCCGAGCGCGACCGTGAGCGGATGGCCCTCGTCCTTGTCGACCCGGCCGAGGATGTCGCCGAGGGTGACCAGCTCGCGGTCGCGGTTGGGGACCTCGATGCCGATCGCGGACTTGCCGGGGATGGGGGCGATGATGCGGACGTCGGGCGAGGCGAGCGCGTAGGCGATGTCGTGGGAGAGGCCGATGACCCTGGCGACCTTGGTGGCCGGGCCGAGCTCGACCTCGTAGCGGGTGACGGTGGGGCCGCGGGTGTAGCGGGCCACGCGGGCGTCGACCTCGAACTGGTCAAGGGTGTTCTCCAGGATGCGGGCGGTCTCGTCCAGCCGGCGGGAGTCGATCGGCCGGGCGTGGCCGCGCCGCAGCAGCGACTCCGGCGGGGTGGTGTAGACGCCGCCCGCCTTGGCCCGGACGGTCATGGCGAGCTGGACCGCCTCGCCGGCCCCGGGCTGGTCGGCCGGGGCGGTGGGCGCCGCGGGCTTGGGGATGGGGTCCCCCTCGCCGGCCGCGCCGGCGACGTCGGCGTCGGCGGCGTCGGGCGCGTCCGGGCCCTGGGCGGTGTCGCCGGCCGGCTCGCCGCGCCGTCGGCCCCTGCGTCTGGCCGGCGCCTCGTCGGGCCCGTCGGTGCCAGCCTCGTCGCCCGCGGTCTGGGTCGCGGTGCGCTGGCGGCCGCCGGCGGTGGCGGACCGCTGCGTCGAGGCGGCGTCGGCGTCGGCGGCGGGCCGTGGCGGCGGGGTGACGACCGCGCGCAGTCCCTTGCCGGCCGACGCGATCCCCCGGCCGACCGACGCCACCGAGGTCCTGGTGCTGATCAGCGCGCCGAGGAACAGCAGGCAGGCGAAGGCCGTGCCAGCCCCCCAGGTGGACAGCAGCCGCGCCAGCGGGGCGACGACGGCGGCGCCGACCAGCCCGCCGGAATCCTGCAGCACCGACGGTCTCGCCGAGGTCGGCGGGGCGCCACGCGCCAGGTGCAGCAGGCCGAGGCCGCCGAGCAGCGACGCCAGCAGCCCGATGGCGACGCGGCCGGCGACGGCGTCGTCGGCCTTGGCGGCCGAGCGGCGGAACAGGGCCAGCCCGAGCCCGGCGAACAGCACCGGCACCGCGTAGGCGCCGTAGCCGAACAGGCCGCGGAACAGCAGGGCCAGGAAGACGCCGACCTTGCCGCCGTTGTGCAGCCAGATGCCCAGGGCCAGCAGCACCGCGAACAGGATCAGGAAGACGCCCTGGATGTCGCCCTTGTGCGGCGACAGGGCCTTGCGCGGGCCGCGGCCGAGGCGCTGGGTCCGCGACGGCGGGCTGCGGCGCTTCGGCGCCGGCCGGCGGCCGGGAGGGCGTCGCGTGCGGGCCTTGGCCATCGACCCTAGACCTCCATGACCGTCGGGATGATGACCGGCCGCCGCTGGGTGCGCTCCTTGAACAGCGCCGAGGCGGCCGAGCGCATGTGCTGCTTGAGGATCATCGGGTCCACCACGCCGTCGGCGGCGGTGCGCTCCAGGGCCTGCAGCACGCGCGCCTTCGCCTCCTCGATCAGGTCGGCGGACTCTGGCTCGTAGACGAACCCGCGGGTGACGATGTCGGGGCCGGCCAGGACCTTGCCGGTCTGGGCCTCGATGGTGGCGAGCACGTGCACGAAGCCCTCGCCGCCGAGCTTGCGGCGGTCGCGCAGGACGGCGTCGCCGACGTCCCCCACCCCGAGCCCGTCCACGAACACCATCCCCGCCCTGACCTCGCCGACGTGGCTGGCGACCCCGTCGGCGAGCTCGACCACGTCGCCATCCTCGCACAGCAGGATCCGGTCCCTCGGCACCCCGGCCGCCTCGGCCAGGCGGGCGTGCTGGGCCAGGTGGCGGTACTCGCCGTGGACCGGCAGGAAGTTGTGCGGCCGCAGCGTGGTCAGCAGCAGGGTCAGCTCGCCCTGGGCGGCGTGGCCGGAGACGTGCACGCGCGCGTTGCCCTTGTGGTAGACGTCGGCGCCGAGCCGGGCGAGGTCGTTGATGGTGCGGTAGACGGCGGCCTCGTTGCCCGGGATCAACGACGACGACAGCACCACGGTGTCGCCCGGCTCGATCCGCACCCACTTGTGGTCGCGACCGGCCATCAGCGTCAGGGCGGAGTACGGCTCGCCCTGGGAGCCGGTGCACAGCACCACCGTGCTGGCCGGGTCGAGCCCGTTGAGGTCCTCGACGGGGACCAGCAGGCCGGGCGGCGTCCGCAGGTAGCCGAGGTCGCTGGCGACCCGCATGTTGCGGATCATGCTCCGGCCCACCAGGGCGACCTGGCGGCCGAGGCGGGCGGCGACGTCGAGGATCTGCTGCACCCGGTGGACGTGGCTGGCGAAGCAGGCGACGACGATCCGCCGCCGGGCGGCCCCGAAGATGTCGTCGAGGGCGCGGCCGACCTCGACCTCGGAGGGGATGAAGCCGGCCTGGTCGGCGTTGGTGGAGTCCGACAGCAGCAGGTCGATGCCGTCGCCGGCCAGCCTCGCCAGGCCGCCGAGGTCGGTCGGGCGACCGTCGATCGGGGTCAGGTCCATCTTGAAGTCGCCGGTGTGCACGATCGTGCCCGCCGGGGTGCGCAGCGCCACCGCCACACCGTCGGGGATCGAGTGCGACACGGCGAACAGCTCGATGTCGAAGGGGCCGAGGGTGGTGCGCTGGCCCGGGGCGACCTCGACCAGGGAGGGGGCGAGGTCGTGCTCCTCCAGCTTGGCGGCGAGCATGCTGAGCGACAGCCTGGTCCCGTAGACGGGCACGTCGAAGTCGCGCAGGAAGTACGGCAGGGCGCCCATGTGGTCCTCGTGGGCGTGGGTCAGGACCACGCCGACGACCCGTTCCGGCTCCTCGGCCAGCCAGGTGAAGTCGGGCAGGATGATGTCGACGCCGGGCTGGTCGGCGTCGGGGAAGGCGAGACCGCAGTCGATCAGCAGCCGGGCGCCGTCCAGCTCGACGACCGCGCAGTTGCGGCCGATCTCGCCGAGCCCCCCCAGGAAGGCGACCCGGACCGCGCCGGGCGCCGGCGACGGTGGGACGCCGGTCTCCGCGGCCCGCTCAGCCACGCGCGCTCCCGCCGAGGCCGGCGCCGGCCAGCAGGCCGCGGGCGTACTCGACCTGCTCGGGGGTAGCGTCCGGCAGCGGCAGCCGCAGCGGGCCGGCCGGCAGCCCGAGCAGGTTCATGCAGGCCTTGAGCAGGATCGGGCTGGAGGTCGCGAACAACCCCTCGAACAGGGCCAGGTGCCTGGTGTGGAGGTCCAGCGCGGTCCTGGTGTCGCCCCGCTCGAAGGCGGCGATCAGCTCCTGGAGGGCGGGGCCGACCAGGTGGGCGGCGACGCTGACGACGCCGACGCCGCCGACGGCGAGCAGCGGCAGGAGGTTCTTGTCGTCGCCGGAGTACTGCTCCATCCGCCCGCCGGTGTCGCGGTGCAGGCGGCTGGCGGCGGCCATGTCGCCGACGGCGTCCTTGACCGCCACGACGTTGTCGACCTGCTCGAACAGCCGCACCATCGTCGGCACCTCGATGGTGCAGGCGGTGCGGCCGGGGATGTTGTAGAGCATGCAGGGCAGGCCGGTGCTCTGGGCGAGGGCGCTGAAGTGGGCGACCAGCCCGGACTGGGGAGGCTTGTTGTAGTAGGGCGTGACCAGCAGCAGCGAGCCGACGCCGGCCTTCTCGGCCAGCCGGGTCAGCTCCACCGACTCCGCGGTCGAGTAGGTCGAGGTGCCCGCCATGACCCGGCCACCGTCGCCGGCCGCCTCGACCACCGCCGCCCACAGGCGGGCCTTCTCGTCGGCGGTGAGCGTCGGGGACTCGCCGGTGGTGCCGGCCACCACCAGCGTGTCGGTGCCGTGGTCGAGCAGGTGGCGGGCCAAGCGCTGGGCGCCGTCGACGTCGAGGTTGCCGTCGGTGCTGAACGGGGTGGCCATGGCGGTGAGCACACGGCCGAAGCGACCTGGCATGACGATCCTCCGAAGGCGTGATGGGCGGCCCTGGACAGCCGGCGGCCCCACTCCGCCGGCGGCCACCAGGGATTCTACTCGGGCATCCCAGTCGAACCGGGGAACTTGTGGACGGTCGGCGCGGCCGCCCGGCACTTCGCCATTGGGCGCCCGTTAGTCATCGTTTGCCTTTGTTTGCCTGGTTTTGTTATTCTCCTGGCGCAGATGTGGCACTTCGCGAAGGGGTGATCCCGGTGACATTGGTTCAGGTCCTTCCGAGCGAGCTGGAGCGTGCGGCTGGGCGGCTCGCGGCCAGCGCCGATCAGGTGCGGTCGGTGGTCGGCAGCCTCGTCCCGGCTGCCGGAGGGGTCGCCGGCGCGCTCGGCGACCCCGCCCTGACCGAGCGGTTCCAGGTGCTGTGGGCCCGCTGGGCGCGCGAGCTCGGCGTGATCGCCGACGACCTGGCCGGCGCCGCCGGCCGGCTGCAGGCGGCCGCGGCCGAGTACCGGACCACCGACCGGACCGCCGTGCCCCCGGCCCCGCAGCGCGCGAAAGACGTTCGCGCGTTCCCCTACCGTCCGACCTGATCGCCTTCCGGATCCCGTGGTCTTTGGGAACGCGCGAACGTCTTTCGGTGACGCTGTCGTCCGCACGTGCGACGATCCGGGGCGATGCCCGCCGCACCGCACCCCCTGGAGACGGCCGTCCGGCCCCGCCTGCCGGTCGACCTGCGGCTGACGCTGGGGCCGCTGCGCCGCGGGGCCGGCGACCCGACCATGCTGATCGACCGCGCCGGGGCGTGGTGGCGGGCGACCCGGACCCCGCAGGGGCCGGCCACCGCCCGGTATGCCGCGGACGGCGCAACGGTGCGGGTCGCCGCCTGGGGCCCGGGGGCCGAGTGGTGCCTGGCCGCCGCCCCCGAGCTGCTCGGGGCGCGCGACAGCCTGGACGGCTTCCACCCGGACGGGCTCGTCGGCGAGCTCCACCGCCGCCTGCCCGGCCTGCGCATCGCCCGCTCGCAGGCGGTGTTCGAGGCGCTGCTCCCGTCGATCCTGGAGCAGAAGGTCACCGGCCGAGAGGCCAGGGGCGGCTACCGGGCGATCGTGCGGGCCTGGGGCGAGCCCGCCCCCGGCCCGCTGCCGCTGCTGCTGCAGCCGGCACCGCCGGCGCTGGCGACCACCCCCTACTGGGCGTTCCACCCGCTCGGGGTCGAGCGCAAGCGGACCGCCACCATCCTCATGGCCGCCAGCCGCGCCCGCCGGGTCGAGGAGACCGTGGCGATGGCGCCGGCCGACGCGCACCGGCGGCTGCAGGCGCTCCCCGGGGTCGGGCCGTGGACCTCGGCCGAGGTGGCGATCGTCGCCCTCGGCGACGCCGACGCCGTCTCGGTCGGCGACTTCCACCTCCCCCACCTGGTGAGCTGGGCGCTGGCCGGGGAGCCGCGTGGCAGCGACGAGCGCATGCTGGAGCTGCTCGCCCCGTTCCCGGGCCACCGCGGCCGGGTCCTGCGCCTGCTCACCCGCTCCGGCCGGATGCCGCCGCGCCGCGGCCCCCGCGCCGCGGTCCGCTCGTTCGCGCGGATCTGAGCGGCGGGCCCGGGCCCGGCTGGCAGGTCGGGCACCACCAGGTGACCCGGTCGGCGTCGTAGCTCTCCTGGTCGGCCTTGCGGATCGGGGTGCCGCAGCGGCGGCAGGGCCTGCCGTTGCGGCCGGCGACCCAGTGGGTCTTGCCGGGGCGGGTGTCGCCGGTGGTGATCTGGCGGCCGCTGGTCCGGTTGGCCTCCATCAGCCGCTTCAGCAGGTCGACCATGCCCGCCGGGTCGTCGACCTGGCCGACCGGCGTCCACGGGTCGACGCCGCGCAGGAAGCAGACCTCGCACTTGTAGATGTTGCCCGGCCCGGCGAGGACCCGCTGGTCGAGCAGGGCGGTGCCGACGGCGCGGTCCGGGTCGGCCAGCAGGCGCCGGACCGCCTCGGCGGCGTCCCAGTCGGCGCCGAGCACGTCGGGACCGAGGTGCCCGACCACCTCGTGCTCCCGCGCGGTCGGCAGCAGCTCGCAGATGCCCAGCCGGAAGCCGACCGCGACCCACGGCTCGGTCCGCAGCACGGCCCGGACCTGGAAGTCGGGGCCGCGCCACCGCTCCCGCGGCCGGTACAGGTGCCAGGCGCCCTCCATCTTGAGGTGGCTGTGGAGGGTGACGCCGGCGTCGGTGCGCAGCAGCAGGTGCTTGCCGCGGGCGGCGACCTCCCGGACCGCCTGGCCGCTGAGGTCGACGGTGGCAAACTTCGGCACCCGGAAGTCGGTGGCGAGCAGGCGCTCCCCCGCCAGCGCCGCGTGCAGGCGGGCGGCGGCGACCAGGACCGTGTCGCCCTCTGGCATCTCAGCGCCGCAGGCGCAGGCCGCGGGCGGTGGGCCGGAAGCCGGCGTCGGTGAGCGCGCGCGCCAGGGGGCTGTCGAACACCGGCTCGCCGTCGGCCCGCTCGACCGCGACGCGGCCGAGGGCGCCGTCGCGCACGGCCAGGGCGAGCGCGTCGGCCACCCGGCCGAGGCGGTCGGGGTCGTCGGTGAAGGTGAGCAGGGTGCGGCCGCCCCGCTCGACGTAGAGGGCGAGTTCGCCGTCGGTCAGGATCACGACCGCGCCCGCCTTGCGGCCCGGCCGGTGCCCCGGCCGCTCCCCCAAAGAAGTCCGCGCATTACCGTACCGCCCGCCCTGATCGCCGTCAGGGATCCCTTGGTCTTGGTAATGCGCGGACTTCTTTGCCCGGCCGTCGGTGGTGGTGGCCCGCTCGGGCCAGGGCAGGGCGGCCCCGTACGGGTTGGCAGGGTCGCCGGCGGCCAGCACCTGGGTCAGCGGGTTGGGTGGGGGGTCGGTGAGGGTGCGCAGGCGGTCCACGGCGCCGGGCGCGGCGAACTGGGCGCCGCCGAGCCCGTCCACGAAATAGCCGCGCCGGCAGCTGCCGGCCTCCTCCATCGCCTTGAGCACGGGGTAGACGCCGGCGAACCCGCCCGGGAGCCGTTCGGCCATCACCGCGCCCCTGGTGAGCACCCCGTGACGGTCGAGGAGCTGCTCGGCGACCGCGTGCAGCCGCCTGGTGGCGTCGCCGGAGGGGTCCGGGGAACCCCGGAGGGGTGCCCCGGTGGATCGGGAGGGGTCCGGGGAACCCCGGAGGGGTGCCCCGGTGGATCGGGCGGCCGCGGGCAGCAGGCTCCAGCGGCCGGCGCCGGCCGGGGGGCCGGCGCGGCTCGGCACGGGCGAGCCGCGGCGGCCGTAGCGGCGGCGGCGCTGCGGGCGGGCGGCGGGGCGGGAGCCGCCGGCGACCAGCGCCCGCAGCGGGACCAGGGTGTCGTTGGTGACCATCCCGGCCCAGACCAGCTCCCACACCGCCAGCAGCAGCTCGCTGTCGCCGGCCCCGCCGACCGCGTCGGCGAGCTGTCGGAAGAACATCGCGCCGTGGCCGGCCAGCGCCTCCCTGACGGCGCCCGCCAGCGGGGTCGGGTCGACCGGGAGCGGCTCCGGCAGCAGCAGCGGGAGCCCTTCGGCCAGGTACAGGCCGACCCAGCCGTCGTCGGAGCCGATCGCGCCGGCGCCGGCCCAGACGACCTCGCCGGAAGCGCAGAGCTGGTCGAGCAGGCCCGGGTGGTAGCCGGGCAGCCGGGCGGCGAGCACCAACCGTTCCAGCGCCGACGCGGGCACGGCGGCGCCCTGGAGCTGCTCGACCACCCGGAACAGCGCGTCCAGGTCGGTGGCCCGTGGTCCGCTGGGGCCGACCCCCTGCCAGGCGGCCAGGAAGCGGGCGAGGGCCTGCTGGGGGACGGGCTCGACCTCCTTGCGGAGCGCGGCCAGCGAGCGCCGCCGGAGCCGGCGCAGCACCTCGGCGTCCAGCCACTCCCGGCCGGAGCCACCCGGACGGAACTCGCCGTGGACCACCCGGCCGGCCGCCGCCAGCCTGGCGAGGGTCTGCTCGACCACGGCCACGCCGAGGCCGAGCCGGCCTGCCGGGTCGCCGGCCAGGAACGGCCCGTGGGTGCGGGCGTAGCGGGCCAGCAGGTCCCCGACCGGGTCCGCCACCGGCTCCAGGAACGCCTGTGGCACCCCGACCGGCGGCGCGGCCCCGAGCCCGTCGCGCAGCCGGGCGACGTCCTCGATCGCCACCCAGCGCTCGTGGCCGCCGACGCGCAGCCGCACCGCCCGGCGGGTCGCCTCCAGCTCGGCCAGCCAGCCGGGCGCGGCGTCGGGGTCGGCCGAGCGGGCGGCCGCCTCCTGGACGGTCAGGTCGCCGAGCAGGCGGAGCGCGTCGTGCAGCCCGTCGGGCCCGCGGGCCCGGCGCTCGGGGGTCAGGAGCTGCAGCTCCAGCTCCAGGTCGGCGAGGGCGGCCTGGTCGATGAGGTCGCGCAGCTCCTCGCGGCCCAGCAGCTCGGCCAGGATGGAGCGGTCCAGCGACAGCGCCTGGGCGCGCCGCTCGGCCAGCGGCGCGTCGCCTTCGTACATGAACGCGGCGACGTAGCCGAACTGCAGCGAGCTGGCGAACGGCGACGGGAACGGCGTGTCGACCTCGACCACCCGGACCTGGCGGCTGGCGACCTCGGCCATCAGCTCCCTGAGGCCGGGCAGGTCGAAGACGTCCTGGAGGCATTCGCGCATGGTCTCGAGCACGACCGGGAACGAGCCGTACCTGGAGGCGACCTGGAGCAGGCCGGCGCTGCGCTGCCGCTGCTGCCACAGCGGCGTGCGGCGGTCCGGCCGGCGCCGCGGCAGCAGCAGGGCGCGGGCCGCGCACTCGCGGAAGCGGCTGGCGAACAGCGCCGAGCCGCCGACCTCGCCGACGACCAGGTCCTCGATCTCGTCGGGGTCGAACAGGATCGAGTCGCCGGGCGGGGCCTCGTCGGCCTCCGGCAGCCGCACCACCACGCCGTCGTCGGTGTACATGGTCTGGACCTCGAGGCCGAGCCGCTCCCGGACCCGGGCCTCGATGGCCTGGGCCCATGGGGCGTGGACCTGGGCGCCGAACGGCGAGTGGATGCAGACCCGCCAGTCGCCCAGCTCGTCCCGGAAGCGCTCGACCACGATGGTGCGGTCGTCGGGCAGCACCCCGGTCGCCTCGCGCTGCTCGTCCAGGTAGCCGACCAGGTTGGCGGCGGCGTTGGCGTCCAGGCCGGCCGCCGCCAGCCGCCGCAGCCGCGCCTCCGGGCCCAGGCCGCTCAGCTCGCGGAGGAACGCGCCGAGGGCGCGGCCCAGCTCGACCGGCCGCCCGAGCATGTCGCCGTGCCAGAACGGGAGCTTGCCCGGCTGCCCGGGTGCCGGGGTGACCAGCACCCGGTCGTGGGTGATGTCCTCGATCCGCCAGCTCGACGCGCCGAGGGTGAAGACCTCGCCGACCCGGGACTCGTAGACCATCTCCTCGTCCAGCTCGCCGACGCGGGTCTGGCGCTCGCCGACCAGGTAGACGCCGAACAGGCCCCGGTCGGGGATGGTGCCTCCGGAGGTGACGGCCAGGCGTTGCGCCCCCGGCCGGCCGACCAGGCGGCCATCGACCCGGTCCCAGTTCAGGCGGGGGCGGAGCTCGGCGAACTCATCGGAGGGGTAGCGGCCGGAGAGCATGTCCAGGACGCTCTCCAGCGCGCTGCGGGGTAGCTCGGCGAAGGGGGCGGCGCGCCGGACCAGCGCCTCCAGCTCCTCCACGGTCCAGTCGTCCATCGCCACCATGGCGACGACCTGCTGGGCGAGCACGTCGAGGGGGTTGCGGGGGTAGCGCATCGCCTCGATGGCGCCGGCGAGCATCCGCTCGACCACCACCGCCGACTCGACCAGGTCGCCGCGGAACTTTGGGAGCACGACGCCGCGGCTGACGGCGCCGACCTGGTGGCCGGCGCGGCCGATGCGCTGCAGGCCCTGGGCGACCGAGTTGGGCGCCTCCACCTGGACGACGAGGTCGACGGTGCCCATGTCGATGCCGAGCTCCAGCGAGCTGGTCGCGACCACGGCCGGCAGCCGGCCGGCCTTCAGGTCCTCCTCGATCTCGCCCCGCTGCTCGCGGCTGACCGAGCCGTGGTGGGCGCGGGCCAGCTCCTCGCCGGCCAGCTCGTTGAGGTTGGCGCAGAGCCGCTCGGCGAGCCGGCGGGAGTTGGCGAACACGATCGTGGAGCGGTGGGCGCGGACCAGCTCGACCAGCCGCTCGTCGATGTGGGGCCAGACCGACGACGTCGGCGGCGAAGCCGCCGACTCGTCGGAACCCTGATCAAGATTTCCAATTGCAGTCATGTCCTCGACGGGGACGACCACCGACAGGTCGAAGGACTTCTCGCTCGGCGGGGCGACCACGTCGACGGGACGGGGGCCGCCCAGGAAGCGGGCCACCTCGTCCAGGGGCCGCACGGTGGCCGACAGGCCGATCCGCCTGGCGGGCCGCTCCAGCAGCTCGTCCAGCCGCTCCAGGCTGAGGGCCAGGTGGGCGCCGCGCTTGGTCGCGACCACCGAGTGGACCTCGTCGACGATCACGGTGTCGACCGACGTCAGCGCCTCACGGGCGCGGGAGGTCAGCAGCAGGAACAGCGACTCGGGGGTGGTGATGAGGATATCGGGCGGCTGCCGCGGGAAGCGGCGGCGCGCCTCCGCCGGGGTGTCGCCGGTGCGCATCGCGACGGTGATCTCGGGCAGGGGAAGGTCCAGCCGGGCGGCGGCGGCCCGCAGGCCGGCGAGCGGCGCCCGGAGGTTGCGCTCGATGTCGGCGGCGAGGGCTTTCAGCGGGGAGACGTACAAGACCCGCAGGCGCCGGCGGGGGTCGACGGGGGCCGCGGTCGCCAGCCGGTCGATGGCCGACAGGAACGCCGCCAGCGTCTTGCCCGACCCGGTGGGCGCGACCACCAGCACGTCCTGGTCCTGGGCGAGCGCGTCCCAGGCGCCGGCCTGCGCCGGGGTCGGCGCGGCGAAGGCGCTCTCGAACCAGGCCCTGGTGAGGGCCGAGAACCGCCCGAGCCCGGCGGATGGTCCTGCCTGCTCCATGGGGTCATGCTAGTGCCGTCACCCGACATCGGCCGCTGGCCGGGCGTTTGGGCGAGGGTGGCACACTGGATACTTGGGTGCAACAGGCAGCGACCAAGCCTCGAGGGTGGCGATCATGGGCTGGTTCGAGCGGGCTGAGTTCGGGCCCAATGTCGGGCTGATCGACGAGATGTACCGGCAGTACCTCGACGACCCCGAGTCGGTGAGCGAGGCGTGGCGGGAGTTCTTCGCCGAGAACGTTCCCGACGAGGACGGGGAGGCTGTGGCGGAGCCGCGCCCGGCGGCACCGGCCGAGAAGGCGGAGGCCAAGCCGGCCGAGAAGGCGGAGGCCAAGCCGGAGCCGGCGCCGGCGCCGCGCGCGAAGGGCGAGGCCGACGGGGCGGCGGGCCAGACCGTGCCGCTGCGGGGGGCGGCGGCCCGGATCGTGGAGGCGATGGAGGCCAGCCGTGCGGTCCCGACCGCCACCTCGGTCCGCTCCGTCCCCGCCAAGCTGCTGGAGGTCAACCGCACCGTGCTCAACGGGCACCTGCGCCGGCGGCAGGGCGGCAAGGTGAGCTTCACCCACATCATCGCCTACGCCGTGGTCAAGGCCCTCGAGGCCGTCCCGGTGATGACGTCGATGTACCGGGAGGTGGACGGCCGGCCCCACGCCGTCCGCCCCGAGCACGTCAACCTCGGGCTGGCGGTGGACGCCAGACGCCCGGACGGCTCCCGGACCCTGCTGGTGCCGAACATCAAGCAGGCCGACACCCTCGACTTCGGCGCCTTCGTCCGCGCCTACGAGGAGATCGTCGGCAAGGTCAAGGCCAACAAGCTGACCGTCCAGGACTTCGCCGACACCACCCTGACGATCACCAACCCGGGCACCATCGGCACGGTGCTGTCGGTCCCCCGCCTGATGGCCGGCCAGTCGGCGATCATCGGCGTCGGCGCGATCGACTACCCGGCCGAGTACCAGGGCGCCGACCCGCAGAGCCTTGCCGAGATGGGCGTCGGCAAGGTCGTCACGCTGACCTCCACCTACGACCACCGGGTGATCCAGGGGGCCGAGAGCGGCGAGTTCCTGGCCCGCATGCACAAGCTGCTGCTCGGCGAGGACGACTTCTACAGCGAGCTGTTCGCCAGCATGACGGTGCCGTACGTGCCGGTGCGGTGGCGCACCGACCACCGCACCGGCGAGGACGCCCTGGAGGCGGTCGAGAAGCAGGCCCGCGTCCTCCAGCTCATCAACATGTACCGGGTCCGCGGGCACCTGATCGCCAACCTCGACCCGCTCAAGGCCAAGCCGCCGCACATGCACCCCGAGCTGGACCCGGCCACCTCCGGCCTGTCCATCTGGGACCTCGAGCGCCGCTTCGCCACCGGCGGGCTGGCCGGCAGACGGGAGCTGCCGCTCGGCGAGATCCTCCACATCCTGCGCGACGCCTACTGCCGCACCGGCACCGTCGAGTACATGCACAACGCCCAGACCGACGAGAAGCACTGGATCCAGGAGCACGTCGAGGGCGTCCCGCACGAGCTGCCCAAGGAGGACCAGCTCCAGATCCTCCACAAGCTGAACGAGACGGAGGCCTTCGAGCGCTTCCTGCACAACAAGTACACCGGGCACAAGCGCTTCAGCCTGGAGGGCGGCGAGAGCCTCATCCCCATGCTCGACGCGCTCCTGGACCGGGCCGCCGACGCCGGCATGGAGGCGGTGACCATGGGCATGAGCCACCGTGGCCGCCTGAACGTGCTCGCCAACACCGTCGGCAAGAGCTACGGGGAGATCTTCAGCGAGTTCGAGGGCAACCTCGACCCGACCCTCACGCAGGGCTCCGGGGACGTGAAGTACCACCTCGGCGCGGTCGGCAAGCACGTCGCCCGCTCCGGCCGCGAGCTGCGCGTGGAGCTGGCCTCCAACCCGAGCCACCTGGAGGCGGTCAACCCCGTGGTCGAGGGGATCGTCCGCGCCAGGCAGGACCTGCTCGACCGGGGCGAGGAAGCGCCGATCCTGCCGCTGCTGCTCCACGGCGACGCCGCCTTCGCCGGCCAGGGCGTGGTCGCCGAGACCCTGAACCTGTCGCAGCTCCGCGGCTACCGCACCGGCGGGACGGTGCACATCATCGTCAACAACCAGGTCGGCTTCACCACCAGCCCCGACTACGGCCGCTCGTCGACCTACGCCACCGACGTCGCCAAGATGATCCAGGCGCCCATCTTCCACGTGAACGGCGACGACCCGGAGGCGTGCGTGCGCATGGCGCGCCTGGCCTTCGACTTCCGGCAGGCGTTCAAGAAGGACGTCGTGATCGACATGTGGTGCTACCGGCGCTACGGCCACAACGAGGCCGACGAGCCGTCGTTCACCCAGCCGCTCATGTACGAGCGCATCAAGGCCCGCCGGCCGGTCCGCAAGCTCTACACCGAGGCGCTGGTCAACCGGGGCGACCTGTCGGTGGAGGACGCCGAGCGGTCGCTGGAGGAGTTCCGCACCCGCCTGCAGCGGGCCTTCGACGACACCCACGAGGACGAGCGCAAGGTCGCCAGGGTCGAGCTGGAGCGGCCGGCGCCGATGGCCGCCGACCCAGCCGTCAAGACGGCCGTGGAGCGCGGCACGCTCGACCGGCTGGCGGTCGGCCTGACGACCGTGCCCGACGGCTTCGACGTCCACCCCAAGCTCGTCAAGTGGCTGGAGCAGCGGCGCGCCTCGCTGGACAGGAACGCCGTGGACTGGTCGTTCGGCGAGGCGCTCGCCCTCGGCTCGCTGCTGCTGGAGGGCAAGTGGGTGCGCCTGTCGGGCCAGGATACCCGGCGGGGCACCTTCAGCCAGCGGCACTCGGTGCTGGTCGACCAGACCAACGAGGACCAGTACATGCCGCTGGCCAACTTGAGCGAGGACCAGGGCAAGATCTTCATCTACGACAGCCTGCTCAGCGAGTTCGCCGCCATGGGCTTCGAGTACGGCTACTCGGTCGGCAACCCGGACGCGCTGGTGCTGTGGGAGGCGCAGTTCGGCGACTTCGTCAACGGCGCCCAGATCATCGTCGACCAGTTCATCGCCGCCGCCGAGGACAAGTGGGGCCAGCGGTCGGGGCTGGTGCTGCTGCTCCCCCACGGGTTCGAGGGGCAGGGGCCGGAGCACTCCAGCGCCCGGCTGGAGCGGTTCCTGCAGCTCGCCGGCGAGGACAACCTCCAGGTCGCGGTCCCCTCCACGCCCGCCCAGTACTTCCACCTGCTGCGGCGGCAGGCGCTGCGGGCCAACCGCAAGCCGTTGGTGGTGATGACCCCCAAGTCGCTGCTGCGGCTGCCGGCCGCGCGCTCCACCGCCGAGGAGCTGACCGGCGGCCAGTTCCACGAGGTCCTTCCCGACCCGGAGGGGCCGGAGCCCCAGGCCGTCACCCGGGTCATCTTCTGCAGCGGGAAGGTCTGGTACGACCTTGCCAAGCGGCGCCGCGACGGCAACCTCGCCACCGTCGCCCTGCCGCGGGTCGAGCAGCTCTACCCAATCCCGGCCGAGGCGATCCGCCGCCAGCTCGACGGCTACCCCAACGCCGAGCAGCGCCTGTGGGTGCAGGAGGAGCCCGAGAACATGGGCGCCTGGCGCTACGTGCGGCTCAAGGCGGAGGAGGAGCTCGGCCTCAGGCTGCGGCTGGTCGGCCGCGAGGAGGGCGCCGCCCCGGCGGCGGGCAGCCCGACCCTGCACCAGCAGGAACAACAGGAGCTACTCGACCGCGCGTGCGCCGGGCTTTAACGTAGCGGCATTCCGATCCGCTCCCCAGGAGGTGCCGCCATGAAGGTACGGGACGTGGCGAGCAGCGCGGTGGTGGCGGTCGGGCCGGCGCAGTCGTTGCGGGAAGCCACCCAGCTCATGGCCAAGCACCGGGTCGGCTCGGCCGTCGTCCAGGACGCCGAGCAGCTCATCGGCATCCTGACCGAACGCGATGTGCTCAACGCGGTGGCGTCCGGCACGCTGCCGGACGAGGTGACCGTGCAGGACATCATGACCGCCGACGTCGTGACGGTCGGCCCCGACTGGGACCTGGTCGAGGCCGCCGGCGAGATGGCCCGCCGGCGCATCCGCCACCTGGTGGTCTACGAGGGCGGCCAGCTCCTCGGGGTGCTGAGCGTTCGCGACGTGCTCCCCGCCCTGCTGCCCGGTTAGCCGCCTCGCCGGGGGCGGGGCCGGGGCGCGCTGTAGGGTGCGCGCCGTCGTGTGGATGGGAGGTCGGCGATGGCAGCTCGACGACGGCTAGCCGACACGCTGCTGTTGAACTGGATCGTGACCCTGTCGCTGCTGCTGATCCTCGTCGGCCTCGTCACCTTCCTCGTCTTCCTGACCAGCCCCGGCGCCGACCGCTGGACCGAGGCGGGCCGGCTGATCGGGGCGACCCTGTTCCAGGTGGGGGCGGTGACCCTGCTGCTGGAGCTGGTCCACCTCGAGCGGCTGCTCGGCACCAAGGTGCCGGAGGCGCTGCTGGAGGGCGGCTACCTGGAGCACCTGAAGGAGGACCGCCTCGACGACCTGATCGAGCGGGTGATCCGGGCGCGCTTCAGCGGCATGAACGTCGACGACCTGCGGCTCGGCCGCGACTGGCTGCTGCAGTCGCTGGCGGCGCCGAGCCGCCGCGACTACACCGTCACCCTCGAGCTGAAGCGCGACGAGCCCATCGTCGAGCCGTTCCCGGACGCCGCCCCGGCCGGCGACGAGGTGCTCTGCGTGCAGATCACCTACGAGTACGTCACCGACGTGAACGCCACCAGCAAGCCGGTGCTCATCAACGGCAACGGCGTCGTGCAGGCGTTCCGCAACACCATCCCGGACTCGCTGGAGTTCGCCGGGCGCTTCCGCTCGGGCGCGCTCTCCCCCGCCGACGAGCTGGCCTGGGTCAGCGCGATGGCGCGACCGACGATCGAGCTGCGGCCCAGCCCGGGCACCTCGCCGGTGGTGGTGGAGCCCGAGATCGACAACCTCGTGGTGACCAGCGGCGACGAGGGCCGGCTGCTGCTGGCGTTCGACGTGCGGTGCGCCCACCTGGTCCAACCGGGGGAACGCGTCAAGGTCACCTACCGGCACCGGGAGTACGTCGACCGCCGCGGCTACTTCCCGTGGCGGGCGACCGCGCGCACCCACAACCTGCGGGTCAAGACCATCGGCTTCGAGGGCTTCGACACCTATCCGATCCCGTCGCCGTCGCTGCCGTCGGAGGACGACAAGCTCGAGATCTTCGACAACGGGATCTACTACCGCGGCGTGCTGTACCCCAACTCCACGTTCACGTTCTTCTGGACCGAGCGCCCCTCGGGCGGCCGCTGAGGAGGAACGCCATGGCCAAGAAGAAGGACCGCCAGGCAGACCCGGTGGAGCGCGAGCGCGCGCGGGTCCTGGAGGCGTGCGAGCGGCTCGGTCTCGACCTGGTCCGCTTCCTGTACGTCGACCACGGCGGTGTCGTGCGCGGCAAGGCGACCTCGCGGGCCCGGCTGGAGGAGCGCCTGGCCACCGGGATCGGCCTGACCGTGGCCATGCAGGCGATGAGCATGCTCGACGAGCTCGCCCCGGTGGACGGGCTCGGCCCGGTCGGGGAGGTCCGGCTGGTCCCCGACACGGCCTCGTTCGTCCCGCTGCCGTGGGCGCCGGGCGCCGGCGCGATGGTGGCCGACCTGCTACGGCTGGACGGCGGGCCGTGGCAGGCGTGCCCGCGGGCGTTCCTGAAACATGCGGTCGAGGAGCTCGCCACCGAGGGTTTCGAGCTGCTCGCCGCCTTCGAGCCGGAGCTGACCCTCGGCCGGCGGCAGCCGGGGGACGGCCCGGGCGACCCGGCCCGGCTGGTCCCGCTGGACGAGAGCCTCTGCTTCTCGACCACTGGTTTCGGACTGGCCCACGACTACGCGATCGAGCTGGTCCGCGCGCTCCAGGCGCAGGGGCTCACCGTCGAGCAGTACTACCCGGAGCTCGGCCACGGCCAGCAGGAGCTGTCGGTCCGGCACGCGCCGGCCCTGCGGGCGGCCGACAACCAGGTGTGGTTCCGGGAGACCGCCCGCGGGGTGGCCTGGCGCCAGGGACTGTGGGCCAGCCTCGCCCCCAAGCCCGTCCCCGACCAGGCCGGCAACGGCGCGCACCTGCACGCCTCGCTGTGGGCCGACGGGCGCAACGCCTTCTGGGACGCCGGCGACGCCCGTGGCCTGTCCGAGGTCGCCTACCACTGGATCGGCGGGCTGCTCGCCCACCTGCCCGGGCTGGTCGCGCTCACCTGCGGCAGCGTCAACAGCTACCGTCGGCTCGCCCCGCAGACCTGGAGCAGCGCCTTCACCTGCTGGGGGATGGACAACCGCGAGGCGGCGGTGCGGGTCCCCTCGCGCATGTGGGGCCTTGACGAGGCGTCGACCAACCTGGAGCTGAAGCCCTCGGACGCGACCGGCAACCCCTACCTGGCGCTCGGCGCCTACATCCACGCGGGCCTTGACGGTCTCCGCAACCGTCTGGACCCGGGCCGGCCGGTCGACGTCGACCCCGCCGGCCTGTCCCGGTCCTCCCGGTCGCGGCGGGGCATCAGGCGCCTGCCGGAGTCGCTGGCGGCGGCCCTTGACGCCCTGGAGGCCGACGAGCTGCTGATGGAGGCGCTCGGGCCGCTGCGGCGGACCGCCTACCTGGCGGTGAAGCGCTCCGAGGCGGCCACCTTCGCCGCCCACACCGTCGCCTTCGAGTGTTCCCAGCATGCCGCCAAGTTCTGAGGCCGGGCACCGGTGACCGACATGAGCGCGGCGGCGCGGGTGCTCGGCGACGTGCCGCTGGTCGACCACCACTGCCACAGCCTGCTGGCGAGCTGGCGGCGAACCGGCGGCGGGCAGTGGCCGGACTGGCGGCGCTGCTTCACCGAGGCGACGCGGCCGGCCAGCCTGGCCCGGGACGCGCCGGGGATGCTCGGCTACCACCATTTCCTGACGGCGCTGGGCGAGCTGCTCGGCGTCGAGGCCAATCCCTCGCTCACGGCGGTCACCGCGGAGGAGCTGGAGCGCCAGGTGGTCGCCCGCCGCGACGAGCTGGCCGGCGCCGACCCCGGCCGCTACCTGCGGCTGCTGCTCGACCACGCCGGCACCGCCGCGTTGCTGGTCGACACCGGCTTCGCCCGCGACCGGACCCTGCGGCCGGCCGAGCTGGAGCGGGCCGCCGACCGCCCGGTGCACGAGATCGTCCGGCTGGAGGCGATGGCGGAGGAGCTGCTGCAGCCGGGCAGCCCGACCGCCCGCTCCCTCCCGCGCTTCCTCAACGGCTTCGAGGAGCGGCTGGGCACCACCCTGGAACGCGGCGCGGTGGCGCTGAAGTCGATCGCCGCCTACCGGGGCGGGCTGTGGCTGTTCACCGAATCCAGCCTGGCCGACCGCCGGCGGGCGTTCTCCGGCATGGACAGGGCCGCGCAGGCCCAGCGCTTCGACGATCCCGTGCTGCTGCCGTTCCTGGTCCGCCGGGCCGCCGAGCTGGCCGCCGCCCGCCAGGTGCCGCTGCAGTTCCACACCGGCCTCGGCGACCAGGACGTGTACCTGCCCCACGCCGACCCGGCGCTGCTGTGGCCGCTGCTGCGCGACCCGCGCACCGAGGACTGCCCGGTGGTGCTGCTGCACTGCTACCCGTTCGTCGGCGCCGCCGCCTACCTGGCCGGCACCTACCCCCAGGTCCACATGGACCTGTCGCTGGCCATCCCCCTGGCCGAGCCGATCGCCACCCGCCTGGTCGCCGAGGCGCTGGGCCTGTGCCCACCAGGCAAGCTGCTGGCCGGCTCCGACGGTCACTCCTACCCGGAGATGCACTGGTGGGGGGCGACCGTGTGGCGCCGCGCGCTCGCCAGGGTGCTCCGGGCCGAGGTCGACAGCGGCGGGCTCGACGAGCCGGCCGCCCGCGCCGCCGCCAGGCGGATCCTGGCCACCAACGCCACCCGCCTGTACCGGCTGTGACCGGCGACGGGGAAAAGAAGGTCGCGCAGTACCTGACGGCGGCCCCGGTTACGCGGCGTTGCGCCGCGCCGCCGCGATCAGCGGGATGCCCTCGCGCCAGGTCGGCACCGACGGCGCCCAGCCGAGCTCCCGCCTGGCCTTGGCGTTGGAGACCCGCATCGAGGTGGTGAACGCCGCGTGCGCGTAGTTGGCGGGCCGCAGCAGCCAGGCCGGCAGCTCCCGTGGCGGCGGCGCGCCGACCGCCTCGGCGAGCGCGCGCAGGAACGTGCGCCAGCCGACCGGCTCGTCGTCGACGAGGTTGTAGGCCTGCCCCGCCCGCCCCCGCTCGAGGGCGGCCACGGTGGCGGCGACGGCGTCCTCGATGAAGACCAGCGAGATCACGCCGGCACC
>Ga0307278_10000301_pt1 | contig 25338 bp, 21 predicted proteins | sample ER_DNA_117_FD_194482 | JGI IMG/M metagenome (GOLD analysis project Ga0307278, IMG submission 194482) | Bulk soil microbial communities from the East River watershed near Crested Butte, Colorado, United States - ER_DNA_117 | ecosystem: Environmental > Terrestrial > Soil > Floodplain | place...
TCCTGCTCATGCTCCCGCCCGGCTCATGCTCCTGCTCCCGCCCGCCCCGGCTCTGGCTCCCGCTCAGCCGGCCGGTCTGTGGCGCTCTCCCGCCACCGGGCTCTGGTGGTCGGGCTGGGGCGGCGGGGGTCCCCCCGCGGCGGCCGCCGCGGCCCGCCGGGCCGCGCGCTGGGCGGCCAGCTCGGCGTCGACCCGGGCGGTCACCCGGTCCTCGTTGCGCATCCAGGCCGCGATCGCCAGCCCCGTGGCGACCAGCAGCAGCAGGTCGCCAGCGACCCACATGATCGCCCCGCCGAGGTGCTGGTCGTCCAGGGGGCTCGGCCCCCAGGTCCGCCCGCTGGCGTAGTGGGGGTAGAGGATGCGGCCGCTCGAGTAGAGGGCCAGGGCCAGGAACGTGTTCACCGGCCCTTGCATGAACACGTAGCCGACGCGCAGCGGATGGGGCATGCGCCAGCGGCTCGGGTCCAGGCCGATCGCCGGCCACCAGAACAGCACCGCGGCGACCAGGTAGAGCAGGTGCTCAGCCACGTGCACGGCATCGTTCTCCAGGGCCGCCTGGTAGATCCCTGAGAAGTGCGTCCCCCACATGACCGCCGCGAACCCCATCCAGGCGAGCAGCGGGTGGGTGAGCAGCCTGACCGGGGCCGAGTGCAGCACCCGCATCACCTTGCGGTGGCCGCGCCGCCCGACCGCCCGCACCAGCAGGCTGACCGGCGTGCCGAGCACCAGCAGGGGCGCGGCCACCATGGTGAGCAGCAGGTGCTGGACCATGTGGACCGAGAACAGCGTCCCGTCGTAGGTGGCGACCGGCGACAGCAGCGCGACCGCGAGCACGGCCAGCCCGGCCAGGAATGCGCGGGTGCGGGCCGGCCGCCACGGGTTGCGCGGATGCAGCTCGGCCACCCGGCGCACCCCGAGCAGGTAGAGCGCTGCCGAGCCGGCGAGCAGGGCGAGGAACAGCGGGTCGGCCTGCCAGGCGAGCAGCACTTCGGGGAACCGGGGTTCGGGCTGCACCTGGTTGAGGGCGAGCGCTGGGGTGGGTAGGAGCACCAGGCCGGCGGCGAGCACGGCCGGGACGGCGCGGCGCAACGGGGATGGGCGCATGGCCCCATTTTCACGACGCCCAGCCGGGACAGCCACCCCCGCCTACCGGCGCGCGCCGCGCATCGAGCCCTCGACCGGGTCGCTGTCCGGGTCGCCGAGTGCGCAGATGATGGTCCGGTCCCCTGCCTCCCAGGACTCCCGGGTCGGGGTGAAGAAGGTGAAGTCGAGGGTGGAGTCGCGCAGTGGCACGCCCACGTAAGGCCGGAACCTGGCCGCGCAGACCCGGTCACCAAGCTCGTCGAGGGCGTCGTCGCTGGGCAGCCGCCTGCTGTTGACCGGGACGATCGCGTACACCTCGGCGTCGTGGGGCTGCTGGCAGGGCACGACGTCGACGGTGGCGACGCTGTCGCCGGCCCCCTCGGGCTCGTTGTAGCAGTCCCCGGTACGGACGTCGCCGAGCCCGACCTTCTCGCCCGCCCCGGTGGTGGGCGCCCCGCTGGCCGGCGGCGACTCGCTCGGCTCGGTGACGGCCGGCTCCGTGACGATGGTTGGCGTGGTCGTGGGCGGTGCGGCCGCGGGGGTCGGGCCGCTCTCCCGGAGCAGGCTGTAGGCCCCGACGCTGGCCAGAGAGCCGACCACGAGCACCCCGACCAGGACGACGATCACCAGCACCGCGGTCCGGCCCGGCGAGCGCCTTGGCGGCGCGGCCAGCCACGAGTCGTCCGGCAGGGGCTGCCCCCAGGCCGGGCGGGGCAAGGCGGTGGTGGGCGCCGCAGGATCGTGTGCGCGCCAGCCTGCGGCGCCCGCCCAGCCGTGGTCGGGCGAGCCCGGATCACCCATCCAGCCGTGGTCGGGCCAGCGGGGATCGCCCGGCCGGCCCGGGTCGGGCCAACCGGGGTAGCCCGGCAGGCCCGGGTCGGGCCAACCGGGGTCGCCCGGGCGGCCCAGCGGCTCGGTCGGCACGTCGGGGTCCGGCAGGGTGCCCGGGGCGGCCCAGCTCCACGGCTCGTCCGGTCCCGGGGTCGGCCGCCCAGGTGAAGTCCAGGGGCGGTTCGGTCCGCGGTCGTCCCCGCGGTCGTCCCCGCGGTCGTCGGCCATCCGCTGCTCCTCGCGGCGCCAGGGTTGCTCGGGGGTGGTTTCTCCCCCCGCCGATCGGGCGTCAATCGGCGCGCGCGCGCCGATATCCGAACGCGGCCCGCGCGCGACCGGCCCCGGATGCCGGTAGAGTAGCAAACGCGCAGGCAGAGGCACTTGTTCACAAGCGCGGATCGACTTGTGAGCGGTCCGAACCGCCGCTAGATTCACCGTATGCCATGGCGCGCCGGCCCCGAGCACCCGGGCAGGCAGCCATCCGGGACCCCAAGGAAGCGAGGCGACCGAGTCCAGATGCGACGCGCGCAGCACCGAGCCGGGCACCGGGCCAGGACCGCGGCACTGGTACTGGCCGGCATCATGGTCCTGGCCGGTTGCGGGTCGTACCCGGGGGTCACCGAGCAGTCGAAGCACGTCTACAACCTCTACAACCTCCTGTTCGTGGTCGCCGCGATCATCTTCGTGCTGGTCGAGGGAGCGATCCTGTGGGCCGCGTTCCGCTACCGGCGCACCGACGACCAGCTCCCGCCCCAGTTCCACGGCAACAACATGCTCGAGATCGCCTGGACGGTGGTCCCGCTGCTGATCGTGGCGACCCTGTTCTGGCTCTCCTGGCAGGTCCTTCAGAAGGTCGACGCCCAGTCCAAGAACCCCGACGTGACCGTCAACGTCACCGGGTTCCAGTGGCAGTGGCAGTTCACCTTCCAGGGCGAGAAGGTGCGCGTCGAGGAGGGCCAGCCGCCCCAGGACCTGACCCTCAGGGGCACCATCGCGCGGCCACCCACGATCTACCTCCCGGTCGGTCAGAAGGTCCATTTCAACCTGCAGGCCAGGGACGTCATCCACGCCTTCTACATCCCCCAGTTCCTGTTCAAGCGCGACGCCATCCCGGGCCGCACCAACAGCTTCGAGGTCACCATCGACAAGCCGGGCAGCTACCCCGGGCAGTGCGCCCAGTTCTGCGGCCTGCAGCACAACGCCATGCACTTCACGGTCAAGGCGGTGTCCGTGGCCGAGTACCGGGCCTGGATCGCCAAGTCGGTCAAGCAGGCGGAGAGCGGCTGCCCCAACGACCCCACCCCGGGCCAGATCGCGGCCAAGAACGTCGCCTTCGACAAGGACTGCCTGGCCGCCAAGGCCGGCCAGGCAGTCCAGCTCAAGTTCGACAACCAGGAGAACGTGCCCCACAACGTCGCCTTCTTCAAGGGTGGGAACGCCCAGGCGCCCAACGTGTTCCGGGGTCAGGTCTTCAACGGCCCCAAGACCGTCACCTACCAGGTTCCTGCACTCTCCAAGGGGAACTACTTCTATCATTGCGATGTCCACCCGACGGCGATGCAAGGCAAGCTCGTTGTCAAGTAGGGATACCGCCTCGACCAGGGCTGCAAGGAGTTCCGATGGCCATCACTGAGGCGCGGCCGGAGGCAGGCCCTGCCGGCTCGTACGGGATCAGCCCGCAGCGCCACCCGATCATGGAGTGGCTGAGCACCACCGACCACAAGAAGATCGGGATCATGTACCTGGTGAACTCGTTCTTCTGGTTCTCGGTGGCGGGCCTGCTGGCGGTGTTCATCCGCGTCGAGCTGGCCGAGCCGGGTACCCAGTACTTCGCCGAGCAGCAGTACAACGAGCTGTTCACCATGCACGGGACGACGATGATCTTCCTGTTCGTCATCCCGATCCTGGCCGGCTTCGGGAACTACATCGTGCCGCTGCAGATCGGCGCCCTCGACATGGCGTTCCCGCGGGTCAACGCGCTGTCGTTCTGGATGCTGCCACTGGCCGGGATCATCCTGTTCTCCGGCTACCTCACCGGCGGGGCGGCCTGCGCCGGCTGGACCGAGTACCCGACCGTGTCGCTGCAGCCCTGCGGCACCGGCGTCGGCACCGACCTGTGGATCGTGGCGCTGCTGCTGATCGGCACCTCGTCGATCCTCGGGGGGGTCAACTTCCTCACCACCATCTTCAACATGCGGGCGCCCGGCATGACGATGTTCCGGATGCCCCTGTTCACCTGGACGATGCTGGTCACCTCGCTGCTGGTGCTGCTCGCCACCCCGGTGATCGCCAGCGCGCTGGTGATGCTGCTGATCGACCGGAACCTCGGCGGGTCGTTCTTCGACCCGGCCAAGGGCGGCATCACGGTGCTGTGGCAGAACGTCTTCTGGTTCTACTCCCACCCCGCCGTGTACGTGATGGTGCTGCCCGGCATGGGCATCATCTCCGAGGTCCTGCCCGTGTTCTCGCGCAAGCCGCTGTTCGGCTACAAGGCGTTCGTGTTCGCCACCGCCGGCATCGGCGCGCTCGGGTTCAGCGTCTGGGCCCACCACATGTTCGCCACCGGCACGGTGCTGCTGCCGTTCTTCAGCATCATGACCTTCCTGATCGCGGTCCCCACCGGGGTGAAGTTCTTCAACTGGATCGCCACCCTGTGGAAGGGCAAGATCTGGTTCACGACCGCGAACCTGTTCGCGTTCGGGTTCCTCTCCATGTTCCTGATCGGCGGGATCGACGGCGTGTTCCTGGCCTCCCCGCCGGTCGACTTCGCCCTCCACGACACCTACTGGGTGATCGCCCACATCCACTACGTGCTGTTCGGCGGCAGCGTGTTCGCCGTGTACGCCGGGATGTACTACTGGTTCCCCAAGTTCACCGGCAAGCGGCTGAACGAGGGGCTCGGCAAGCTGCACTTCTGGCTCCAGATGATCGGCTTCAACCTCACCTTCATGCCGATGCACGTGCTCGGCCTGCTCGGCATGCCCCGCCGCATCTCCGACTACATCCCCTACACGGACTGGACCGGGCTGAACCAGCTCCAGACCGTCGGGTCCCTGCTGATCGCGGTCTCCACCGCGCCGTTCCTGGCCAACGTCTGGATGACCTTGCGCCGCAAGGACCGCGACCCGGAGAACCCGTGGGACGCCAACACCCTCGAGTGGTGGACGACCTCGCCCCCGCCGGCCCACAACTTCGACAGCCTGCCCGAGATCCACTCCGAGCGGCCTCTGTTCGACGCCCAGCACGCCGACGAGCTGACCGTCCACGCCGACGCGACCACGACTGGAGCACGCTGATGGCCGTAGCCGACGCCGCAGTCCGCGAGACCCCGACCGGTCCCGGCCACGAGCGCACCGGCGGGATCAGCTCCTCCCTGCTCGGGATGGTGCTGTTCATCGCCTCCGAGGTCATGTTCTTCGGCGGCCTGTTCGGGGCCTACTTCACCCTCCGGACCGCGGCGCCCGAGTGGCCGCCGCCCGGCACCCCCGAGCTGGACAAGTTGTACGCGCTCGCGCTGACCGTCACCCTGGTCTCCTCGAGCGTCACGATGCAGCTCGGCGTGTTCGCCATCCGCAGGAACGACCAGAAGTGGCTGGTCCGCTGGCTGGCCATCACCCTGGTCCTCGGCGCCCTCTTCCTCATCGGCCAGGCCAACGAGTACCACACCCTGTTCACGGAGGGCACGACACTGCGCAGCGGCGTGTTCGGCTCCACCTTCTTCACCCTCACCGGGTTCCACGGGGCGCACGTGTTCGGCGGCGCCGCGTTCATCCTCATCGTGCTGCTGCGGGCCCGCTCGGGCCAGTTCACCGCCCGGTACCACGACACCGTCGAGATGGCCTCCTACTACTGGCACTTCGTCGACGTCGTGTGGCTCGGCCTGGTCACCACCATCTACCTCCTGAGCCAGTAGGCGAGGACCGCCTACCTCCTGAGCCAGCAAGCGAGAACCATCTACCCTGAGCCAGCAAGCGAGGACCGCACCCGTGAACGCAGCCGCGCGCCTGTTCTTCCTCATGGGGACGTTCGGCGTCACCGCCGGGCTCATCTACTACTTCGCCTGGCAACACCCTGAGCCAGCCGGCTTCGCCCTGCTCATGGCGTTCTTCATCGCCTGCCTGTTCATCGGTGCGCTGCTGTGGACGGCCAGCCCGGCCAACCGGCGGCGGGTCCCGGCGCCCGACACCGGGCTGCCCGGGTCGGCCAGCCAGGAGCGCGGCGCGGCCGACGAGCACGGGTTCATCCACCACATGCCGCCCACCATCGCCCCGGCGGCCTACGCGCTGGCCGCCGCCGTCATCCTGGCCGCGGTGGTGTACCGGGACAAGGTGAAGCTGCTCGGCCTGTGGGGTGTCGCCCTGGGGCTGCTGCTGTTCCTGGCCGCCACCGCGCTGTGGTACCGGGCGATCGCGGTCGACACCCGGGCCAAGCTCCACGGCGGCCCCCACGGCGCCGAGCACGGCGTGGCGGTCCCGCCCGGCGGCGCCCCGGCCGTCCCCACCGGGCCGCCCGGGCCGGCCAACTACTTCGAGCAGGTCCGGGAGGCGTTCGAGGTCGGCGACCCGGACTGGGCGGCCGACGCCTACGCCCCCGACGCCGTCTACTACGAGCCGGCCAACCCGCCCCACGAGGGGCGCGACGCCATCCGCGCCTACCTCAACGACCTGCTCAAGGGACACCCGGGCCTGCGCTACGAGGTCAAGCGCATGGGCGCCGACGACCACACCGCGATCGTCGAGTGGACCTGGTCGTTCCGGCGCGACGGCCGGCGCGTCACCGACCAGCCCGGGGTCAGCGTCATCCAGGTCGGCGAGCACGGCATCACCTACCACCGCGACTATCTCTAGCCAGCCGGTGGCCGTGGCCCCGCCGCCCGAGCCCGACGGCACCACCCCGCCGAAGCGGTGGCGGTGGGGACCGCCCAGGCGGCCCGCGCTCCTGGCGGCCGCCCTGCTGCTCCCGGTCGGCGCCGGGTTCGCGGTCCTCGCCCTGGAGCGGCGGCCGGACCCGTCCACCGGTGCCGCGCCCACCCGCCTCTCCCCCGTCCCCACCGTGCAGACCTACCCTGCCGGGACGAACGCGCCCGACCTGCGACTCACCACGCTGGACGGCGGCACCGTGCGCCTGGCCGCGCTCAAGGGCCGGCCGGTCGTGGTCAACTTCTGGGCCTCCTGGTGCAAGCCCTGCGCCAGGGAGCTCCCGCTGCTCGCCGACGCCCGGGCCGCCCACCGCGCGGACGGGCTCGCGCTCGTCGGCGTGCTCGCGGCCAGCGACCGGCCCGGCGCGGCCCGCCGGTTCGCCGCCCGCCACGGCGCCACCTGGCCGACCGGCCTCGATCCCGGCCCCGGCCCGTCCGGCCCGACCATGACCGCCTACGGCGTCACCGGACTACCGGAGACGTTCTTCGTGCGCCGCGACGGCACCCTCGCCTCCCGCCAGCTCGGGGAGCTCACCCAGGCCAGCCTCGCCCGCCAGCTCGCTGCGATCCTCCCCCCGTAGCCACCGGTCCTCGGGCGCACCTCACCAGCCCGGTCACGGCCCGGCCGGGGACCTCACCGTGACCTGCACCCGCTGGGGGTGGTTGCCGGCATAGCCGCCCAGATTCCACGGAGGCTCGGCCGGCTGCTCCCGACCGGTCGCATCCGCGGCTCGGCAGCACAGCTCGTAGTCGCCCGGCGCCGCCGGCTCCCAGCGGTAGGACCACCCCTGCCAGGCATGGGGCGCGGGCGGCGCGGCCAGCTCGGCCGGGTCCCAGGTGCGCCCGCCGTCGACGCTGACCTCCACCCGCACCACCGGACCCCAGCCCGACCAGGCCCGGCCCTCCAGCCGGCACGGCCCAGGCTCGAGGAAGCGCCGCCGGGTCAGGAAGTCCGGGATGCCCGGCGGCGCCATGAGCGACCGGGGCGCGATCCGGGTGACCGGCTCGCCCCCGTCGTCGGCGGCGCGGCGGTACCGGTAGGCACGGACCTGCTGGTAGCCGAGGAACGGCTCGGCGCTGACCGTGACCCGCGACAGCCACTTCACGCTCGTCATGCCATACCAGCCGGGGACCAGCAGGCGCAGCGGGAAGCCGTGCTGAGGTGGCAGCGGCTGCCCGTTGACGGCCCAGGCGAGCAGCACGTCGGCGCGCCGCGCCTCGGCGAGCGGGAGGCTGCGCTCGTAATGCTGCTCGACCCCGCCCTCCACCCCCCGGTCGAGCCCGCTGAACACCACCTCGACCGCGTCGTCGGCCACACCGGCCTGCTCCAGCAGCGGCCACAGCGGCGTCCCGGTCCACTCCGCCGTTCCCACCGCCTCCAGCAGCCACGGCTGGCTCACCGCACGGGGCGACAACCGGGCCCGGCCGTTGCCGGCGCACTCCATCGTCACCAGGCGGGTCACCGCCTGGCGGGCCCGGAGCTCGTCGAGGGTGAACGAGCGGGCCCGGCTCACCCTCCCGCCCAGCTCGAGCCGCCACGTGGCCGGGTCGACCACCGGTACGTCGTAGTGGACCAGCAGGTAGTGCAGCCCGACCGGGGTCACCGGCCAGCGCAGCGCCTCCAGCGGCATGCCGTGGTTACGGGTCGCGAGCTGCAGCTCCTCGCGGGTGATCTGCTCGGAGGCGGTCACGCCAGGGGGCAGCTCCCCGGTTGCCGGACGGTCCATGCCGACCTCCCCTCGCGCGGGGGCGACGTCCTCGATGGCCTGGTCGCTCACGTGTCACTCCGTCAGGTCGGGGATGCTGCCACCGCGATCCTGCCCTGCCGACCCGGCTCGCGCCACCCGACCGGGCTCCCTCGGGGTGGTGCGAACCCGGCAGTCCCGCATTTCGGCACCATTGCCACGCATGGTGGGGTCTGGCCGCGCACGGCGGGAACATGAATCCTGAGAGGTATATCCTTGTGGGTGGCCCGCACCCGGGTCCCAGCCTCTGGGGCCAGTTGACGCCCGGCCTTGGGCGGTTTCGAGCTCGGCGCGCGGTCTGGTTCACCGACCGTCCGTGTTCTCGAAACGAGGGAGTTATGTCCAAGCCGGTCCAGGTACTGGATCGCGTCACGATTCGCTTCGCCGGCGACTCCGGTGACGGCATGCAGCTCACTGGAGACCGCTTCACCAGCGAGACCGCAGCATTCGGCAACGACCTGTCCACCCTGCCCGACTTCCCGGCCGAGATCCGCGCCCCGGCCGGCTCGATCGCCGGGGTGAGCGGGTTCCAGGTCCACTTCGCCAACTACGACATCCTGACTCCCGGGGACGCGCCCAACGTGCTGGTCGCGATGAACCCGGCGGCGCTCAAGGCGAACCTGCGCGACGTGCCGAAAGGCGCCACGATCATTGTCAACACCGATGCATTCACCACGCGCAACCTGGAAAAGGTCGGGTATGCGTCGAACCCGCTGGACGACGGCACGCTGGGCGACTACGCCGTTCACGCGGTCGCGCTGACCTCGATGACCACCGAGGCGCTCAAGGAATTCGACGTCACGAAGAAGGAGGCTGAGCGGGCGAAGAACATGTTCGCCCTCGGCCTGATGTCGTGGTTGTACCACCGACCGACCGAGTCGACGATCGCGTTCCTGGAGAGGAAGTTCGCGTCCCGGCCGGTGATCGCCAAGGCGAACGTGCGCGCGTTCAAGGCGGGTTACCACTTCGGGGAGACCACCGAGACGTTCGCGGTGTCCTACGAGGTGCGGCCGGCGCCGCTGGCCAAGGGGACCTACCGCAACATCTCCGGCAACCTGGCGCTGTCCTATGGGCTGATCGCGGCGAGCAGGCTGTCGGGTCTGCCGCTGTTCCTGGGTGCCTACCCGATCACCCCGGCGTCCGACATCCTGCACGAGCTGTCGCGCCACAAGCACTTCGGGGTGCGCACCTTCCAGGCCGAGGACGAGATCGCGGGAGTTGGCGCCGCCCTGGGCGCGGCGTTCGGCGGGTCGCTGGGGGTGACCACGTCGAGCGGGCCTGGGATCGCGCTGAAGGCCGAGACGATCGGGCTGGCGGTCTCGCTGGAGCTGCCGCTGCTGGTGGTCGACATCCAGCGGGGTGGGCCCTCGACCGGGCTGCCGACCAAGACCGAGCAGGCCGACCTGCTCCAGGTGATGTTCGGGCGCAACGGCGAGGCGCCGGTCCCGGTGGTGGCCGCGGCCCCCCCGAGCGACTGCTTCCACGCCGCCATCGAGGCGGCCCGGATCGCGTTGAAGTACCGCACCCCGGTGGTCCTGCTGTCCGACGGCTACCTGGGCAACGGGTCGGAGCCGTGGCTGATCCCGGACGTGGCGTCGCTGCCCGACATCTCGGTGGCGTTCGCGACCGAGCCGAACCACGGCGACGACTACTGGCCCTACCTGCGGGACGAGCGGACGCTGGCCCGCCCGTGGGCGGTCCCGGGTACGCCGGGGCTTGAGCACCGCATCGGCGGGCTCGAGAAGGCGGACGGGACCGGCACGATCTCCTACGACCCCGAGAACCATGACCGCATGGTGCAGCTGCGTGCCGCCAAGGTGGCCGGGATCGCCGCGGACATCCCGCCGCTGGAGGTGGACCATCAGGAGGACGCACGGCTGCTGGTGCTCGGGTGGGGGTCGACGTACGGCCCGATCGGGGCGGCGGTGCGCCAGGTGCGCGCCCAGGGCCTGCAGGTGGACCAGGCCCACCTGCGTCACCTGAACCCGTTCCCGGCCAACACCGGCGAGGTGCTGCGCCGCTACGACCAGGTGCTGATCCCCGAGATGAACATGGGGCAGCTCCGCATGCTGGTCCGGGCCGAGTTCCTGGTCGACGCGACGGGCTACAACCGCGTCCGCGGGCTGCCGCTCAAGGCTGAGGAGCTCGAGCACGTGATCGTCGAGATGCTCGAAGGAGCCGACCGTTCATGACCGTCACCAACCAGCAGGCCGGCACCGCTACCGTGACCGGCACCACCAACGGCGCGGTGCGGCTCGCCCACGGGGGCGGGGTGGAGCCGCGCAGGCTGACCGCCAAGGACTTCAAGAGCGACCAGGAGGTGCGCTGGTGCCCGGGCTGCGGGGACTACGCCATCCTTGCGGCCGTGCAGGGCTTCATGCCGTCACTGGGCGTGCCGCGCGAGCGCATCGTGTTCGTGTCGGGCATCGGCTGCTCGTCGCGGTTCCCGTACTACATGAACACCTACGGGATGCACTCGATCCACGGCCGCGCCCCGGCGATCGCCACCGGGTTGTCGGTGAGCCGTCCCGACCTGTCGGTCTGGGTCATCACCGGTGACGGCGACGCCCTGTCGATCGGCGGCAACCATCTGATCCATGCGCTGCGGCGCAACGTCAACTTGAAGATCCTGCTGTTCAACAACCAGATCTACGGGCTCACCAAGGGGCAGTACTCCCCCACCAGCGAGCGGGGCAAGGTCACCAAGTCGACCCCGATGGGGTCGCTGGACTGGCCGTTCAACCCGCTGAGCGTCGCCCTGGGGGCGGAGGCCACGTTCGTGGCCCGGTCGATCGACTCCGACCGCCAGCACCTCACCGAGGTGCTGGGCAAGGCCGCGGCGCACCGCGGCACCGCCTTCATCGAGGTCTACCAGAACTGCAACATCTTCAACGACGGCGCGTTCGACCTGCTCAAGGAGGCCGACACCAAGCCGGACAACCAGATCCGGCTGCGGCACGGCGAGCCGGTCCGGTTCGGCCGGGACGGCGAGCACGGTGTGCGCCTGACCGCGCAGGGGTCGGTGGAGCTGGTGGAGGTGGCCGAGGTCGGCGAGGACGCCCTGCTGGTCCACGACGAGCACCACGAGGACCCGAGCCTGGCGTTCATGCTGAGCCGTCTGTCCCACGCAGCGAAGGGCCCGACCCCGATCGGGGTGTTCCGCAACATCGAGCGGCCGGTCTACGACGAGCTCATGGCCGACCAGCTCGAGCGGGCGACCGCCAAGCAGGGTGCCGGCGACCTGGGCAAGCTGCTCCACGGCGGGGACACGTGGCGGATCTCCTGACCGGGCGGAGCCGGTGAGCGCGGCGGCCCGGGGAAGCGGGTGAGCGCTCCTGAGCGGGGAGAGCGAGCGAGTTCTCCTGCCCGGGGGGAGCCGGTGAGCGCGGCGGCCCGACCGGCCGCCAGCGCCTCGGCTGCAGGGGCCTCGCACTCGGCGGCGGGGGCCTCGCACGCTGCAGGCGAGGTTCCTCGGCTCGACCCGGCTGCCCTGGCCGGCGCGGCCAGGGCAGCCGGGCGGATCGGGCTGGACACCGAGTTCATGTCCGAGGGTCGCTACCGGGCCCTGCTGTGCCTGGTCGGCGTGGCGGTCCCCGACCCGGCCGGCTCGGGGACGCCGCTGGTGGAGCTGATCGACCCGCTCGCCGGTGGCCTGGACCCGGCGCCGCTGGCCGGCGTGCTCGCCGACCCCGAGATCGAGGTGGTCGTCCACGCCGGCCGGCAGGACGTCGCCCTGCTCCGCCGGGTCTGGGGCACCGAGCTCCGCGGCATCTTCGACACCCAGGTCGCGGCCGGTTTCGCCGGATTCGGCGCCCAGACCGGCTACGGTGGCCTGCTCGCCGACGCGCTCGGCCTGCGGGTGGCCAAGTCGGCCAGCTTCACCCGCTGGGACGTCCGGCCGCTCACCCCCGAGCAGGTGGCCTACGCCCGCGACGACGTCGCCCACCTGCTGCCCCTGGCCGACGCGCTGCGGCGGCGGCTGGTGGCGAGTGGGCGGCTGGAATGGGCGCTCGAGGAGTGCCGCCGCCTGGAGGGAGCCAGCGACGAGCGCGACCCGGACACGGCCTACCAGCGGCTGCCGCGGGTGGCGTCGCTCGGCCCGGCGGCGCGCGCGATCGCCCGCGAGCTGGCCGCCTGGCGGGAGCGGACCGCCTCCGCCGAGGACCGGCCGGTCGGCACCGTCCTGGCTGACGCACCCCTGGTGGAGGTGGCCAAGCGCCGCCCGGTAGGGCTGCCCGGGCTCGAGAAGATCCGCGGGATCCAGCCGTCGACGCTGCGGCGGCGGGGCGACGCGATCCTGGCCGCGGTCGCGCGCGGGCTGGCCGCCGACCCGCTACCGGCCGAGAACGGCGAGCGGCTGGACTCGACCCATGCCGACGTGCCGGTGATCGCCTTGGCCGAGGCGCTGGTGCGGGCCCGGGCGCTCGACGCGGGCCTGGCCTACGAGCTGGTCGCCGGGCGGGCCGACCTGGCCCAGATCGTGGCGGCCGCCCGCCGGGCCGGGATGCCCGAGCCGGCCGTCCGCACCCTGCAGGGCTGGCGCCGGGACCTCGTCGGCGCCGAGCTGCTCGACCTGCTGGCTGGCCGCCGCTCCCTGGCCGTGGACCCCGCCGGCCGGGTCGTGATCAGCACTCGGGCGGGGATGGACGGAGGTCGCTGAACCGCCGAGGTCGGGTCGGTCGGCGGACCCGGCTCAGCTCGCCCCGGATGGCAGCCCGATGGGGTTCGGGAACGGGAAGCTGCCGGCGCCCAGGATGCGGGCGCATGGCATACCCCGTGGGCCGGGCCGGCGTCCACCGCAGCCAGCAGCAGCAGGTCGAGGTGGCCCTTGAGGACCTGCCCGTTCATGCCTCGTAGCACCAGGTGAAGGCCCAGGGTGTGTCAAGCCCGGTCAGGCGCAGGTCGTCTGCACGTCGTGGGAGTCGCCGAGGTCTGCCACGGGCAGGTCGAACACGATGCTGCCGCGGGGCGCCACCACCGGGCTGAGCTGCACTCCCGACGACCGGAGCTGCCCGTTGGGCGCCACCCCGGTGACCTGGCAGCGGGCCCGGCCCTGCCGGCTGCCCTGGTTGGTGACCCGCAGGGTGAGCACGACCGTGGAGCGGTCGGAGGCGACGGTCTGGCCGATGACCTGACCCTGGAACGGGCCGACGCCGTGCACCGCCCACCAGGCGGTGATGCCGAGCAGCAGCACGCCGGCGATCACGGCGACCATCACGGTCGCGTGGCCCTGGACGGGGCTTGGCAGCGCGAGACCGGCCGGGTTGTACCGGACCTTCGCGGGGCCGTCGAGGGGTAGCTCGCAGCGCTCGCACGCGCTCCCGCCGGGCTGCACCGCGGTCCCGCATCTCGGGCAGCGTCTCGCATTCACAAACGACGACGGTAGCAGGATCACCGCCGATCGTCACCCGAACCCGGCAACCCGCTCACCGTCACCCGAACCGGTACCTGGTGGCGTCCTCGGGGACCACACCGCCCCGGCGGGTCGGGGACCACACCGCCCCGGCGGGTCGGGGACCACACCGCCCCGGCGGGTCGGGCAGGCGGCCGGCGGGTAGGCTGCACCGGTGCGGTTCCGCTCGGGCGCCGGGAAAGGAGGCAGGCATGGCGAGCACGGCCTCGATCCGCGTGGGGACGGCGGGCTGGACCGACCCGACCCGACCCGACCCGACCCGACCCGACCCTCATCAAGTCCGGGCGCTTCTACCCGAAGGGGACCTCGAGCGCCGAGGCCCGGCTGCGGTTCTACGCGTCCCAGTTCCCCCTCGTCGAGGTGGACGCCACCTACTACTACCTGCCCTCGGAGGAGCAGGCTGGCCTGTGGGTGGATCGGACCCCACCCGGCTTCGTCTTCAACGTCAAGGCGTTCAGCCTGCTCACCGGGCACCCGACCCGGCGCAACGCGCTGCCCGACGACCTCGCCGAGCTGATCGAGCCCGAGCACCGCGCCAAGCAGCGCCTGTACGCCTCCCACCTACCTGAGGAGGCGGTCGAGGAGGCGTGGGGGGGCTTGCACCCCCCCCTGCTCCCGCTCGACTCAGCCGGCAAGCTCGGCTCGGTGCTGCTGCAATTCCCGGAGTGGTTCGGACCCCGGCACTCCAGCCGCGAGGAGCTGCGCAAGGTCCGCGACCGCCTGCCCGGCTACCAGGTCTGCGTGGAGCTGCGCAATCGGACCTGGCTGGCCGACGAGCGGGACCGCGAGCGCACCCTCGGCCTGCTCGCCGAACTGGGCCTGCCGCTGGTCTGCGTGGACATGCCCCAGGGGTTCCGCTCGTCCATGCCGAGGCTGGCCGAGGCGACCAGCCCCGAGCTTGCGGTGGTCCGCTTCCACGGCCGCGACCCCGAGGCCTGGAAGCACAAGGGCCCCACGGCCGGCCCCCGCTTCCGCTACCTGTACGACGAGCGGGAGCTGCGCGAATGGGTGCCACGCATCGAGCACCTGGCCGACGAGGCCCGCGAGGTCCACGTGGTGATGAACAATTGTTATCAGGACTACGCGGTGCAGGGTGCTCGCGCCATTGCATCCCTTCTGAGCAGCGAGAACCCTGAGATGGTGGTCAAGGCGACTTGAGCGTGGCGCTCAAAGTCGGCATGATCAAGGCATGACCCGCCCTCACCGTGTCCGCCTCGGCGGCAACCTGTTCCACCCGATCGTCCCGCCGGGTGCGGTTGGCATCACCCGCCAGCTCGGCCCGTGGGGCAACCCGCACCGGGTCGGGAGGTCCTGCCGCGCGTGCCCCGGCGTCACCCACGACCTCGAGCAGGCGCTCGCCCTGCACCGCCGGGACCTCGACGCCGACCCCGACCAGACGGCCGCCGTGCGCCGGCACCTGGCTGGCCAGAACCTGGCGTGCTGGTGCCCGGCGGGCGGGCGGTGCCACGGCGACTACCTGCTCAAGGTGGCCAACAAGCCATGACGCACCCCGAGTTCGCGCTCCTCGGCACGAGCTGGGAGCTCGCCCTGCGCGGCGATGGCTACTCGGACTCGACCGTGCGGTCCTACCGGCAGGCGGTCGCGAGCCTGGCCGCCTGGCTCACTGAGACGGGCCAAGCCGACATCGGCCCGGCCGAGCTCACGCGCGACCACATCCGCGACTGGCTCGTCCACCGGCGCGAGACCGCGTCCAGCTCCACCGCCCGCGCCGAGTTCTCGGGCGTCCGCCACTTCGCGCGCTTCCTCGTCGAGGAGGGCGAGGCGGCCCGGGACGCCACCCTAGGGATCCGCACTCCCGCGGCGGGCGACCCCGAGACCCCGGTCCTGTCGGTCGAGGACCTCCGCCGCCTGCTCGCCACCTGCGCCGGGCAGGACTTCGTGGCGCGGCGGGACGCCGCGGTGATCCTGCTGTTCGCCGACGGCGGCCTGCGCCGGAGCGAGCTGGCCGGCCTGCAGGTGGCCGACGTCGACCTCGCCGACCGGATCGTCTGCGTTGCCGGCAAGGGCTCCCGCCGCGCGGTGCCGCGGCACCGCGCCGTTCCCGTCGGCGTCAAGACCGCCAGGGCGCTCGACAGGTACCTCCGGGAGCGCCGCCGCCACCCCTACGCCGACTCCCCCGCCTTGTGGCTCGGCGGCCGGGGCCGCCCGCTGCTGAGTGACAGCGGGGTGGAGAAGATGCTCGAACGCCGCGGCGAGCTGGCTGGCCTGACGGGCCTCCACGCGCACGTGTTCCGCCACACCTGGGCGAGCCAGTTCCGCTCGGCCGGCGGCAACGAGGGTGACCTCATGGTCCTCGGCGGCTGGCACTCCAGGGCGATGCTGGACCGCTACGGCAAGGTGCAGGCGGGCGACCGGGCGGCCGAGGCGGCCCGGCGGCTGTCGCTCGGGGACCGGCTCTAAGCACGTCACCAGACGTTCTGCTCGTAACCGAGGCCAGCGACCAAAGGCCTTCCCATCAAGTTACGGACAGGACTTCTGAGGTGCTGCTTAGGCATAGGCGTCTTGGCGGCCGGCGGCGACCGCCTGCTCGGCCAGCGCGACGAGCGGGTTATCAACCCGCCAGCCAGCCCCGCCACCCCCACCCCGGGGACGCCACCGGGGCGGTCAGGCACCGCCCTGCCCGGCCGCCGGGGCGAGGCCGGCGGTGGCCAGCGCGGCCCTGAGGCGGCGGACCGGGCCTTCGAGGCCGCGCGCCGCAGCCAGGGCGTCGAGGCGCTCGCGGTCGGGGGGGTGGGACGGGGTGGCGGTCCAGGCGACGTCGGTGGCGACCGGCACGATCCGCCGCATCGCCGCGAGGTACTCGCCGCTGCCCTCGAGCGCGCTGGCCAGGCGTGGCGCCAGCCGCCCGCGGCCAGCGACCAGCTCGTCCAGGCTGGCGAACTCCGAGACGAGCCTGGCGGCGGTCTTCTCCCCGACCCCGGCGATCCCGGGCAGGCCGTCGGACGGGTCGCCGCGCAGGATGGCGTAGTCGACGTAGCGGCTGGGCGGGACGCCGTACCGGGCGGCCACGGTCGCCTCGTCGAAGCGGGTGAGCTGTGAGGTCCCCTTGACCGGGAACAGCACCCAGGCGACCGGGTCGCGCACCACCTGGAGCAGGTCCCGGTCGCCGGTGACGACCGCGAGGCGCTCGTCGGGGCCGGCCGCCGCGGCGACTGTGCCGATGACGTCGTCGGCCTCGTACCCCTGGGCCTCGGCGACCGGCAGCCCGGCCGCCTCGAGCACCGCGCGCAGCACCGGGACCTGGCCGGGCAGCTCCGGTGGGTCGTCGGGGCGGCTGGCCTTGTAGCCGGGCCAGGCCTCGACCCGCCACTGCGGGCGCCAGTCGGCGTCCAGGACGTGCAGGACGGCGCCCGGGCGGTGGTCGATCAGCAGGCGGGAGAACATGTCGAGGTAGCCGCGGACCGCGTTCACGGGCACGCCGTCAGGGTCGGCGATGGACTTGGGCAGGGCGAAGAACGCCCGGTACACGATGCTCGGCGAGTCGAGCACCAGCAGGGTGGGCCGTGGGCTGTCCATGCCAGGAGCATGCCACGGACGGCCCGGGCGCGGGGCCGGTCCCGCCGCCGCAACGGCCCGCACGCGGGGCTGTTCCCGCCGCCGCAGCGGCCCCGCACGGGCCGCCCCGACCGGCCGATTTGCCAAACGGGCAGGTCAGTGAAGTATCGTTCACCCGTCCGTGACCCCCCGACACGGATCGGATGTTCCCGAACCCCCTTCAGGGAGCGCAGTCGCACAATGGCACCCACCAGACCAGTCCGGGTGCTTCGGTTCGTCGGCGCCATCGTCGTGGCGTCGATGCTCCTTCCCCAAGCCGGAGCCATCGGCGCGGGACGATCCACGGACGTCCCCACCACGCTCAAGGAGCTGAAGGCCGCCCTTGCCGACGCCAACGCCAGTGAGGCGAAGCTCACCAAGGCGGTGGCGCAGGCCAACGCGGCCCTGAACCAGGCCGAGCACGAGCTGAAGGCGGCCGGCGACCAGCGGCTCGCGGCGCACCTTCGCAGCGTCTACGCGCAGAAGGCGGTGAACAACGCGGCTGGCCGGGTCCAGCGCCTGCAGGCGATCCTGGGCAACCGGGCCAGGGGCATCTACATCTCGGGCTCCCCGGCCGACATCCGCGCGCTGATCCAGAGCGGCGACCCCGAGGCGCTGCTCGACCAGGTCGCGATCCTCGACCACCTCGCCCAGGAGGGCAACGACTCCCTGGCCGACCTGCTCGTGGCCCAGCGGGACTTCGCCAAGGCGCGCGTGGCGCTGCTCGAGGCCGAGCAGGACGCGCGGCGGGCCGAGGCAGCCATCCGGACCAAGATCAAGCAGGCGATCCAGTTCCGCGACGTGCGCATGCTGGCCCTGAACAAGCTGACCAGCAAGATCACCCTGCTCCGGGGCCGCGTGGCCGCCTTGCAGTTCAACCAGCGGCTGGGCAACGCGCAGCAGGCCGGGGTCGTGCGGCGGGGCAACACCAGGTGCAACCTGTCGGGCACCTCCAACGCCGAGTACAACATCATCATGAAGGAGTCTGGCGGCAACCCCTACGCCGACAACCCCAGCTCCACCGCCTTCGGCCTGGGCCAGCTCCTCTACAGCGGCCGGGTCCACTACCTGGGCGTCGCCAACGCGGACACCGTCGACTGCGGCCTGCAGCTCCAGGCGTTCCGCGGCTACGTGCGCGACCGCTACGGCACGGCCGAGAACGCCTGGGCGTTCTGGCTGTCCCACCACTGGTACTGAGCCGTCCGGCCTGATACCGGCCCGTCCGGTGCTTGGCCGCCCGCTCCGGTGGCACGCTTGCGGCGTGGCCGGCCGGGCCAGGCCCGGCCCGGGCCGGGCCGGCGACGCGACGGCCCCAGGGAGCCGGGGCGGTGCTGGGCAGCCGGGGCAGGTCAGAGGGCAGCTGGGGCGGTTCTGGCCGGGTCAGGCGCTCGGCGCGGCCGGCGGCACGGGCTCGCGCCGCTCGGCCCGCTCGACGTCCGGCTCGATGTAGATGACGCGGGCGGACGGGACCTTCTCGCGCACCGCCGCCTCGGCCCGGTCGATCACGTCGGCGACCTCTGGGAACGACAACCCAGGGTCCAGCTCGACCTTGGCCCCGACCAGCAGCTCGTCGGGACCGAGGTGCATGGTGCGCAGGTGGATGAGCTTGCGGACCCCTGCTGTCGACGCGAGCGCCGCCCGGATCGCGGCCGACTCGTCCCGGCCGGCCGCCTCGCCGACCAGCAGGCTGCGCATCTCGGTGCCCACCACGACGGCGATGACCCCGAGCAGGACCCCGATTGCCAGGCTCCCGACCGCGTCGAACCGGGGTTCGCCGGTGGTCACGGCCAGGGTGACGCCGACGAGGGCGAACATCAGGCCGAGGAGCGCGCCCACGTCCTCGAGCAGCACCACGGGGATCTCGGGGCTCTTGGCCCGGTGGATGAACTTCCACCACCCCTGCCCGTGACGGATCTTGTTGGCCTCCCTGACCGCCGTGCGCAGCGAGAACGACTCGAGCACGATCGCGATCCCGAGGACGGCGAACGCCCACACCGGCGACTGCAGCTCGTGCGGGTGGCGGAGCTTGTCGTACCCCTCGTAGAGGGCGAACAGCGAGCCGACGGTGAACAGCACGACGGCGACGAGGAAGGCCCAGAAGTACCGTTCCCGCCCGTAGCCGAAGGGGTGCTCGGGGGTCGGGTCCTTGCGGCCCCGCCGGCCGCCGAGGAACAGCAGCGCCTGGTTGCCGGTGTCGGCCACCGAGTGGATCGCCTCGGCCAGCATCGACGACGCGCCCGTGAAGATGAACGCCACGAACTTGGCGATCGCGATCCCCAGGTTGGCCAGGAAGGCCGCCATGATCGCGCGGGCACTGCCCTCCCCTTCCTTCACTGCGCGTCACCCCCGTCCGTCGGTCCCGGCTGGCCGGGTGCGCGGAGGGCTCTGCCCACCAGGACGCCGCTCACCACCCCGGGCAGCGACACGAGCCAGGGCCGGAGGGCGAGCGCGACGATCAGCGACGCGGCCACGAGCACCACGGCGAAGGCCAGGTCGTTGATCCGCTCCATGACCGTGCGCTCGCGCCTGCCGCCGGGCAGCCGGCCGGCGAGGGCGAGCCCGACCAGCACCGCGAGGGCGAACACGCCGGTGGCCACTCCCCGCTGCGACGCCGGCTGGATCGCGACGGCGACGCTGCCGACCGTGACCACGAGCAGCGCGGCCAGGATCGCCCCTGCCGGCCGTACCCCCGCGACGCTCATCGCCATGACTCCTCCTGTCCGGCTCGCCGCTCGCGCGGCGGGCAGCCGTAGCCTACCCGCTCGGGGTCCGCCGCTGGGCGCCCATGCCCGGCGGAGGCGTCACCAGCGCGCTACCGAGTTGAGTGGATTCCCGTTGAGATGCTACAAACCGTTGGCGCCGCCCCCAGACGCTCGGCGCCTACAACCTGGTCGGTTTCGAGTCGGCTTCGAACTTCTCGGAGGAGACCCAGGACCCACGGCGGGCCAACCCCAAGGCGATGGTCCGCGCCGTGGTGCTGTCCGGGGTGCTCGGCTTCCTCCTCTTGGCCACCCTCGCGGTGGCCGTGGGCGACGTCAAGGCCACGAGCGAGGACGCCTCCCCGGTCGCCTTCGTCCTTTCCGACGTGCTCGGTCCGAGCATCGAGAAGATCTTCCTCGCGTTCATCTGCGTCTCGATCTTCTGCTGCGGCATGATCTGCCTGGCCACCGGGTCGCGCCTGTGCTGGGCGATGGCCCGCGACCGGCGCCTGCCCGGACACCAGCTCCTCTCCCAGGTGCCCCGGATGACCGGCGGCCCGACCTGGGCCACGCTGGCCATGGCGGGCGTCGGCTTGTTGATCCTGTTCATCCTGCGCACCAACACCACCGCGCTCATCGACCTGTTCACTGCCTCCACGCTCTCCCCCGCGCTGCTCTACACGGGCACGGTGCTGCTCTACGCCGGGTTCTCCCACCGGGTCACGCCCGAGCCGGGCTACTTCCACCTCGGCCGCTGGGAGAGACCGGTGCTGACCGGCGCCTTCGTCTGGCTCGCCTACGAGCTGGTCATCCTGTTCGGCCCGGCCCAGTTCCGCACCGCCCAGACGTACGTGGCCGGGGCGCTCGTGGTTGGCCTGGTCTTCTTCGGGATCATGTGGTTCCTCGAGCCGGCGGCCATGCGCACCTCGGTTGTTGACGAGCGCCGTGTCGACGTGACCGACCTGCCCCCCGACGACCACGACGCCCGGGAGACCGTCCGCACCAACGCCATGTGGTAGCACCTAGAGAGCCGGACGGGTATCCGGCTCGGGTTGATTGCGCCGTTGCTGCATATGGAATAACCGCAGGTCATGAGCTGGTCTGGTTACCCGCAAATCGGACAATCGCTGATACCCGTCCGGCTCTCTAGGAGAAGCACCCCAGGAGCCGTGGCACCCCCCAGAGCCGTAGCACCCCCAGGAGCAGGAGCGGGAGCAGGAGCAGGAGCACCCCAGGAGCCCCTGCGGGGCAGCCGCGAAAGCGCGGCTGCCCCGTTTGGTTCTGCCGGCCCGCCGTCCCGTTTGGTTCTGCCGCCCGGAGTCGAGATCTGCGGGGCGCGAGCGTCCACGTCGCCTCGCTCGACGCCGGGTCGACGTCCCATGGAGGTCGAACGGGCCGGCGTCTGGGTCAGCGGAGCCGCGCCACCATGGTGCGCCGGGCTGCCGTCCGGCCGCGGCGCGGGTAACGTGGGGCGGCCGGGCAGGCAAATCATGTTGGGCCGCGGGCAGCCTGCGGCCCGGCGCACCATGGTGGCGCCGACGCTCGCCGGAGGTGCTCCACGTGACCGAGCTCGCCGACCGCCGGGCCGCCATCCGGCGGGCAGACCGGAGCGGCCTGTCGCTGGCCGAGGCGCAGGCGCTCGCGGCCCAGCTCCGGCGGACGGTCCGGGGCGAGGTCCGCTTCGACCAGGCCAGCCGCGCGCTGTACTCGACCGACGGGTCGAACTACCGCCAGGTGCCCATCGGCGTGGTCTGTCCCCTGGATGCCGAGGACGTGGTCGCCACGGTGGCCGCCTGCCGCCGCTTCGGCGCGCCGGTCCTCGGCCGCGGAGGTGGGACCAGCCTGGCCGGCCAGTGCTGCAACGTCGCGGTGGTCGTCGACATGTCCAAGTACATGCACCGCGTGGTCGAGCTCGACCCGGTCCGGCGGCTCGCGCGCGTCGAGCCCGGGATCGTGCTCGACCGGCTGCGCGAGGCGGCCGAGGAGCACCGCCTCACCTTCGGCCCCGACCCGGCCACCCACACCCACTGCACCCTGGGCGGGATGATCGGCAACAACTCCTGCGGCGTGCACGCCCTGATGAACGGCAAGACGGTCGACAACATCGAGGCGCTGGAGGTGCTCACCTACGACGGGCTGCGGATGACCGTCGGGCCGACCACCGAGGAGGAGCTGGCCTCGGTCATCGCCGCGGGCGGCCGCCGGGGGCAGATCTACGCCGGCCTGCGCGACCTGCGCGACCGCTACGCCGACCTCATCCGTCAGCGGTACCCGCGCATCCCCCGGCGCGTCTCCGGCTACAACCTCGACCAGCTGCTGCCCGAGCACGGGTTCAACGTGGCACGGGCCCTTGTCGGTACCGAGAGCACATGCGTCCTCGTCCTTGAAGCGACTTGTCAACTTATCTACAGCCCGCCGGTACGACGGCTGGTCGTGCTCGGCTTCCCCGACATCTACCAGGCCGGGGACGCCGTGCCGCTGGTCCTCGAGCACCGGCCGAGCGGGCTCGAGGGCATGGACGACCAGCTCATCGGCTACATGCGCAACATCGGGCTGCACCCCGACGAGGTCGGCCTGCTCCCCCCCGGCGGCGGCTGGCTGCTGGTGGAGCTGGCCGCCGAGGACGGCGCCGAGGCGGTCGACCGGGTCCGCGACCTGGTGGACGGCCTCGGCCAGCAGGGCGTCCGCCCGTCGGTGGCCACCTTCGACGACCCCGCGCAGGCCAAGCTCATCTGGACGGTGCGCGAGTCCGGGCTCGGCGCCACCGCCCGGGTGCCGGGCCAGAAGCCCATGTGGGAGGGGTGGGAGGACTCCGCGGTCGCGCCTGACCGCATCGGCGACTACCTCCGCGACCTGCGCAAGCTGCTCGACCGCCACGGCTACCACGGCTCCTTCTACGGCCACGTCGGGCAGGGCTGCATGCACACCCGCAACGACTTCGACCTGCAGACACAGGGGGGCGTGGCCCGCTTCCGCGCCTACGTCGAGGAGGCTGCGGACCTGGTGGTCGGCTATGGCGGCTCGCTGTCGGGCGAGCACGGCGACGGCCAGGCCAGGGCCGAGCTGCTGCCCCGGATGTTCGGCCCCGAGCTGGTGGCCGCCTTCGGTGAGTTCAAGGCGATCTGGGACCCGGAGGCCAGGATGAACCCGGGCAAGGTCGTCGACGCCTACCGGCTCGACGAGAACCTGCGCCTGGGCGCCGGGTACGCGCCGCCGCGGCTGGCCACCACCTTCCGGTTCCCGGCCGACCAGGACGGCTTCGCCGACGCCGTCCTGCGCTGCGTCGGGGTGGGCAAGTGCCGGCGCGAGGACGGCGGGACCATGTGCCCGAGCTACATGGTGACCCGCGAGGAGCAGCACTCCACCCGCGGCCGGGCCCGCCTGCTGTTCGAGATGCTCCAGGGCGAGGTCGTCACCGGCCGCTGGCGCTCCAAGGAGGTCCACGACGCCCTCGACCTCTGCCTGTCGTGCAAGGGCTGCAAGGGCGACTGCCCGGTCTCGGTGGATATGGCCACCTACAAGGCCGAGTTCCTGTCCCACTACTACAAGGGTCGCCTGCGGCCGCGCACCGCCTACTCGATCGGGCTGATCTGGTGGGCTGCCCGGGCCGCCGCGCGCGCGCCCCGACTCGCCAACTTCCTGACCCAGACCCCGCTGCTCCGCCAGCAGGTCAAGCTCCTCGGCGGGATCGCCCCGGCCCGTCCCGTCCCGCCGTTCGCCGTCGAGCCGTTCACCACCTGGTTCCGCCGCCGCGGGCCCGGCAATCCGGGTGGCCGGCCGGTGCTCCTCTGGCCCGACACCTTCAACAACTACTTCCACCCCCAGACCGCCAGGGCGGCGGTCGAGGTGCTCGAGGCGGCCGGCTTCCGGGTCGAGCTGCCCGGCGCACCGCTGTGCTGTGGCCGTCCGCTGTACGACTTCGGCATGCTCACCCTGGCCAGGCGCCAGCTCCGCCAGGTCCTGGCCGCGGTCGGCCCGCGCGTCGCCGAGGGCGTCCCGCTGGTCGGGCTGGAACCGAGCTGCCTGGCCACCTTCCGGGACGAGCTTGCGAACCTGTTCCCCGGCAACGAGGGAGCCAAGCGTCTGCAGCAGCAGTCATTCACCCTGGCCGAGCTGCTCACCGGCCACGCCGACGGGTGGACCCCGCCGGCCGCGCGCCGGCGAGCGCTCGTCCAGGGCCACTGTCACCAGCAGGCGGTCATCGGCATGGGCCCGGACCGGCGCCTGATGGCCGCCATGGGGCTCGAGGCCGAGGTGCTGGACGCCGGCTGCTGCGGCATGGCGGGCTCGTTCGGCTTCGAGCGCGAGCACTACGACGTCGCCATGCAGGTCGGTGAGCGGGTGCTGCTGCCCGCCGTGCGCCAGACCGACCCAGACGTTCTGGTGGTCGCCGACGGCTTCAGCTGCCGGACTCAGATCGAGCAGGCCACTGGCCGCCCCACCCGCCACCTTGCCGAGGTCCTGCGCGACGCCCTGCACGATCCGGCGCGGAAGTTCCTTCCGCGGGCTGCCGGCGAAAAGAATAACTGGCAGTATACTGGCTTGCGATGACAAACTCCGATATCGCCCAGCTGCGACTGTGCAGCCAACACATAGTCGGGCCAAAATTCACTGGTCCTGACGAGGTGGTGCGCTGGCTCGGAGCCATTCAGGCACAGGATTACCTGCAGTCGTTGTGGGCGATTGGCCTTCGCACGCAGCAGTCGACGGTGACTGACATAGAACAGGCAATAGCGGAAAGAAGGATCATCCGGACCTGGCCGATGCGCGGTACCATACATTTTGTGCCGCCGGAAGATGCGAAATGGATGCTGAAGCTCTCGGCTTCACGCATGATAGCCATGGACAGGCGCAGGCTGGAGCAGCTAGGACTTGATGATGAAATCATGGAGCGTTGTAAGGGGCTTTTTTACGACGCGCTGAACGGTGGCAAGCGGTTGCCTCGCTCGAGCATGATGAAATTGCTGGATGACGCAGGCATCAGTACCAAGAATCAGCGCGGCTATCACATCCTGTGGCACACTTCTCAGACTGGCCTGCTTTGCCTAGGCCCGATGCAGGACAGACAGCAGACATTTGCCCTGCTGGACGAGT
>Ga0307278_10000302_pt1 | contig 25327 bp, 24 predicted proteins | sample ER_DNA_117_FD_194482 | JGI IMG/M metagenome (GOLD analysis project Ga0307278, IMG submission 194482) | Bulk soil microbial communities from the East River watershed near Crested Butte, Colorado, United States - ER_DNA_117 | ecosystem: Environmental > Terrestrial > Soil > Floodplain | place...
CCGCAGCACCTTTTCCGTCCCAATCACGCGCACCAGTTCGTGCATCGTGCAGTAGATTGCGATCAGGACGAAAAGAATGATCTGGATCGCCCAGAAATGCGGCCAGACCATTTCAGACATTAACTTCTCATTCCCGGCGATGAGACTGCCGGTTTGCCGCCAGAACTCGATAAGACGCTCGAAGTAGTGAATAAGCGCTGACATCACCAGGTAGATCAAGGTCTTCCAAGCGACGTTGTAGATCAGCGGTCTGTTTGGAAAGCGATTGATGGCTGGCAGCATGTCCGCAAGTAACACGGCTTTTCCGAGAATGAGAGACGCGACCGCCACCGAGACCGAGGACAATGGCGCAATCCCGGTTCCCTTTAGCATCAACACGCGAACAAACGTCACGATATGCAAAGCCACGAAAAAAAAGATCGTCGGTGGGAGCAACGCAAAGAACTCCTCCTTGAGCTTGGTGGATAGCTTGGTCATGGAGTTAAATTGCGATGAGTCTTATCGGTTTCATGATTCTTGTTCTCGCACCTGGTTAGGACGGATGCGGCGCGCGTTTCATGATCGAAGGATCAGGTGATTGAAAAAAGGCGGGCGGGCCTTGTGAGCCGTCCGCCGTAAAGGTCATTTATGTTACTGGCCGGTGCCTTTGCTCGCCGCCTGGGCCTGTTGCATCCTTTGCGTCATCTCGGCTTTCACGGTATCAGCGTTGAAGCTCGCGCCCTTTTGCATCGGCGGGTAATCCAGGAAGCTCTGGAGTTCCTTACCCATCACCTGCTGGATGAACACAAAGCGCCAGAATTGATACTTGAACCAATCGAAGTATTGCTGTCCCCCTTCTTTCGTCCCATTGTTTGGCCAGCCCATGCGCTCGAATGGATCGAGGCGCAGGTTGGTGATGTAGGGCACGTCAGGCTGGGTCTTTTCACCCACCCAGCCTTTGGGTTGGTCGATGAAGCGGTACTTGTAATCGTCAATGCGCACCGCGCCGAGCGAGCTTTCGCCGAGGTAGAAGATTTCGTGACGAGCAGACGGGCCTTTGCCGGTGATCAAGTCGAGCTGGTTGTAGCCGTCGAGATGATTCTTGTAAGTCCGGTCGCCGAGTTTCACACCCTTGAGCAACTGGTCCGTGATATTGGGGTTGCCAGCGGCAGCCAGGAAAGTCGGGAACCAGTCCAGGCCGGAGAAGATACCGTTCTGCACGGAGTCTGCCAGGACGTGGCCAGGCCAGCGCAGGATTGCCGGCACCCGGAAGCCGCCTTCCATGACAGTCCCTTTGCTCTGCGCGAACGGCGTCGTTCCGCCATCGGGCCAAGTGAAGAGTTCGGTGCCGTTGTCGGTGGTGAAGACAACGATGGTGTTGTCGTCCTCGCCCATATCCTTGAGCTTCCGCATCACCAAACCGATGTCGTCATCGAGTTGAGCCATGCCAGCTTCCTCTTCCGACCAGCCATTCTCCGAGTTGCGCATCTTCTCATACTTGTCCGAGAGATGGGTGACGATGTGCATGCGCGTCGGATTCAGCCAAAGGAAGAAGGGCTTGCCATCTTTTTTGGCCTTGTCCATGAAATTGATCGCCAGATCACGGATCTCGTTATCCACAGTCTTCATCCGTTCCGGATAAAGCGTGCCAGCGTCTTCAATCTTCTGCTTGCCAATCTTGCCCCAGCGCGGCATCACGGTCGCGTCATCCGTAGTGGTCGCCCAGGAATGAACCATGTTGCGCGGGCCGACCACGTTCAACAAATTCTGTGGGTAGTTGGGATGCGCCGGGTCTTCCATCGCATCGAGGTGATAGAGGTAGCCAAAGAACTCGTCGAAGCCGTGGACTGTGGGCAGGAACTCGTTGAGATCGCCGAGATGGTTCTTGCCGAACTGGCCGGTCTCGTAGCCTTGCGCTTTGAGAGCGGTAGCGATGGTGCAGGCTTCAGCCGGGATGCCCATCTTAGCTCCCGCCTGGCCGACAGTGGTCATGCCGGTGCGGATGGGTAGCTCGCCGGTAATGAAGTTCGCGCGACCCGCGGTGCAACTCGCCTCGGCGTAATAGTCGGTGAACAACATTCCTTCCTTGGCCAGCTTATCGAGGTTCGGCGTCCGACCAGCCATCATGCCGCGGTGGTACGCGCCGATGTTCCACATGCCGATGTCATCGCCCATGATGAAAAGGATGTTGGGTTTCTTGTCTTGCGCCTGCGCCGGAGCGCCGATACCAGCCGCCAGACCGAAAGCTAGCGTGATTAGTATGAGTTTTGGTATTGGTTTCATGCTTTTGTCTTGTTTGGGTTGAGGTCGCAACGAGGCGGCCTTTGCGAACCGACCAGCGTTGATTTCATTTCAGTCCGTTTCTTGGTTTGTTTTCTTTGGATTATTTGGTTTTTTCAATTGAACAGGAGGCCACAGAGGAAACAGAGCGGTCATTCTCTGTTCTCTCTGTTTGCTCCTGTTGAATTCGCTTCATCTTCCGGCTCTAAAACCTCCCTACGCCCATCCCCATTCCCATCGGTCCCCAGCCTGCTCCCCATCCGCCCCATGCACCCCACTCCATCGCTTCATCCTGGTTCATCTCAGCGATCTCTAGATCCTCCGTCGCAAGTTTATTTTCGGTGCGGAGTTGCCGGTATTCCTGGTACTCCTTCGGTCCGCCGACATAGGCCTGGTTATGAGCTACGTCGGGGAAGATGTAGTACGTTTTCCCCTTTCTATTGATCATCGCGACTTTGCCAGGCGGAAGGTTTTGGAGCTTTTGCTGCTGCGCGGCCGTTTTGGGAGTGATCGTCTTAAAGCCAGCGGCAACTAGCATGCTCTCTTTACTCTGCGTGCTGCTCTGTGTGGTGGCGCAGCCGACCGTCAGCGCCAACAGGGCAATGGTACTGATCATTTTGAATGAGACTCGTATTTTTTTCATTTTCTTGGTTCCTCTAGGTTTGCGGTTGTCTTGGAGATGATTTTATCGCGACAAAAGAATTCGCGCAGGAACCTTCGCAGTTGCCGTGGGCTCTGCATATAAGACCTTGGTCCAATGCGTCCGCGTGACGGGGCGCACCGCGTATGAGAAAGCCGAACGCGGCTTCTGGCCCAATTACGCTTGCACCGTCGGCAGTTCGACCGGAGCACCGAGCCATTTCACGGCCGCTTCGCGTCGAGCTAAAAATAGATTGCGGTTTTAGCCACAGGCTGAGTGGTTACCGAAGCGGGAAGCCGATTCAGCCTTAGAACTGCCAGGTTGTATTGAGCTTCATTCGGTTGTTGCGGGCTTGTCTTTTTGCGCAACAAGGATCTGGGAAACCAGGAGCACTCTGTGTCGTCGGATCCACTGGCTTGTCAGTGAAGATGATTGTCGCGCCCGGCGTGATAACTTCCTTTGCCTTCGCCAAGAAGTCAGCTGGCAACTGGCTTTTCTGCGCCGCCTCAAACAGGCTCTGGCTTGACTTCTCTTTCTCCACGGAGGTCACTTCCACCCAGCGCAGATGCCCCTGCGCATCCGTTCCGTTTAGCGCGCTGAAAACCCTGTTATTCAGAGGCGAAGCAGCATTCGAGTTCGGCATCCCAGCCCGGCCGATTTCCACGGCGTTGCGATAAACATAGAGTGTATTATCCGCGCTGCTGACCAGCAGTGAAACTGGACCGCTGGCCGACTTCTCTGGATTCCATTCAAACTTGCCGGCAGCCTCCGGCTCGCTCTCCTCGCCGCTTTGCGTGAAGAAGAGACCCGGATGCACCGTTTCGGCCGGCGCGGAATGCGTATCGGCAATGATCACCGTCGCACCTTTCATCGTGACGCCGAATAGTAGCTTGGAAAATTCCAGCGGCAGCCGGATGCAGCCATGCGAGTCGGGGTAACCTGGCAGATTGCCGGCGTGCAGCGCAATGCCGCCCCAAGTCACGCGCTCCATGTAAGGCATCTCCGCACCTTTGTAGATACTTGAGGTATGACGAACCTCTTTTTCCAAGATTGTGAAAACCCCGGTGGGAGTTGGGTGACCGGGCCGTCCCGTGCTGACACTCGATCGCGCGATGCGAATACCGTTACGATATACATATGCGACCTGCTCGGTAGTGCTGGCCACGCTCGGGCTCCCAAACATACTGGCCGGGTTTCAGTGTCACGGTTTCTGGGGGCACTCGCACGCCCTCGGTAAAGGTTTCGGCTGATACGGCCAGCAGCTCGAGAACGAGGAGAGCGGCAGCGAGGAAAAGGAATGAGTAGAATGAGGACTTCATGGTTTCATGCGCGTCATTTCGCGAGGTGGTTCAAGACATTAATCATCGGCTCGCTGGGAATCCGGATCAGACCGCCAAGCGGATGGTCCAGTTCCAAAATTAGGAAAACGGCGCACGCGACCGAAAACGCTGAGGCGACCAAGGCGAGAGTGGTCGTGGCGTTGGGCGGCGCCAGCAGGCTGAAGCCGAAGAAGATCACCACCAGCCAGGAGACCAGCGCGATCAACAGCGGCCTTGAGATGGACGGCATCGCCTGCGCTTGCAACAGCGACCGAAGCTGGCCGAGGTCCACCATGAGGGTCGCTGCTTCTGTCTTGAGGGCGCGTTGCGAATCGTCGTGCGGTGAGAGACGATGGACAGCGACGAAAAACGCGTCACCCAACTGCTCGTTGGGCGCCAACTGGGCAGGCTCGCTTCTCTCTTCCGGCCACATGCGCCGGACGGCGTCGGCGACGGCGTTGCGACACTCGCTGCGCGCGGGCGCCGCCTCGGGTCCATAAAGGGCCAGCACCCGGTCGAGGAACGCGACCTTAGAGGTCATCTGCGTCACCTCACTTCGCACCGTGTCGTAGGTACCCTTAGCCGAGCTAATGAGCAGCCCCAGGAGCAGCGCGGTCATCGTTGCGACAAGGCCCATGGCCAGTTTTACAGCGTCCTTGGAGTCTGCGCTCAGATGGTCCTCGGGAAGGTAGCGACGCACGCGCCGTCCGAGCAACGCGACGCCGACGAGGCATACGAACAAGATGACGGCGATAACAGCAATACTCATTAGTTGTCTGGCCAGCACGGCCAAGGACGGGCGGTCGAAAATCGCTGTTTATTCATCGTTGTTTGCTTCCGAGGGTTTGTTCACCGATGAGACTTTGATAGCTCAGTCTCGGGTTGAAGCAAAATTCTATTTATTGCGCGACTCCTGGTTAAGGTAGACGAGGTAGTCCAACACGGATGAGCTGTGAGAAATCGGGAGAGTCGTTGGCGGCGCGGGCGCGGTTGTCGATCAGGCTTCGGGTTTTTAGCTGGGCAAAGGGAAGCCCGTCGGTGACAATGAGATGGCGCTCATACATCAGTTCGTCGCCTTTGCCATTGAGCAGGATGCGCCAATCCCACGGCAGGCGCTCGTTGGATGGGTGCTGCGTGCGGATGCTCGTAGTGCAGTTGGTGGTGATGGCGTTATACCAGCGCGGTTTGTTCCGCAGCGCGTTTAGCGAATGGATGTATTCGAGGAAACGTTCGCGCGCGTGCGCCGACGAAATGGTGATGTGGTAAAGATAGATATCCTCATCGCGGTAGTTTGTGCGCACGCGGATCACGTCGCGCTCATCGGCGACGATGTAGATGAGTTCGAACTGCCGGTAGAGCCCGCCGATAGTCGAGTAGGTTTGGCCAAGCTTCTTGCGTGTCTCGATAGAAAAGCAGAGCGGAGGGGCGTCAGCGAATTGGAAGCTGACGATGGGATGCGCGATCCAGGGCGAGCCCCAGTAATCGATCGCGAGGTCGATGCCGGTAATCTGCGAGATGCGCACGGTGCGCGTTTCCCAATGCGGGGTGTAGTCGGTCTCAGTCCGGTAATCGCAGTTGCGCACGTTGTGCAACGTTACTTCGTCGCCTTGAATGTCGGCCCATCCTTTCTGAGCCACGTCCGGCTGCCAGTCGCTATCGTTGGTCGGAGAAAGCGTCAACCACCATGCAAGCACGGCACCGAAAAGAAGAGCGACTGCGCCTACTTTGCGCCAAAACGGCCTAACGAATGCGAGCGCGATCGCAAATGCAAGCGCCAGGAGTCCAGCCATAACCTTGTTTGCATTTCCGAACGGAGCGTCAAACCAAACGGCGCCAAATGCCCAGGCAATAGCGATGATGGCTGTGAGGAGGACGAGCAGCTCACCGACCCAGCGAATGACTCGCATAAGATCCCGCCTTCCAATTTCTGCTACAAGTCGATTGGCGTTTCACAGAAACGCCCTACAGATCGGTTTTTGAAACCGCTGCGCCAGATGAAGCATCTCCATCGACAGCGACGCCGGGACGGTGATGAGTGTCTTGAGCAGAAGGTTGCTGTGGTTGGGTTCGATGGGACTTGGCGTTGAGTTGAAGAATCCGATGGACCTCGGCAATAGCTTGCGGGTTGAGGGGCGAACCGTGACCTGACGGAACAATGCGTTCGCTCTTGGCCCCATCGAGATGGCTACTCCAGTAAGCCACAACACCGTCGCTGCTGTTCGGGCTGTCCCCACGGCCACGGTCACCGATGATGGAGTGATAGGGAATCTGTTTCGTCATCGGGATCTTATTGATTGCAACAACAAAACGGTTGTTCGGGGCGAGCGTGTCCACACTGTTGGGAAGACGCTTTATTTGCAGCGCCGCCGGGTCGGCGGTGAGATTTTCGCGTAAGGTCCGGCCGATTGCGAGCATCTTTGATGGCGCTTTCACCAACATCGAGCCGATGCGACCTATCCAATTGCTGGCCAGATCGCTGCCACGGTGCGGTGTGGACATGAACACTACCCGTCCAATTTCAGGCCGGTGCTCGAAAATTAGAACCTCCTCGAGCAGGTGTTTGCTTTTGGCGTCCATCGGAGTTTGGGCCGGCGGATGTCCGAAAGCTTCGAGCCAGAGAGTCGTGCCGGCATCGGTAAGCAAAGTGTGGGTGATGGATCCGCCCATGCTATGAGCCACCACCACCATCGGTTTGCGCAGCGGATATTTTTTCTCAATCGCGTCGAGTTCTTGCCGCAGGATAGCGGCCGAGTATGGATAAGGATAGCCACTGGGATAGCTGTAGAACCAAGCCTGGTAATTACGCCGGAAATCTTTATCGCCGCGTAGATCATTCAACATTGGCACCCACGTTACTGGTGTATCCATGAGGCCATGGACAAAAAGCACGACCGTTTTGTTTGGGTTGTAGGGTTCAAACCGGATGACCCGGGCAGTAGCGGCGTATTCCTGCGGTCTAAGTAGGCGGGCCAATCCAAGCTTCTGGGGCTTTTCCCGGGCAAGCTGGAGGGCATATGACGCCGTGAAGTTTGCCGCCAGCGGATAGGCGTGCCCGTCCACGCGCACAGTCTCCGCGGCCAGCGGATCGTTGATCGAGATGAAACAGCGCGAACCCTCGAATTGCGCGGTCGCCGTAACGCTATAGTAGATCCAAGGAGCCGTGAAGTACTCACTAGCTTGTTGCGCGGTGAGGTGCCGTTTGGCAACGAGTGGCGCGCCGATTCCATCCTTCTTTACATGATCCTTCACATAAGTGCCTTTGAAATTGAGCTCATCGGCCGGAATCAAGTCGTAGAGCGCCAGGTTCCACTCCGGACGCGGATCGCGCTTCCACGTGAGAGTAAATTCGCCATTTTCTCCGACGCGCATCGGCTGAGTCCATGGATTCAATTTCGCATCGCGAACGACGGTGAAAATACGTGCGACGGCAAAGTTGTAAGCCCGGCGTGCTTCTGCATCCGCTGGGTTTCGATCGAGCTGGCGTAAGGCGTCCCGCGCAGCGGCTACGAACGCGCCAAGCGCGACGGTTGGCTGCTTCTTTTCTTCGACTAGCGCGGCATTGATTGTTTGCGTTGCGACCTGATCCGCGCCTGAGCTCGGCGGCAATGGGGCAGGACGTTTTTCCGACACGACGGCGATTTGTGCACAACCGGCAAAAAAGGTGAGACACGTTCCGGCGGCGATGAGGCGAATACAGATAAATGTTTTTGAATGTTTAGAATTCATAAGATTTAGGGGTGGTGACACGAGTCGTCGGCACTCACGTAAGCAATGTTGCCATACGTGCAGCGATTTGCCTATAAGACTTTAGGGCTATGGCGGCGGCCGCGCTGGCTCTGTTGAAAAGCTGCGGCGCAGTTCGAGAAAAAGCGCCGTAGGCGCGACAGATATTAGCCTCGGGCGTGAGCCCGGGGATTCGGGTCCCCATGCGAATCAGCCCCGGAAGGGGCGACGGAATGCATCGAATAGCGCCGTTGCTCCATACGCCCTTCGGGGCTGGATCGGATCAATATCGGAAACCCCGGGCTGACGCCCGGGGCTACATTCTTCCGCACCTACGGCGCTTCATCCGGCTACACCATTATTGAACTTGCTCCTAGGTGAATTGGGAGATGGATCTTGCTATAGCATATCGCGCCTAACAGCGCTTTCAATCCCCCGCTGTGCTGGTTCACCTTTTGAACAGAGCCAGACGGGTTCTAGGAATCATCAGATTTCGGGCTCGAATAGAGGGCGACCAAGCGCGCGATCAGGACCGCGACATAGAGCAATCCCGTCATCGCCTCCATGGCCGCAAGCCAGCGGGCAATCTTTGAGACGGGCGTGATGTCGCCGTAGCCGACGGTGCTTAATGTGACAAAGCTGAAATAGAAGCCATTAAACCCGCTCATGGATCGCGTCCCTGCGTTCGTGTTGAAAGCGAAGGCTCCTGGCGTCAACTGGTCCACGAGCCAGTAGGCCATTGACCACATTAAACCGAGCATCAGATAAGCCGAAATGCTCGCACAGAGTACTTCGATGTTTACCGAAGGGGCACGCCAAACGAAGCGCAGCAAATTCACCACGACGAAAGCAACCAGGGCAAGCCCTGCGATAAGGAAGACAGCGGGCGAAACCAAGTCCGGTCGAAAATGGCTGATCCACCTGCCGCCGACCGATGGAACGGCAAGCAGAAGCGCGATGAGCAGGACTCGTTTGCGATCCGCCACCGCAAGGACGGCAGCAAGCAGCACCAACGAAAACAAAATCGATACTATCAGGTCGCCGCCTTTGACTTCTTCGACAAAAGGGAAAAGGACAAAAAGCAACGCGATCGCGATTAAGAGTTCGACCATCGAGAAACGACGCATTCCTAATTTCGGCACTGGTTTCAGTGACTCTTTCGCATACGGGGTTTCGTTCATTCAGTTCCACAAGTTCAGGTCACAGCTCGCGTTACCGTGTCGTAATCGTGCGGCGACTTCTCGCGCTCCGCACAACGAATGCTGGTCCATGTCTCCAGCGTGCTTAATCGTTACTTTACGAAGCCGGTCTTCTCGATGGGTTCGGGTCGCCCGCCCGTCGGATAGAGCAGCGTCAAAGCGAAGCGGACGCCCCAATCAGGGCCGTAACGCGGTGAGTCCGCATAGTATTTGCCGCCGATTTGGAGGCTGATTGGCTGCTTCCCGATCTTCAGAATCTGGCTGATTTGAAAAATGAGCGGCACGGTCCATTTCGCGTCGCCCGGCGTGTTGTTCCAGTTTGCCGTGGATTCCGTACTGAGGGTGAAAGTCGTATGGGTCTTGGTCGTGTAGGCTACGAACGGCTGAAGGAACATTTGGCTGAGACTGCTGCGGTGTTCCTCGATTACGACTGACCAGAGCTGGTTCATCAGGGCGCCCGCGGTCAGTCCGCCCATCTGCTTCAGCACCACTACCGTGGGTCCAATCGAGAATGTGCCCGTGCCTAGAAGGTCCTGTGTGCCGGTCGGATAAAGAAACACCGGGCCAATGCCCCAGATAAGCCCGAATGGACCCGGCTTCTTAGGCGAGAAAAAAAAGCTCTGATTGGTGTCGCTGAGACCATCTTGCGAACGGTTTTGCGGCTGCAGTGGTGAATTCTTCGGCAGGTTCTCGACGTAAAAGAGATCGTGTTGCGAGACGATCGGGAAGATTGTGCGCAAAATCAGGTTCCAGTCTTTGCTGATCGAGATCGGAATGACCGGCTGAATATTCAGGGTGAACTTGTAGCCGTTGTGCGAAGGGCCGTAGCCAAAATCCTCGTTTGCCTGAAAAGGCACGCTGATGAGCGAGGCGATTGGATTGGCGAGTTGTTTCGCCAGTTTGTCGGCCTCAGCGGATTCAGCGGAGGATTCGGCGACCGCGCCAAAGGTCAAATTTTCAGTTGTCTTAACACGCAAGCTGAGCACAACGCCCTCGCCCGGAGCGGCAGGTTCGCCCATCGAGTTGCCGTTTGCATCGCTCTGGGGAGACTCCGCCGCACGAGCGCCTGGAGTTAACAAGAGAATTCCCAAAGTGAGAACGGTGACTCCTAAAACGATTCGAGACTGTCTCATATTCTCTCCTTCATCTTTTCGGTTGTTCTCGGTCAACGAGGGGCAGCAGTCATCAAGCTGCTGCCCCTCGCATTATCCGTCATTCTTCTACCAATTTCCCAGAGACTGCACACCCATCGGACCGAACCCATCGAATTGGTCGACTTCGATGTGATTGGGTCCCGCGGTCTCTGTTACGAAGACAGGGGATCCCGCCATCTGCTGCTGACCCTGCTGAGCTTGAAGCGCCTGTTTATAGGCGTTGTATTGCTTTTGTCTCCCAACGTAGATCTTGTCCTTCTGCGCAGTCGGATAGACGTAATACAATTTCCCGTTGTATTTCACGGCTGAGACCCTGGCTTGGGCGATTTGGCTGACCGCTTGCTGTTGCTTGGGCGTAGTGACCGTAATAAACTTAAAACCTGCCTGCGCGAGCAGATTCTCTTTCTTGGATGAAGCGATTTCGCCGTTGTTGGTGGCGGCGGTCTGGCATGCTGTAATTAGTGCCAGGGCCGCCATGGTGCTAGCGATGCTTGTTAGTGTTAATAGCTTTTTCATATGTTTTGCTTTGGGTGTGTTGTTTGTGTTCTTAGTTCTACGAAAAAATAAGAGCTGAGTTCAAGACATAAATTATTATCGTCGGCCCCTGAACCCGCCGCCGCCGCCGCGACCGGCCCATCCTCCTCCGCCACCACCGAAGCGATCACCGCCGCCGCGTTGAAAGTCTTGGAAGCGCTGGCTCTCTTGTCCACCCCGCTGCCGGTTCTGCGCTTCTCTTTGCATATTTTGCATTTCGGAAGACGAGCCTCCGCCAGACCGGTTATAGCCGCCGCTACCACCTGAGCGGCTTGTTTGTTGACTGCCTCTATTGTAACCGCTCTGGCTCGCTCGATTAGCGTCAGCGTCTCCGGAGCCGGACCGCTGCTGTGCGTTCTCTGCCCCGCTCCAATTGGGCGAAGACGAAGGCTTGTCCACCGAATTCCAGCTTCCGTTGTCGTACTTCTGCCAACCGTTACCGGTGTTCTTGTAAGCATTGCCATCGTGTCCGGCATACATGTTGCCGCTGGCAGTTTTGCCAGCCGCGGTGTTCCCCCAGGCAGTACTCGCGCCCACCGCCTTTCCGCCTTGTGAAGTCTGGACCGATCCGACTGTTCCTTTTGCAGTCGAGTAATGTTGTGCGTAGGCGCTCTGGTTTCCCCGCGACACATAGGAGCTACCCCACTGCGCTGTCGGACTCGAACCTTGTCTGGTCTGAGCATAGGTTCCGGTATATGGATTATAGGCCTGTGCCGCACTTCGGCTGCCGTAGGGCGTCGACACCGTAGCGCCTCGCGCGGCGGTGCCGGTATACGGGTTGTACGCGGCTCCTCTCGTCGCCGATCCGTACGGGCCGTAGGCGGTCTGCGACCAGCCATAGGCCCCGGTCGCCGAGTTGTAGTGGGCTGCCCCATAATACGCTCCGCCGTATGTCGCAGCATAAGGATAATACCCCCGATAGGTAGTTGGCGGCCACCAATATCCACTTCCATTAGCAATGATTGCTCCAGTGGCGGCGCCCAGGACAAACGCGCCCAAATATCCGGCTGTGTAGCTGGCTTGAACCGTGCCGTCGGGATTCGTGGTTTGCGTGACGTAGGTCACATTGTAAACAGGCGAGCTCGGTGGAATTGTGTAAATCTCTTGCGGAACCGACGTCGCTGTTGTCCAGGGCCCTTGCGGATTGGGAGACATGAACCACACGCCTTGAAGGCAAAGGTAATAGACGTCGCCGACCTTAATTACCTTGTCCCGGGTGTTCGTAGCATAAGCCATCGACGTTCCCTTGATCGGCTCGAATTTTGGATCTCCGCCATACTCGACTTTAACTTTGGCCTGCGCCTCGGCGGGTTTGACGGTCATGGTTGTCGGGACCTGCGCCAACAGAACTGCGTCCTTCGCTTCGTCGGTCCCCGGAACGGAAGCGAGTATTGCCGAAGCCGGACTGCCAGGTGAAATTTTGGCAAAGTCAGCCGGAAGGTCCGACGTCGCGTAAGTCCACGGCCCCTGCAGATCCATTGCGCTGAACCATCGTCCCGCGGTCAAATAGTAAAATTGCTGCGTCGGCGTGAAGACAAACACGACGCTGTTCGTGTTCGTCGCGTAAGTAAGCTGCGTGTCCGGAATCTGCGCGTAAACAGGCTGCCCATCGAAAAGAATCACTTCCGCCGGCTTGTCGCTGTAGAAAACCGCGGGAACAACTCCGCCGGATTTGGCGGGTGGCGGGATAATTTTCTTGAGCGCGCTCCACTGTTTATCCTGTGGCACCTTGGTCATGTCCCTCGGTAACTTCTTCGTGGGCGACCACTGGCCATCGAGACTGGCGGCCGTCAGCCATTGCTGGCCAACTGGGATGTAGTAACTGGAGTTTTCGCTATCGAAAAACAGCGGCCACTGCGTGTTAACGACGTACTTCAAATTCGTGTTCGGAACTTCAGATAGAGCCGGCTCGCCATCCACGCTCAAGAGGATCGACGGACGGTAACCGACAAAGATTTTGGGCGGATCGTTATTCAGTTGCACGCCAGTCGGTGCCTCCTGCTTTGGGACGGAGGCGATTAAACGATGCAAAGAGACCGAGAGCGTCGGTGGGACAAACGTTTTAAACAACTGATCCATCTTTTCCTTGGTGGTCTGATCCAGCGAGGGAAAGTACGTGCTTGTAACCTGAGGATTCGTGATGATGACGACCTTGGCAACGTTGTCCACGTCCGTATTTCCCTTCATTTCTACGACGCCCACTACTTCTTTGCCGCCCTTGGGCGTAAGCGAAACCGCCATTCGCCAGCTCAACTCCTGGAAATTTTTCCAGTCATCGACCTGCGGCTGATAAATAATGAGTCGCGTCCCATTGCTGTACTTTTCGCGCGGCCAGCCCGGGTCGCCCGACTGGCCGGACGCTGTGGAGCCCGTGCCGGCGGCTCTTTCAACGGGCGGCGCAAGAAGCGCCGCGATCGCGATCACACATTGAAGCAAGGAAATGTTAAGCAATTTCATAGTAGGTTAGATCTGTTACGACTTTAATGATGGTGCACCCTCGGCACGACCGTCTATAGGACTTTAGGGCAATACCATGCGGCGCGCTCTTTTTTTTTGCCGGAGTCACGTTTTTCAGACGGATGACAACGCCGGTTCCTTACTGGTTGCTTACCAAAACTAACCTCTGTCCCGACCAGATTGCGGTATAGGAGTAGGTCTGGCCAGCTTTTACAGTCAGGGTTTTTCGCCCCGGACGGCTACCGCCGCGATTGGGATCAACTCGGGCGGTAAGGACATGCTGGCCTGCCGACAGGTAGCCATCGTAGTTTCGGCCCTCGGTAAGGCTTGCCACGTCCTTGCCATCGACCGACAAGACAAGGCTGAGATCGGTCCCAAAATTTGCGACTCGGGAAACGAGCAAATGACCTGCATTCTTCGGCGGCGGCGCGGTCCCAGGACCAGCCTGGTTGGTTGCGCACCCGGCGGAAATCAGGCAAGCGCACGCCAGACCGAGGATGTGAGTGATTAAACGATATTTTTTCATGCTGTGGATTCCTTTCATTTGGATGAGCCCCATCGTGTACCTCAACGATTCCCCGTGTCTATAGGACTTTAGGCCTATATCGGTGGGGCCGCTCGAAGCGCCGTAGGCGCGGCGGATATTTAGCCCCGGGCGTGAGCCCGGGGATTGGGGTCTTCATGCGAATCAGCCCCGGAAGGGGCGCGGAATGCACCCATAGCGTCGTTACTCCTTACGCCCCTCCGGGGCTGGCTCGGATTAATATCGGAGACCCCGGGCTGGCGCCCGGGGCTACATTCTCCCGCACCTACAGCGCTTCATGCGGCTATACCATATTGAACTTGCTCCTAGGCGGATTGGGAGATGGATGTTGCTATAGACATATCGCGCCTAACAGCGCTTTCAATCCTCCGCTGCGCTGGTTCGGCTTTTCAACGGAGCAATGGAAATGCCGGAATCAACTCGGCAAAAAAAGTTCTGTAAGTTGACTGCGGCGCGTTATTTGTCGGCCGCCTGCAGCGCGGTTGTCAGTGCCCGAGATGAATTAACGCGTTCCGCATGGGCGCGGGAGAGATCTGGATCACCCCGTCGAAGGGCATGTCCAGTTCCAGGATCAGGAAGATCGCGCCTGCTACTGAGAATGCCGCCAGCATTAGCGCAACAATGACAGTGGCATTCTGCCGGAGCGAACAGGCCTACACTCATGAAAATGATCGCCAGCCAAGAGATCAGAACGATCAGCATGGGAAGAGATACGGACGATTCGGTCTGCTCGAACAGTAACCAGCGCATTTGACCCAGGTCGGTGGCGACCTGCACGGCTTGAGACTTGAGAGAGCGCTGCACGTCGTTCTGTGGCGAGAGCTTCTGGATTGAGTTAAAGAAGGCCTCGCCCGATGATACGCTCGGATCCAGTTGCGCAGTTTGAGATGACTTCTTGTCCGGCCACATGCGATTGATCGCACTCCCGACCGAGCCACGGACGAGCTCACGGGTCGCCGTAGTCTCAGGGCCGTAATTTGCCAGTATCCGGTCGAGGAAAACGATCTTGGCCGCCATCTGGGTCACCTCACTCTTCTGGGTGTCGTACGCACCCTTGGTTGAAGCAACGAGCAGTCCGAGGACCAGGGCCGCCATCGTCGCGACCAATCCCATCCCGATCCTGACAGCGTCCTTCGTGTCCGTCGTCAGGTGACGTTCGGGAAGGGCCGCGCAGGCACATTCCCAATAAGCCCGCCCCAAAGAGGCATGCGAAAACGATTGCTGCTGAGATGGCGGAATTCATCACTCGTATCTGCTGCTCGTCAGGTCGGCGGACTGCCCGCCGTAGATTCAAAGTGAGTTAATGAATTTGTCACACGCTTGGTCACCCGAAGGGTTCACACCCGGCGAATCATTTGGATCTAGATCACAGCGAACCGGGTCTGGCAGCACGCGAAGTCCAGGACTAGCCCCCGGCGCGCTTTTTCGCAATTGCTTGCTGGATCTCCTGCTGGCGGATCGCTTGCAGCTGTTGGTACTGCGCGGGGCTAAGAATTTTCTGCAACTGCGGCGCGCTTTGATTGTGGATGTCCCGGAGTTGCTTCATCTTCTGCATTGGCGGAAGCGAAGGATTGTTCTTGATCGCCTTGATTTTTGGACCCTCTTCCTTGAGGATCGGCAGCATCTGCATCTTTTGTTGTGGCGTGAGTTTGAGCTGTTGCGACAACGCTTGTAGCTTCGCCGCCGGGTCGGTGTTTTGTCCCGGCGCGGCAGGCGCAAGGGTCAGAAACGCATAAAGGCAGGCGGCGGACGTCAGGAGTGTGAATGGTGTTCTCATGGCTGCATTATGCCTGGCATCGCGCCATTGGCCAGCCGAAACGACAAATTCATTCCAACAACTCGATCTCGCTCCATGCAATTTTGCTGCTCTAGAGTTTCAATCCGTTAGCGTGACCTCAAATGCCTGGACTCCCATGGAGGAGGCCAAGCCTTCGGTTTGGCCGGCGAGATACATGGCCACACCGTTCCCGTTCGTCAGCTTAGCATGCATCTTCCCCTCGATCAGTGTGAGTCCGCGGCTGACGCCCCGGTACCTTCCGGAGAAGTCGGAGAGGTTATTTAGATTGTAGACCTTGCCAGTGGCAGAGATCTTTTGGCCGCCCATGCCACCAGCACCGAGACCGGAGATGGTGAAATGGTGCCGCCGGCCGTTGTAATACAGAGTACCCTTTCCGGCTGCAGCCGAACCGTAATAGGCAGCTGACCACTCCCGAATGCTCACAGTCGCCGAGGACGGCCCACTCGGGGCGGTCGTCGTTGATGCGCACGCGGCGAGGAGGAGGATTGTGATACCGGTGAAGGCGGAATTGATGACGTTGGTTTTCATGATTTTGGATGTCTTTGGTTGGTTTACAGGATGGGGATTAACAGTTGTTATGAGTTCCGTCTATAGGACTTTAGGGCTATACTTTCTGGGCGATGGAGCGTGGGAGAATGGGATGTCAGGCTGCCAGCCTGACTCGGCAAGCGGGCTGCCAGCCCGCCCCGTGCTGATTCGCCAGGCTAGGCAGCCTGGCGGCCGAGTCAGCCAGGCTGGCCGACATCCAATTGCGCCGCTTGGAGACAAACTGGCAATCAGCGAACACTACCCTAACGGCGCTTTGCATAGGCTTTTTAACAGAGCCGCTATTGATCGACGTGCAACGCCATCACGGGATGAATTTCCCAAACTGAGTATTTCTTCGGTTTAGTTCGTCGGTTGGAACGATCCGCAGATGCGTGATCGACATCGAAGAGCGGTTTGCCTGTGACCGTGATTACGTGCTGCTCGCGAAGTTCGAGCCTTTGGGATTCCTTGAAACTGAAAGGAAAGCTCTGCGTCGTCCAGCCGAAAACAAGCTTCCTAAGCTCACACCACTCGGGGCCGACAGGAATTTCGGCATTAACACTTCCCGCTTTCTTGCCGTCGGCATCTTTGAGCACGAGAGTAATGTCACCATCTGCTTCCACTTTTACGCTAACGAGGTGGCCAGTGAGGTTATACCATTTTTGTTCAGCTGCGATTCTCGTATCCGTCTGGGGCGTCAAAGGCACATTCGGCTCCGGCCCTTTCCATTCGTAAATCTGCGATGGCGTAACTGATTGAATGGTCGACTTGTCCAAAGGCACAGGCGACGGATCCGTTTTGGCCGGCCAGCGACTACCGTTCTTTTGGCCCTGACACTCACAAGGCGAGACGAAAGTCACTGTACCCGCTGTCACGGATTTAGCGAACGCCGAACCAATAACGAAGGCCGCCAGCAGAGCGGGGAATAGGGCGCCGTTCACAGCAGTGAGTGGATCAAACGCGCCTACACCATGTCAACATTGATCTTAGGGACGTGGGACTTTCTCCACTATGCTGCTCTGGGATTTCGTCGTCTATAGCATTTTGGGGCAATAGTTGCTTTGTTATGCGATCAGGCAGGCCCGTTACTTCACCAGCTTTACTGGCGGGATCTTCCACGTCCCGTTGATAATCGACGGGCTCTTCTCCTTCGGCCAGTAGAGTCGCATAACGAGGTAGATCAAGCCGTTCGGCGCTGCCGGTTGTCTCCTATTCGTTTCACGGCGGTTTCAGTTATCAGTGGTCAGGGCGGTAAAATCGATCAACCATGTTTCCTGCATCGACCCGGACGGTCTTGCCCGCGATCAGCTCCACTTTGAAAGCGCATTCGTCCTCCTCTTTCGGAAGTTGCAGGACATGACGCACCATTCCCTTCCCGGCTGGAGGAAACGCCTTCATCTCATCCGCTGCCGGGGCAGACAACATGGCTGCGACAAGCGTGAGGTAAGGGAAAAAAGCAATCTTATTTTATTCGGTTTTGGCGCCCGGCTTTCACAGAATCGGCCCGAGCATCGCGATGGTGTTGTTCCAAAGCCGGCGGGTCATCGGCCACTGGGCCACCATCTCGACGGTGACGGGATGGGATTGAGCGAGATAGGCATCCTGACGGTGGCGCATTTCGGCGGTCAAGGTCGGATCGCAGATCAGAATGTTGTTTTCGTAATTCAGTTCGAAACTGCGCCGGTCCATGTTGGCCGAACCAATCAGGGTGATTTCCCCGTCCAGGGTCAGCGACTTGGTATGCAAGAGGCCGCCCTCGTACTCGTGGATGCAGACCCCGGCGGCGAGCAAGTCACTGTAGTAACTTCGACTTGCCGCGCCCACGATCCAAGAGTCGTTTCGCGCCGGGAAAATAATAGTGGTCGCCACCCCGCGCCGGGCGCTGGCGCAGAGGGCTGACTGCATGGCTTCGTCGGGTACATAATAGGGAGTTGTGATGACCAGTTCCCGCCGAGCGGTATACATCAGGGTCTCGAAGAGTTCGGGCATGGCCGAGTTGCGCACCGTCGGCCCGGTGCCGATGACCTGCGCCGTGAACCCCGAATCGGCGGGCGGCAGCGGTTGACGCAACAAGTCGTTGAGGTCGTCATCCACCTGCGCCATCCAGTCGCTCGCGAAAAGGTGCTGGTTCTGCCGCGCGATCGGCCCCTCAAAGCGCATCATGGCATCCACCCACGGGGCAAACTTAGCCTTGATCCGGAACTCGGGGTCCGCGCAATTCTGGCTGCCGCAATAGGTGATGCGATTGTCAATTACCAGGATCTTGCGGTGGTTGCGCAGATCAATGCGGCCCCGTAACGGACGCAAGAGCGGATTGCCGATGGCCAGTGCAGTGGCCACCTGAACTCCCGCCTCCTGCATGGCTTTCCAGTGCTCGGATGCGATCATGGAGCGCGAGCCCAACCCATCGGCCATGGTCCGGCAGATGACCTTACGCGCGGCGGCCCGCTTCAGCGCTTCGACCACTTTGAGTCCGTTGTTATCCGGGAGCCAGATGTAGGCGGTCAGATGGACATGATCTTGCGCGGCATCAATATCCGCGACCATGGACGCGATGGTCGCGTTGGAATCCGGCAGCAAGCGCGCCCGGTTGCCACCCACCGGGTCGAAGCCATTGACCGAACGCCCGAGCCGAAACAGGTGGGCGTAGGGCTCGGGAATTTTCGGTTGCAGATTTGGGGCATCCATTCCGGGGGCTTTGGCGACATCCGGCATCGCGGCTAGGACCGCGCACATGCGGGTCACTCGCCGGCGACCGATATTGGTTTCACCGAGCAGGATGTAAGCAATGATGCCGACCACGGGCAGAATGAGCATGACCACGACCCACGCAACCCGTGAAGCCGGTTCCCGGTGAGGTCGCAAAATAGCCCGGGCAATCACGCCAAGCTGGATCAGGAGGTAGGTCCCAGTCCAGAGCGCAGTGATTACCTGATTTTCAGTCATTCACTAGACGGTTGAGATGGCAGCTTTCCCCCATCGTGTCTATCCTGGAGCTTGGGAACGAGGAAAATAGGTTCGTTTGGGATAAGTTAGTCCCGGGTCGTGGAGTGGTTGTCGTAGAGGTTCGCCGGTGAAGTCGCGGGGCCGCACCTTCCCAGCTGAGGCTCGCGCGTTTCACGATCGAATCAGCTCGAGTTACTTCATCAGCTCGATCTCGCTCGGCCGCCAGGTCTTGTCGAAGAACGACTCCTTCTGGCTGTGGAGGCGCAGAAATATCCTACACTCTCAGTGCTTCGACTGGAACGCCAAGCCACTTCGCGGCGGCGGCGCGTTCCGTGAACAGCGAAACATGCAGTGGCGAATGGTCAGTCAACATGGAGTGCAATTTTGCGTAGTGGGTGGTGTCGGGGCTCGTGACGTAGAATGCCGTCTTGACCGGCGGGTGCGACTCAAAGGCGAGGCGGCGGTGCAGCGCGATGTGAAAGACGAACCTGAAATTGAGATCGACCGCGTCGAGCGCCGATAAGTCTGCGAACCGGTTGAACGGCTTTTGAGTTCTTTCTTCGGCAGCCTCGACAAACGCGACGATTTCATTCACGAGTGCCTGGTCCAGAATGCCGTGCGGCTTCCAGACCAGGAGCGACAACTCTTTGCGGAACAGAACGTGGGCGGGAAGTTTCAAGTCACCTCATCGGCTTTCTTGTTTGGAGTTCGCTTTGTGGGAAACCGTCCTCTTCGCCAGCGTGGGAGACGGCCCACGGTTTTAGGAGTGTGGTGTTACTATTTCGCTTTCACGATGCCGGGCGGCTTCCAGGTGCCTTCGCCGGCGGGGAGAATCGAAGGCGCTTCGGTCTTCGGCCAGTAAAGACGCATGACCAGATAGATCAGGTCGTTAGGCGCAGGCAGCCAGTTCGATTCCTTGTCCTTGCCAGGAGAATCTTTCTGGATGTAGAGCGTCAGCGAGCCGTCCTCGTTCTTCTTCATGTTAGGCAGCATTGGCGAATTGAGGAGGTAGCGGTCGATCGGGTTCTTTATCAGTAGCTGGCTCTTGCCGTCATACATCGTCACCGACCAGAAGGCGTTCACGGGCGGAAGTTGCCCGGCTGGGAAGGTCAGCGTGTAGTTATGTTTGCTGCCGTCCAGCGGCTCACCGTCAGGCAGAGTCTTGGTCAAGGGATAGGTCGCCTCCGCGGAATCGTTACCGTAAATACCGGCCATGGCCGCCGCGGCCCGCTTCGGCCAGTTGCCATTGAAAAAGGCCCGATCGCCATCAGGGTCGCTCACGATCCAGCCATTGATGTTTTTGCCAAGGGTATTAAGCGTCTGCTTCACCTTCTCCTCCCCCGCCTTTATTCCTTCCACGACTGCGGCCTTCTGCTCAGGCGAGAGTGCCTTGAAGTCGAAAGTCTTCCCCGCGACGACGCCGAGGCGGGCCAGCTTTTCCCGGGTGTCTTTCTCTTCCGGGCCAGGCGGTGCGAACTGCAGGCAGAAGGCGAGGTAGTCAAAGAAGCCGGTCTTCGCCAGTTCCTTGTCAATCTTCGGGAAATTGATCGCTGGAGCTGCGGACGGCGCAGGTTTATTCAGAAAAGCCGAGAGCGGCTGCATTTTGTAACCCTCCTGGATCTTGATTACGTTCGGCATATCCGTCGGGTTGAAGAGCTGGGTGCGAAAGATCACCATCGAAAACTCGGTGGTCGAGTTGAAGACCTTTTTGATCCCCGGCGGAGTCGCGCCTTTCCAGTTGGGCCCGACCACCATGTAATGCCCTGCCTCACTGCCCGTGGCGCGAGTGCCGATGTAACCGTAGTTAAAGGTATTCCCGTCGCAGAGCTGCACCGAGTAATAGCGCGACTTCTCGATCGCCGGGACCGAGATCACGATTGGTTCCGCGCGGAGATCCATAAATCCGACCGAATACGGCGTGTCACTGTTGGGCGTCACGACGGCCGTGTCTTCAGGGGTCGCGACGCGGTGCATGCTATTGAGCTGATTGAACGGCGCCTTGAACTGGCTGGAGTTCTTGTCCACCGCGTACTCGTACATCACGCCGTAGTTCATCACGATCGGCAGTCCATAGATGAACCCTTCCTCGGCGATAGCTTTGGTTTCGGCAGGTGTCATGTCCACCGCACGGAGAGATGTGAGCGCCAGTCCGAAGACCAGCCCGACTGATGTGATTGCTTTTGTTTTCATTTGGCTCGTGTCGATTTGATCATTGGTTTGTTTCGCTGGTGAAGTCGGTTTACTTAACCGTCTTGACCGCCGGAATCTTCCAAGTCCCGTTGATGATTGACGGGCTCTTCTCCTGCGGCCAATAGAGGCGGAGCATTAGGATGAATTTGTCCTTCGGCGCAGGAAGCCAGTTGGATTCCTTGTCAGCACCCGGACTTTCGTTCTGGATGTAGAGGTCCGTGGAACCGTCAGCGTTGGCTTTGAGGTTCTGACGGGCACTGATGCTGTAACGGTTGAGCGGGTTGGCAACGAAGAAGTATTCGCCGTTGTACATCGTCAGCGACCAGAAGCCTTTCGCGGGAGGCAGCTGCCCTTTGTCAAAATGCATGACGTATTGGTTCGCGCCGCTGTAGGGCTTGCCCTCCGCGTCTACTTCGGAGGTGGGATAGACGGCATCCTGCGGTCGGTTCGCCCCGAGGCCGATGGCGGTGATGAACGCGCGTTGCAGATAATCGGTGCCGTAGATGCCGGTCTTTGTCGAGAACGTCCACCCGTTCTCCATCCTGCCCGCTTCTTTGAAGTGCCCCATGATCTTTTCGAAGCCCAGCTTGGGCACATCGGCCAGCGCCTTCGCAGCTTCGTCGCCAAGCTTGCTAGCGTCGAACGGCTGCCCCGGAACGATTCCTAGCTTGGCTAGCTTTGCGACCATCGGTGCATCGGCTTTCGCGGGCCGGTTATCTTTTAGGAGCGTGGCCAGCAAGCTAAAGTAAGCCTCGGCGGTAAGCGCGTTCACCTGCTCGCGCACCGGGGTCTTCATGTCGATGCTCGGATCAACCTGGCCCGCAGGCGGCGTGTAAGGTTTGCCGTAGGCGCTGAGCGGTACCACCGAGATCTCGTCCTGCATCTTGTGGACAGCCGCATAGTCGTCCGGCGTGCCCGTGCAATAGATACGCCCAAGGACCCACACGATGGCGGTCGGCGATTTGTATTCCTTCACGCCCTTTGGCAGCTCACCCTTCCAGCCCGGGCCTGTGATGGCATATGTCTGCGGGCCGGTGCCAGTGGTGCGCTTGCCAGGCACCTGGAAGACTTCAGTCCAACCATCGAGCATGGGAAAGAGGTAGTAGCGACCGTGTGCGTCCGGCAGGCTCAACACATATGGCTCCTTGCCGACATCAAGGAAGCAGGAGGTATAAAGGGTGTCGGCATTGGGCGCAGTGACATCTTTGAATGCGGCCGTTGGATACTCGCGCAAACGGATGAGCTGGCCCATCGGCGCATGCGTGCCTTCCACTTTTTCCACGTTGGTAATAACCCGGCGCGTGTATTCCATCGTGATGAGTGGGTAGCCATAGATATAGGCTTCGGTGCCAAGTTCGGTCGCTTCCGCCGCAGTAAGCGGAGCGGCCTGGGTCGGCAGATTGGTCATGAGCAAAGCCATAGCGAAAGCGCCGCAGGCCAAAGCCCGATTGCAGAATGATGATCTGATTAGTTTCATGGTTTTGTTTCCTTTGTTGTATTTATTTCTACCTTTCTTAGTGATGCGCGTCTTGGGAGATTCATAGAACTTAATCTGGTTCGTTACGGTTGATCTGAGTACAATTTCGTCATGTCCGCTGTGATATGCCTATAGAATTTTAGGGCTATATTCCTCTCGAGCCCGGGCTTTCATTTATCACGTCCTACTAGCGACGCCAGGCACGGCGCGCGGCACCGGCGTAGGACATGGGTGTAGCGGGCATCCCGATGATATCGATGAACAACGCACAAGCTCCTCCATTGACTGGCGGAGTGCCTTCGAGAATGCGCGCGTCGTAGGTGAGATCATTACCGGAAAGCTGCGGGTTACTAAGTTCTACCACCAGGTCCGCGACGTTGTCGCCACTAAAAGATCGACAGCGTGGCATTAGGATTGTCCTTAAGAAAGCTGTCCTTTCCATGACTCCACAGCGGAACGAATCTGCTGGTCTGCATATGCCCCGCCATGCGCGCGGGACGATCAGTGAAGGCCACGGTCACGGGATTCACTCCACGCAACACAAGCTTTCCTTTGCTGAAGCTCACATTCTTCGCGTTTTGCACAAAGAGGACATCTACATTTTTTGACTGCTTGCCACTCGCGGTCCACGTAATCAGCGGCTTTGCGCCGGGAGCCGGTGGCGGGGATGCGGCATAAGTCGTGAATAGGTTTGCTGGGATGATGCCTGCAAATGCGGCACACATTAGGATGAGTTTATTTATTTTCATTGGTTTCGTTTGGGTTTGGTTTCGCGTTGTCGTTTCGGTTTCTGAAGTCTTATCACTTGGTTTCTTGTTTCCCTTCCCCCGGGGGGCTGTTACAGCATTGCTAGGGAGAGGGGGATGAGGTGGTCGTGGAAGTGGTAGCCTGAAGTTTCTTAAGAAAGAAGGCTTTTATGTCTTTGAATTCTGCTGCGTGGGAGCTGTCTGAAACAACCCTGGCGCCAGATGCATTTAGTTCTATGGTTCGGTGAAGGGTTCCCGAACTGTTCGTAAGCCAGGCAGTGCCTATGGAATAAATTTTCATCTTGTTATCTTCAATGGTTTTGAGCGCAGAAAGCACGATGCCTTTTTGGATGGGATTGGTGCTGACAGCAAATGCGTAACTAATACCGCCGTTTGAGGTGCGAAACGACTTTAGTTTCACTGGAAGACGGTCGCTGCCAAGTCCGAGTGTGGCCGCTATTTCTGCGGCTATTGATTCTACAGTGCCTTGAGAAAGCACCCATTCTTCCACCTTGGTAAGTTCGGCCTCCTCAGAATAAGGAGGTGTTAGAGCAGGATTCTGAGCCTTCAATGTGATCGCGACGAGAGAAATGACGAATACGAACAATGTGGAACGAACCAAGGCCGCAATGAAGAACTTGGCCAAGTTCTTTTTCATAGACAACGTGTGGTTGCTAAGTGACCCGCTCGCTAATCGTTCGGCTAGTCGTTCACTCGGGCCATGGTTTCGGCCTTGGCCTTCTGGTCTTCAGCCATCATCTGGCTCGGTCCGAGCTTGATGGTCAGCTTGTCGAGCTTTCCGGTAAAACGGAACGGCAGCTTGTAATCCTTGTCGTCCACGCCCGTGCGGGTATCAACCCCGACATCGAAGGACTCGTCGATAGTAAAGAGGGCCGGGACGGTGTGCGGGATCGTCTTGCGGGCGACTTCCTTGCCGTCCACCGACAGGACGCCGGTGCCACCCTTCGCCAGCCCGGGGCCGTCGTATTTGAAATCAAGCAAGATGGTGTGTTTGCCGGGCGTGAGCGCCTGCGGGCCTTCCCAGCGGAAGCGTTCCAGAGCAAGCAGATTATAGGTGAACACCGGCTTGCCCTTGACCAGGTAGAGCCCGTAGCCGCCGAAGCGGCCTCCGAGCGTGTTGAGCATTCCCTCAGCGCCGCCTTTCGGGATTTCGACCTCAGCGGTGATGGAGAAGGACCTGGAAAGCAAGTTGGGGGCGCTGCCGTCGGGCAGGCCGGACACTTCGCTCGTATACGTGAACTCGGTTCGGCCGGCGGTCGCACTCGGCCGCGGCGCAAGGATGCGCTGGAGGATCGAATTGTCCAGCGGCAACACCTGATACTTTCTGGCCTCATCCATGAAGAGCCCCTGCAACTCCTTCAGCTTATCTGGATTCTGTGCTGCGAGATCGTTGGTCTCCGAGAAGTCGTCGGCGATGTTATAGAGTTCCCATTTGTAGCCGGTGAGCACGTCGGGCATTTTGACCGTGCCCATGAGCCACGGGGGTTGCGGAGGAACAGTGGTGGCGATCCAGCCATCGTGATAGAGGGCGCGGTTGCCGAACATCTCGAAATATTGGGTGTCGCGCTTCGACGGGGCCGTCGCATTCGCGCTATCGAAGGTGTAAGCCATGCTGATGCCTTCGATTGGTTTCTGGGCAATGCCATTGACGGTCGCCGGCGCCTGGATGCCAGCGACTTCGAGAATTGTCGGAACGATATCAATAATGTGGTGGAACTGCGGGCGAATGCCGCCCAAATCCTTGATGTGGCCGGGCCAGGATATGGCCATACCCTGCCTGGTGCCACCGAAG
>Ga0307278_10000303_pt1 | contig 25317 bp, 27 predicted proteins | sample ER_DNA_117_FD_194482 | JGI IMG/M metagenome (GOLD analysis project Ga0307278, IMG submission 194482) | Bulk soil microbial communities from the East River watershed near Crested Butte, Colorado, United States - ER_DNA_117 | ecosystem: Environmental > Terrestrial > Soil > Floodplain | place...
GCTCGCTGGGCAACGCTGCTGTGTGCGCTCCCCCATCGCCATCCATGAAACGCTCAATCGCAGCAAAGCCTATCCGCGATGAGCCAACCACGATCAAGCGGTGCGCTGACGACATCGCATGGGCGAGTGTTCCGCAATGCACCCTGAGGGCTCGGTTAGTGTTTCCTCTTATGCCGATGGAGGACGCCTCCGTAACAGGTTGGCAATCGGATACACCGTGACGCGCGACGCCGCCATCGAACCTCCGGCTCGGCGGCCAGTCTTTGCCCGCGAATGCGCGCTGGCTCGAGATCTGCCGCGCCTTCGGTCCGCCGGTAGTGGAGTCTCGTCACAACGAATTTTCAAAAAGAGTTCGGGCAACGAACTGACCGCGTTTGACCCGTAGGAGTCCGTGCGGGAAATGGCTTTGTTCCACGAGTTGCGGCGCATTTCGCGGCGATCGTCACTTCTTAATTTCGCAGCTTCTGAGCGGAAAGGATGAATGGCCTGAAAGGCCAGTATTAAGCGGAAAGTAGACTTTGGGTGTGTGAGCGACGAGGCGAGCGACGCCGAGGTGTACCTGTACGTGATTTCGTGCGGGCTCGAGCGGGTCAAGATCGGGGTCGCGAGCGACGCCGAGAAGCGGCTACGGGAGCTGCAGGTCGGCTCGCCGGTCGAGCTGAAGCTCACGCTCACCCGGCCCTACGGCGACCGGCGCGACGCCGACGCGGTCGCCGAGGAGGACAGCGCGGTGACGAGGCCTCGGAGGACTGCGTCGAAGTCGTCGTCCTCGCCCGCGGCGATCCACTGTGTGCCTGCGAGTTCGTCCGGAACGGGCCGACCGCTCGGACCATGCCGGACGAGCGCAATGATCCGCTTTCGGTGAGCGAGCGCATGCCGGAGCTCGTGCATGCAGATCTCCGAAGCAAGCGAGTTCGGGCTGATGACGAACACGAACGACGTCGCCTCCTCGATCGCGCGCTCGATCCTCACGAGCCAATCGACCAACGGGCCGATCTCCTTGGCGTCGAGCCAGATCGGGTGTCCAATCTTGAGGAGGGCCGCGTGTAGCTTCTCGACGAAGGGCGAGTCCACGCGCGAGTACGAAACGAAGGTGCTCGTCATGCGCGTACAGGCTCACCACGAGTGTTCGGGACGGTGGCAATCTCTTGGTCGTCGCGGAGGAGCGCGAGGATCTCTGGCGGCACGTTCTTGGCGCCGGAGAAGCGGGCGCCGTCGAGGACGGCTCCGTCGAAGCGGGCGCCCGCGAGATCTGAGTCGCGGAAGTCCGCACTCGAAAGGTCCGCGTTCTCGAGGATGGTCTTCGCCAGCGTCGCACTGTAGAAGACGACTTCTTTCGCCGTCGCGCCTTTCAACGATGCACCCGTGAGGTTGGCCTTGTACAGGTCGGCTTGGGACAAATCGACGTGCCTGTCGGGGCGATCGCCGAGGTAAGCGCCGCTGAGGTTGCACTCCTGCAGATCGGCCCACTTCAGGCTCGGCGCATACGCCAGGCCGTCCGCCAGGAGCTTCTGAAACTGGCTCGTCTCGGTCGCTCGCAGCAGCGCCGCGATCACGCGGATGGCCTCCTGCTGGTATGGGGCACCGGCGGTCCCCTGCTCGGTCTTCCGGTCGAAGAAGCGGCGAAGCAGAATCGCCGCGGCGAGCTGCTTGATCTCGTCCTTTGAGGACAGCGCATCCACGGTTTCCGAGAAGGACTGTCCGACCAGCGCGAGGCGATCGCGCCGGCCGCGGTAGTTAAAGTACTTGAGGATCCCGAGCAACGCAGTCGCGAAGGCTCCGAGCAGCGCGATCCAGGCCTGTACCGCCGTTGTCATTGCCCGCTGAGGATGACGAAGCTCTCCGGGCGGTGCAACCAACGGGGCTCGCGGAGCCGCCGACCTTTCGAGCGGATCCATCGCCGGTTAATCGTCCTGTGGGGTGTGCGTAAATGCGATCTCGCTGCAAACGAGGCAGATCCTGACGGACGAGTTTACGCACCCCACAGGGTCAAACCCTCGTTCGACACGCCATCGAGATCCGCCTGAGGTGGCCCGAGTGAGACGATGGGAATCCGTCGAGCGCTCTTGCAACTTGCGCGACGTCCAGCCGGAGCGGAAGATCGGTTGTAGATGGCAACAGCTGTTGCAACCCCAGCGCAGCGAGCAACACCTCAGGTCCGCGGGGGCGCGATGGAGGTTCTGTTCGTTGCGATCGCTGTCGCGCCCCTGGTGCTCGGCTTCCACGACCTACTGGTCGCCCCCGACCCGCCCCCGAAAGCACTCGCTTTGCTCCTCCTGCTCTTCGGGCTCGCGGCTTTCGCCCCGATCCCGTTCGCTCTCCGCAGCAGCAGACACCTTGCGGCGGTTCGGTTCTGGGCGAGCCTCGCGGGCATCGCATGCGCAACCACGCTGCTCCTGCTCCGCTACACAAGCGGCGATTACACCCTCTGGCAGTGGGCTTGGTGGTCGCTGCTCGTGCTGTCGCTCGTCGCGCTCTACCTGACGGCGAGAAAGATCAAGCTCGCGTATCTCACCAAGGCGAAATGGTGGGCAGCCGTCGGCGCAATCGTCGGTTCAGCCACCGTCACGGGACTCGTCCAGTTCTGGTACTCGACCTACTACGCACCGCTCCACACCCAGCCGCATTTGGTCGTAACGGGGGTGTTGCGGCGACTTAGCCCCTCCACGAAAGGTTTCATTCCTGTTGACGCGCATGTGACGGCCAAGAACACGACCGGAGTCAGGGTTCAGGCGCTCGCATCGATCTACTCGGTCATCGGGATCTCTCCAATATCGCAGACAAACAAGAGCTTCCGAGGCACGATTCGTCATGACGTCGAAGGTTCGATTACGGGGAGCTCCGCCGCACACTTCGAGAACCTTCGAACGACGGTTATCCAAGCAGGGCCGCTGTTACCGGATGACTGGTTCTTCGACCCGGGCGAACTCTACGACACGCACTTCATCGTTCAAGTACCAGCGAGGCGACACCATTACGCCTCGATCGTGCTTGCCGTGCAGATCACGATGGCCCAGGGCAAACGCCTTGAACTAACGAACGAGTCGGGGCCGACTGAATGCACAGATAAAAACGTCGAAGCCTGCACTCCAATTTCAGATCTGGGCATCACCGCCGCCAGCGTCATGAAGTGGGACATTCCACAGTCCACGTGGCTGCGCAAGTACACGGCGGCCAAACGCTATGTGCTCTCGGCCGTGGTCCAAAAAGATCCCTACAACCCACGCCTCACGCCGTATGTCACCGCGTGGGTCGGTCACGAGAACAAGGTTGACTTCGCGAACGAAACCAACCGCTTGAATCAAACCTACGCGATCACCTTCCAAGACTCGTTCTACGAACTGAACTTCCCACGGAGCAACCAAAAGGCGAAGCGTACGAAGACCAACTAGCTGTCCCGCCCACAAGCGCTCGAGCGGGAACAGCTGCACGCCTTCCAGCTCGCCTGGGCTGAGCACAGGTCGCCTTCGCGTCCGCCTCGCGACCAGTACGAGGCCTTGTTGAACGAGCATGACGCACCGCGGCTGCCGCCCACCCGTGCCGACCAGCACAACACGTTCGACGAGATCGCTGAGCGTGTCGTCGCCGCCGGTGGGGGCACCCAGGCCGTGCTCGACGCCAACGAGCTGGGCACCCTGAAACAGGTCGTCGATCTGATCGACCCGGCCATCCCCATCCGCGCCTTCGCCAATGACGCGCTTCAGCTGCCACAGCCCTCCGTCGCGCTCAAGCCGCGGCCTCGACCGCGTCGGCTCGTTCCCGACGCGGCGCTGATTCGACGCAGAGCCGCCGGCGAGCCGCTCGCCAGCTCGCCCACGACTACCACGTTAACCACACCACCCTCAGCCGCTACTTCGCCCGACCCGAAATCAACCGGCAGCTCCAACACACCCGCAGGCAGCTACGCGCCCAGCAGCGAACCCGCAAGGCAGGCCCCGCTCCGCCCAGCCGCCCCACAACTGACCGGTCGACCCATGTAGCTGTGCCGGTTGCGACGGGTTGTGGTGGCTCATTCGGACGGTCCGTTTTGCAGGAATGGGCTGTGGCGTCCCGACGAATGCACGGCCCGCCGGAGGACCTTCTCGACTGGGGGCGGCTGCGGGTTCCTGTCGTCTTTCCGCCAAAACGCGACAGCGTCGGGAGCACGACGACGATCTCGAGGGCCGCGGCGCGGCCTACGTTCGACGTTTCGCCGGGAGGGTCGGACTGCCTGACGGTAGACCCAGCGCTCTGCACGTCGTCTGGAACACCACGCGTACCGCATCATGCAGCTCCAAGAGGACGTACCACAACCCAGTGGCCCCCGGACTCCCAGCGACAGAAACCGCCATCCCCGAGCACGACGGGCGGTCACGGCTCGAACTCGCGGCGAGCCTCCTCCGTTTCCTTACGCAGCTCAGCGGTCTGCTCACGTGATCGTTTGGCTTCTTCGGCCAACTGCGCTTCGCTGGCGCCCTCTACGTCGACCTGCGCCGCTCGATCTTCGCTCGCAGCGTGCTGGGCGGCCGCGCTTGGAACCGGGGTCGCCGCAGTTGGCACCGACGTCGTGTCGGCGTTTTGCCGCTGAAGCTCATCGACTGCGATGGCGAGCTCTTCGAGCCCGGCGGCCAAGCCTCGACCCCAACCACTGATCAGAATCGAGATTCTCGTCTCGCTGTCTGCGTTCTGCAGATTCTCCAGCAGCTTGTTGGCTTCGCTGACCGGCGCCTCGATCGCCCGCTGGACGCGCTCGCGTTGTCCCATTCGTTCCGCCTCCTCGCCCCGTTCTCAGCTGGAAGCGTACGCCGTTGCGAGGCGATGAACGGAGAGCCTGCTACCGCTGGCTCGAGCCGGGGTGTCGGCCGGCAATCCGACCGGCGTTCCGCGGAGAATCGTTGCTCGAAGATCTGGCACCCACAGAAGCGAAAGCGCCATATTTACAGGGTCTTTACTGGGCTGGGCGGGAGTTACGGCGATCGTGGGGATCTCTTTGGGTGAGGGTTTCTTTGCCCTCGACTCGATTCCGAGAGAGGTGTTTTCGATGCGTAGAATAGTTGTCTTCCTGGCGGCGCTGGCGGCGACACTGCTTCTGATCGCCGCCGCCGCGACGGCAGCGGGGCCACCGTCGGTGACGATCTCCGTTTCGCGGCCGAGCGTTGTCTACGGCGGCAGCGTCACCCTGTCGGGCAAGGTCTCCGACAGTAAGGCCGGCCAGACAGTCAACGTGCTCGCCGAGCCGTATCCTGTGACGAGCTTCAGCGCGCTCGGTAGCGTCACCACGACCGCCGGCGGCCACTGGACGGACGTCGTCAAGCCCACAATCGGCACGTGCTACCAGGCGTCCTGGAAGAGCGCGACCAGCACGACCGTGACCGTCAAGGCGCGGCCGCTGATCACGCTGACGCTCGTCAAGCTCTCCACCGGCAGCTTCTCGACCAAGGTGACGGCCGCCCGTTCGTTCGCCGGCAAGTTCGTGCTCGTGCAGCGGCTGACAACGATCGGCGTGGCAACGGTGAAGAAGGTGATGCTGGACGCCACCTCGTCGGCCACCTTCCGCGTCCGTCTGCATCATGGCCGCAACCGGCTGCGCGTGGTGATGCCCACCTCACAGACCGCACCCGGCTACATCACCGGCATGAGCAAGGTGCTCACGGCCAGCCGCTAGCCCGAAACCGCGGCGACGTCTCGACGCGGAGGAGAAGGACAGAGCGCGGCCGCCACCAGGCGGCCGCGCGTGCTTAGCCCCTTGGATGCAGAAACTCCTGCCGTGTCCGCCGTGGGTCGTTGTCGCCTTTTGGCGGAAAGGCGACAAGAACTTCTGGTGTCGTGGGGGACTTGTCGGACGAGGTTTTGAGGTTTCGCGGGGAGAGGGTCGGGCGGCGCGCTCTCGCCCTTTGGCTCTCGACAACCCTGGCCCTCCGTTGCCCGTTGGGAAAACAGATTTGCGGGTTGCACGACTACGGGGCGCTGCCGCGCAAACAGTTCCGCCAGTCGGAAACCGGCCCGACCCCTAAGCGCAGCCGGCCGGAGCATCTGATGGCTGACGGCGCAGTCCGGCTCGCAGCCACCGCCATTAGCTGATCCTGGCACAGCTCATTCCGCCCAAATCGAACCAGTCGAATGAGCCACCGGGATCCGGCTCAAACCCACACTGCAACTAGCCTCAAACAGCCCAGACGACTCAAAAGCCCATTCTCGCGCCCACATCGCCGCGGGCGCTTCGCCCCCGCGTTACGCCAGCTCGCCCGCGAATTCGGCCGGCCACCGTCGCTGCCGTCCTTGGCGCCGTCCGCCCGGTTAAAGGGGCGTGTGAAGGGGCGGGGAGTCGGCCGCAGCCTGTCGCATGTTTGGTCCCGACAGCCGCGGTGAGGAAACAGCCAGAGGCCAAGACTCCGCCTCGCGTAGCAAGGACAATCGAGGAAAGGGGTCTGGTGAATGTCTGATGACGTGAGCGTCGGCGCGGTCGCGGAGCACGCGCGCGGCGTTTTGGCAGAACGATTCGGCGTGGGAATCAGCCCCGCCGACGGATTCCTTTGCGACGTCGCGCCCGGAGAACTGCCAGGTCGCGGAGCTTGCGGCTGCGGTCGTCGCGTCCTGCACGACCGATGCGACACCGCTCCCGCGGTCTCTGTACAGGAACGGAACCGAGGCGGCATGAGCCGCCGCGAAAGGAGCACCATGAGCGAAACGACAACGGAGCAGGTCAAGGAGCGCGTCAACGAGGGCGCGCAGCAGATCCAGGACAAGGCCTTCGAGGTGAAGGTGCGCACGCGCGAGCGGCTTCGCGGGCAGGTCGACAACCGCTCGACGATGACCGGGCAGCAGATGACGAAGACGGGCTCGGCGCTACGGCAGACGGCGCAGCAGCTGCGCGGCGACCAGCAGGAACACCAGGCGAAGGTGCTCGAGGCAGTTGCGGAGCGCACGGAGCGATTCGGCCGTTACCTCAGCGAGACGGACGGCGACAAGCTGTTGCGCGACGCCGAGCGCATCGCGCGGCAGCGGCCCTGGGTCGTCGCGGGCGGTGGTGCCGTCCTGGGTTTCCTCGCGGCCCGCGTCACGAAGGCGTCGAGCAGCCGCCGCTACGAGGGGGACGGAAATGACAGTCGAGCGGCGGCCACATCGGTCGGCTACTCGACGGCGCAGGCCGGAGGTGGGTCGAGTGGCGTCTAACGACTTGCACGCAGACGAACTCCGTGACCGACCGATCGGAGAGCTGCTGAGGCAGCTCGCGAACGAAACGACGATGCTCGTGCGTCAAGAGCTCGACCTGGCAAAGGCCGAGATGCGCGAGAAGGCAAGGAAGGCAGGCCCGGGATTCGGGATGTGGGGGGCGGCCGGCGTCACGGCTCTGCTCGCACTCGGCTCCCTAACGTCTTTCCTGATCCTCGCCCTCGACGGAGCAATGCCGAACTGGCTCGCCGCACTCATCGTCGGTCTCGCCTACGCGGCGATCGCCGGCGTCTTCTACCTACGCGGCAAGCGGCGGGTGGAGGAAGCCGGCGGGCCCATTCCCGAGAAGACCATCGAAACCGTGAAGGAGGACGTGCAGTGGGCGAAACATCCGACTACATCCGCCAAGACATAGAGGAAACCCGCGAGCGAATGGGTGAGACGGTGGAGGCGATCGGCTACAAGACCGACGTCAAGTCTCGCGTCAAGGACTCTGTGACCGAAAAGAAGGACGCGGTGGTCTCACGGGTGACCGGGGCGATGCCCGACCGACAGCAGGTTCAGAGCGGGGCGCGCAAGGTCGGCCTCTCGAAGCAGAACCCCCTCGGCCTCGGCATCGCGGCGGCGGCAGCAGGGTTTGTCGTCGGCACGTTGCTCCCCTCGACGAGCGTCGAGGACGAACGGCTCGGCGAGGTCTCCGATCAGGTCGGCGAGAAGGCACGCGAGGCCGGGCAGGAGGCCCTCGACCGGACGAAGGACGTCGCCCGCGAGGCGGTCGAGAGCGCGCGCGACACCGCCGGCGAGCGGAGCGGCGACGAGGCTCAGCAGCTGGCGTCAAGCCTGCGCGACAAGGCACAAGAGGTCGGCTCCAACCCGGCCTGACCCCCGCACCAAAGAACGGCGCCCGAGCGAGCGGCCGCTCGGGTGCCGTTGTCTTGGTCGGCAGACCGACCGGCGGGCATGGGCGGGGGTGTTGCAGGCTAGGACACGCCCTTCTGCCTGCGCGGCGTGCCGGTCTGGCTCGCGTCTCACGCCTAAACGGCTCTGCGTGGCTCAGACGAACATGGTGGTGGCCGTTGCTTCCTCGGCGTGCCGTCGCTGGGTGGCCCCGCGTTAGGTACTTCGCCCGGCGGTTTGACGAGCCCAGGCGCGGGCAGTTGAAGTAAGACCACAATGATGAAAGGGGTCATATGGCCGACCAGATGAACGATCCGCGCGACCTGTTCCTGCACGAGCTTGGCGATGTTCTATACGCGGAACGCACGCTCGTGAAAGCGCTTCCGAAGCTGCAGAAGGAGGCCTCCGACGAGGAGCTCGCAAAAGGGTTTGAAGAGCACGTCACGGAGACAAAACAGCACGTCTTGAACGTCGAGCAGGCGTTCGAGGCGTTGGGCGAGAAGCCGAAGGCCGAAAAGTGCCCCGGCATAGAGGGAATCAAGCAGGAGCACGACGAGTTCGTCTCCAATGAGTCTCCCTCTCCTGAGGTGCTGAACTCGTTCCTGACCGGGGCTGGTGCTCGCACCGAGCATTACGAGATCGCTGCGTACGAGGGCCTCGTTACCAGCGCCGAGGCGATGGGTGAAAACGAAGTCGTGAAACTTCTCAGTGAGAATCTCGAGCAGGAGTTGAAGGCGCTCGCGAAGATGAAATCGATTGGCAAGCGGCTCGCCAACGAAAACGCGAAGCACGGCGCGGCAGCCTGACAGTTGAAGTGTGGAACGGCTCAGCCAGACGGCTGGGCCGTTCCTTGTAGCCGCAACTTCTACCGCGCCCCCTATTTCGCGGTGCGTGCCATGCTTGCTGACGTTTCGCGGATCCCGATCGGGCGAGTCGCCTTTGATCGGCGGAGCCAACTCAACGTGCCACGGGCCACTTCGCTGTTGTCTTCTCTCTGAGGCGCAACGCCCCTCGACATTCCTGAGCAGCGGATGGTCAACCCAAATGCGAGCACCAGCGTCACCTTCACGCACACGCAGAAAGTCGCCGTGATCGACGTCCTAGCGCAATGGATGAACGAGCCGCGAGAGGAAGAGATCGGTGAGGGCCTGTTCAAGCTGAGGGATGCGCTCACCGACGACCTCGACCGCGAGTAAGCCGACAGTCGCACGCAGCCGTTCTCACTCGCGCGACATCGATGCCCTCAGAGCCCATTAACCCGGAGGGTCGCAGGTCGAAAACACCATTACCTCGGCCGACCGATGACCGCGGAAAATTGCTGTTCGTGAAACACGCCGCTTCAACTCTTAGCTGTCGCGTTTTGGCGGAAAGGCGACAAGACTTCCGGTGCCGCGCTCGCCGTCCCGCGTCCAACACGTGCAGCTCGAGGGGTTCGCTCGAACACTCGAAATCGGCGTGGCGGCCGGCATCGTCGAACGAGAGATCCTGGATGCGGCGGGGGAACTGCTTGACGCACACATCCGGCTTGAGGAGCGGCAGCTCTTTCCGCTGATCGAGGAACTCGTGCCAGACGACGAGCTGCGCAGGCTCGGGCTCGCCAGCAGGGACGTGACCTGCGCCGTTCGGCGTCCCGCCCCTCACGAGCTAAAGACTTGATGTGCCTTGAAGACCGCTCCTAGAGCGGATTCCGCTACACGTGCGCGCGCGAGTACCAGATCCCAAGCCCGGCCTCGCAACCCGACGCCAAACGCGACTCCACAAAGCCTGAAGCGTCTTTACAACGGTCTTCCTGCGGAGGAATGCCTGCTCGCGCGCGGGGAAGGGGACACGGGAAATTCGTCCGGGATCTAACCCATCGCCGAGCCGTCCCGCCTTGTTACGAGCGCGTGTGGCAGAAAACACCGATCACGATCTTTATCGGGCACTGCCCGACATCGACCGCCTCGGCTTTCACCGCGTACTTCGTGCGCCCGGGGCGACTTCCGACGGTCGCTGTTGTCTCCGCCTTCGCGTGGTCGCTTGGTTCGCTCTAGCCTTCCGGCGAGTTGCGAGCTTCTTCCGTGGTGCCTTCCCGCACGTCGTCCGCCGCAAGAGCCTCTTGCGCAAGGGCGCGAATCGCCTGCAGTTGCTTCAGCAGTTCCGCATCGAGATCCTCCCGAAGGAGGGCTGACTCGGCGAGGCCGACGATCGCAGCGATCGGCGACCGGTAGCGATGGCGGTGCGCCTCGATGTCACTCATCCGGAACTGCCGACTTGGCGCATTTCGAGCTTTCAAAACAAGCCTAGCGCCGCAGCCCCGGCAGCCGCGCTAGTCAGCAAGGGAGCCCGAGCGGCCCGCACTCTCTCCTCGCGAGAAAGCTGCCGTCAGCCCCTCGGGCGAACGGCTCGGGCTCCATCAAGTAGATGCGACTCAACGTCGACTCTTGCGCCTTGGCCTAGGCGCCCAGGGGCGGCGTCTGAGGTAAACGCCGCAGCTCGACCGATCCTGGGGGAGAGGAAGGACGACCGAGTGGCCCCTGGGCATGGTCGCAACAAAGACAGTACGCCCAGACCGAGGCGGGGCGCTCGCGCGAACTGTTGCTGTGGTGAGACTTCATCCATGCCAACCATTTGTACCCGCGGTGGCTGCAGTGGTAACGCGCGAGGCGGCTGGGCAGCTTGTGCCGGCCCCGGTTACGAGACGCTCACCATCCGTCGATCCCAAGGCGCAAGTAACGGCGGACGTGTGCGTCTCTCTGTGTGAGACGAGGCAATGGAAGACTTCAAGGGACACGCGATGCAGTGTGAGGATTGCGGTCGCAGAGCCGAGGCGGACGAGGGCGCGGGATGGGTGGCTGTGAGCTTGGAGTCTGACCGAGGCGTCGAGGTCTTGACGTACTGCGAGAACTGCGCCAAGCAGTTCGAATTGGACGACATTTCGCCGATCAATTTGCGTGGGGCCGACTTTCTGGGCCAACGTTCCGTTAGGCGCTAGCGATAGTCCGCGCATCTCCCGAGCCGCCGTCTCTGGGTTGCTCAAGTCCCGGCGTTGGATCGCGCGCTGGAAGCGTCCGTGTGCTGTGCCATGCGATGCCATATGAGACGCCGCTGGGGGGCGAGGCGCCCGCGGCAAAGTAGGCGGGAGAATGGGCTGTTGAGTCGTCTGTGCTGTTTGAGCCCAGTAGCAGTGTGGGTTTGAGCCGGATCTCCGTAGCCCATTCGGCCGGTTCGATTTGGACGGAATGGGCTGTGCCAGGGTGAGGCTAAAGACGGTGACCGCGAGCCTGCACAGCGTCGTCGGGCTACGGAGAATGAGGCGCGGCAACGTGTTCGTGAGCACTCGCAGGCGGTCGAAAGTCTGCGATGGCAGGGTTGACGTCAGAGGAGCTCGCGTGATATTCGCGCGCGCGTCAAGCCTAAAAAGCTCGACCGTGCGTCACAAGCTCGACCTGGGTGCGGTTGTCGCGGTTTGTTGGAAGTGCGACAAGGGCGCGCCGAGTGACACGCACTTCCATGGTGAGCAGGGGTCGACGGCTCGAGTCCGGCAGAGGCTCCGCAGACCCTGGAACCCCGCCCGGACAAGGCGCGCCGGCTATGGATCAAGAAGATCTCTGGATGGAAAGCCCGGTGTGGGAAACCGCTGCTCTATCCACTGAGCTACGGGGGCTCGAGGGCAGCGTAGCGCCAGGAATTGTCAGCATTGAGCTCAGGATCAGGAGCCCGGCCTCTGGCACACCGAGCTTCGTTCGTCCAACGGGTCAAGGCTGCCAACCCTGGGGTTCTCCTCAAGGGGCGTCTGAGGGCGTCCGCGCCCGCAAGAAGGTAAGGACCGCGTGCACGCGGCGGTTCTCGAGCGTCGAGTCTCCTGGAAGGTCGAGCTTGCGAAAGATGCTGCGAACGTGCGCCTCCACCGTCTTCGGCGAGACGTAGAGGGCTTGCCCGATTCCGCGGTCGGTCCGGCCCTCGGCCAGCAATGCGAGCACTTCGAGCTCACGCGTCGTCAGCTCGGCGAGCGAGTCGTGCTCGGTCGGCGCGGTGACGAAATCGACTCGGAGCTGTCCACCTTCGGCGTCGCGGCGGCGTTCGAGCTGAGCTCGCAGCTCCGCTTGTAGGCGCGCGTTTTCGAGCGCGAGTCGTGCCGCGGCGCCGGCCGACTGGACGAGCGCTGGGTCTTCGAGCAGCGAGGAGTCGTAGACGAGCGCGGCGACACCCGGTAACTCCGTGACGGCACGGCCATTCTTCGCTGGAAGGGTCACGGTCTTGCCGTTCGCGTCGACGTAGCGTGCTTTATCGGGAAGCCAATAGGCGAGCTCCAACGAGGGATCTCCGAGCGTGCGCGCGAGTGCATCACGCACCTGTGCGGGGGAAGCGACCTCTGCCAGCTCCACCACCAGATCGCCGACTGCGGCGTGCTGAAGCGTCGTTCGCAGGACGCCGAGCAGGAACGCGACCGGGAAGGCGATGTACACGAGCTTCAGCCAATCCACCGCCGACGAGCGACCGACGTCGAGGTAGTCGTGGGCGATCGAGACGGCCGCGACGACGAGCACCGACGGGCCGGCCCAGAGGATCGGTTCCAGCGCGCGCCGCTCGGGCGGCGTAGCGGCAAGCCAGCGTTGGACGACGACGAAGATGATCACAAGCAAGAGCGGGATCGCAAGCGCGGCGAGCGGATCGTTCGTGGACGGGAACACCTCGCTGATCACGTAGCCGCCGAGTGCGAGCGCGTACGCGGAGCCGATCAGCGCGCGCTCCAGCCGCGAGCGCGCGACCCCGTACGGAAAGACGATCACCTGGTGGGCGATCACGGCCAGGAAGACGTTGAGAGAGAGCTCGCCGATGCGGGTGGGGATTTCCGCGTCCGAGCGCGCGAAGTCCCGGCAGAACCAGACGATCCCGGACAGAACCATGAGCAGTCCCGTGCGGTTTTCGGGCCTCCGCCTCCACGCGATGGCCCCGGCAGCAAGGAACGAGGCGCCCACCGCGACCTCGACGGGGACGGGGAGCAGGAGCGCCGCGAGCGCCATGCTGTGATCGTCCCACGGACATCCCACGGCGCATAGAGGGAGACCGAAGAGCTCGCCGCTACGGTGGCTGGATGCGGGTGCTCGCCCCGGCAACCGAAGACGACATGGTGCTGACCTTCCTGCGGGCCGAGGTTGATTCGCCTCGCTTCGCCGGTCCGCTGTTACTTGCGCTCGGAGAGCAGGGCCTCGATCGTGCGCTCGTCGATCGGGCGGATCGGACCGACCCCGAGGAAAATGCGGCCCGCAGGCGACTGCTTGCCACGTATCGTGGCTACGGCCGGAACGAGGCTCTCTTCGCCGGCCTGCCGGATGACATTTCCTGGTCATGGGTGGCGCTCACCCCCGCGGAGCTCGCCGATGTCCGCTACATCGATTGGGACTACTGGCTCGAGGTCTCGGGCGGGACCAGGCGACCCAGGGACGCGATCGCGCGCATGCGCGCCGACTGGGACGCAGAGGGCAGCGACTACCGCAGGATCGCTGTCAGCCGCCGCCCGCGGGTCCCTTCCCCCGGAGCTCGTGGTTCTCGGACGGCCGCCAGGGCAGGATCTGGTGCTGCTGGAAGGCCACGTCAGATTGACCGGCCTGCTCCTCGATCCTCAACATCTGCCCGGCGAGCTACGCGTGCTGCTCGGCACGTCGCCGCGAATCGCGGAGTGGGGGCTGTACGGGTCCTAAGGGAAATCCCGTAAATCGGCGCAGATTCGGGATTTCATCGATGTGCGAGCGCGGGACCGGGCCTACCGTCGAGTGCGTCAACCACCGCTCGAAAGGAGCCCCAAGATGCAGAAGAACCCCTTCGTAATCACCGCCGCGGTCGCAGCGCTGATCGTCGTGGCTGCGCTGGCAACGCTCGGCGTCCTCAGCGCATTCGCCGGCGAGAAGTCCGGCCTCGAGAAGTCCGGACGGCACAACTGCCCGACCCTCAGCGCCAAGGCCCCCAGCGACGTCACCGCTCCCGGTTACGGCGAGCGCCTCGCGAAGCTCGCCCGTTGCGCGCGCTGAACGACCGAAGTCCTACAGTGGGCCGTATGGCAGACCGCCGGCGGCCACTGTGGGATTTCGACGACCTCGACGCTTCTGCCTAAGCGGAAGAGGGCCGTGTCGCGTCTCCGCCAAGACGCGACAGCGACCTCTGTTGTGCTGCCAGGAAAAGGGGCAGCCGAAGTGGGGTTATCCGCTCCGCGGTCGGCTGCTGCCGCGCCTTTGATCGGCGGCGGCAAGCTTCCGTTTCTCGCGCTCGGACTTTTTCCGCTTGCGGTCCTTGCGCCAGCGTCTGATCGACTTGGAGCCGCGTCCCGTCGAGCTGAGCCTAACAACCAACTCGACGACCTCCAGGCCGCAACCCAGTCCCCTCGAACCAACCCCACATTAGATTGCGCGCTTCAACGGCACCGAGCCAGAAACACCAAAGCCCGCTGACCTTGCGGTCCTCGGGCTTCGACCGCACGACTATTTCACGGTTACCCGATCGCTGTCAACCCTGGCGGCAGCGGCCGCGCGAAACGGAGTCCTTGGGCGAGTGGACGCGCACCTGACCGAGGTCTCTCTCGCCTTAGAGTCGACCCATCGCGTATTCGGGAGGTGGTCGGGTTGTCAGCCGAGGAGAACAAAGCTGTCGTTCTGCGGTTCATCGATGAGGTGTTCGTCCAGCACGATTCGTCCGAGGGCGATCTTGTCGCCGTTCGAGTGAGCGCGGAGTGAGATTCAGGAACTCGAAGCGCTGGTCTGGAAGCGACTCCCGAACCCCTGAGAGATGGTTCACTGTCTCGCAGCGCGCGTTCTAGCTGGCGGGCTCTTCCGCGCTGGAGTCAAGGAGATCGAGAAGGTGAGCCACGGCTGACGCCTCTTCGGTGAGGCGCTCTTGTTCTCCTGGCGCGACGACGGCCCCCGACTCGACCCTCCCTAACACCTCCTCGTACCAGGCGAGGTACTCGCGGAGCTGCGGGCGGATGTCGGGTCGCTTCTCTTCGGGCATCCCGTCGAGTGTACGTCGCCGGTGAGGGGCGCCAACGAGGGCGTTTTGATTAATGAAACGGCGTAGACTCGCCCGATGGCGAGTCTCATGGACAAGATCCGCAAGTGGTTGGGGATGGGGAAAAAGGCCTAACCGTTCTCACGTCCCGAACGGCGTAAGATGTTTCCAACTGGCCCTGCATTCGGTCCCGGCCCAAAGCCCGCAATCCACCAACGCGCAATGCGAGGAGCCTAAGGCAACGGAGTTTGACTGCGGGGCCAGCCCTTGCCGAGTCGCGTTGTAAAATTGCCGCGCGCTCTCCAACACGCAGCTGCTCCACGAAACGCTCGATCTCTTCCTGACGCGGGAGGCTGCCGAGACAGAGCTGCGCGAGATCCCGCTTGACGAGCCCGATTGGAAAGACGTACTGCGAGTCATTCCGATCGAGCTCGATGAGCGGGACGTGTCGGCGAACTAACCGCTTCCGCCAGAGGGCGTAGACCTGCACTAGCCCTGCGCGTAGCAGGAGCTGTAGGAAACGCGCCGAGAATCTTCCGGTGTCGAATCCTCGAGAAGAACCTCGATTGTGAAAAACGCCGCTTCGAGCCTCTGGTGGAGCCAAATTTACGTCGCTGCGGGGCGCTCAAGCACGTCGATTTCTGCTCGCGCATAGGTGCCGCGCAACGAACCGCGCGCACCACCGAGCGCGACGGTTCGGGTTTGCGTCGATCTTCGGGGCGGTGTCACTGTGGCTGCGCTCGGCGGCGGCTGACAACAGGGAAACGCGGGCGCGGGCCGAGCGGCTCGCGATTTTCATCGGGCTGTGGCCGCCGGCGTTCTTCCTGCTCGGCAAGGTGCTGCAGGACATTGAAGCGGCGCCTGAAGAGCAGGCACGACGTGGCCGGGTAGCCAAGGAACAAACGCTTGAGGAGGCACTGAAACCACCCGCCACGGCCGCAACGCACTAGACAGGGCGACACACACCAAGGAAAGGGTCAATGGAAATGGCAACAACGCAACGAGCGGAGAAGAACATGGGCTACGAAGGGGAGGCCCTGGGAGAACGAACCACCGGCCTCCATGACGAATCGAAATGGGCTCTACTGACGACTGAGTTCTGGGCAATGGTGCTGGTCATCGTGGCGATCTTGATCGCGACCGCCGTGTCGGACAGCCTTAACGACACGCGGGGATGCCTGTTGGTCACCATCATCGCGACCGGCTACATCGTTAGCCGCGGACTTGCTAAGGCGGGGGTAGGTCATTTTCCGATCGGAGCCTCGCGGCGCCGCACCGGCTAGTACGGGAAGCTTGACGGCGGAGGAGCCCTGACCCCGCTCCCTCCGCTCACCTCGAAAGAAGTGGTGCCGTTGATGGTTCGGCCAGGTCAAGGCTTATCCGCAGCTTATGACTGCGGAGGACCTGCTTTGGGCTGGCGCTGCTGGCATCCGTAGATTGAGGGGTGCGGCAGCCTGTGCAAGTCGCGCCAACGTGAGATCGGCATGGATCCCTAATGACCCTTCGGACACGTCGGTCGGGGAAAGGCTGCGTCCGAGCGGAGCCGGATGGAGAGGGGAATCCGGCACCGCCGCAGACACAACGGGCGCAGCCGAATCTGATTCGTCAGCCCTGCTCGAGCGGTTCGATCTAAAGGGCCGGCGCGGCGGACGACCATCTCAGGGGTTCGGCGGTTGCTTCCAGATCAGCGCCTCGAGTTCCTGAACCTCACCGGGCTCAACGTTGCGTTCCGCATCCCTGAGTTGGCCGATGATCAGTTCTGCGAGCCGCCGAGCCGCTTCCCTCAGGTTGGGCACGGACTCGGATACCGAGAGCCGAGCTCCTCACGCAAGCCCCATGGCTTGACGCGGCATCGGGAGCGCGGCTACTCTCGGACAGTCAGCGAGCTGGAAGGGGGCCCGTCAAATGACTGCGAGTTTCGCCCGCCTTCCCGGCGTCGCCTGATCATTTCAGCGAGGAGCATTTTGGTTTAGCAGCACTCCATCGCCTGGGCGGCGCCTTGACGCCATCCAAGCGAAGGAGACCGTGTCAGAAGATCAGCAGAACCGGAGCGGCGAGCTCCGAAGCCCAGAGCACCACCAGCAACGCATGCATCTGTTCGCGATGGATGCATGGGTTCGGCACCCCGCCGTCCTGATGGATGCAGAGAGGCTTGGGGTTGCGCTCTACGCAGCCGCAGGCGCCGGCGGCGCGACCGTCGTCGGCGAGGAGTTCTACGTCTTTCCGAACGGCGCCGTTACGGGCGTGCTCGTCCTCGCCCAGTCGCACCTGAGCATCCACACGTGGCCCGAGTTCGGGCTGGCCAACGTCGACCTGCTCTCGTACGGCAACCTCCGCGGCGAGGTCGTGTTGCGTGCAATCAGCGACCGTCTCGACGTCGAGCGGGTAAATGTGACCTGCATCCCGCGTGCGTTTGGCTGAGGACACGCGCATCGTCCGCGAAGTCGCCACCGCGGTCGGGCTGCGCGAGGGCGAGGCCGGCGTGCGGGCGGTGCTCGCGGCGCTGGCGCGTCTCGAGCCCGTGTCAATCAGGCGCATCAGTCGCACCGTTGAGCTGCCGGTCCCAATCGTTGCGTCGGTGTGTGGCGAGCTGCGCAAGCGCGAGGTCGTCTCCGAGGAGAGGCCCGCGCAGCTGACTGAGATGGGCCGCGGCCTGTTTGGCGGCGGACAGCTTGGACTTCGCACCATCGCGACCTGTCCGACGTGCGCCGGCCGCAGCGTCGTCGTTCCCGGCGAGCTCTCTGGACTTGCCGTCGAGCTGACAAAGGTCGCGAGGAACGCGCCGCGGCCGCGCCTCGAACTCGACCAGTGCCATTGCACCGTTGGGACAAAGCTGCGACGGGTGCTCGCGATGCACCAAGCCGACGCATTGGTCGGTCGCCGCATCCTGCTCCTCGGTGACGACGACCTGATGTCGCTCGCGCTCGCCGCCGTCGTCCATCGGTTCGGTTGTGACTCGACGATCGCGACCCTTGGGGTCGTCGACGCAGATCCGGAGCTCGTCGCATTCCTGAACGAGCACCTTGCCGGCTCACCATTTCCCTTCTCGTGCGTGCAGCACGATCTCCGCGAGCCGCTGGCGTCGGATCTGCGGCGCGGCTTCGACACGGTTGTCACGGATCCGCCCTACACCGTGGACGCAGCACGTTTGTTCATGTCCCGGGCAGCGGATGCGCTCGCAGGTCCCGGCGGCAACGTTTTCTTCTCGTTCGGGTCGAAAAGACCGGGTGCATCGTTTCAGGTGCAGCGGGCGATCGGCGAGCTCGGTTTCGCGATCCGCCGCCTCGTTCCCGACTTCAACGAGTACGTTGGCGCCGGAACCCTCGGCGGGACGAGTCAGCTGTATCACCTCATCGCGACGAGCGAGCTTCGGCCGTTGGTGACGGAGAGGTACGACGGCCCCCTCTACACGGCCTCGTCGTCCTCGTAGAGCCTCTCGCACCGGTGGAGCCGCCACACCGTCCTGCACGGCTTGCGTTCGTACTACCAAGGAGAGTGTCCACCGACGGGCGGCCGCGAATCGCGACGGTCAGGCAGAAAGGATCGGAGTAGCCGTCGGGCGCGCAGCCGAAGCGGCTACGTCTAATCGTTCACCCTCGCGACGCGCGTTCGTTTCGCCTTCCCGATCATCTTCAGCTGACCAGTTGAATGCCTTGCGACGGGGGGAAGCTGCGTCATGCTGCGCAAGTACTTTCGCGTCGAGCTGTGCTGTTGCGGCGTAATGTGGACGAGCGATGAATGCGCATGCGTATCCAACCGGGACGCACGAGCGCGCGGCTGAAGAGATCACGGCCTACTTTGCCGCCCGGGAAGAGACCGACGTCGTATTGCTCACGAACTCGTGCGCGCGAGGGAAGGCGACCGCCGACAGCTGCCTCGACATGGAGGTTGTCGTTGCGCCGCATGCGGTTGCCGTGGTCGACGAGGAATGGCGCCAGTGCGCAGCCGAGAGCAAAGCCATTGCCGAGCTTCTCAGCGCCGGCAGATTCTCGGATCTGCACCTCGACGTAACCGATGGGATCCTTGTGCCGGGGCCGATCGATGAGGAGGGAGTCGACTGGTTCGAGGTGTCCGTCGGCAACCTGTTCGTCTACTCCGTGCCGCTCTTCGTCCGCGGCGATCGGTTCGCGCGCTTGGGCGCCGATTGGCTGCCCTATTACGGCGACACGCTCCGGCGCGAGCGACTCGATGCAGCGCGCTGGTTCGTCCTCGACAGCAACCTCGATCGGATCCCCTGGTTGCTTGACCGAGAGCTCTATTTCCAAGCGCTCGACCGTTTCTACCGTGCCTTCCAGGGCTTCCTCCTTGCCTTGCACGTCTCGCGGCGGACGTATCCGATCGCGTACAACAAGTGGATCCGCGAGCAGGTGGCCGACAACCTCGGGCTGCCGGACCTGTACGAGAAGTTGCCGAAGCTCTTCGAGTTCGACCGCTTCGAGAGTCGAGCCCTCGCAGCGAAGGCCGCCGAACTACGTCGCATCGTCCAGGACTACGTCGTCGGCTGAACCCGACCCCGTGAGGTGGAGAGACTCGATCCAGCGGCCGGGGCGTCGGGTACCGGGTCCGCCAGGGAGGAAGCGTGTCGCGCTTCCGCCAGAAGGCGACAGCGACGCACTTCGAGCGCGAGCTGGCGGGTGCGCACCCGACCAACGCAATGGCCTGTAAGCCTTAGCGAAGTGAGCCGCCGCTCTATCGACTGAGCGACGGGCGCGACTCGCGCAGGCGCTCAATCGGGCGTGGGCTGTTCCCCTGGCGGCGTAGCCCAAAGTTCACAGCGTTGCCTTTACCTTCTCCCCGAGACTCGTCCAGCAATAATCAATCCGGTTTCCGCTGCTCTCTCTCTTCTCGATAACGCCAAGTTGCTCCAGTTCGAAGAAGACCTGCCTCGCCTCAGCAACAGAGAGACGTCCATACATCGACTCACCAACAAAACCCTTTGCGAACACCGGAAGTTCGAATGGCCCCAGGTAAAAAGCCGCCTCAGCTTGCGCCTTGGCTTCCAACTTGGCGCGCACCTGAATGACATAGCGAGCGGCGTCGTCAAGTTGGAGCAGAACCCTCTCCGGTGTCCGGCGGCGCCACCACGCATCAACCAAAACAAGAACAACCCCAAGTCCGACAGCGGCGGAGAAGCCGAGAAGTGCGGACGTTGCCAGAGCAACGATCAGACCGACCAGGCCCGATACAACAAGGCCGATTCCCGTCTCGCGTAGGGGAGGACTCGCCACGCTCGCGCAGACTACGGGCGCGACCGCTTCCGAGCCGCCCGTTTCGTCAAACCCTCCTAGTTGCGGGTAGCTTTATCCGGGGAATCGCTCTCCGTAGGCCGGCCCGCCAGATCCGCGAGGGCAGGGCCCCTTCACCCGTCGCTCAGTCGATAGAGCGGCGGCTCACTTCATTAAGGCTTATAGGCCATTGCGTTGGTCGGGCGCGCACCCCGCCAGCTCGCGCTCGAAGTGCGTCGCTGTCGCGTTTTTTGGCGGGAACGCGACAAGGAGCTCAGTCCTTTGCCCGTCATCCATGGCCAGAAGCGAGCATGGCGGTACTTGCAGGGACCTGTTAGCCGTCCAGGCTCGGCCGCCTGAACTGTGCGCCTCCGAGCAACACTTCTGCGCGACCCACGTCCTGGAGCTAGGGCTCTCGCCGGCTGACGTGGCGATCCAGCTTGGTCACACCGCCGGTGGGGCGCTCGTGATGTCCACCTATGGTCATCCCTCCGAGGATGCGGCGCGCGAACGGCTCAAGCGTGCGTTCGCTACGAACGTCTCTCTTTTCCGTTCGGTCGATCTCGGGTCGCAAGCGGGAAGCGGGGGTGCGTAAAGATGGCTTACTCAAGCGGTTATTCCCTCAAGTCGAACCCGTCGCCTCCATACAACGCGCGGAAGTCCCCTCGGCTGCGCCGAACACGTCCATCGCGCTTTTAGCCGGTGCCTCTGGTTGAGACACTTGTTTCAAACCGGCACTTGCGATAAGACATACGCAGTACTTCTGCGGTTCTGCGGTTCTCGAGGGGTAGGCGTCCATTGCGGCGAAATGTGGCGACGGACAAGGAACGTGCGGCGGATGGTGTTTCCCGCCGGGCCGTACTCGGCGTCGCCGCCCTCGGCGCGCTTGTGGCTGCACCGCTCGTTGGACGCTTAGTTCGCCTCGCCGATGCGTTCGCCTCGCCGTCGAAAGCGCAGGACGCTCGCATCCTGCAGCTCGTCCTGCAGCTCGAATACACGCATGTCGCCTTCTACGAGCAGGCGCTCCAGAAAGCCTCGCTGCAGGGCGAGTTGCGTGCGTTCGCGCAGACGGCGCTCGGACACGAACGCGCGCACGTGGCGGCGATCAAGGGAGCACTCGGTGCGAAAGCGGGACCGCGTCCGAGCTTTGACTTCGGCCCGGCAGTCAGAAACCCGGACGAGTTCAAGCAGGCGGCGATTAAGCTCGAAGACATTGCCATCGCCGGCTACAACGGCCAGGCGACGAATCTGACGGCGGGCACGCTTGCAGCAGCAGCGAAGATCGTTTCAGTCGAGGCGCGCCACGCTTCCTGGGTTCGCACGCTCGCCGGTGAGGTCGCCGCACCAGAAGCCGTCGACAAGCCAATGACGGCGAAACAGGTCTCGGATGCGTTGCGCGAGATCGGATTGAAGGCGTGACGGTGGACGGTTCGAACGGCTTCGACGACTTTTTGGAGTCCGTCGACCGCGACGGCGCGATCGCCGAGACGGGAGCGCTGGCTGAGGCTTCGCTGTCGCGCCGGCGGCTGCTCGGGCTTGCGCTTGCGGGAGCGGGAACGGCACTCATCTCGGGTGCCGGCGAGGCGGAGGCGGCAAGCGGCCTTCCCGCCTCGGACGTCAGCATCCTCAACTACGCGCTCGTACTCGAGTATCTGCAGGCATCCTTCTACACCGAGGCCGAGCGAAGCGGTGCGCTGACGGGGAAGACCGCAGAAGCAGCGCGTGTCGTCGGCTCGGTCGAGCGGGCGCACGTTAGAGCGTTCCGCAAGCTTCTCGGGTCGAAAGCGGTCAAGCGGCCGCTGTTCAACTTCCAGGGCACGACCGAGCAGCAGCGGCCGTTTCTGAAAACGGCGGTCGCGTTCGAGGATCTTGCAGTTGCGGCCTACAAGGGGCAGGCGCCGAAGCTGAAGTCGAAGGCGGTGCTCGCCGCCGCCGTTGGGATCCACTCGGTCGAGGCGCGGCACGCGGCCTGGATGCGCGAGCTGTTCGGGATCACACCCGCCGTACACGCGTTTGACCAGCCGGCCTCACGGCAGCACGTCAACAGGATCGTCGCCTCGACCCATTTCATTGTCCAGCGGCCGGAGATGAAAGCGAGGGGGAAACCCAAGTACACCGGCTGAAGCTCACCGCTCGGCTGGCGTCGGCGCTCGTCGTCGTCGTAGTGATCGGCCTGCTCTCGACAGGCCTCACCGCCAGGCATCGACAAGACGAGACGGCAGCCTCCGCCGCGCTCGACGCGTTGCCAGCCGCTCCGGCAATGGCGCTCCAGGTCGGCCGGCCAGAGCATCTCGGTTCCGGCCGCAACCTCTCCAGTTGGACGATCGTACGCGCCGAGACAGTCGCCCACACCGAACCCGCCGCGACCTCCCCGATCGTCGCAACGCTCGCCACTGCCACCGCCGACCGAACCCCGAACGCGCTGACCGTGCTCGGGACGAGGACGGACGCCGGCGGACAGCTCTGGGTCCGGGTGGGCCTGCCCGTACTTCCGAACGGAACCGTCGGGTGGGTCCGCCGGCGCTCTCTCGGCGCCTATCAAACCGTCAGCACCCACCTCGTCGTCGACCGTCAGCGGCTGATCGCGACGCTGTATCGGAACGGTGGGCCGATCTTCAGGGCCCCAGTCGGCGTCGGCACGGATTCGTGGCCGACTCCGGCCGGGCAATTCACGATCCGTAGCCAGCTGACGCGCTACACCAGCCCGTTCTACGGCCCTGTCGCGTTCGGCACGAGCGCCCGCTCAGCAGTCCTCACCGACTGGCCTGGCGGTGGATTCGTCGGGATCCACGGGACAAACGAGCCGCAGCTGATCCCCGGGCGCATCTCCCACGGCTGCGTCAGAATGCGGAACTCCGACATACTTCAGCTCGCGGCGTTGATGCCCGTCGGGACGCCGCTCACGATCAGATGAAAATCACGACCGGCCGCCAGCTCCGCACGGTCGTCTTTTTCACGCTGCTCGCACTCGCGCTTGTGCTTCCCGCTGCGCTCACGGCGGCGACCGCCGGCGCGGGCAAGAAACGACAGCGGCCAACGTTGCTCTGGCGGACGTACCCGCTTCAGCAGCGTCCGACGGCGAGCGACGTGACGACGATCAATCAAGGCATCGTCAACCAGCCCGCGGCAAGCCGCTCACAGAAGCCGAAATCAGGCCCCGACCCAGTGATCGTGACTGCGCTCGTCCTGACCATTCTTTGTTTTGGAGCCATTTTCCTCGCCAGTTACCGGGAGCCGGTCCGCGCCGGAATCGGGTCGAGGCGACGAGACGCTGCACGCCGGTCACCACGCAGGCGACCTCGACGACCCGCCCGAAGCCGGCCGCAGCCGGCGGCAGCCTCTGGCGGACAGGCTGGACAAGCAGAAGACACGCCGGACGCCTTGGATCCGGAGCAGCTGACACACGACCGGTCGCTGGAACTCGAGCTGACGGATCTAGTCATCAAGATGCGCGAGACGGCGCAGCCTGGCCCCGAGCTCGAACGGGCGCTCGATTCCGCGCCCGAACGGCTAAGCGCACGACCGGAGACCGATCCGGAGCGGCTGAAGGAGAAGGAACGAAAGTTTGCACAGGAGAGCCAGCTCCTCGACCAGCAGCTCGCCCAGGGCAAAGTCGAAGCGGAGGCACTCTCCCCAGTTCCGGAACCGCGCACCTCAGCCGAACCTGAAGGCGACCACGCGTCGGCGAAGACAGTGCGCACCGAGCACTGTGAGATCGGCCTCGGCCCCGGCTTCCTCGAGAAGCGGCTGTATGCCTTTCGCCGCACCGACGAAGGCTCGGAGGTGTTCGCCGTCTCGCCGTTCTTCCGCTTGCGTGACGACGAGAAACCGACGGAACAGGCGAAGTCAGCGCTGGCGACGCTCGTCGAAGACCTCGAGCGGAGCGGCTGGAAAGTGGTCACACAGGGACCCGGCTGGTACGACCGGCGTCTCGAGAAATAACGACAAGCGGGCTCAGCAAGATTAAGTCAGTCCCACGTTAGGGCAGGACCACGCGGCAGCCGCCGCCTAGATGTAGTTCCTGAGAGCGTTGTTCCATCCGGGCCTCCTTGGAGGCTGGAGCTGCCAAGCCACCAGCTCCAAGGAGGGTGATCCGGATGAAGTTGCACGCTAACGCGAGGACCTGCCCGCATAGCCGTCGCTTGGCGGTCGATCGGGTTGAGCGCGAGGGTTGGACGCTTATGGCGGCGGCCGAGGCCGCCGGCGTGAGCGTGCGGACGGTTTCGAAGTGGCGGCGCCGGTACCGCGAGGAGGGTGAGCAGGGGCTGTTGGATCGCTGCTCGGCGCCTTCGCTGGTGCCGTTTCAGACCTGTGAGGAGAGGATCGCGCTGATTGCCGCTTTGCGCCGGCTGCGGATGACAGGCGCGGAGATCGCCGAGACGCTCGCGATGCCGGCTTCGACGGTGTCGGGGATCTTGACGCGGATCGGGCTCGGGAAGCTCTCGCGGCTGGAGCCGACCGAACCGGCCAACCGCTACGAGAAGCAGCGGGCGGGCGAGCTCGTCCACGTCGACTCAAGAAGCTCGGCAAGATCGCGCGGCCGGGCCATCGCGTCACCGGCCGAGTCTCTGGCGCTGGCCACCACCGGCGCGCCTACGACCTCGGCTGGGAGTTCGTCCACGTCTGCGTCGACGACGCGACCCGGCTCGTCTACGTCGAAGTCCTCGACGACGAGAAGGCCGTCACCGCGGTCGGCTTCCTGCGCCGCGCGGTCGCGCACTTCGCCGCCTTCGGCGTGGAAGTCGAGCGGCTGATGACCGACAACGGCTCCGCTTACCGCGCGACCATCCACGCGATCGCCTGCAAGGCGCTCGGGATCAAGCACCTCCGCACTCGGCCCTACCGGCCGCGCACCAACGGGAAAGCGGAACGCTTCATCCGCACCCTGCTCGGCGGCTGGGCCTACGGCGCGATCTACCAAACCAGCGACGAACGACGCCGCGCTCTCGCCGGCTGGCTCGACTTCTACAATCGACGACGACCACACCGCAGCCTCGGCCGCCAAGCCCCGCTCGAGCGCTTACACGCGCTCAATCGGAACAACGTCCTCGGGTCCTACACC
>Ga0307278_10000304_pt1 | contig 25312 bp, 27 predicted proteins | sample ER_DNA_117_FD_194482 | JGI IMG/M metagenome (GOLD analysis project Ga0307278, IMG submission 194482) | Bulk soil microbial communities from the East River watershed near Crested Butte, Colorado, United States - ER_DNA_117 | ecosystem: Environmental > Terrestrial > Soil > Floodplain | place...
CCGAGGCTGCGATCCGCGACGCAGGCTTTCAGATGCTCGCGCTCGACCGCGGTTGCCACTCGTCGTCGCTGCTGACGATCACCTCGGCGCCGTACATCCTCGGGATCGCGCGCCGCTGACGGCCGCTGGGCCCGACGAAGACAACGCGGCCGGTCGACAGCGGTAGGCGGCCAAAAACGGCAACTTCGGCCTACCCTACGAGGACGGTTGCACATTCCCGTGGTCGTGTGTCCCGGCCTTCGTTGCCAGCGCAGCTAACGACCTTTGTCTCGAACCTTGTCCCCGAATAGGCGGATCTAACCTGACCTATCTGTCCGAGGAGTGGCGCAACGATGCGGATCTTGCGCCAATCCGACTCGGCCCGGGCGATTTGCCATGCAGAAGGTCGTGGGTTCGAGCCCCATCATCCGCTCTCGTAAAGCTCGCTGGAAATGGCGGGTTTTGCGCTCCTAGTGCCGGGTCGGCCTCACCCGACAAGGCTCTACAGGCTCGAGAAGGAAGACGGGACGCCTGTCGACCCGCCCCTGCCTCATACGGCCGTACCGACGTGGCACGCCGGGGACACCATCCCGCTCGGCGCAGGCAGGACGCTCCGCGTCATGGAAGTCAGGCCCGGGAGCCATGTGGGCGACAACCCCGTGCTAGTGGTCAGGCCTGCTTAGAGCCCGGCGAGATGCCAAGTCGCCATCCCGCCACGGCGTTCCGGAGTTGTTGCCCGAGGCTCTACCTACGCGGGCGGCAGCTGATCGCACGCGACGTTCCAGAGGCCGACAACGGGCTGGGGGTGCAACGGCACCGGGCTCGAGCTGCTGACGACGGTGGTCGCGCCGCCCGGAGTCTCGTCATTCGTGTCCTTTCCGTCCTTCTCGGCCGATGGTTCGAAGCTCGCCGTCATGCTCACTGAGCAGAACCGGCCGACGCCTTGTGATCCGAAGGCGTTCAACGCCGGTTCAGGCCGCTGTGAAGCACTCGTGCTCATGAACGCCGACGGCTCCAACCAGCGCGTCGTCTACGCCAGCGAGGACGTCGGGAGTCTCGACCTCGCCATTTCGCCGGACGGGAGCGAGATCGCCTTCACGAAGGTAATTGCGAAGGGAAATGGCAACTTGAGCGAGCACCTCTTCACGATCGAGGCCGACGGCAAACACCTGCGACTGCTCACGCCGCAGGGACCGCACGAGCCGGCGACCGACACGGCTCCTACCTGGTCGCCGGACGGAACGATGATTGCCTTCGAGTCGAGTCGCGACGAGGCGCTGACTGGGAACAGCTGGTCGCTTTTTTCCGTCGACGTCCGCACGCGAAAGATCGGGCGGATCATGCCCGCCAGCATGAACAACGACCTGGAACCCAACTGGTCGCCCGACGGAAGCAAGCTCGTCTTTCTGCGCACCTTTGGCTACCCGGATTACCGCATCTACAGCGTCAACCGGGACGGGAGCGGCGAGCAGGAGATCCTGAGCGATTTCACCGCCGTACAGGGGCCCGTGTGGTCGCCCGACGGCAGCGAGATCCTCTATCAGGGCCTGGGCGGCCTGTGGCTCGTTAATGCCGGCGGCTGAACTCCCACCAGCTTGTAAGCGCTGCCACCCTCGGGTACAGCTGGGAGCCCCTTCCGTAGGATTGTCAGACGCAGAGGACGCTCGGCTTGTGCCGACGCAGGCAGGAGACCAGTCGAGGGCGTCATCCCTTATGAGCCGACGCGCGAGGGTGAGCGCCTGCAGGCGGAACGGGCGCGAACTCGATCATCGAGCAGAGCAAAAGAACCCGACGACCGAGTGCGAATCAACGGTGGAGCGGCGTGACGCGCATTATCATCGCGACCCAGGCGATCCGCGGGCCGACGGGTGGTTCCCAAAGGCTCAGGTCGAGCGCCCCGCGTCTCACGCCAATGCGGTAACGGCCCGGCGGCTTGAGAGTCCCGTGCTTGCACCAGAGCCACACGTAATAGAGCGCCCCGAGCGGAGGCAGCACGAGCGCCTGGAAGAGGGCGTAGTACGGGTAGAGCACCATCCAGCGCGATCGCACCGACCAGTTCGAGAAAAAGCTGACGCCGGTGTAGAGGAGCAGTACGAACGGCAGGATCGCGGCCAAGTGGCGCACATCAAACAGCTCGTGCCATTTCGCCGCCCACAGCAGCCAGACGACACAAACCGTGTAGGCGAACGTGAGTGGGAACCGCAGCGTTTGGTCGGCGTTCACGAACGCCATTCGGAAGCTGCCCGACCACCACATCTTCCGCTGCCTCAGCCAGGCGCGGAACGTCTCGGGAGCGTCTGTGTAGAAGCGCATGTCGACGTGGCGGACGGAGAGGCGAAAATGCTTCGCGATTACGCCCGTCTCGATGTCCTCGCCTGGGAACCAGAGCGAGTGCGAGGAGAGGATGCCGCGAAGTGCGGACGTGCGGGCGATCATGCAGGCACCGCTCGTCATCCAGGCGCGGTTGTGCCTGCCGAGCATGGACATGTCGTACTCGACCGCCTGCAGCTTCTCGATCAGCGTCTCTCGCCGGGAGACGGTGATCTTGACGCTGCAGAGATCCGCCCCGGCCGCTCGGGCCGCTGCGACGGCGCGTCCGGGATCTTCGTAGGAGATGGTGTCGCCGTCGATCCGGATTACGTACTCGGTATCGACGCTCCGGAGCGCGTCAAGAACGATCTCGGGGCACGAGACGCGGCCGGTGAGCCGTGAGGCGTGCACCCGCCAGCCCGCTTCACGTAGTTCGGTCACGAACCGCTCCATCTTCGGGCCATTGACATTGACCGCGAGCAGGGTCTGGTCGCGGAACCGGTGCAGGTAGTCGCCGTTCCGGAAGTACTTCGGATCACCGAAGATCGGCACGACAAGCGTGTAGTCGGTGGAGGTCTCGTCGCTCAGAGCGATGATGCGACCCCAGCGCGAGGCGAGGTTCTGCATGTCGAGGGATACCAGAACCCCGAGCAGGAGCAAGGCGCTCCAGGTCATCTAGCTGCGAGCGCTGCGGCGAAGCCTCGGCAGGCGTTCAGCGGCCGCGACCCCCAGGGCGAGCGCGACGAGAATGAGAACGGCCAAGACCCAGAGCGTCGTCCCGAAGGTTGTGACGACCCCTAAGAGTGAAGCGAGTGCGAATCCTGCTCGAAGTGCCATGCTGCCTCCTTGTCGATTTCCGCAGAAAGCCGCAGGGCTTGCGCTACATCGACAGGAGGGCGAGGGAGCCGTTTCCCTCAGACGAGCTAATTCTTTGCGTCGCGCACATGCCTGCCAGTCAGACCGGAGTAGGTGCGCTTGTCCCCGAGGCAGACGATCTGGTCGACCTCCTCACGCTCGAGATCCGCGAGCACCCGCATCCAGCGCCAACCGGTTTCCGTGGATGTCAGAGATCAGACCGAAGCTCGCGCTAGAGATGTGACGCAACGACCTTCAGGTCGCTGACGAAGGTGGCCAGTTCTGTGTCGCGGTCTTCCTCGTCGGCGCGGAGGATCGACGAGGGATGCACGGTCGCGAGGACGACCGGCGCGAGCTCCGACTCGACGGGTTTGCCCCGCTGCCGGGTGACCCGGAAATGGCGTCCGAGGAGAGCCTGCGCTGCGGTCGCGCCGAGACAGACGAGAACCCGTGGCTTGACGGCGGCGAGCTCCGCCTCGAGCCAGGGACGGCAGGCCGCGATCTCCGACCAATTCGGTTTCTGGTGGATGCGGCGCTTCCCGCGAGCCTGCCATTTGAAGTGCTTGACCACGTTCGTCACGTAAGCGAGCGAGCGGTCGATCCCGGCCTGCTCCAGTGCCTGGTCGAGGAGCCTGCCGGCGGGCCCGACGAAGGGCTTCCCGGCCTTGTCCTCTTGGTCACCGGGCTGCTCGCCGACGAACATGACCTCCGCCTTCGGCGAGCCCTCTCCGAAGACGGTCTGGGTCCCAGTCGTCCAGAGCGGGCAGGCCTTGCAGCCCGCAGCCGCCTCGCGCAGCTTTCGGAGACTCGGCCGCGGGGGAATCAGCGGCGCCGCGGTCTCGTCGAGCAGGCTCTGCTGCGCCATCGCGAGCTTCGGGTACCCCGAAGGCGCCGATACCATTCGCTCCCTCGGGCGCCGTGGCCGAGTGGTTAGGCAGAGGCCTGCAAAGCCTCGCACACCAGTTCGATTCTGGTCGGCGCCTCTACTGCCTGGCGGTGTTCGACGCGAGCTCGGTCGGGCAGCGCCAGACGTCGTGGCTGACCTCGTGCCGTATGCGCTTGCAGGGCCCGAGCGGGAGGCCGGGAGTGCCCGTGACCTTCCCCGAGCGGCACTCGTGCCAGAAACCCGTCTTGCCGGCGGGCGTCGCGATCTGCGAGCAGTACCCGACCAGGCCCGCGTTCTGGAGCACGTTCTGCTGGCGGACGACGACGAGGGCTACCGCGACCAGTGCCGCGACGAAAACGATTCGCACCATCCCGCTTGTATCGGCTCGCACGAGCCGCCCCGTTAGTCTCGCTTGTCTGCCTTGCTCAGCCGTCGGCGCCAGGCCTCACCCGCGGCGCGCCCCTCGGGAGTGGCCAGGAAGTGCTCGAGCGGTACATGCACGAAGGCGAGCCGGGCCTGGGCCAAAAGCTCGCCGGCGTCCCAGAGCTCGCCGCGCACGTGGACTCGCCGCCCTTTCTCGTCCTCGACCCAGGCTCGCACGGAGAGCGGGCGGTTGATCGGGACCGGCCGGCGATAGCGCAGGAACATGCGGCCCGTGACCGTGGGAAAGCGGTACCAGGTCGCAACGAGACCGCAGGCTTCGTCGACGAGCGCGGCGACGAGCCCACCGTGGACGAGCCCCGGCCCGCCCTGGTGGCGCTCGTCGAAGGAGAAGGTCGCCTCGTAGCGATCGGCTCCCTCGCGCTCCGGTTGCGGGAGGTGGAATCCGATCGGGTTGTCGCCGCACCCGAAACAGGTCGGATCGTGGTGCGGCGGAATCCGAGCGGAGTCAGCCCCCATTCAGCGCAGGCCGCCGCGCTCGAAGTGCGCCTTGAAGAAGTTCTCCGAGCCGGAGGTGGCCATGGCCGCGGAGGCCGAGATCTCGAGCGCGAGGGTCGCCGCGGCGACGATCTGTGCGAAGCGGTAGACCTTGCCGGTCCCCGCGCAATCCATGAGGCCGAGCCAGGCACGCGCGTAGGGGAGAGTCGTGCCGCCGCCGACGGTGCCGACCTCGAGCCCGGGCAACCGGATCGCCGCGTTCAGCCCACCCTCGACTCGCCGGCCGGTGCCGTGGGCCATCGAGCTCGTCCCGACCATGCCCAGGTCCTGGCCGGTCGCGCCGAAGAGCGCGGCGATCGCCGTCGCCGGCGTAAAGGCGACGGACTGCATGCCCGACGCGATCGCGCCGTGTGTTCCCGCCCAGGAGAGGTCGAGCAGGTCGTCGACGGTCGTGCGCAGGACGCGCCGCACCGCTTCCTCGGTCAGCGTCGTCTCTGCGATCACGGTCTTCCCGTGGCCGCCGCGTTCGAAGTAGCGGTGCGAGACCTTCTTGTCGCCGCCCATGTTCGCCTCGAGGATCGCGCGCTGGGGCTTCGTGGGCGCGTGCTCCATCACGTAGCCCATGTTCAGGGCGTACGCGTTGCGGGTGATCATGTTCGGCCCGCACGCATCCCCGGTCGTAAACGCCCACATGACGTGGCAGAGCGGGCCGGCGACGTACGTCTCGATCTCACGCAGCTTCGCGTAGCGCGAGACCCAGTCCTCGTCCCGGCCGTCGAGCCACTCGCGCATCTTCGGCAGCTCGGCCTCGACCCAGCGCGCGAGCGCTGCCGCCTCTTCGGCCGACCCGCACACGAACGCGGAGGCGCGCGTCATCCGGTCGCGCAGCACCTCCGTGCGGAAGCCGCCCGACTCGGCGGCGGCCCGCGCACCGCGGTAGAGGGAGTCCGAGAGCGAGCCTTCCGTGTGCGCGAGCGGCACGTACACCTCGTCGGTCGCCCGGCGCCGCTCGACGAGCTCGCCCTCCGGCTCGCTCAGCTCGTATTCACCGAGGGAGATCGTAAGCGGCCCGATGACGGCGGTCGGGATCACGGAGACCCCGGTGAGCGCCTCCTGGGCGTGCACCCACGGCGTCAGGTCGTGCTCGAAGACCTCGGCGTCGATTCGCCCGTCCAGCGCCGCCTGCCGCGCCTTGATCGATTCGGGGTCGTTCTTCCGCGGCCATTTCCTGAGTTTCACGCCCGGGACGATAATCTGCGCCGCATGCCCGCCGAGCAGGTCGTCGAAGAGGTGCGTGGAGAACGGGACGCCTACGCGGGCGTTCTCCGTTTCTACGAGCTGGCAAAGCGCCAGGAGTGGCAGGTGCGCGACCTGCCGTGGGGCGAGATACCGCCGATCCCCGAGGGGAAGGGAACTCCGCAGCGGAAGGCGCGCCGGCAAGACATGTGGCGCTCCGTCCTGACGCAGCAGCTCCAGGCCGACATGCTCGCGTGCGAGATGGCCTCGCAGCTCCTGAACGTGGCGCCCGATCCGGAAGCGAAGCTCTACTACTCGACCATGGTCCAGGACGAGTCGCGCCACACCGAAGCGTGGCTGAAACTGATCAACGACGTCGGCGGGATCGCAGAGCGCGATCCCTATCTCGACGAGCTGGCGCACATGACGCTCGAGGCCGACACGCTCGAAGAGAAGGTCTTCCAGATGCAAGTGTTCTACGAGCGGCTGATCATCTCGCGCTTCCGATTGATCGCTCGCGCCTCGCCAGGGACGGTGCTGGAGGACCTCTGTAATCGCCTGGCCACGGATGACGGCATCCACCACGGCGCCGGGATGGCATATGAGCGCGTCCTCCTGGAAGACGCGCCCAGAAAGACGAAGCAGAAGCTCGTCGACGCGGCAAACCGCCTGCTCCCGATCTTCGTGAAGCACGCTCTCTGGCGTCCAAAGGAGCGGGCAGTGATCGGTCGACTGATGTACGAGCGGGACGTGCAGCGTCTCCACGAGGATCTCGAGGAAGGGGTCAAGCTGGCGGAGTCGCTGGGGCTCGACGTGAGCGACGTCCAGATGCCGGCACTCTGAGTTGACGGCGCGCTTAATGGACGGCAAGGCGCTCGCCGAGCGGATCCGCGGTGTGGTCGCCGAGGAGGTGCGCGAGCTCGGAGGGCTCGGGCTGGCGACGGTGCTCGTGGGCGACGACCCCGCCTCGGAGATCTACATCCGTCTCAAGCACAAGGCGGCGAACGAGGTCGGCATCGCGGCGCGCGACATCCGGCTCGCCTCGCAGACCGCCGAGGACGAGTTGCTCGAGCAGGTCGAGCAGTTGAACGCCGACGACGCAATCGACGGGCTGCTCGTGCAACTGCCGCTCCCCGGCCACATCGACGAGGCGCGCGTCATTCGCGCCCTCGATCCCGTCAAGGACGTCGACGGGCTCCATCCGCTGAACGCGGGCCAGCTCTATCTGGGCGAGCCCGCACACGTCGGCGCCACGCCGGTCGGAATCATGGCGCTGCTCGAGGAGTACGAGGTCCCGATCGAGGGCGCGCGGGCGGTCGTCGTCGGGCGCAGCGAGATCGTCGGCAGACCGGCTGCCTTTCTTCTCCTGCACGCGAACGCGACTGTCACCGTGTGCCATTCGCGTACGCGCGGCCTCTCTGCGCACACGCGCGAGGCGGAGATTCTCGTCGTCGCCGTCGGTCAGGCGGGCGTGATCGGAGCCGATGACGTGCGAGAGGGTGCGACGGTGATCGACGTGGGAATGAACCGCACCGACGAGGGCCTGACCGGGGATGTCGACCCGGCTGCGGCGGAGCGAGCGGGGCTCATCACCCCGGTCCCGGGAGGCGTCGGACCGATGACGATCGCGATGCTGCTTCGGAGCACGGTCCGGGCCGCTCGGTACCGCCGAGGGCTCCTTGCGTTTCCGGGGGTGTGACGCTACGCTTCCGCCGCTTTGCAGAAGAGTCGGCGGCTCTGGCCAGGGCCGTCGTTTGTGTAGAAGGAGGAACGTTGGCTGAGGGCACCGTCAAGTGGTTCTCGAACGAGAAGGGTTTCGGCTTCATCGAGCGCGAGGGTGGGGACGACGTGTTCGTTCATCACAGCGCGATCCAGATGGACGGCTACAGGTCCTTGACCGAGGGTCAGCGGGTGCAGTTCGAGGTCGTGCAGGGCGACAAGGGCCTGCAGGCGGCGAACGTCACCGCGGTCTAGGAACTTCCGGTCTCGAGAGCGATTCGCGGGCCCCGGAAGGGGCCCGCAGTATTTGGGAGGATCTTTAGGTGGCGATCTCTCGCGATGAGGTGTTGCACGTCGCGCGGCTGGCGCGCCTAGCGCTGACCGACGAGGAAGTCGAGCGGCTCGGCGCGCAGCTGAACGCGATCCTCGAGGCGGTTGGCAAGGTCGCCGAGCTCGATCTGGCCGAGGTCGAGCCGACGGCGCATCCGCTCGAGCTCGTCAACGTCTGGGCTGATGACGAACCGCAGCCTTCGCTAGCGGTCGAGGAGGCGCTCGCCAATGCGCCCGACCGCGAAGCGGGCTTCTTCCGGGTGCCGCCGGCATGACCGTCCGAACCAGACCCGGCCGGTGTCAGACGCCGGACATGTCTGGCGTTCGGGCCGGCGTCTCGAGTCTGCCTCGTGGTGTCGCCAGCATCACCGTTCGAACCGGACCTGGCCGGTGTCAGACGCCGGGCACGTCTCGTGGTGACACGCCATGATCGACACTCTCCGCCTCACCGCCGAGGAAGCGGCTGAGCTGATCGCGAGCGGCGAGGTCTCCGCGGCCGAGCTGCACAGCATCTACCTCGTCGCGATCGCCGAGCGCGACCCCGAGCTGCATGCCTACCTGGCCACGGTCGGCGAGGCCGAGCTGGACGGCGTGCCGATCGCGCTCAAGGACGTGATCTCGACAAAAGGGGTCGAGACGACCGCGGGCTCGAAGATCCTCGCCGGCTACGTCCCGGTCGCGGATTCCACGGTCGCCGCGCGCTGCAAAGACGCCGGCCTGCCGCTGCTTGGCAAGACGAACCTCGATGAGTTCGCGATGGGCTCCTCCACGGAGAACTCGGCCTACGGCCCGACGCGCAACCCTTGGGATCCGGAGCGGGTGCCGGGCGGTTCGTCCGGCGGCTCCGCGGCCGCGGTCGCCGCCGGGCTCGCTCCTTGGGCGCTCGGCTCCGACACGGGCGGCTCGATCAAGCAGCCGGCAGCCCTGTGCGGGCTCGTCGGCCTCCGCCCGACCTACGGCACCGTGAGCCGCTCCGGGATCGTCGCCTTCGCCTCGAGCCTCGACCAGGTCGGCCCGATCACGAAAACCGTCCGCGACTCCGCGCGGCTCTACGAGATCATCGCGGGCCGCGACCCGGAGGACTCGACCACGGTCGATCTCCCGGAGCCGGTAGCGATCCCGGACGCAGAGGACCTGAAGGGCCTGCGGATCGGAGTTCCCAAGGAGCTCAACGAGGCGGAGGGCATCGAGCCGGGCGTGAGCGAGGCCGTGAACCGCGCGATCGAGCTCTGTCGGGAGCTCGGAGCCGAGGTGGGGGAGACCACGCTGCCGCGCTCAGTCGAGTACGGCCTGCCCTGCTACTACCTGATCGCGCCCTCAGAGGCCTCCTCGAACCTCGCGCGCTACGACGGAGTCCGTTACGGCCCCCGCGTTGGGAACGGTGACATCCGGGCGATGTACGAGCGGACCCGCGACGCGGGCTTCGGCGACGAGCCCAAGCGGCGCGTCATGCTCGGCACCTACGCGCTCTCGGCCGGCTACTACGAGGCCTATTACGGCCAAGCGCAGAAGGTGCGGACGATCATCCGGCAGGAGTTCGCCGCCGCGCTGGAGCAGTTCGACCTGCTCGTCAGCCCGACCTCGCCAACGGTCGCCTTCCCGCTCGGGGCAAGGACGGACAACCCGCTTGCGATGTACCTCTCGGACGTCCTGGCGATCCCGCCGAACATGGCCGGGCTGCCGGGCCTCTCGATCCCGTGCGGCCTGTCCGAGGGCCTTCCCGTTGGCCTGCAGCTGATCGGTCCGCAGTTCTCGGAGAACCTGCTCTTCCGCGCCGGTCACGCGCTCGAGCGCGCGCTCGAGTTCGACTTCGTTCCAGAGCGCCTGCGTTGAGCTGGGAGCCGGTCATCGGACTCGAGATCCATGTCCACCTGAAGACCCGGACGAAGATGTTCTGCCGTTGCCAGCTCGAGTACGGCGCGGCCGAGAACACCCGCACCTGCCCGGTCTGCTTGGCTCACCCCGGCGCGCTGCCGGTTCCGAACGGCCGGGCGGTCGAGATGACGATCCTGCTCGGGCTCGCGCTCGAGTGCGCGATCGCCGAGCGCGCGATCTTCCACCGCAAGCACTACTTCTACCCCGACTTGCCTAAGGGCTACCAGATCTCCCAGTACGACGAGCCGCTCTGTGTGGACGGGAAGCTCCCGCTGGCCACGGCGGAGGGAGACGTCGCCGTCGGGATCGTGCGCGCCCACCTCGAGGAGGACGCCGCCAAGAACGTGCACATGGGCGGCGCGGCTGGACGAATCTCGGGCGCCGACCGCACGCTCGTCGATTTCAACCGGGCCGGCACGCCGCTCGTCGAGATCGTGACGGCTCCCGACATCCACTCCGCTGAGCACGCGAAGCGCTTCCTGCAGATGTTGCGGCAGACTGTCGTCGAGCTGGGCATCTCCGACGCGGAGATGGAGAAGGGCTCACTGCGGTTCGACGTCAACGTCTCGGTGCGGCCAGAGGGCTCCCACGAGCTGCGCACGCGCACCGAGCTCAAGAACATGAACTCGTTCAATTTCGCGGCGAAAGGGATCGACCGCGAGATTCAGCGGCAGATCGCGGTCTACGAATCGGGCGGCGCCGTCGAGCAGGAGACGATGCATTTCGATCCCGGCAACGAGGCTGCGCCGCCCCTGCGCTCGAAGGAAGAGGCCCGGGACTACCGCTACCTGCCCGAGCCCGACCTCGTCCCCCTCGAGCCGCCGCGCGAGCTCGTCGAGCGGCTTCGGGCCGAGCTGCCCGAGCTGCCCGGCGCGCGGGTCCGGCGGCTCACCGCCGAGGTGGGCTTCGAGCTCGCCGAAGGGCTCGTGACGAGCGGCCGCGACCGCCTCTTCGAGCGGGTTGGCGGCGAGCGACGCGAGATCGCGAACGTGCTCATGAACCAGTTCGCCGCGACCGGCATCGATCCGGCGGTCGTCAACGCCGAAGAGCTGGCCAAGCTGATCGAGGCCCGCGAGCGGATCCCGAGGCAGGCTTTCACCGAGGCGCTCGCGGCGAGCGGAGACGAGGGCTTCTCCGCCGAGCGCTACCTCGGCGACGGCCAGATCACCGAGGCCGGCGACCTCGAGCCGCTCGTCGACCAGGTGCTGGCGGCGAACCCGGAGCAGGTCGAGTCCTACCGGGCCGGAAAGGAGGGCCTGCTGGGCTTCCTCGTCGGCCAGGTCATGAAGGAGACGCAGGGTCGGGCGAACCCGAAGCTCGTCAACAAGCTGCTAAGGGAGAAGCTGAAGAGTTAGGGCGGCTCGGTTGTGGTCGAATTGAGTCGACCGGTCGTTTCAAAGCAGCCCGAGCGTCCTAAGCGTCGGCGCCGTAAGCGGCGCCTCAGCTAGAAGCTTTTGTCGAACGCCGGCGCGGCGTCGCGGCCGGCGGCGGGGCGGCCGCTTCGGCTTGCCGCTTCACGCGGTCCTTCTTCTTGCGCTGGCGATCCTTACGCCAGCGACGAATGGCTCTCGAGCCGCGTCCCATGTGTGTGACTTTAAATCAGGCCGCAATCCCGCGCCGTGTTCGGCCATGGGTAGTACCCGCGGCCGCTGCGATGGGCGCGCTCGGCCACCCACATCTGCTCGAGCGGCGTCCAGTTGTTCGCGGTTCCCTTGCGCCGCAAGAGCTCCCGCCCATACGTCTGCTGGAAGCCGATGTCCATCTGAAGGCCGCCGTAGTACGGGGGGTTGGGATCATGCCACGCGCCCTCGTAGCGGTGGATGCAGAGCCAGCCGGCACGGTGCGGCGGCCTGACTGCCTTGCGGCGCGCTCGGAGAACGCGACGATGCCAGCGGTTGCGCACCCACAGCTTGAACCTGATGCTCGGATCCTTCTCTGCGGCCCGCGATCGCGGCGTGCGAGGGACGCCCATCAGCGACTGCCAGCGCCAGGTCGCCCGCTGGAACCGGTGAATCTGCCTGACGACAGTCTCGTCCGTCGGATGGACCGTGCCTTCGGCCGCAGCCTGACGCGGGCTCGTGAAGGCGAGGACGGCCAGATACGCCAGGACCAAGGCAGGTAGACACCGCAGTAGTCGTCGAAGCAAGAGAACCCCCTCTTGTCCGGAGCCCGGCGCTCACCGGCGCGACTGTGCCGCAGCCGCCTAGGCGAGCGATCCTGGGCAGGCCCCAGGTTGTTGTCAGATCTGTAAGACCCCGACCGTAGCGATTCGTTAGGGGGATCTGCGCGGCGAAGCTGTAAAACCTCCGTAAAGAAGAAGTGCTGCAATTGCCGCAAAGACGCTCGTTTTCGCAGTCCCCAAGCCGGATAGCGCGCTTCCCGCAGCTGCAGTTGCGACCCCTGCGAGAAGAAGCGCATTTCCGAGTGGACGGCGGCTAATGGTGGCAATTGCCACTACTGTAACGGCCGTCGTGCCGAGCACGTTGCCGAGGACGGCAACGAGTCTCGCGGGGAAGAAATCGAGGTGCGCCTGCGCCTCCGGAAGAGTGGTGCCGTGGATGTCCCCATGCAGAGGCGCCGCGATCGCCACGCCCACCGCCAGGCCGACATAGAGGAGTGCGGGCCAGAGCGCCCAGCGCCGGCCGGTGAGCAGCACCGAGCCGAGCCCGAGCAGCAGCGCCGTCAGCAAGCCACCGAAGAGGTAGTAGACGCGAAAGGAACGGCCGTCCCAGCCGGCGGCCGCGCCCCACGCGAGCGCGGCGGAGGCGACCGCGTAGGCGAGCAGCGAAGCCGACCAGGCGGCGAGCTCCGGCGCCTGTCGCGTGCGCCACCGAACGGCAAGCGCGGCCGCAAGTCGCAAGGCCACCAGCGCCGCCGCGAACGCGAAGAGCGCCTCCACAAAGACAGCCTAAGCGTGAGCTAGGCTCAGACACCTTGTTCGGCAAGCGCTATCTGATGACGCCCGGGCCGACCCCGGTGCCCCCGGAGGTGCTCGCGGTGATGGCGCTGCCGATCGTCCACCACCGCGGGCCGGACTTCAAGCCGATCTATGCGCGGTGCCTGGAGCGGCTGAAAGAGGTCTACCGCACCGAGAGCGACGTCCTGCTCTTCACCGGGTCCGGCACCGGTGGCCTCGAGTCGGTCGTCTCGAATCTCTGCTCCCCGGGCGAGCGCGTCGTCGTCGTCTCCGCCGGCTACTTCGGCGAACGCTGGGCTGTGATCGCCGAGAGGTACGGCTGCGAGGTCGACCACATCCGCTACGAGTGGGGCGAGCTGCCCTCGCCCGACGACCTCGCTGCGCGGCTCGCCGAGCTTGGAGGCGCAGGCGTGGTCCTCGTCACCCAGTCCGAAACCTCGACGGGCGTCGTCGCCGACGTGCGGGCCCTCGCCGCGGTGGCGAAGGAAGCCGGTGCGCTCGTCGGGGTCGATGCGATCTCGAGCCTCGGCGCGATCCCGTGCGAGACCGACGCCTGGTCGCTCGACGCGGTCGTGTCCGGCTCGCAAAAAGCGCTGATGACGCCGCCCGGCCTCGCCATGGTCTCAGTCTCACCGGCAGCATGGGAGGCGCAGGCCAAGGCTCGACTGCCGCGCTACTACTTCGACTGGGAGGTGACGCGCAAAGGTCAGGAGAAGCTGGACGCGCCCTTCACGCCGGCGGTCTCCGTTGTCATCGGACTCGACGTCGCGCTCGGCCTGCTGCTGGAGCGCGGTCTGGAGGCGGCCTTCGAGCATCACGTCCGCCTCGGGCGGGCTTGCCGTGCCGGGGTCAAGGCGATGGGCCTCGAGCTCTTCTCGCCCGACGACGACACCTCGGCCGTCGTGACGAGCGTTCGCGTTCCCGAGCCGGTCGACGGGGCGAAGTTCCTGCTCGACATGCGCGACCGAATGGGAATCACGCTCGCCCCCGGCCAGGGCCCGCTCATGGGCAAGGTTTTCCGCATCGGGCACATCGGTTACTTCGACGTCTTCGACATCACAACCGCGCTCGCCGGGATCGAGCTCACCATGGCCGAGGCGGGTGCCGACATCGAGCGCGGCGTGGCGGTGACCCGTGCGCTCGAGACGTACGAGCGCGCGCCGGCTTGAGGAAGCCTCGAGTTCTCGTCCGCGAGCCGATCGCCGAGGCCGGCCTCGCGCTGCTGCAGGAGCGCTTCGACGTGGACGTCGACGCGGACAGCGACCTCGCTGCGAGGATCGGAGACTACGAGGCGATCGTCATCCGCTCGGCGACGAAGCTCGACGCAAGCCTGATTGAGCGGGCAGAGCGGCTGAAGGTGATCGGCCGGGCGGGCGTAGGGGTCGACAACGTCGACGTCGAGGCCGCGACCCGCCGCGGAATCGTCGTTGCCAATGCTCCCGAGTCGACCGTGATCTCAGCCGCCGAGCACACGATCGGACTGCTGCTCGCGCTCTCGCGCCACATTCCTCAGGCGCACGCAGCGCTGAAGGAGGGCCGGTGGGAGCGCTCGCGCTACGGAGGCCTCGAGCTCGCCGGCAAGACGCTCGGCGTTCTCGGATTCGGGCGCATCGGCCAGCAGGTCGCACGCCGCGCGCTGGGGCTCGAGATGCGGGTCGTCGCGCATGATCCGTTCGTCGCCCGCGAGCGGTTCCGTGAGCTCGGCGTCGAGCGGATCGAGACGCGGGACGAGGTGCTCGCCGCTGCCGACTTCCTGACGCTGCACCTCCCGCTCACCGCGGAGACGCGCGGTTCGATCGGCACCGAGTTCTTCGAGAGGTTGCGCGACGGCGCCCGCCTCGTCAACGCCGCTCGGGGAGAGCTCGTCGACGAAGCCGCGTTGCTCGACGCTCTTCGATCGGGCAAGGTCGCGGCCGCGGCGCTCGACGTGTTCAACTCCGAGCCGTACTCGGGCCCGCTGCTGGAGCTCGACAACGTCGTCGTGACCCCGCACCTCGCGGCGTCCACCGAGGAAGCACAGGACCGGGCCGGCGTCATCGTCGCCGAGCAGGTGGCCGCTGCGCTCGACGGCGCGCTCGTCACGAACGCGGTCAACATCCCGTCGATCGGAGCCGAGGACCTGGAGGTTCTCGGCCCCTTCATCCCGCTGGCCGCGGCCCTCGCGCGGCTGGCGATGGAGCTGGCGGGTGGGCGCGCCGAGAGGATCGAGCTCGCGTACTACGGCTCGCTCTCCGGCTACGACACGCGACTTCTGACTGTCGCGGCCCTGAACGGCGCCTTCCAGGGCCGCTCCGACCAGCCCGTGAACTACGTGAACGCTCCGGTCATCGCCGCCGAGCGCGGCGTCGAGGTCGTGGAGGAGCGCCGTCGGGCCTCGAGGGACTTCACGAACCTCGTCCGGGTCTCGCTGCGAGCGAACGGGGACGAGCTGCGGGTGGCAGGGACGACGATCGGCCGTGAGCACCGGCGCTGGCTCGTGAGCGCGCTCGGCTTCGAGCTCGAGATGGAGCTCGCGCCGCTGATGGCGATCTTCCGCTACGACGACGTCCCGGGCGTGATCGGCCGGGTCGGCACGCTCTTTGGCGAGGCCGGTGTCAACATCGCGAACATGGCCGTCTCGCGCACCCGGCGCGGGGACAAGGCGCTGATGGCGGTGTCGCTCGACACCCCGGCGCCGCCAGAGCTCGTCGAGACGCTCCGCGCCGCCGGGCTCGACGACGCGTACTTCATCTCCCTCGCGGACTAGGTGGTGTCGGGGCGCGGGTTGAGCCGTCGGGCTGCGGCTGCGATTCCCCTCAGTTTCGCGACGATTCGGTAGCCGGGGCGATGGCGAGCCACGCGTTCATGGTCGGGGTTCTCGTGTCCGGGGGCGACGAGGAACTGCGCGCCGTTGGTGCGCACTCGCTCGTAGTCGGCGAGGGGGGCCTCGATACGGTGGCCGCATTCCGGGTCGGAGCACTCGCAGACGAGCTCGGCCTCGGTCGCGCCGAACCGCTCGGCCGTCTCCGCGATGCGCTCGTTCACCTCGCGGAACTGGGATTCCGTCTTCGCTATCCGCAGCTCTTCGCTTTTCATGGGGGCGGAAGTACAACGGCCAAGACGATTAGAAGGATTCGCCTAATCTCCTACGCGTGGTCGCTCAATGGCCGGAAGCTGTCGACCGGGTCTCCGTGTTCCTGCGGCAGACGGGCGCGGAAGTGCGCATCGAGGAGTTCGCCGCCGGGACGCCGACCGCGGTCGAGGCCGCCCGAGCCGCGGGCTGCAAGCTCGGCCAGATCGTGAAAACCCTCGTGTTCGACTGCGACGGCCGCTGGGTCGTCGTGCTCGTCCCCGGTGACCGCCGTGCCGACCGAGACAAGATTGCGGCTGCGGCCGGCGCTTCGCGCGCCCGGATCGCCTCGCCTGAGCAAGTGGAGCGCGCGACCGGCTTCGTCGCGGGCGCCGTCGCGCCGTTCCCGCTCCCCGGCGTCGACCGGGTTTTCGTCGACCACAGCCTCCTGGCCCACAAGCGCGTCTGGGTGGGAGCCGGCTCGGCGAGCCATATGGCCGTCCTGTCCTCAGCCGACCTCGTCCGCCTCGCGAGAGCGCAGCCGATGGACGCCGTCGAGGCCGCCACGTAATCTTTGAGAAGACGCGGCCAAGGAGGCGAGTAATGCGCGAGACCGAGAAGATCTGGATGAACGGCGAGCTCGTCGACTGGGCCGATGCCACGGTCCACGTCGGCACGCACGGGCTTCACTACGGCACGGGGGTGTTCGAGGGCATCCGCTGCTACGAGACCGACAAGGGCCCGGCCGTCTTCCGGCTCACGGACCATCTCGAGCGTCTGCACAACTCAGCGAAGCTTCTCTATATGCAGCTTCCCTACTCGATCGAGGAGCTGCACGCGGCGTGCATCGACCTGATCGGCGTCAACGGCCTTCCCGAGTGCTACCTGCGCCCGATCGCATTTTCCGGATACGGGGAGCTGGGCGTGTCGACGGCCGGTAATCCGGTCGACGTCGTGATCATGAGCTGGCCGTGGGGCGCCTACCTCGGCGAGGAAGGGCTCAAGAACGGGATCCGCGTCAAGATCTCCTCCTGGCAGCGCGTCGGGCCGAACACGATCCCGCACGCGTCGAAGGCGACCGGCATCTACCTGAACTCGATGCTCGCGGTCACGGAGGCGAACCGCGCCGGCTACGACGAGGCGATCCTGCTGACCGCCGACGGCTTCATCGCCGACGGCTCCGGCGAGAACGTCTTCGTCGTCAAGGACGGGACGATCGCAACCCCGCCGCTTTCGACTTCGATCTTGCCCGGGATCACGCGCAACTCGCTGATCCAGATCGCCCAGGATCTCGGCTACACGGTCGAGGAGAAGAACCTGATCCGCTCCGACCTCGTCGCCGCCGACGAGGTCTTCATGACCGGCACTGCCGCTGAGGTGACGCCGATCCGCGAGGTCGACGACTGCGAGATCGGGCCGCCCGGGCCGGTGACGAAGGAGCTGCAGGTGGCGTACCTCGACACCTGCCGCGGCAAGAGCGAGCGCTGGGCGCAGTGGCTCGAGTACGCAAAGATCGGGAACGCCGCTCCGGCCGAGGCGTGAAGACCGGCACCCGGGTCCCTCTCTCGCGGCCGCACATAGAAGAGCGCGAGGAGGAGCTCGTGCTCGAGGTGCTCCGCTCGGGGCGGCTGTCGCTCGGCCCCTGGATCGACGAGTTCGAGGAGCTCTTCGCCGAGCGCGTCGGAGCGCCTTACGCGGCCGCCGTCTCCAGTGGCACGGCGGGCCTGCACATGCTCTGCCACATCGCGGGCGTTCAGGAAGGCGACGAAGTGATCACGTCGCCGATCTCTTTCGTCGCCACGGCGAACTGCTTCACTTTCGAGGGCGGGCGACCCGTATTCGCGGACGTCGATCCGCAGACGCTCAATCTGGATCCGGACGCTGTCGAGGCCGCGATCACGGAGCGGACGAAAGGGATCGTCGCGGTCGACATGTTCGGCTATCCCTGCGAGCTCGACGAGCTGCGCGCGATCGCGCAGCGGCACGGCCTCTTCCTGATCGACGACTCGTGCGAGGCCCTCGGCGCGCAGTACAAGGGCGCGGCAGTGGGTTCCCACGGCGTCTCGGGCGCCTTCGGCTTCTACCCGAACAAGCAGATCACGACCGGCGAAGGCGGCATGGTGACGACACATTCCGAGGAGGAGCTCGAGTTGCTGAAGAGCCTCCGCAATCAGGGCCGGTCGTACGACTCGCGCTGGTTCCACCACGTGCGGCTCGGCTTCAACTACCGGATCACCGATCTCCAGTCCGCCCTCGGGATCGCGCAGCTCGAGAAGCTCGATCGCCTGCTCGCGCTACGGGGCGAGGTCGCCGCCCGCTACAGGGAGCTGCTCGCAGGGGTGGACGGGGTCGAGGCTCCGCTCGCCGACGACGCCGATCACCGCCGCTCGTGGTTCGTCTACGTCGTCAAGGTCGCCCAGGGGGTCGACCGAGATTCGGTGCTCGAACGACTCGGCGCCCAGGGGATCGAGGCCGGCCACTACGTCCCTGCGGTCCACCTCCAGCCGTACATGCGCGAGCGTTACGGCTTCGCAGAAGGGCTGTGCCCGGTCGCGGAAGACGCCTGCTCGCGCACTCTTGCTCTCCCGTTCTACCCCCAGCTCCAAGCACATGACCAGGAGCGGGTCGTCGCCGCACTCCGCCACGCCATCTGAGCCGGGGTCAGATTCCGATCTGTTTCGGCACACAGACGTGACGGCCCCGCGATAATCCGGTCATGGCGGACGGCGCTGGGCGGATGATCTTTCTCGGCTTCGGGAAGTACGCGCGCGCGGACAAGATCTACGCCGTCGAGCCGATCACGGGCAAGGACCGGGGAGGAGGGCACCGCACGCGTGTCTGGATCGAGGGCGTGCCGGACCCGATCATCGCGGGTCGCACCGAGCGCACGATCCTGCACGACATGGGCCAGGAGGCCGCGATGAGCGCGCCGATCATCGACGAGGCGCTGAAGCTCGCCGAGAGGATCGTCGCCGATGCCGACAAGGGCCGGGTCGACCTCAACGACCTCGGCCGCCGCGCCCGCCGTCTCCTCGAGAAGACCTCGCGGCCCGGCGAGGGCGACAAGTTGTTCTAGCGTGGGTGTCGATCCCGGCGTGTCGACCGGTCATTTCAGACGGATGCGCGGCGAGGCATCGCTTGCGATGCCGTTTGGAGGCCATGCCGGCTTTGCCGGCGTGGCCGTCCGGATCCCGCACATCCTCAGGGCGGCACCGCTTGCGGTGCCTTAGAGACCTTGACGGATCTCTTCGGTCCGCCGGCAGAGGACCCGGCCGGCGAAACCGAGCGCCCGGGCCGCCTCGCGTCGCTGCGCGGGCTTGCGATCGACCTCACGCCCCTCCGCCGCTCGCGCGACTTCCGCCGGCTCTGGTTCGGCAACGCCGTCTCTCTGCTCGGCAGCATGCTGACGACTGTCGCGATCCCGTACCAGGTCTTCCAGCTCACGGGATCGACGTTCGCGGTCGGGCTCCTGGGCATCGCGGCGCTCGTCCCGCTGCTCACGGTCTCGCTCCTCGGTGGTGCGATCGCGGACGCGTTCGACCGACGGGTCTTGCTCATCTTCTCCGACCTCGGCCTGGCGGCGATCTCCGCGCTGCTCGTGGTCAATGCGTCGACGGCCCACCCCCGAGTCTCGGTCCTGTACGCGGCAGAGGCGGTCGGAACCGCGTTCTACGCGATCCAAAGGCCGGCGATGGATGCGCTCGTGCCGCGGCTCGTCGGAGAAGACCAGATTGCCTCGGCAGCCGCTGTCCAGGGCATCTACTCCTCGTTCGGACACGTGGGCGGCCCGGCCCTCGGTGGGATCTTGATCGCCTCTGCCGGGCTGACCGCGACCTACGCCGTCGATGTCGGGACCTTCGCCGCCTCGCTCGTAGCCGCGCTGCTGCTTCCCTCTCTGCCTCCGACCGAGGCGGTCGAGCGGCCGGGCCTGGGCTCGATCGCGGCCGGCTTTCGGTTCGTCCGTCAGAAACCCGAGCTCCAGGGCATCTTCGCGGTGGACACGGTGGCGATGGTCTTCGGGATGCCGAGCGCGCTCTTCCCGGCCTTCGGCGAGCACTTCGGCGGCGGGGCCCGCACCGTCGGGTTTCTCTATGCCGCGCCGTACGCGGGCGCGCTGCTCGCAACGCTCCTCTCCGGCTGGGTCGCCCGAGCGAGGCGCCAGGGGTTGGGCGTGTGCATCGCAGCCTCCGCGTGGGGTGCGGCGATCGTCGGCTTCGGCTTCGCTCCCAGCCTCTGGCCGGCACTCGTCTTCCTCGCGCTGGCCGGAGCCGCCGACGACTGGAGCGCGATCCTACGCTCGACGATCCTGCTCACCGTCACCCCGGACTCGATGCGCGGTCGTCTCTCGGGCATCGAGCTTGCCCAGGTCGCAAGCGCGCCCAGCCTGGGCAACGTCGAGGCCGGCGCGCTCGCCTCGCTGACGAGCCTGCGCTTCTCGGTCGTCTCGGGCGGCCTCGCCTGCATCGCAGGCTGCTGGTTGTTCGTCGCGGCGGTGCCGGCCCTTCTTCGCTATGACGCGCAGAGAGCGCGGGCATGAAGCTCCGCAAGAGCTTCTTCGCCCGCAGCGTGCACGATGTCGCCCCCGACCTCGTCGGCGCAACACTCTTGGTCGACGGGGTCGGCGGACGGATCGTCGAGGTCGAGGCATACGACCACGAGGATCCCGCCGCGCACGGCTATCGCGGCCGGACCCCGCGGAACGCCTCCATGTTCGGCCCCCCGGGGCACGCGTATGTCTACCGCTCCTACGGGATCCACTGGTGCCTGAACTTCGTCTGCGAGGAGGAGGGAACGGCGAGCGCCGTCCTCGTCCGGGCGCTCGAGCCGACGCACAAACTTGACCTCATGGCACGCCGGCGCGGGGCTGCTGAGCGAAGACTCCTCTGCTCGGGCCCCGGCCGCCTCTGCCAGGCGCTGGGCCTGACCGGCCAGAACGACGGCGAGGCTCTGGACCGACCGCCGTTCGAGCTCTACGCAGGCGAGGACGCAGAGGTCGTCGCCGGCCCGCGCGTCGGGCTCACGAAGGCATCCGAGCGGCCCTGGCGCTACGGCGAGGCGGGCTCACCCTTCCTCAGTAAACCGATCAGGTCGCAACCGCGAGCCTGACGACCATCCCGGGCTCGGCAGCGACCCCCGCCCGCGGAAGCTGGAAGACGACCCGCCCCGGCTCGCCGCTCGCGGCCTTGTCCACCTCGAAACGCAGGCCGCGCCGCTCGAGCTTCCTCTCCGCGACCGAGACCGGCAGGCCGATGATCTTCGGCACGGTCCCGTGCGTCGGCCGCGGCAGCACGAGCACGACCTTGTCGTAGGCCGAGAGACGCCCGCGCTTCGGAATCTGGTTGAGGACGAGGTCGAGCCGCTGGCCTGGTTTCGCGGGTCTGTAGACGATCGAAGGCGTGAGGGGCTGGCCCGCGAGCCTAGCCCGGGCGTCCTCGATCGGCTGGCCGACGAGATCCGGGACGTCGACCTCGTTCGGCTTGCAGTTCGCGGTCTTGCTCGGCTCCTGGTCGGTGAAGAAGAGCACGTCCCTCGACCCGTAGCAGTTGCCGTTGTCGATCTGGATCCGCCCGTCGCGGAAGACGACCTCGCTCGGGGAGGCGTACGGCATGCTGGTCGACGGGAACGACTCGGGCTCGTCCTTCAGGTAGTCGAGCGCGGGCTCCATGAATGTCTTCCAGATCTCTGCTGGGTACGTGCCTCCGGCTACCGGCTCACCGTGATATTCGGTCTCCATCGACCGGAGCTCGCGGGGGTAGCCGACCCAGACCGCGACGGCGAGCTGCGGCGTGTAGCCGACGAACCAGGCATCACCGAAGTTCTCTGTCGTCCCGGTCTTGCCGGCAGCGGGCCGGTCGGGGAGCGCGGCACGGTGGCCGGTTCCTTCCGTGACGACCTTCTGGAGGATCGAGTTCAGGACCGCCGTCTTCGTCGGGCTGAGGACGCGGTGTGCGACCGGATTGTTCGCTCGCTTGTTCCTTCCGTTTCCAATCCTGGTCACCACGCGTGGCTGGTTCCCGAGGATCGAACCGTCGAGGCGGTTTCCGCCGTTGGCGAAGGTCGAAAAGGCACGCGCCATCTCGAGCGGGTTCGCCGCCTCGGCGCCGAGCCCGATCGCGAAGTAGCTGTTCAGCTTGCTACGGATCCCCGCGTCGTGCGCGATCCGGGCGACATTCTGGGGCCCGACGACCTGCGTCAGCTGCGCGTAGACGGAGTTGTCCGAGTGGATCGTGGCCGACTGGAGATCGATCGAGCCGAGATACTCGCCTTCGTAGTTGTTGACCTGCCAGAGCCGGTTGCCCAGCGGGATCACGACCTGATGCGAGACGAAGCGTGTCGCGGGCGAGATCCCCTCGTCGAGGGCGGCAGCGAGGACGAACGGCTTGAACGCCGAGCCCGGCTGCCGCTCGCCCTGGACGGCGAGGTTGAACTGGCTCTCGCGGTAGTTCGAGCCGCCGACCATGGCCAGGACGTCGCCGTCTCGCGGGTCGATCGCGACGAGCGCAGCTTGAGGTCCGTCGGGATCGGACAGGACCTTTGCGATCGCCCGGCGCGCGAGCTTCTGCAGGGCGAGGTCGAGCGTCGTGTAGACCCGCATCCCGCCCCCGAAGACCTGAGCGGAGCCGTACTCGTCTACCAGTTGCTGCTTCACGTAGTTGACGAAGTACTGGCCCTGCGACGGCTGTGTCCCCGGCAGGTGAATCTGCCCCGGCGAGGGCAGCGCCGCGCTGCGCGCTTCGTGGTACTGGTCGGGAGCGATTGCTCCCTGTGCCAGCATCTGGTCGAGCACCATTCGGCGCCGCTGCTTCGCCGCTCGGGGGTTCGTGACCGGGTCGTACCGCGCCGGATCCCGAGGGATGCCTGCCAGCAGGGCGGCCTCCGGGAGCGTCAGCGCCGAGGCAGGCTTGCCGAAGTACGTGATCGCGGCCTGCCCCACCCCGTAGGCGCCGTTGCCGAAGTAGATCGTGTTCAGGTAGGCGGTGAGAATCCAGTCCTTCGACTTCCGTTGCTCGAGCTGCCAGGCGAGCGCGGCCTCCTTGAGCTTGCGCGCGACCGAGCGGCGGTCCTTGACGTACGCGTTCTTGATGAACTGCTGTGTGATCGTCGAGCCTCCCTCGACCACCGCCTTGTTGCGTACGTCGGCCCAGAAGGCGCGCCCGATGGCATGCAGGTCGACGCCCCGGTGCTCGTAGAAGCGCTTGTCCTCGATCGCGACGATCGCCTGTTTCATGATCGGAGCGATCTCGCCGGACGTCAGGAGCACGCGGCTCTCCGACCCGCGCAGGACGGCGAGCACGTGCGGGTGCTTCGCGCCGTCATAGATGTAACCGTCGTGCTCGAACTTCTGCTGGCGTGCCGGGTCGAGCTCCGGAACCTGGCTCGCGATCGCGGTGATGAGCCCGAACGTGAACGAGGCCATGGAGAGCAGCCCCAGCACCGTGACGAGTGCAAAGAGGCGGAGCTTGCGGATACGGCGCCCGTTCTTCCGGGCCGGCCGGGCTTTGCGGCGAAGACGCAAGGCTCGGAGTGTAGTGGGCCTTAAACTCGGCGCGTGTCAGTCGCCGACCTCACCCGCAACGCGGTCCACCTCGCGCCCGAGGGCGAGCTCGAGCGCAAGCTCGGGCTTGGCCGGCCCCTTCGCGTCAAGCTCGGGATCGACGTCACCTCGCCGGACATCCACGTCGGTCGGGCGGTTCCGCTGCAGAAGATGCGCGCTTTCCAGGACGAGGGGCACACGGGTGTCCTCATCGTCGGCGACTACACGACCCGGATCGGAGACCCCTCCGGTCGTTCCGCCGAGCGCCCGATCCTCTCCGACGAGGAGATCGACGCGAACGCGCAGACATACGTCGACCAGGCGCTGATGATCCTCGACCCTGCGCGCACGGAGGTGCGCTACAACGGCGAGTGGCTGTCGAAGCTTTCGTACGCCGACGTCGTCCGCCTTGCCCGAACGATGACCGTCGCGCGAATTCTCGAGCGGGACGACTTCGCGCAGCGATATGCGGCGCAGGAGCCGATCTCGATCTCGGAGCTCCTCTACCCCCTGATGCAGGCCTATGACTCGGTCGCAATCGAGGCGGACGTCGAGCTCGGCGGCACCGACCAGCTCTACAACCTGCTCGCCGGCCGCGAGGTGATGCAGCACTACGGCCTCGAGCCGCAGGTGGTGTTGACGACGCCGCTGCTCGTCTCGTGGGACGGCCAGAAGATGAGCTCGTCGGTCGGGAACAACATCCCGCTGACGATGGCCCCCGAGGAGCAGTTCGGCCGGACGATGCGGATCTCAGACGACCAGCTGCCGCAATGGTACGAGCTCGTCATGGATCAGCCGCCGCCGACAGGCGATCCCCTCGAGGCGAAGCTCGAGCTCGCGCGGTTCATCGTCGGTCGCTCGCACGGGGTGGAGGCCGTGAAGCGCGCCGAGGACCACTTCACGCGCGTGGTCCGTGAGGGACAGGCTCCGGAAGAGGTACCGGAAGCGGCGCTGCCCGCCGACGGGACGGTGCATCTGCCGGCTCTCCTCGTCGAGCACCTGGCGATCGGCTCCACGAGCGAGGCGAGGCGGCTGATCGACCAGGGCGCGGTCAAGGTGAACGGCGAGATCGTGAGCGAGCTCGACCTGCCGCGGGAGGCGCTCGAGGGCGCCCTCGTACAGGCCGGGAAGCGCCGTTTCATGCGCTTTCGCGCCGCTTGACACCCCCCCGAGTGCTGCTACCATTCGTCGGCCGCCTAGACGGGTGGCGTAGGAACGTCCCTGAAATCGACACTGGAGCGCCTTCGGACGCACTCGGATACGACGCAAGTAGCCGAAACTCTGGAGGCCTCTGGCGCAAGTCGGAGGCTTTTTTACGTCCCTCGCACGGCAACGGTCTTTGAAAACTCAACAGCGTGAAACGTCGAGAACCTCGAGCTGTACACCGGCTTGAGGTCTTTAACTCGTCACGTCCTCGTAGTACACGGGGACGCGACCTTTGAGCTTCAAGCTCATCGCGAAGCAGATGTCAAAGCCAGCCTTCGGGCTGACGTGACAACCATCTTCACGGAGAGTTTGATCCTGGCTCAGGACGAACGCTGGCGGCGCGCTTAACACATGCAAGTCGAGCGATAACCATGGCTTCGGTCATGGGGAGAGCGGCGAACGGGTGAGTAACACGTGAGTAATCTGCCCTCGACACTGGGATAGCCCGGGGAAACCCGGATTAATACCGGATAGCCTCTCGAGCTTACGAGCTCGTGAGAAAGGATGGCTTCGGCTTTCGGTTGAGGAGGAGCTTGC
>Ga0307278_10000305_pt1 | contig 25197 bp, 21 predicted proteins | sample ER_DNA_117_FD_194482 | JGI IMG/M metagenome (GOLD analysis project Ga0307278, IMG submission 194482) | Bulk soil microbial communities from the East River watershed near Crested Butte, Colorado, United States - ER_DNA_117 | ecosystem: Environmental > Terrestrial > Soil > Floodplain | place...
ATTTTGAACGCCGTGTGCTCACTAGGGAACTAAAGGCCGATTCGCAGAGGATGGGTTTGGACGTGAGACAAAACGAGACGGAGTTCTCCGCGTCCACGCGGATCGAGCAGCGAAACAATAGTTGGCGACACGCAGATCTCATCATTTGCGCCAGCAGTTTCACAAGGCAGACACTCGTGGAGGCGGGCGCCGATCCGAAGCTTTGCAAAGTTGTTCCCTACGGTGTCGATCTTCCTGCCGAGAAGGCGGGCATCGCTCCCTCCAGGGATCGATTCGAAGCTCTGTTTGTCGGATCAGGAATCCAGCGAAAAGGGCTGCACCATTTAATCACAGCCTGGATGAGAGCGAACATGCCGGCGGATAGTCGTCTAACTCTCGTGTGCCGCAACATTGATTCCGCAATGGATAATCTGGCGCGGCAAGATTCTTCGATCAGATTACTTCACGGCGTGTCGAAAGAAGAACTGTCGAATCTCTATTACATCAGCTCGATATTTGTGATGCCTTCGCTGATCGAAGGATTCGGGCAGGTCTATCTTGAGGCGTTGAGTTTTGGGTGTCCCGTGGTGGGCACGCCGCACACGGGCTTGCCGGACCTCGGCGGAGAAGAAGATGGAATTTTCACAGTGACTCCGGGAAACATCGATCAACTTCGTGAGCTTCTTTCCCGTTTGGCGGTTACCTTGCCAGGCAATCTGCATATTCGACGGCAGGCACGGCTTTGTGCCAGCAGATTTCCGTGGTCTCGATTCAGAGCAGGCTTGCGTTCATTACTCTAGTGGATAAGCGTGCGCGACGGAGTCGAAGACCGGGCTGTGCGGGCGCGCTGACAAGTGCGATCCCGGAAATTGTGGAAGTATCGACAAAGCGTGAGCGCGTGGCACAGACCGCGTGAACGAGCAGGCGAGTTAACATGGGAACGCTACGGACAGCGTTTAGTTTCCGCGCTCAAATCATTCGCCGTGGGCGAAAATGACTTGGCAGCCACATGAAAACTTCGATCATGATCACCACGCGCAACAGGCGCGAGGAATTACGACGAACACTTGGCAAATTGTTCGAACTTCAGCCGGCAGCCGATGAAATTCTCATCTGCGCCGACGGCTGTACGGATGGAACAAGCGAGATGGTGCGGCAAGACTTTCCCAGTTGCATATTGTTAGAAAACGATTCCGCGCGCGGCTCGGTCTTTTCGCGTGACCGCTTGCTGCGCACCGCCTCTGGCGACATCGTTCTCAGTCTCGACGACGACAGTTATCCGCTCGATCGAGATTTCTTCGCGAGATTGCAGCTTGTCTTTGGGCAATATGCAGATGCAGCCGTAATCACATTCCCGGAGGTTCGCGATGACGGAGCATCGGCAGGTCCGACTAAATTACCATCGTCGCCCGCGCATCTCGTCTCTGCTTATCCAAATTGTGCCGCTGCGATGCGCCGTGAAACCTACCTGCGCCTTGGCGGTTATCCGATTTTTTTTGAGCACACTTATGAAGAACCGGATTACGCGCTCCAGTGTTATGCGGCGGGTTATACTGTTTGTTTTGATCCTCGTTTGAGTATTCGTCACCATCTAAGTCCACAAAGTCGGAGCAGATTATCCTGGCATCCTTTGAATGCACGCAATGAGCTTTGGAGCGTTTTGATGCGCTGCCCGTTCCCGTATGTCGTAGCCGTGGCGTTGTTTCGCATCTGGCGGCAGTTCCGACATGCATGCAGCAAGGGCCCGACGTGGGCGATTCGGGAACCAGTCTGGTGGTGGTCGGCCTTACGTGGAATTCCAACCTGCCTGCGCCATCGGTCTCCGATTGAATGGCGCGTTTATTACACGTGGATGAAACTTGCGCGCCAGCCGGTCTCATCAGCATCACAATTGTTCGAAAAAACGAGGACGGTCGTATGATGCTTCACGTGAGTTCTTTGAGATCGAGGCACAGTGAAAGCTGACTACTTGATAGTAGGCTCCGGCCTCACCGGCGGCGTGATGGCAAGGCTGTTATCCGACGCCGGATATTCTGTGCTGATCCTGGAGCGGCGATCACATATCGGCGGCAACGCTCACGATCATTGCCATCCGAGCGGTATACGGATACACACTTATGGTCCGCACTATTTTCGCTGCAACGACGAAAACGTCTGGGCCTTCGTAAACCGTTTTAGTCGGTTTTATAAATATGAGGCTGTCTTGAAGTCATATGTCGACGGGGAATATGAAAACTGGCCGATTGCAGCGAGTTATATCCAGCGCGTCACGGGCGATGGTTGGCAACCGGCCTTTAATGGGACGCCGCGGAACTTCGAGGAAGCGTCCCTTGCCATGATGCCGCGAGCCATCTACGAAAAGTTCGTTAAAGGATATACGGAAAAGCAGTGGGGAGTCCCAGCAGACGCCCTTTCAGTTCGTCTCGCTCGCCGCTTCGATGTCCGTCTGGATGATGAGCCACGTTTGGTGCGACACCGTCACCAGGGCCTGCCCGTTGACGGTTATGCGGCTCTGATGCGCACCATGCTCACAGGAATCCCGGTCGTGCTAAATTGCGACTATCTCAAGGCCCGCGATTATTTTTCCGCACGAAGGAAAATCATCTTTACCGGGCCGATAGATGAATATTATGGCTTCGATCTTGGGAAACTGAAGTATCGCGGTCAGAAGCGTTCACACGAATACCTGCCGGATGTCCGTTACGCGCAACCTTGCGTTCAGGTAAACAGTCCTGCTACCGAGCTAGCTCACATTCGTAGCATCGAATGGAAACATATGATGCAGCCTGAATTCGCCGAACGAATTCGAGGAAGCGTTGTAACGAAGGAAACCGCGGTCACACCCGAAAACCCGAGCGATTACGAGTACCCTTTCCCTGATGCGGCGAACGCCAAACTCTACGAAGCTTATCGCGAGCGTGCCCGCGCCACACCGAACGTGCTGATCTGTGGTCGCCTCGGTGATTATCGTTATTACGATATGGATCAAGCAATTGCTCGCGCGATGTTGCTGGCGGAGCGCATCAAATCAGAACCTCCTTTGTGATGGCCGGTTCATTCTCGGTCGTACTCTCACTTGGACCAGATCCATTCGAAATGGAGCGGCTTCACTATATAGCTGCTGCGCTCGCAAAGGTTGAATGGAACAACCTTCTTTCATTAATCATTCTGGACGATTGCAAGCCTGCGAGGGATTACGAATCTGTAGGAACGCTGCTCGGACATGAGAAGCTTCAGATCTATCCGAGTCCAAGGCAATTTCGTGGCCACCATTGGCGCGGTGGGCTGGCTACTAACTACTTCTTTGGTTTCGAGGCAGCTTTCGGCAGCGGTTCTCCGGAGTTTATCATTGTGATCGATTCGGACTGCCTCTTGTTGCGCTCATTCGCCGGCGGCCTTTCGGAGAAGTTTCATGCAAATGCCAATCTTGGAATTATCGCGTCTGGCATCAAGAGTGATCCAACAGGTGAGCCCGCTCCAGAATGCACCTGGCGGGACCATTTTTTTAAATGGTCCCGAAGGCTTCGGTTTCGCCGCACGCCATTCCCGCGACTCGAGACTGCGTTTTTCGGCAATAATCGAACTATTCGTCGATTACTTCTGGATGCAGTTCACAATGGGTGGCATAAAATCGCATCTCCGCAGGGAGGCGCCTTCGCGGTGAGCAGATCCTTTTATGAAGCGTACGTCCAACATCAGCTAGCGGGAAGGCACGGTCTCTGGCTTGAGACAGACCTGACTTATGATCTTATTTTCGGCCTGTTGTGCGCTGCGTTCGACCTGCAAGCTGTCGACGACAATGGGCCGGGAGGAACATTCGCCATAACATATCAAGGACTGCCATTCCCTCCAGGAGAGCTAGTTCGCAGAGGGTATGCATGGGTTCACAGCCTAAAGTGTAATAGCGTGGAGGAAGAAAGATCATTACGAAATGACCTTCTGCACATTGGGCAACTCGAGCTTCCACCGGTCGGCAGATAAGCTGGAGCCACAATGAAGTTTCACGCGCTCCTTCCTTGTCGTGACGAAGCCGACATTATCGGCCAGTGTCTCGAGCAAGCCTTGACCTGGGCGGACGCGATCTACGTTTTCGATACCGGCAGCGTCGATAACACTTGGGAAATTGTTCAGGACTTTGCGACGCACAGCGGGCGAGTCATTCCAATTTTCAAGGAACCAGTCTATTTTTCGGAAACGCGGCTGCGCGGTTACATGTTTCATGTCGCGCGACAGCACATGCGCGACGGCGATTGGTTCTTGCGTTTGGATGCGGATGAGTTTCATCACATCTCACCGCCCGATTTGGTAAGAGATTGCATGCGAAAATACGAAACGGTTGCGTATCATCAGTACTATGATTTCCGTCTCCTCCAATCGGAGGTCGATGGCTGGAATCGGGGTGAAGAAACGCTGCAAGATCGAAAACGGCCGATTGAAGAACGGCGCAGGCATTACACAATCAGCGAATACAGCGAGCCGCGGTTGTGCCGTTATCGCAGCACAATGCAATGGCCGCCGACGGTTTCGTTTCCGTTTAACGCCGGATTCGTCGCGCGCGAGCGATTGCCGATCCGGCATTATCCACATCGTGATCCGATGCAGCTCGAACGGCGTTGCCGGCTGCGTGCGGTCATGATGGCAGATGAAGAGAACCAAGCGAATTGGACGCGCCCGGAGCTGCATCATTGGGCAGAGCGGGAGTGGAAGAAGTTCATCACGCCGGATGATTTACCGGGATTGAAGTTTTGGATGCCGGGAGCAGAATTGGAGTTGGTGCATGAAATGAATCATCTCCGTCCAATGCATATCCGCGCATTGCAATGGTTCATTCACGCTTTTTGTTTGCCGGTGTTGGATCGACAACATCCGAAATTCCCTCCCGACGCAAGGCCACAAAGGATCCCTACCAGCATTCAAGAGGAGCTGAAAGTCGCGCTGCGCGAATAAATGCTAGAGGTCCACAATCTTGTCTGCCATCGGGACATTTCGATCGCGCTCACTTGTCTAACGAGTCTTTTGGCGACAAGCCAGGAGAAACTCCAGATCTTCGTCCACGATGACGGTTCCCTCATCGATGAGGATAAGATATGCCTTCGGGCTGCGTTACCGGACTCATTGCTGATCTCTCGTGATCACGCGGATTGCGCGATGGCCGATGCATTGGAAATGCTGCCGACGCTCCGAGAAGCGCGACTGCAGATTCCGCATCTGCTCAAAGTCTTGGATGTGCCGATGCTTTGTCGCAGCGACAACGTCTGTTTTGTCGACAGCGACGTCTTTTTCCTGCGGGCGCATCAGGGCTTGTTTGAAATTTCGAAGACGAGAAGTGTTTGCGCCCGCTTTATGTCCGACACTCGAACCTGTCACGGATTTCGACTGAAAAACTTTTGGCCCCTGGGTCCTGTTTCCCCAATTGCGCGGCTGAACTCCGGCCTTTTTTGTATTAAACGCAACGTTATTGATTTCGACTGGGTCGAGGCTGTTTGCAGTCGAGTTGGCCTGTCGCAAATGCTTCAGCACCGTTCCTGGTTTGAGCAAGGACTCTGGGCGGCAATTGCGGGACGAGTTGGTTGCGAAATGATTGATCGTTCTCAAATCGCAATAGCAGAAATCGTTAGCCAAATTCCACAGGACCCAATTGCGTTACATTTCATCACGCCGGTGCGGGCCTCCCTAAAAAACTATCCAGCGAACGCGCAACCTTCTCGCTCGGCCGAGAAAATTCGATCTGTCCCAGCGGCACATTACACAATCTTGCACGCGGGGTGCGCTGCGGGATTGTTTCGGTTTCATCGGTTATTCCATGATCATTAGCGCAGTCGCCAAGCTTGCTCGAAAGCTCATTCCCGCTCGGTTCCGGCCGATTGCGCATATCGAACACGTCGTTCGCTCACGCACAAAGGGGCGTGTACACTCCGGTCCATTCAGAGGGATGCGTTTCATCGATGGCGCCGCCGGCAGCGTGCACATCGCAAAGCTGCTCGGTATTTACGAACGCGAATTGAACGCGTGTCTCGAGCAAGCCTGCGCGCTCAATTTCCCGCTCATTGTCGATGTCGGGGCGGCGGAAGGTTATTATGCCATCGGCATGGCGCTGCGAAATCCAACTGCGAGAGTGACTGCTTTCGAGATGGAGGCAAGAGCCCGGGCGACGCTGGCGGAGAAGGTAAGGCTAAACGATGTCGGAAATCGTGTGGAGATTCGCGGTAAGTGCGAGCCAGATGATCTCGAACGTGTTTTGGCGGATGCACGCCGGCCATACGTTATTTGCGATGCCGAAGGAGACGAGGCAGTGCTGCTCGATCCCGCGACTGTACCATCGCTTCAACGCGCGTGGATTCTCGTGGAGTTACATGAATTTATAGAGAGAGGGATTAGCGAGAAAATCCGAGAGCGGTTTGTGGCGACTCACAAAATCGCTCAAATCTGGCAGCAAGAACGGACAATCACGGACTTTCCGTTCAAAGATTTCTACACGCAGTGGCTACCGGAATCGTATCTTCATTGGGCGGTCAGCGAGTCACGACCCGAGCGAATGTCATGGTTCTGGATGGAACCGATAAGCAATAAATGACGACAAACCAGCTAAAGAAGTCTATCAAACGAGTCTTGCCTGCTCGCGTTCTCCGAGCTGTACAGCGCATCAGAACCGTGGGTCATCGGCCGTCGCCTGAAATCGCCGAGATGCAGGAACGTCACCTGAGCTATCAGCCGATCAGCCAAAACGAGATCACTTTGCGCCCGGGGATTACGCTCCACATCGACCCTCAATCACGCGATCCCTTTGAATGGTTTTGCTTTAAATCTCCGGACATGGTCCGTGAGCTTGATTGCTTCCTCCAAAATCTCGGCCCCTATTCGTCATTTGTTGATGTCGGGGCAAATCACGGAATCTTCTCGCTCACGTTTTGCGCGAGGCATCCAAACGGTCGGGTGTTGGCGCTCGACCCTTCGCCGATTGCATTTGAGATTCTTGAAAGAAACCGCCACTTGAACTCGTTCTCGAAAATGCAGACTTCCTGTATTGCTTGCGGCAACATGAGCGGTCATGTCGCGATGAAAAGAAACTGGCATCACTTGGAAGCAGTTGGAGCTAACCAAGCGAACAACCAAGACGTAGTTAGTATTGCAATGGTCCCTCTTGATCAGCTTTGTGTAGAACAAAACATCTCGCCAGAGCTTCTGAAGATTGATGTGGAAGGCTTTGAATTGCGAGTGCTTCAGGGAGCAAGACGTGTTCTGGAAACGGCGAAGCTGTTGTTTCTGGAGATTCATCCCGAGCGTATCGATGAACTCCGTCTGCCTCAAACTGCCATCTTCGATCTGCTTACGAACAGCGGCTGGACTGGTTTCACGTTAAGCGAGGCACCACTTACCCGAGAAGATTTCGGCGATCAGATACACACGTTTTGGACGATGTGGCGCAACGTAAATGCGACAATCGCTTAGAATTTTTTTTTCGTGTAGCGGCGTGGGGATCATCGATCGTGGGATTGAGGTATTTTTTCGGGAAGCATTCGATGGATTACTTGGGACGGACGGACTCGACATCACGCTCTACAAAGGCGCAGGTGAAGAGAAATCGAATGAGCGCGTCCTCTGGAACGTGCCGCGCACGGATCGGATGGCGCGCTTACTTGGCGCGTGCATTCGCCGGAACAGTTATGTAGCGGAGCAACTCTCGACTTTTCCCTCAATGGCGCGCGCCATTCGCAGGCATCGGCCTGAGATTATTTTTTACAGCGACTCAAATCTAGGATTTCAGCTTTTTCGGTGGCGAAAACAAATTGGTGTGCCGTTCCGGCTTTTGTTTTCCAATGGCGGTCCGTGTCATCCGCCGTTTGATCGCACTGATTACGTCCATCAAGTTGCGCCATTCTATATTAAGGAAGCACTCGACGCAGGAGAACCGGCGGATCGGCATCGAATGGTGCCCTATGGAATCAATGTTCCGGACGGACCTCCCGATCGAGGCGAAAACATTCGGCGCGAGCTGCGGCGGAAACTCGGTTTGCCTGAAGATCGTCCCCTTATTCTCAGCGTTGGATGGATCTCGGCGAAACAGAAACGGATGGATTATGTCGTCCGTGAGGTCGCGCGATTCGGTTCAGAAGTCAGGAATCGGGAGTCAGGAGTTAGGGATCAAGCAGTTCCTTATCTCGTTATGCTCGGGGCGATGGATGAGGAAAGCGGGTCGATTATCGCGCTCGCGTGCGAAAAGCTTGGTGAAGAAAATTTCACTGCGCACTCTGTGCCGCACGACGAGCTAGCCGACTACTATCGCGCGGCCGATCTGTTCGTGCTGGCTTCGTTGCAGGAAGGATTTGGGCGCGTTTTTCTCGAAGCGCTGGTCCATGGTTTGCCGGTGATCGCGCACGATCATCCGGTGATGCGGTTTGTCCTGGGGGACGAAGGCACATTTGGCGATTTATCAACGCCGGGGGTGCTTGCCGCGCTGATACGCGAGACGTTGGCGAGAGGAGATTCAGAGGCCGACGCGATCCGCCGCAGAGAAATGGTCCGAGCGCGATTTAGTTGGGTCGCGCTCGCGCCGCAATATCGGGAGATGTTCCTTGATTGTTTCCAGAAAGTGAATCCGGTCTGAAAATTCATGCCGCCCTCTGAATCTTGCGCCCTGATCTTTGATTTTTGATCTGATCCAGATGTTTCAGGACGCTCGTTCACTTGCGGGTAATGCGCGGTTAACGGCTGACGTTTGCATCATCGGCGGCGGTCCCGCCGGTTTGACATTGTGCCAGAAACTCGGCAGTGCTGGATTTCGCATTCTCCTGGTAGAGAGCGGTGGAATGGGTTTCGACCTCGAGCGGCAGTCACTTCTTCGGGGCGAAGACACAACGGGCGAGTATTTCGATCCCGTTGGGGCGCGTCGGTCCCAGTTCGGCGGGACAATGGCGATGTGGAATGTGGAGCTAACAGACAAATCGTTAGGAGCGAGGTTCGTGCCGCTGGATGCGATTGATTTTGAAACCCGTGACTGGGTTCCGTACAGCGGTTGGCCTTTCTCGCGCGCTCACTTGGACCCTTACTACAAACAGGCAGAAGAATTGTGTGGGCTTAGTTCGAATACTTACGAAGCGACGGCTTGGGAGGATGAATGCAATCGGTGTCTCCAGCTTCCAGCGTCCGAAGCGATAACTCGCATTTATAAGCTTCAATCCGCAGAGCAACTCCTGGTCGCCGCGAGGAAACTGATCAACGTGAGTACAAACGTCGATTGTCTTTTTAGGGCCACGGTCACCGAGTTAGTTCCTAGTCCAGGCTCTAATCGAATCGAATATTTGCACGTGCTGACCTCGAATCGGAAAAAGGCGCAGATTCGGGCGCGTATCTTCGTTCTGGCGACAGGAGGGATTGAGAACGCCCGCTTACTACTGCTCTCAAATACAGTGTTCCCGGCGGGCATCGGCAACTCCAGAGATCTGGTGGGTAGATTTCTGATGGACCATCCGCTGTACTATTTTTGCGAGTGGGTTCCCTCGTCGCCTGCACTTTTTCCTCTGCTCGGCCTCTATGATGTGCGGACGGTTCAGGAACAGTGCGTACTCGGGCGGTTGACTTTGTCGGAAGCAGTTTTGCGGGAAAACCGGTTGTTGAATTTATCCGGCGTGCTTTGTCCGAAACCGAAGGGCTACCGCTCTAAAGGGATCGAAGCTCTCCGGGAAATGCGCATTCTCGCGCGACGAAAGCAATTCGTGAGATCGCTCACGCTCGCGCCTCGTGCTTGCGTAAACTGTGGTGATATTTTCGCATACGCCTGGCAGCATTTCCGCGCACCGAAGCAGGCTTCCTTGAGCTTTTGGTCGATGCTGCCGAACACGGAGAAAACGTTCGGGAGTATGGAACCGGAATTCTATCTTGAGCAACCGCCTGATCCTTCCAATCGCGTTTCTCTCTCGACGGAATTGGATAGGATTGGATGTCGGAGAACTTTGGTAACCTGGAGGTGGGGGGAGCAGAGCCGAGACAGCGCACACCGCGCCGGGATACTACTGAGTAAATCATTTGAGCACGCTGGTCTTGGGCGTTTCGCGCTGCTCCGGCGTCCACGCGTGCATACGACCGGGCACCATCATCTTGGCACGACTCGAATGCATAACAGTCCAGCCGCAGGCGTCGTGGATGCGAATTGCCGCGTCCATGAGACCAACAATCTTTTCATTGCTGGAAGTTCGGTATTCTGCACGGGAGGTTATGCCAATCCGACCCTCACCATCATTGCTCTGGCTATTCGGCTGGCCGAACACCTGAAAAAAGAGCTTCAGCCGTTGACGGTGAGACAGCGAGATTAGGATCGGAGATTGAAGATGGAAGATGGAAGATGGAAGATCGAGGATAAAGGTTTGGCTCCGCCTTCGAACTGTTATATCTAGCTCCTGTTCTCTGACGCATGCCCAACTTCTTTATTCCATTCGCACTGACGTGCGTTGTGCTGCTAGCGGTAGCGGTGGTGCGCCCACGCCTCATCTACGAATACCCGTATTTCATGGCGGCGACGTTTACGGCGTTCATTCTCCCGCAAGCTTACGCGCTTTACCGGGATCAATGGGGAGGAATTTATCTCCGGATGACACTGCTAATGTGTTTCCTGTGCATTGCCTGTTGCTGGCTGGGTTATCAACGCCGTCCTCATCCCGCGCTTCTTTCCAAACTCAACATTCCCATTGATCTGGCGCGTTTTCTGCAAGGCGGCATTGCTCTCGTTCTCATCGGCTGGTACTTCACTCACAAGCTCGGCACTCTGCCGGAGGAAGAATTGTCGAGTAGGATGACCGGAATCTCGACGGTTTATCTCTTCTTCGGTGGTCTCGTTTATCCGGGCTTCGCAATCTGTTTTTACTGTGCCCTCAAGCGAGGATGGATTATTGCGTGGCTTGGCGCATTCGGTGCTGCCGTGATCCCCATGCAAGCCGCTCTGTTTTACGGACGGCGCGAGCCAACGGTGCTGTTCCTGATGTCCGTGGGTCTTGGAATTTTTTTCATCAAAGGAAAAGCCGCTCCGCGCTGGGCGATTATCGTGGCTGTCCTCGCAGGAATGCTTTTCATTCCGTCGACAGCTGAGTACAGGCAACTGGCCAGAGAAGATCCCTTCGCAGCGTTCAAAGAGATCAACTTCACAGAACAATTTCGGGAGGCTCTTGCCCCTGATGCAATTAGTGAATTGAAAAATGCGACGGCGCTGATAGCGGCGACGGAAGAGACCGGGGATTACGAACTCGGGGCTGGCTATTGGAACCAGATTGTTTTCCGTTTCGTTCCAGCGCAATTCCTGGGAAGGGATTTCAAGGATTCGCTCATGATCGGGGGAGAGCAACGCGACATGAGCGACTTCGTTTACGACGTGCTCGGATTTCAGTTGCCGGTTGGGCTAACTGTTACGGGCATGGGCGATTCGTTTAACGAATTCGGTTATGTTGGCTGCCTGTTTTTCGCTGCAGTGGGATACTTATTTAAGACCCTTTGGGCCGCAGCGAACCGCCCAAACGGGATCGTCGCGCAAATCCTCTATATTCAAATCACGACATCAGCGATGCGCGCTGCTACGCATCAAACAGTAGATTTCCTGCCTGCGTTTATTTATGGCCTGGCCTTTATCGGGGCGATCGCTTTCTATGCGAGAGAGCGTGGCGTTGTTGCCTCTCCGCTTTCGCCGTCGCCTGTGTCCGCCTAGCTCCTCTCGAAGTGAGGATAGCTGTCATTTTTCATCGGTTCGGTCCCTATCATTGCGCGCGGTTGAAGGCTGCCGCGGCGCGCCATTGTGATATCAATGGCATCGAGGTCGCAGCGGAAACGCAGGAGTACGCCTGGTCTGCCATTAGAGGTACGGAGGACTATTCGCGGCTGACTCTATTTCCCAGCGGAAATACGCATAGGATGTCAGTTAAGCAGATTTGTCCGCGCGTCGAGGATGCGCTAAAAGATTCCGCTCCGGATGCGGTGGCCATCCCGGGATGGTCGGATAACGCCGCTCTTGCGGCGCTTCGGTGGTGCGCTGAAAGCAGAACACCGGCAATTCTGATGTCCGAAAGCACCGCGCTGGACAAGCCGCGCTCTGCTTGGCGCGAATGGATCAAGCAACGGATTGTCGATCTTTATTCGACCGTGCTCGTGGGTGGCGAGCGACACGTTGATTACCTGGTTCGCCTTGGGATGCCGCGCGAACGGATCTTCACCGGATACGATGTGGTGGACAATGAGTATTTCGCGCGAAGCGCATTCGAAATTCGAAATTCGAAATTCGAAATTCGAAAAAAGTATGGATTACCGGAGAATTACTTTCTCGCGTCGGCGCGGTTCATTGAAAAGAAGAATCTTCCGACTCTCATCCGCGCTTATGCGCGCTATCGACAGTTTGCTGGCAATACAGACAACAGACACGAGACAATAGATAACGGACCTTGGGATTTGGTTCTCCTCGGTGACGGCCCGTTGCGTGAAACTCTCAACTCTCAACTCTCAACTCTCAACTTGCAGCACTCCGTCCTGTTGCCCGGGTTCAAGCAATACGAAGAGCTGCCCGTGTATTACGGGCTGGCAAAAGCATTTGTCCACGCAAGCACGACGGAGCAATGGGGATTGGTCGTGAATGAAGCCATCGCGTCGGGCTTGCCGGTGATCGTATCCAATCGTTGCGGCTGCGTGCCTGAACTTGTCGAGGGCAATGGGTTTACTTTTGATCCGAACAACGAGCATGAGCTGGCGTCGCGGCTCTTTGAAATGGCTTCGCTTTCAGATGATGAGCACAAGCGCTTCCAAGATGCGAGCCGCAGAATCGCGGTGAACTTTGGGCCGGAGCGATTTGGTGAAGGATTGAAGCGAGCCGCAGCGATGGCAATTGATCTTCCTCGAAGGAAATTTCGAGCAGTCGACCACGCAATCCTGTTCGGCGCGACGCGATTTCGGCGATGAAGATTGCGTATCTGTTGAATTCGGTTTCGCGAAAGGCTGGCGGTCTGTTTGAGATTTGCAAACGACTTGCACAGACAACCTGCCGTGAAAAAGAGATTGTCGTCCTCGGCGTGGAGGATGAGTTCACGAAGACGGACATCATCGAGTGGGCGCCTTTAAGGCCAACCGTTTTTCCACCTGTATTTGCGCGCAGTTTTGGCTACGCCCCCGGATACGCGCAATATCTCGCGGAGGTATGTCCCGACATCGCACATGTGCACGGGCTCTGGACGTATCCTTCATTTGCGGGATATCGGTGGCATCGGCGCACAAAACGGCCCCTCATATACACTGCACACGGCATGCTCGCCCCATGGGCGCTCCGAAATTCGGCGTGGAAGAAGCGCTGGGTGCGCGCGTTATGGGAGGACGCCGCCCATCGCAGCGCGGCCTGCTTTCACGTCAATTCGGAGGCCGAACATCTAACGTTGCGCCGGCACGGCTTGCGCGTTCCAATTTGCATCATTCCCAACGGAATTGACCTGCCGGCTAGTCAGAGTTCAGAAGTCAGCGGTCAGGTATCAGGCTTGGCGTCCGTCGCTCGAGGGAGAAAGCTGCTGTTCTATTTAGGGAGGCTACATCCAAAGAAGAATTTGCTGAATCTGATTCGCGCGTGGAAAGATGTTCTCAACTCTCATCCATCGACCCTTAACTCTTGGATGCTCGCCATCGCGGGCTGGGATCAGGGTGGACATGAGGACGAATTGAAGCGACTCGCGAGGGAGTTGAAGGTTTCGTCTGCCGAACTCGCCCCGGCCGGAACAAAGAAACATCGAACATCGAACATCCAACATCGAACATCTCACGATGCCACTGTTACATTTCTTGGCCCGTTATTCGGTGAAAAGAAAGCGGCAGCGTACCAGAGTTGCGACGCATTTGTCCTGCCGTCGCTTAGCGAAGGATTGCCAATGGCGGTGCTCGAAGCGTGGGCTTATGCGAAACCGGTGCTGATGACGCCCGAATGCAATCTGCCAGAAGGCTTCGTCGCGGGAGCGGCGTTACAAATCGGCACGACCTCGAAGGAAATTGCCGCAGGCCTTAAACAACTAATTGAAACGAGTGATGACGATCGAAAAGCGATGGGTGCGCGCGGACGGGCTCTGGTAGCTGCGAAATTTTCATGGCCACGAGTCGGTCAGCAGATGTGTGCGGTTTACGAGTGGGTCCTTGGCGGTGGCACATGGCCGGAGACAGTCAGATTTGACTGAGAGAAGTCGGAGGTCAGAGATCAGACACCGAGACGGCTGGACTATGCGCCGGCAGTCCCGTAGTCATGTGGTCCATAGTCGCATGCTGGACATCAAAAAAAACCGTCGCGCGCAAAAGTATTCTTCGAGTGAAATGGCTCGGAGGATGTTATGGACCTTTGTGCAACCGCTGTTCCGGTTTAGCCCGAGACCCTGTTTCGCCTGGAGACGATTTCTGCTCCGCTGTTTTGGAGCAAAGGTCGGCCGTAATGTTCATGTTTACCCTTCTGTGACTATCTATTTTCCATGGAACCTGGAGGTGGAAGAGGAGAGCGCCATCGGAGAGTACGTGTTCATTTATGATCTCGGTCGTGTCTCGATCGGCGCGCGCGTCACCATCTCGCACCGCGCTCACCTTTGTGCGGGGACGCACGATCACACAAGATCGGATTTTCCATTGCTGCGTCCGCCGATCATCATTAGCGCGGAGGCGTGGATTTGTGCGGATGCGTTCGTCGGACCGGGAGTTACCATTGGTGAAGGAGCGATTGTCGGCGCTGGCTCAGTCGTAATGAAGGACGTGAAGCCATGGATGATTGTTGTTGGAAATCCAGCCCGTGAAAGCAAGCCACGCGAGATTACTCAATGAGCGAGCAGGATGACGGGCGCGTGCCGTTATCGGTGCTGATTCCCGTTAAAAACGAGGCCGCAAATCTGCGAGATTGTCTCGCCAGTGTTTCATTTGCGGATGAAATTGTTGTGGTCGATTCGGCGAGCACGGATGGGACACAGGAGATCGCCACTGCAGCGGGGGCACAAGTGGTGCAGTTTTCGTGGAATGAAAAGTTCCCACGGAAAAAGAACTGGGCCTTGGAGAATTTTCCATGGCGCCACGAATGGGTGTTGATCATCGACGCTGATGAACGCATCACCCCGGAATTGGAAAAAGAGATCCGCGAGGCAATCCGGCGCCATGACGTCGACGGATTTTATCTGAACCGCCGATTCTGGTTTCTGGGCGGGTGGATCGATCATTGCGGGTATTTCCCGAGCTGGAATTTGCGTCTGTTTCGGCATCGGTTGGGTCGATACGAACGGGTGGAAATCAACGGCGACGCCGGCTCTGGAGATAATGAAGTGCACGAGCATATCTTACTCGATCGCCGCGCCGAATATTTGCCCGCGCCGATGGAGCATTATGCCTTCCCCGATGTCGCCACATTCATCGAGAAGCATAATCGCTATGCCACCTGGGAAGCGGCGGTGCGACAACAGCTGCATCGGCGCGCGGGGCAAAAGAGGTTACACGCGACACCGTTTGGAACAGCGCTGGAACGCAAACGGTGGCTAAAGAAACTCGCGATGCATGCGCCGTTCCGTCCAACCCTGCGGTTTCTATATCATTACCTTTGGAAACAAGGTTTTCGCGATGGCTACCGCGGTTGGGTGCTTTGTCGCCTGCTGGCGTGGTACGAGTTTGTCAGCATGGTAAAAGCCCGAGAGATGCCACCACTGACCACAAGACAATAAGACAACTAATGACGAGATCAGGATTGGAGAGACGAGTCTTGAAGTCCTGTAGACCATTCTTTCCACTTCTCGCGGTCGAGCATATAATCCCGGAGCGCTATGGCAAGAAGCAGTCAGTCCGACATTGAATCTCGAAGATTGTCCGTGCTGAGTGAGGCGAAATTCACGCGCCAGCAGGAATCAAATCAGGGCACTTTCCGCACAGAGTTGGTTGCATACCTAACGCGATTCACGAGGCACGAGTGGTCGGTTGCCGTTCTTTATCTTTTTCTGGACATCGCGAGCTGGATCGCGATCTACGGAATCGTGGGCTGGCTGCGGTATGATGCGTTCTATGCAACGCCGTTTCAGTTCTTCATCATCGACCTGATTCAACTCGCCGTCATTGTGCAGGCGCTTTATTTCATCGGCGGCTACGATCGTGCCGTGGAGAAACGGACCCTCGCCTACGCGACCGAGCATCTTCTTGCCATCATTGTGGCGGCTGCGGTCAGTGCGCTGCTGATTTATTCAGCTGCCACATTCGATCAAACCATGAAACCGAGCCGCGCCGTGCTGCTCCTGAGTTTCATGATTTTTCTGCCGGTATCCTTGTTCTACCGTCGCTGGATTCAAAAATATGTCGCTGCCGGCAACGTTAACCGGGCATTTCTCGTGATTGGCAGCGGCCCCGCAGCAGTTCGCTTTTACGAGGCGTACCAGCGGTCGCCCAATAGCCAGCAGCTTCATTTTGTAGATCTGGGCAGCCAGCGAGCGGGCCAGCGAATTGCCGGCGAAACTTCACCGGTCGTGGATGGAGACATTGCGAGCAGACTGGATGATCTGGGTGAGCATTACAGCGGGATTATTCTGACGGAGAATGTCAGCTCGCTTGGCACGCGATTGCTGGAGCGGCTTGTGCGGACGCAATTTCATCAGACGCGGGTCTATACCTTGGAATCGTTTTACGAGACTCACTGGCGTTATGTGCCCTTCGATATGATCGATCCGGTTTGGCCGCTCCAAACCGGCTTCCAACTGGCGCGCTCGTCGCCATATCATTATTTAAAGCGCCTCTTTGACATTGGCGCTTCAGCCGTGGCGTTGATCCTTTGCGCTCCTCTTTTGGCATTGATTGCTTTGGTGATCTGGATCGGAGAGGGGCGTCCCGTACTTTTTTCGCAAAGACGAGTTGGTCGGGAAGGAAGACGTTTCGACGTTCTCAAATTCCGCACCATGCGTCTGCGTTCCAGCGAACAAGATGAAGACATTTACACGCGTAAAGACGATCCCCGTGTTACACCTGTTGGAGGTTGGCTGCGGAAACTTCGCCTCGATGAGCTACCACAACTTTGGAACGTCTTTAAAGGGGATCTTAGTCTGATTGGCCCACGCGCCGAATGGACCGAGTGTGCCGAGCGCTATGAGCAGACGATTCCGTTTTATCATTTTCGGCACCTCGTTAAACCGGGGATCACTGGGTGGGCCCAAGTGAATTATCCGTACGGCGAGAGCGATCAAGACGCGATCGAGAAGCTCCAGTACGATCTCTATTACATCCGCCATTATTCACTGAAGCTCGATGCAATGATCGCGTTGAAAACAGTGTATACGATGCTGTTTGGAAAAGGCCGCTAAGCGGAGTTCAGCGGTTATTGGTTATCAATTCTCGGTTATCAGTTGATAGCTGACGTGCGACGGCCGTTTCGATACTGTGGCAAAATGAAAGCAACTAAACCAACGGTGATCAGGACCTTTGAGGATTTGGAATGCTCGAGGCAATGCCGAATGTTGCGATTATTTGTGGCCGGGCAGGTTGTTCCTGCTCTGCCCAGAGATGAGCGCTATCGGCTAGGCGATCAATTGTTGCGGGCTGCACGTTCAACCACGGCTAACATTGCTGAGGGATACGGCCGGTTTCATTATTTGGACAACGCGAAGTTCTGTAGCAACTCCCGGGGTTCGTGCTGGGAAGTTCTCGATCATTTGATCACAGGGAACGACGAAAGTCTTATCTCGGCAGAATTCCTTGGTCGCGGAAGAGAACTCGTGGCTCACGCCATTAAACTATTGAATGGATATATGAATTATTTGAAACGGGCGCACAAAGCTGCCCCGGTAGCGGAAGAATAACTGATAACGGATAACGAGTTTCTACTAATGCCTTTGCTCCGCGATGCAGCTCGCTGGATTTTTTGCGTCGCTCTCGTTTATGCTCCATGGGCCTACGGCGGTACCACGTCTAGAAGCATCCAGATAATCAATTGGCTGCTGCTCGCTGCGTTTATTCTTTGGGGCGTCGAGCTGATTATTAGCCGGCGAAAGCCGAGATTTCCGCGAGTTATACTTTTCCTAATACTCGCGCTGATCGGAATCGGCGGCTGGATGGCCATTAACTCCGGATCGATTTACGATTCGGATTTTTATGCGTTTGTGCCACTCAGAAATTTTGCGCCGCGCCTGGCTGGCTCGGTTGATTACGCGATCAGCGCTGCGTGGATGGTACGAGGCACGTTGTTGCTCTGCGCGATCTTGTTCGTTGCCGATCTTTGTCAGAGCAATCGCTGGTTGCTTCGTTTGTGGTACGTGATTGGTCTCGTCGCCGGCTCGATTGCATTTCTCGGTTTGCTGCAGAAAGCGACGGGCGCTCGAATGATCTTCTGGCAAGAGGCGCCTCCCTGGGGAGCGACTACGTTTTTTGCGACTTATTATTATCACGCGAATGCCGGAGCCTTCTTGAATCTAGTCTGGCCGTTAACTGCCGGGCTCGTCATCCGTGCCTTCACCACACGTTGTCATCCGGCCATGCGCGCGATTTGGATAAGCGTTTTTGTTCTAACCGTTGCTGCGGTATTAGCCAATACGTCGCGTGTGGCCCAGTTAGTCGCGCTCTTGTTGATGGTGGCGATCTGCCTGCAATTCGGCCCGGCGCTTCTACGAAAGCTTTCGCGCGCAGAAAAAAGCGCCGTATTTGCCGGCGGAATCGCCATTCTTCTCACTCTCATTGCGCTCGCACAGGCGACTCACCTGGAGCAACCGCTCACCCGCTGGCAATCCCTTAGTGAACGGATTCCAACCGATGCCCGTTGGCAAGCCTCGCGTGTCGCGATCGGTGCGCTGCGCGACATTGGGTTTTTCGGGTTTGGGCCGGGAACTTTTCGCGTTGTATTTCCTTCTTACAACAAAGAATCGACCAACCCTGTTCCCGGAAGCTGGAGATTTTTGCACGAAGATTACTTGCAGACCGCGCTGGAGTGGGGCTGGCTCGGCAGCAGTTTGTGGGCGCTGTTATTTTTCGGAGGAATAGGAAAGGGGATATGTAGCTATCAAAAATATGCGGCTCGGGATTGGACGCCGCGGAGGCGCTTGCTCCAGCCCTTCATTATTATTGCGCTCATTGGAGTGGCCCTCCATGCCCTGGTCGATTTCCCCCTTCAGATCGCTTCCATCCAACTGTATGTGGCGACGTATCTTGGACTTTGCTGGGGAACGCGCTGTGATGCCAGAGGTCAGAGAACAAGAAATCAGCGGTCAGAACTCTCCCCTCAAAGCCGATAGGAAACTTGATGGCTCTAAGGCATCAAGTTTCGAAGAGCGATTCGGGGAGCGCACTGTGCGCGGACCACAAGATGACGAGACAACGAGACCCGCAATGAGTCCCTTACCGTTTGCTAGGCACCGTTGTCTTTGTGGCCGGGTCCTGATCGATGATGATAGCTGCGAGAATAAGATCCTTCCTCGGCTCCGTACCCATGCGAAGCGTAATAGTAGTAATAGCCAACGCCGCGGCTCCGGCGCAAGCGGTTGAGAACCAAGCCGGCCGGGCGAATCCCTGCACTCGTTAACAGGGAAATTGCGCGGCGGACCGCCGGGCGCGGCGTTTTTCGGGCTCGAAGAACAATGCACACTGTCTGCACATATGGAGTCATGAGGAGAGTGTCACTGACTGCAAGGATCGGCGCACTATCGATCACTACTCGATCAAAAAGCTTTGTGGCCTCAGCGACTAATTGCCCGAAGAAAGGACCGGCAAGGATCTCAGCCGGATTGGGGGCCCGCCGCCCCCCTGCCAGCACGGAAAGCTGACCTCCTGTTGCGGTGAGAATATTCCCGGTCACTGCAATATTATCGCTGACGATCTCAATTTCTCCGGCGGGAATAGGACGTGCCGCAGAGGCTATATCCGCTTCGCCGACCAGGCAATCGATTACTCCTGGCGCACTGTCCTCGTCGAAATTATTTCTTTTTGTGGCTTCCGGGAAACGGAAGATTTTATGCATGTTAGGCCGGCGCAGGTCGCCATCGATCAGCAGAACGCGATAACCCTGCTGTGCCAGCGCGAGTGAATAATTGGCGCTGGTGAAGCTTTTTCCTTCATTCGGCACAGCGCTGGTAAAAAGTGAAACCTTCCGCTCCACTTCCGGGCCCAGCAATGAAAGCGCCGCGCGCAAATTGCGAAAAGCTTCCGCCGCGGGACTTTCGGGGGTTTCCACAACAACGCGGTAGTTCGAACTTCCAAAAGGTCTGCGTCGCCGCTTTAACCGCGTTGCCGTGCCTTCGTCGGTTGTTTCCGGAACAGCCGCGAAGACGGGCAGTCCAAGCGTGTTTTCTGCTTGATCAACGGTTTTGATGGAGCGATCGAGCGTGTCGGCGCCGAGAACAAACGCCAGTCCAGCGGCTAAGCCACCAAGCAGACCCAGCGCGATCGCCTTCGTGGCGCTGGGACTAACAGGCGAATGCGGAAGAGGGGAATGCTCGATCACACTGACCGCATTTGTCTTTACGTCTTTTGTTAGACTTGTCTCTTTGATCTGGCGGAGAACGCTCTCGTAAAGCACGCGATCAGTCTCGGCTTGCCGGGCCAATTCCTGGTATCCGATCGCTGCACGATTGAGCGCGACCGCGACACCTTGCTGATCTTGTAGTGCTCCTAGCAAACTGGCCTCGGTGGCCTTGGTCTGCTCAATGGCATTACGCAGAATAGGAGGTTGCGCCATGACTGCATCACGAAGTTTTCCCTTTGCCTCTGCCAGAGAGGCCCGCGCTGCCATCATTTTGGGGTGCTTTTCCTTGTATCGTAAAGCCAGGGTAGCGAGTCCAGCTTCTACCTGGGTGACATTGCGTTGCGCTTCGGTTACCGACGCTGCTGCGGAGATGCTCGGAATCGCTAGCAATGCATCGATGTTGTTGCCGGCCTGTTCGATTTGGTTGAGCTCGCCTTCAAGGCGAAGCCGGTCGGCTTTGGCTGCTGTTAACTTGCTGTTTAATTCCTGCAGCTTATCCTCGACTAGGCCACCCCGAGGTCCACCGGCTCCCGCGCCCGATCCCTGCTGTGATCCTGTTGCGGCCGTGCCGCCGCCAAGTTGCAGAGCATCGGGAGTTTTCGCTTTGTATTCAGCAACGGCCGCCTCGCTTTTTTGTAGATTAGCCTTCAATCGCTCTTCTTCCTCCAGCAAATAACGCAATGACTCCTCGCTGAGCGAAGCGCGGCGCTCGATGGAATTACGAATGTACTCACGGCCAATTGCCTCGGCGAGGCGTTGGGCCACGGCTGGATCACGGTTCGTTACGTACAAATCGATCAGGCGCGTGCCGCGACGCGTTACTGGCTTTACCATGCTCGCAAGTGCGCGACCCAACGCTTCTTCGAGCGGTGTAAAACTGGTCACGCCAATAGCGCTCTGAGTTTTACTCCTGTCCGGCGACGGGCCGGTGCTCGGCGTTGCGCCGGAGGCGCCGCCGCTGACAATGCCCTGGCCGAGAAGCGCGCGTCCACCATCTTCAGCCAAGCCTTCCGAACGTATGACTCGGGCAAGAAGGGTTTGATTACTGAGGTTCTGCTCGATGGTCCGCAGCGCCTCCTGACTGGCCAGAAACATTGAGCGCATGCGAGCCGTGGGGTCTTCTGTAGTGATAAGAGTCGGCTCCTGAAACTCCACCTCCAGCACCGTATGTCCCTGATAAAGCTTCGGCGTCCGCGCGAGATAACCTAGCGCGAGGAAAAGACCAGCCAGAACACAAAGCGCTACGATCCAAATCCGCTCGACGAGAGAATGCCAGAACCGGCGAAAATCAAACCCGTGCTTCGGCTCGGCGTACTGTCCGGCCAAATGAGGCAAGGCTAGCTTCTCAGGATTAGGCGGAACGGCCGTTGTGGTAGCAGAAGGCACAGGATCAATCACAGCAAAATATTAGCTCGGACGAGATTCTACACGCGAGCAGTGCGCTCGGAAAGTTGAAGGCGTAAAAACTTTTCCGCTAAAAAATGCTTTCGCCCACGGTGATGGTATCGCCCGGCTCGACGCGAAAACCTCCGCCGTTCCCTTTTGTGAACCGCTTCGCATTGACCTTGAAAATCTGATCGCCAGCTGCAGAGGAATGTCGTCGTACGGTCACTCTTTCCGGAGCGGCGATGCGCGTGTATCCGCCCGCCATCGCGATCGCTTCCAAGAGATCAATACCGCCAGGACTGCTCTCAGGCATTTCGTAACTGCCGGGCCGATTTACCTGACCCAAAATCGAGAAGCGCCGTTTCGCATAGCTGAGGAGCATGACATTTACTCTTGGATTTACCAGATAATCGCGAGCATAAAGGTCTGTGAGCTTTGACGCTGCCTGGGTCAGGGTCAATCCCGCCAAATGAATCGACCCTAGCAACGGGACACTTACGTTGCCTTCGGGGTTCAGTCGTCCATTCGTGCGCAGGTCCTCCTCGCCGAAAACCTCGACTGCCACCTGGTCGTTCGGGCTCAAAATGTATCCGGCGGGCGCGCTGACGCCGCTGCTTGACGCCGGCGCGGAAACAGCCGGCGACAATGCGGACGCTGGAACGGAGGGCTGTGACGCACCCGTCCCGGGAGTGAATTGCGCTAATAGGATGCCCGGAAGCAATGAGACTGCGAGTGCAACTGGCAGCCACCAGCGGGGGGTTCTTAATCGGAGCCGATTCGGACCCCGTCTAAAATCTGAGAGTAGCTCGAACGCCGACCTGGTTATCATAGAAACTGAAAAAATCGAACGAGCTGCTGTCCTCGCGGTGAAGATAATAAACCCCGGTACTCAAAAATCTCGTGATCAACACGTCAACGGAGGGTTCGATAAAATAGTAATCGTCATTCCGCGTTGCACTCACTCCCCTGGCCGTGGGAAAATAATCCGCATTCTCATAGCCGGCCGCCAGGCCGAGATAAATACGCTGGAGCAAACGCTGCTGAATTCGAAGGATAACGTATGTCGTCGCGAAATCTTGATCGGCAAAAAATCCCGAATTTAGCATCCGCCGCCCGGCCGTCAGCGTCACACTGGTGCCGTCGAACGGGTGGTAAACGGCCCCGGCATCAAAGACCGGTGTAACGCGTCCGCCCCGGTGGCCGTCGAACTGACGGAATTCAACTCCTCCGGAAGCAGTTAAATTCAACTTTCCCGTCGCCTGGTAATTAATGCGAGCGTTCACCTGCTCGAAGGTTTGATCCGGATTTGGATCGTCCACAAAATCGTAGCCAGCGGTGCCGCCAATGCCGACCACGACCTTTGGCGTCCAATTATAGTTAAGGTAAAGCCCTCCTGAAATAATTTCGGAGCTGATGAAATCGGGGTAGTCAAAGATCGAGGCATTAAATTCACCCGTCAGAAATAGTTTCCCGCTGAGCTCATAATTTGCTGTCAAGCGTGTGGTGTAGAGATTCAGCCGTGTGCGCGTGCTCACATCGACGTTTGCCAGCAGTCCGGTCGTATCGAGTGTGCTGTTGAGATTTGCCCCATCGAGTATCGCCACTTCCTGGTTCAGATTTAGCGACAAACGGCTGAACCGATACTGGCCTTCGAGGCGGATCAAATGCTCAACCGCGTCCTCGTCAGAGTGATCGACGAACAGAATTACACTCGGCATATAATCCAAACGGATGTAATTTCCTCCGCGCCCTTCGATGTCGCCGAACCCGACGGTAATCGCTGGTTCGATGGCAAAATAATAATCGGAGACTCGATCCGTATGGCTGATAAAGATGTTGTCGTCATAGACCCCTCGGACGGTGAGTCGCAGGCTGTAGTGAAAACGACGCGGCTCCGCTGAGGAAGCATTCTCACTACTGGGCATCACGCTCTTCGAGTCGAACCCGCCAAGAGGAGTTGTTGGCGCCGGTGGCGGCGGAGCAAGGTCGGTTTGCGCTGCTGTATAGTCAGTCGAAGAAGGCAATGGCTCTTCCTCAACGGGATCTTGTCCTCGCGCAGAAAAAGTGCAGGCAATAAAAATTCCCGCCATCAGCGCAACACTGGCACCGATCGGTTGAGCGAGCTTTCCGGTGCCGATTGATATGGAAGAAAGAAAGCAGTGGGACGACACGGCGGCGAGGCTAGTGTGCCGCTGCAAAACGGTCAATCGAAAAATTTTCGCCTGCAATGGCCTCGTTAAAACGGGCGCCGATTCTGCCAACCAGCGCGCAATTCGTGCCACCGAATCCCAATTTCCAGTGAATCCATGATATCGATTTGCGCTGTTTCGTCATCGGCCGCGGCAACGGACTCGGAACGAGTTGATGGCCATTGTTGGAAGTAGCCGGCGCCGATTGTGACCGGCGGCTGAGCGCCGGCGGATGCGTAGATTTTGCCTCGCCCGCACGTTACCCGGGTCGTCGTGTCGTCGGTCTGAATACGAAACAAGCAGTCCGAATCACCGCTAATCGTTACTTGACGCGAGCTGATGGAAAATTGCGATGCGCTTTTATCACTCTGGCTGAATAGAACCGTGATTTTTCCCTGGCTCAATCGTATTCGCGCGTTCCGATCACGCATGCCGCCATCGCTCTGGTTGCCGTCCTTCGTTATCCTTAGTTCTTCAATCTTGATTTCAGAATTTGCCGACACTTGCGCGAGAGCGGCGGGAACCAACGCAAGGTCAATCGACGCGCCCTCTGGTGTCCGCACCGTATTGCCGTCATGAATCCGGCTTTTGAGCGTGACCGGCTGAAAATTATTTTGTTCGGCGTTTCCGAAGACGACTGTTCCTTTGACGGAAAGCACGGTAGCTGCCGTTGCCCGGCTGATGCCTTTCGAGCATCCGTTTACTAACCCGCAACAAAGCACGAGCAAAACAGCGGGTGCGAGAAAACGCATCAGCAACTCATCCCAATGAAACAGATTAAAGAAAAAATTGGCCATGCGCTGGCGGGTGCAAATCGGGATTGGCAGCGCGTACCGGAGTCGAACTCGATGGCAGAAAGCTGGCAAGGGACTCACGGTGGGCAAATGTAACCACCCCAAATCGGCATCGCCACCGTTCATCCTGGCGACCGCCCATAATGCTGAGCTTCGGCACTTCCTTTTGCGCAATTTTTTGGGAACTTTGTCTTCCAGTTTCCGTAGAAGTGCTTGTGCACGGTGTAACATTCGACCTCATCTTCGGTGTGACCCTAGCTGAGGTTGACTCAAATTTCGCTACTGGTGCTGTTACGTAATCGTCTTACCGACTGTTTACCACATGAAATCCGGTTTACTTGCTGCAATTTTTGCGATCACCGGAGGGGTTGCGATTTTGCTCGCCGTTCCCGTCGAAGAA
>Ga0307278_10000306_pt1 | contig 25164 bp, 17 predicted proteins | sample ER_DNA_117_FD_194482 | JGI IMG/M metagenome (GOLD analysis project Ga0307278, IMG submission 194482) | Bulk soil microbial communities from the East River watershed near Crested Butte, Colorado, United States - ER_DNA_117 | ecosystem: Environmental > Terrestrial > Soil > Floodplain | place...
GCCTCCGCCGCGCCCCCCGCGCGGCGGCGGCGGCGCCGGTAGGCATGGCGCGCTCGGGCCTGGCCGACCAGGGCGTCTCCATGCGCCCGAGGAGCAGCGCCCCGAGCCCGGCCAGGACGTTCAGCCCGACCGCTACGTAGCTGGTGAGCCGGAGCCCGAGGAGCTCGATCAGCACGAACCCGGCCAGCAGCGTGCCGACCATGGCCCCGAGGGTGTTGGCCGCGTACAGCTCGCCGATGCGGGCGCCGGTCTCGTCCAGGCTGCGGACCAGGTGGCGGGTGAGCACCGGCAGGGTCATGCCCATCAGGAAGGTCGCCGGCGCCACGGCCGCGAACGCCAGCGCGAAGCGGACCATGGTGAGCGCGGCGGGCGCCTCCACGAGTTGCCCGTACAGACCCCGGTAGGCGTCGCCCAGACGGCCGAACACGAACGGCAGGACCAGGCCGAACGCGGCCACGCCGAGCTCCAGGGCGCCGTAGCGCCGCAGCGGCCGGCTGACGCGGTCGGCCAGCCGGCCGCCGACCAGGCTGCCCAGCCCCAGGCAGGCCAGGAACGCGGTGACGATGGTGGCCACGGCCTGGGTGGTGTTGCCGAACACGAGCACCAGCTCGCGCGACCACACCACCTGGTAGACCAGGCCGGCCGCGCCCGAGGCGACGAACAGGGCCAGGATCGGCCGGCGCAGGGGCGTGGCGGCGGGGCTCGGGGGACGGGCAGGGGCGGTCTGGACGGCCACGACGGCTCCTCGTCGGTGCTGGACTCGGAGGTCGAAGGCTTGCAGATCGAGGCCGAACGGGGCAACCGGTGCGCTCACCACCGGCGTGCCCACCCCGGCGGTGGTTGCCTGGGCCGGGCGCGGCCTGGTGACGTTCTGGTGACGGTCCGGACACGGGGCGGCCTGCGCGGTGGCTGGCGACCCGCCTGATCGGGCATGCTCGGGTGATGATCGACACCCTCCTGTCCCCCTCCCACCCCCCGGTCGCGGCCGCCGCCTCGGGCGGCCAGGAGCTCACCGGATTCGCCGGCTGGGTCGTCGACGTGGTCGGCGCCCTGGGCAGCTTCGGCGTCGGCGTGCTGGTCGCGCTCGAGAACCTGTTCCCGCCGATCCCGAGCGAGCTGGTGCTGCCGCTCGCCGGCTACCTGGCCAGCACGGGCCGCATGGCGCTGATCACCGCCATCGTCGCCGCGACCGCCGGGTCGGTGGCTGGCGCGCTGGTGCTGTACTGGGCCGGCGCGGCGATCGGCCGGGCACGGCTGGTGCGCATCATCGACCGCGTCCCGCTCGTCGACGTGGCCGACCTGGAGCGGGCCGAGGCCTGGTTCGACCGCTACGGCGGCATGGCGGTCCTGCTCGGCCGGCTTGTCCCCGCGGTACGCAGCCTCATCTCGCTGCCCGCCGGCCTGGAGCGGATGCCGCTGCTCCGGTTCACCCTCTACACCACGCTCGGCAGCGGCGTCTACAACGTCGTGCTGATCAGCCTGGGGTACGTGCTCGGTGAGCGCTGGGAGACCGTCGGCCGGTACAGCGACTATGTGAACTACGCGGTCTACGCGGCCATTGTGCTCACCGTGGTCGTGCTCGTGGGACGGCGGCTGGCGGCCCGCCGCCGCGAGACGCGGGGGTCGGACCTGACGACTCGCTGACGTCGCCGTCCTCGTCCTGGACGGTCACGTCGCGCCGGTGACCTCGCCGTCCTGGACGGTCACGTCGCGCCGGTGACGTCCTCGTCCTAGTGTCCCGAGTTACTGATTCGCTCCATCTTCGTGGCCGTGAACCTCCTGGTCGGAGGACCAAGAGTCGCCTGAGAACACCAACGGATCAACGATTCGGGACACTAGAAGGTCACGTCGAGCCGTTCGAGCCCGCGGACGATGTAGGCGGGCCGCCAGGCCGGCTCGGTGGCCAGCTCCATGCCGGGCAGGCGGCGGAGCAGGGTCGCGAACGAGACCTCGAGCTCCAGCCGGGCCAGGGGCGCGCCCAGGCAGAAATGGGTGCCGGCCCCGAACGACAGGTGCGGGTTGGGCGCCCTGGCGACGTCCAGGGCGTCGGGCCGGGCGAACACGGCCGGGTCACGGTTGGCGGAGCCGAACAGGAGTCCCAGCTCGGCGCCTTGGGGCACGGTCACGCCGTGGATGTCGGCGTCCTCGAGGACCCAGCGCTCGAACATCTGCAGCGGCGTGTCGTACCGCATGAGCTCCTCGACCGCACGCGGCACCAGCGAGGGGTCTGCCCGGACCCGCGCGAGCTGGTCGGGGTTGCGGAACAGCGCCCACCAGCCGTTGCCGGTCACGTTGACGGTCGCCTCGTGCCCGGCGTTGAGCAGCAGGACGCAGGTGCCGACCAGCTCCCCCTCGGTGAGCCGGTCGCCCTCGTCGACGACCCGGGTGAGGGCGGTGACCAGGTCGTCGGCCGGGCGGGCGCGCCGCTCGCGGACCAGCGCCAGCAGGTACTCGGAGAACTCGACGCTGGCCTGTACCGCCCGCCGGGCGGCGTCGTCGGTTGGGTTCAGCTCGTACATCCCGCAGATCCCGGCCGACCACGGCCGCAGCAGGTGCTGGTCGGCTGCTGGCACGCCGAGCATCTCGGCGATGACCGTCACCGACAGCGGCTCGGCGACCGCGGCCACGAGGTCGGCGGTGCCCGTGCCGGCCACCTGGTCGACCAGGCCCTCCATGACCGCCTGGACGCGGCCGCGGAGCCGCTCGACCATCGGCGGGGTGAACGCCTTGGAGACCAGCTTGCGAAGGCGGGTGTGGTCGGGGGGCTCGCGGTCCAGCATGCCGTTGCGGATCAGCTCCCAGAACGGCTCGTGCCAGTCGGACTCCTCGGGCCGGCCCATCTCGGCGTGGGTGGCGACGTGCAGGTAGGTGCGGGCGAAGCGGCGGTCCCGCAGCAGCGCGTTCACGTCGGCGTAGCGCGGCACGAGCCAGTGGTCGGTGGCCTCGTCGTAGTGGACCGGGCCGCGCTCCCGCAGCTCGGCGTAGACCGGGTAGGGGTCGGCGACGAACGCGAGATCCCAAGGGGCGAAGCCCAGGGCGCCCGGCGTCGTGCTCATGCCCACCTCCCGCGTGCCGACCGTCGCCCGCCGGTCGGGACCGGCGGGGCTCCAGTATGCGCCGGGTATGCGCCGGTCCCGGATGTGCCCGGGCGCGGGTTGCTCTACGCTTCGCTCATGCAGTCCAACCACCTCGGCGGCCCCGAGGGCCGGCTCGGCGACAGCGGCGGCCGGCTCGGCGGCAGCGGCGGCCCGGTCGGCGGCGCCGGAGGCCGGGTCGGCGGGCCCGTGGGCCGGGTCGAGGACCCGCCCCTGGTCACCGGGGCGGCCCGGTACACCGACGACCTGGCCGCGCCCGGGGCGCTGCACGCCGCCTTCGTCCGCTCGGTGGTAGCCCACGCCCTGGTCACCGGCATCGACACCGCGGAGGCGGCCGCCATGCCCGGGGTCGCAGGCGTGTTCACCGCCGCCGACCTCGGCCTGCCGCCGCTGTCACCGGACGGCGCGCCGGCCGCCTTCGCCCGGCCCGTCCTGGCCACCGAGCGGGTCCGGTTCCTCGGCGAGGCGCTGGCGGTGGTGGTGGCCGACACCCGGGCGGCGGCGGTCGACGCCGCGGAGCTGGTCGGCGTCGACTACGAGCCACTGGCGGCGGTGACCGACCCGGTGCGCGCGCTCGACCCCGGCGCGCCGGTGCTCTTCCCCGAGCACGGCAGCAACCTCGTGGTCGAGCGGCCCTGGCGAGGACCTCCGGCCGGGCTGGACGAGGCCGAGGTGGTGGTTCGGGCCCGGTTCGTCAACCAGCGGCTGGCGCCGGTGCCGATGGAGCCGGGCGCCGCCTTGGCCGTGCCTGACCCGGAGACCGGAGGGATCACCCTGTGGACGCCCTGCCAGGCGCCGTTCTCCGTGCGCGAGGAGGTCGCGGCCGCGCTCGGGCTCGACGAGGAGCTGGTCCGGGTGGTCTCCCCCGCGGCCGGGGGCGGGTTCGGCGCCCGGATCGCCGTCACCCCCGAGCAGCTCGTGGTGGCCGCGCTCGCCCTGCGGCTCGGCCGGCCGGTCCGCCACGCCGAGAGCCGCTCCGAGACGATGCTGGCCATGACCCACGGCCGCGCCCAGGTCCAGGAGGTCGAGCTGGGCGCGGGCGCCGACGGCATCCTCAGCGGTCTCAGGGTCCGGCTGCTGGCCGACTGTGGCGCCTACCCGCTCGCCACCTACCTGCCCGAGCTGACGCGGAGGATGGCCTCGGGCGTCTACCGCATCCCCCGTATCGAGGTCGACGTGGTCTGTGTGGCGACCAACACCACCCCGGTGGCGTCCTACCGGGGTGCCGGCCGGCCCGAGGCGACCGCCCTGCTCGAGCGGGCGGTCGACCTGCTCGCCGCCGAGCTGCGGCTCGACCCGGCCGAGCTGCGCCGCCGCAACCTGATCCCGGCCGACGCCTTCCCCTACCGGACCGCGTCCGGAGCCAGCTACGACTCGGGCGACTACGCGGGCGCGCTGCGGTGCGCCGTGGAGGCGGCCGGCTACGAGGACCTGAGGGCCGAGCAGGCCGAGCGCCGCCGCCGGGGCGCCGCAGCGCAGCTCGGCATCGGGCTGTCCGTCTACGTGGAGATGACCGGCTGGCAGTCCGAGGTGGGCGTCTGCACGGTGGGCGTGGACGGTCGGGTCACGGTGGCCACCGGAACGTCGCCGCAGGGGCAGGGGCACGAGACCGCCTGGGCCCAGCTCGTGGCCGGCACCCTCGGCCTGCCCGGCGAGGCGGTCCGGGTCGTCCACTCCGACACCGGCCGGGTCCCGAGGGGCAACGGGACCATGGGCTCGCGCTCCCTCCAGATCGGCGGGAGCGCGGTGCTCCAGGCCGGCCAGCGGGTCCTGGCCAAGGCCAGGGAGCTCGCCGCCCACCTGCTGGAGGCGCCGGTCGAGGACGTGGTGGTGTTCGAGGGTGAGGGGCTCGGGGTGGCGGGCGCGCCCGAGACCGCGCTGTCCTGGGCTCGGCTGGCCGAGGCGGCGGCCGACCCGGCCTGGCTGCCGCCCGGCATGGAGCCTGGGCTGTCCGCCGAGGTCGACTTCGAGCAGGCCGGCAACACCTTCCCGTTCGGCGCCCACCTGGCCGTGGCCGAGGTCGACGTCGAGACCGGCCGGGCCCGGCTCGTCCGCCACGTCGCCGTCGACGACTGCGGGCGCATCCTCAACCCGATGCTGGTCGAGGGCCAGGTCCACGGCGGCATCGCCCAGGGGGTGGCCCAGGCGCTGTTCGAGGAGGTCCGCTACGACGAGGAGGGCAACTGCGTGACCGGCACGCTGGCCTCCTACGCGATGCCGAGCGCGGCCGACCTGCCCGGCTTCGAGACCATGCACACCGAGACCCCGACGCCGCTGAACCCGCTCGGCGCCAAGGGCATCGGGGAGTCAGGCACGATCGGTTCGACGCCCGCCGTGCACAATGCCGTCGTCGACGCCCTCGCCCACCTCGGCGTGACCCACGTCGACATGCCGCTCACGCCCGAGCGGGTCTGGCGCGCGATCCAGGCCGCCAGACGCTGACCCAGCCATCCTCATCGTGAGGCGCTTCCGGCAATTAGCGATCTTTGGTCGCTGGTACTACAGCCCCGCTTCGCGTGCGCTCACGATCATTGGCGGCGGCTCGGTACGGCGGCGGCCCGGTACGGAGTCTGGCAGGCGGGGTGGGCGTGGGGCTCGGGTTCTCGCGGGCTAGGGAAAGTCGGTGGCATCGGCAGTAAACCCGGGACGGCTCCCGCACCGGCGGGACCCATGCCCGGATTGCCATGCCCACGCCTTGCAGATAGCCTCGTTGGCCGGGCTGACTGAGGGGGAACGTATGGGTTCGTTGCGCACCGTCGGGCTGGTGGCCGCGGCCCTCAGCCTCTTGACAGCGCTGTCTGCCGTCCCAGCGACCGCCAGCTCGCCGGACCTGGTCGTCAGCCAGATCCACGACATCCAGGACGCCGCCCATGTCTCGCCCTTCAGCGGCGAGGACGTCTCGGGCGTGGAGGGGGTCGTCACCGTCGAGCGTTCCAGCAGCTTTTGGATGCAGGACCCCACCCCGGACACCGATCAGGCCACCTCCGAGGGCATCCTCGTGTTCGGCTCCGGCGTCGGCGCTGTGGTCAGTGTCGGCGATCACGTGAGCGTGAGCGGACGAGTGCTTGAGTTCCGGCCCGGCGGCGCGTCGGCCGACAACCTGACCACCACCGAGATCAGCACGCCGGGGCTCAGCGTGGCCGTCCTCTCCAGCGGCAACCCCCTGCCCGCCCCCACGGTCGTGGGGGCGGGGGGACGGGTCCCGCCCTCGATGGTGATCGAGGACGACGCCTCGGGGAGCGTGGAGACCAGCGGGGTGTTCGACCCGGCCTCCGACGGGATCGACTTCTACGAGAGCCTGGAGGGGATGCGCGTCCAGGTGAACCAGGCCCTCGTGGTCGGTCCGCGCAATCAGTTCGGCGAGATCCCGGTGGTCGGCGACCAGGGCGCGCACGCGGGCGTCGACACCGTCCGCGGCGGCATCGTCATCCGCCCAGAGGACTTCAACCCCGAGCGGATCATCCTGGACGACACCCTGCTGGCGACCCCGGTGGCGAACGTCGGGGACGGCTTCACCACGTCGGTGGTGGGGGTCATGGACTACAGCTTCGGCAACTTCAAGCTGAACGTCACCGCCCCGCTCACCCGCGCCGACGGCGGCCTGCAGCGCGAGGCGACCCGTGCTCCGCAGGATCGGGAGATCGTGGTGGGGACCTACAACGTCGAGAACCTGGATCCAGGCGACGGCGGGGCCTTCGCGCGCCACGCCGAGCTGATCGTGCACAACCTGCGCTCGCCCGACCTGCTCGCGATCGAGGAGGTGCAGGACAACGACGGCGCAGCCAACAGCTCCATCACCGACGCCTCGGTCACCTGGAGGCTGCTGATCGACGCGATCCGGGCCGCCGGCGGGCCGGCCTACCAGTACCGGCAGATCGACCCGGTGGACGACCAGGACGGCGGCCAGCCAGGCGGCAACATCCGGGTCGGCTTCCTGTTCCGCACCGACCGCGGCCTCAGTTTCGTCGACCGCCCCGGCGGCGACGCCACCACGGCGACCACCGTGGTCGACCAGCCCGCGGGGCCGCAACTGTCGTTCAGCCCGGGCCGGGTCGACCCCCAGGACCCGGCGTTCGTGGATACCCGCAAGTCGCTGGCCGGCGAGTTCCGCATGCATGGCAAGAAGGTGTTCGTGATCGCCAACCACTTCAGCTCCAAGGGTGACGACGACCCGCTGTTTGGCCGGTGGCAGCCGCCGATCCGCTACAGCGAGCAGGCCCGCCACGCCCAGGCGCGGGTCGTCAACGACTTCGTGGACGAGCTGGTGGCGGTCGATCCCCAGGCGAACGTGATCGTGCTTGGCGACATCAACGACTTCGAGTTCTCCGACACGGTCGAGCTCCTAGAAGGGGGCGTGCTCACGACACTGATGGACACCCTGCCCAAGGCCGAGCGCTACTCGTATGTGTTCGAGGGCAACTCGCAGGTGCTCGACCAGATCCTGGTGAGCAACACCCTGCTTGGAAACTTCCCGATCGACTACGATCCGGTGCACGTCAACGCCGAGTTCGCCGACCAGGCCTCCGACCACGATCCGCAGGTGGCTCGCCTGGACCTGCGCGGGCGGCCGTCACCCGAGTAGCCCACACACTCACCTATTCAAACCTGGCCGGCAGCGGTGTTGGGAGTGCAGCCAGCGGCGTGATCACGGCAGGTGGAAAGTCCGTCCAGCCCGCGGCCGGAAACCGCTCGGTGTGCAGACGGCGGTCCAGGAACGGCTGCCATCTGGTCAGGGCGTCGATCGCATCCGACGGCGACAGCGCACCGTCCTTGATCGCGGCCGCCACTGGACCAGGGCCCGATCCTGCACATCCGCATCGCTACGCCACGCGGGCCAGGGCCCGCTTGCCGGCCTCCTCCACCAGGACGTCGAACAGCCCCTGCTGGGTGGGGTCGGTCGCGGCACTGGCCTCCGGGTGCCACTGCACGGCGACGAGCCAGCCGCTGGTCAGCTCGATCCCCTCGACGATGCCGTCCTCGGTCCACGCGGTGGCCACCAGCCCGGCGCCGAGCCGGTCGACCGCCTGGTGGTGGCGGGCGACGGCGTGCACCGTGGTGGCGCCCGAGGCGACGGCCAGGCGGGTGCCGGGCTGGATGCGCACGTCGTGGACCACCGGGTCGCCCCCGAAGGGGTGGCCGTGGGAGATCAGCCCGGGCAGGTCCAGGAGGTGCTGGTGGAGGCTGCCACCGAGGGCGACGTTGACCGCCTGCAGCCCGCGGCAGACTCCGAGCAGGGGCAGGTCGAGGCGGCGGCAGGCCCGGACCATGCTCAGCTCGAGGTCGTCGCGCTCTGGCTGGACGTCGAAGTCGGCCGCGTGCGCCTGCGCGCCGTAGCTGCCCGCCTGCAGGTCGCCGCCGCCAGTCAGCAGCACGCCGTCGAACGGGGCGAGCACCTCCTCGGCCGGCGCTGGCTCGCCCGCCGGCAACAGGACCGGCCGGGCCCCGGCGCGGCGCAGGGCGTCCACGTACGTCTCGGCGACCGCGAACCCTCCCGTCCGCCAGCCCCGTACCGCGCCCGCTTCGACGTGGGCGGTGGGAACGGCGATCAGGGGGGTGGTCATCGGACGTCCTTTCCTCGGTCGGGCAACGACGACGGCAGCATGAGCAGCCTAATTCGGCCTGCCATGACACCGAGCGACCCAGCGCCGCCGGTGATACCAGCGTCAAGGCTCGCTGTCCCTGGGCGTCGACGCCGCGGGGCAGCCCGTGCCAGGTCGACGTGCAGTGTAGGGAAGCAGGCCGGCCGGATCCAAGAACCGCCATATACCGACGTACGTGAGGTTCAGGGCAGGTGCCGCCATGTCCAGACAGACACGCGGATCAGCCAGAAGCCGGGCAAGGCTGGCGCACGGCCGACCAGGACTAGATCAATCGTAGTCACAACAGGCCATGCACAAGGTTGTCCACAGCTGTGGATGACCTCTGCCGAGGCCCGGCGGGGCATGGAACCGAGACCTGGCGAGGCGTGGAACCGAGACCCGGCGGGGCGTGGAACTGGTGCCGGACCTGCGGTACCATCGAACGCATGTTCGAGAACCGACCGGGGCAGGGGCAGGCGAGATGTCCGAGGACGCCGACCACGAGGTCATCGACAGCCCCCAGGCGCTGTTCCGGCACCTGTACGAGGCGCACCACGTCCAGCAGGCCCGCGACCTCGACCCGTACACGGCGCCGGTGCAGTTCTGGATCCGCAAGCACAACGAGCTCGAACGGGAGGCCCGGCTGGCGGCGCGCGACCGTACCGCCGAGCCGCGCGGGGCCGGCGAGAGCCGCGGTCCGGAGCCGACGCCGGCGGCGCGGCGAGCCACTGCGTCCTCGCAGGCCGGGGGGCGCCCGCGCGACCACGCGGGCCCCGACCCCGGCCCCGGACAGCGCCCCGCGGACACCACCAGCCGGGGCCCTGGGGACCGCGGCGGGCAGGCCCCGCCCACGCGGACCGGACCGGCCCGGCCCGCAAGACCCCAGACCGACCGGACCGGTCGAACCCGCCCGAGCGGCGGCGCGTGGGCGCAAGCAGACCACCCCGGTGAGGCCCGGGCGAACTCATGGACGCGAGCGGACCGGCGGGCCGGGACGCCCGAGGACCGGCGGGCCGGGACGCCCGAGGACCGGCGGGCCGGGACGCCCGAGGACCGGCGGGCCGGGACGCCCGAGGACCGGCGGGCCGGGACGCCCGAGGACCGGCGGGCGCCGGAGCCCGAGGACTGGTGGGCGCCCGCGCCCGGGGAGAAGCGGGCGCGGGCCGGTGTCGAGCCCTTCGAGGACCCGCTCGTCGAGGCGCTGGTGATGGCGCTCGTCGGGCGCGGCCACGACGAGCGGCGGGTGCGCGGCTTCGTGCGGTCCTACGTGAGCCCGGACGGTGCGCGGACCGGCGCGGACGGCGTGCGGGCGTGGTTCGTCGGGCCGGTCCTGGACGCCATCGCCGACCGGCTGGCGGCCGGGCCGGACACCCCCGCCGGCCCGGCCGCCCATCCCGCGCCAGGCGGCCGGGCGGCCGCGCCGGACGACGTGATGGCCATCGCCGACGTGCTGCAGGGGCAGGGACGCCGGGGCGGCGGGCCGAGCCGCGGCGGTCGCCCGGGCCAGGCCCCCGCGCCGGACGACGACGTGATGGCCATCGCCGACGTCCTCCAGCGCCGCCGCACCGGGCAGGGCAGCACCTGACCGGAGGGTCGATCGGCGGGCGTCACCCTGGGCCCGCGCTGCGCGGCCGCCGGCGCGGACGGCGCGCGCGGATCTCGTGAGCGACTCGTTGGCGCCCTCGTGCACGGTGGTGCTCCGCCTCGCCTGCGGGAAGGAGGAGCGCCCATGGCTCGCGTGCCGGATCAGGAGGAGGAGCACCTCAACGCGGCCCTCGCCTACGCCGAGCGTGGCATCCCGGTCCTGCCACTGCACCACCCCGTGGTCCGCACTCCGGTGGGCCCTGGAGCACGGGCGCCGGTCGTCTGCTCGTGCGGGAACCCGGCCTGCCAGTCGGTCGGCAAGCATCCACTGGCCGCGCGCGGCCTCGAGGCGGCCACCACCGACCCCCACATGCTCACCTGGTGGTGGCGGCGCTTCCCGCTCGCCAACGTGGGGCTCGGCACCGGCATGGCATTCGACGTGCTCGACGTGGACAGCTCCCAGGCGGCCAACGCGCTGCGCTGGTTCACCGTGGCCTACGTGGCCAAGGGCCGCGGCCCGCTGGCGCGCACCGGCGGCGACGGGTGGCACTTCTACCTGGCGCCGACCGGGCTCGGCAGCCTGCACCCGCGCGGGCTCGGCCGGATGGCGTGGCAGGGCCGGGGCGGCTACGTGGTCGCGCCCCCGAGCCGGCACGCCAGCGGCGCGGTCTACGCCTGGGTGCGCGACCTGGACACGCCGCTGCCCGAGGCGCCCCTGCCGCTCCGCGACCGGCTCGCCCCCGAGGCCGGGCCCGCCCCCCGCCAGGCGTGGCCGGGCCAGGTCGGCAGCCCCTACGGGCAGGACGTGCTCGAACGCTGGCTCGCCGAGGTCGCAAGCGCCCCCAAAGGCGAGCGCAACTGCACCCTCTACCGGGCCGGCCTGCGGCTGTACAGCCTGGTGGCCGGCGGGCTGCTCGACCGCGAGCAGGTCGAGGAGGGCCTCATGGTGGCGGCCGAGGCCTCGCGCCTGGCGGTCGAGGAGCCTGCCCAGACCCGCAGGACCCTCGCGCTGGCCGAGCGGGTCGGCTCGGCGCTGCCGGCCGGGGAGCGTGAGCACCATGGCTGACACCGCCGTGCGACCCCAGACCCGGACCTGCGACTGGTGCGGCCGGCGGGGCACCCGCGGGTTCGAGGGGCCCAGGTGCGCCGACAGCGCCGCCTGCCACCGCCGCCGCGAGCGGCCGGCCGTGGCACCGGCCCAGGGGGCCGACCGCAACCGGCTCCCCGCCCGCCCGGTCCTGGCCGAGGTGGTCCGGCTGGCCCGCCGCCGCCGGCTGTCCCTGCGCGAGCTGCTCGGGCCGGAGCTGTTCGGCGCCTACGGCAACGCACAGGTCGCCGGGACGATGAGCCTGGTCACCCTGGAGCGGTTCTGCGACGAGGTGCTGGGGTGGCATCCGCGGTCGCTCTACGGGGACGCCTACGACCGGGCGGCGAACCAGCCGCGCAGGTCCCCGCGAGGGCGCGGCCGGCGCCCGCGGGAGGGTCCCTCCCGATGCCCGTAGGGGTCCGTTGGAGTGGCGCGGCCCTCGCAGCGCCGCCTCGACCAGACGGGGGCTCTACACTCCCTGCCAAAACGCGCATAGACTCCGTGCCTGAGCATCCAGGCAACCCAGGCAGCATCGAGCATCCAGCAAGCCCGGTCCACGATCGTCGGTGCGGTGGGCGCACCCGGCCGGTACGGCGCCCGGCGACCACCGCCCCCACGGGAGCGCAGTCGGTATGACCCAACCCGTGGCCGCAGGCCGGACCACCGCCACCAGGCGGTGGAACCCCGTCGCGCGGGCGCGCACCACCGCCGGTGGGGAGGCCCGCGGGTGACGGCCGGGATCGACTTCCTGGTCCTCGGCCCCCTCGAGGCGCGCCGCCGGCAGCGCGCGCTGCGGCTTGGCAGCATCAAGCACCGCATGCTCCTGGCCAAGCTCCTCCTCCACCCGAACCAGGTCGTGTCCACCGACGAGCTGATCGACACGGTCTGGGGCGAGGAGCCGCCCCCGACGGTCAGGCAGTCGCTGCAGAACCACGTGGCCGCGCTCCGCAAGGCGATCGAGCCCGGCTGCGCTCCCCCGCCGCGCATGCTCGTCACCCGCGACCCCGGCTACCTGCTCGAGATCGACCCCGAGCAGCTCGACCTGCACCGCTTCCAGCGCCTGGTCGGCCACGGCCGCCGGGCGCTCGCCGAGGGCGACGCGGCCACGGCGGCGAGCGTGCTCAGGGAGGCGCTGTCGCTTTGGCGCGGCCCCGTCCTGGCCGACGTCGCCGCGGCGGCCGACGCGGCCTGGCCGGAGCTGGTCGGGGTCGACGAGCTGCGCGTGGCCGCGCTCGAGACCCGGATCGAGGCCGACCTCGCCCTCGGCCGCCACCACGAGCTCGCCGGCGAGCTGGAGGCCCTCATCCGCCGGCACCCGCTGCGCGAGCAGCTCCACGGCCAGCTCATGCTCGCCCTGTACCGCTCGGGCAGGCAGGCCGACGCCCTGGCCGCCTACCGGGAGGCCAGGCGCACCCTCGTCGGGGAGCTGGGCATCGAGCCGAGCGTGGGCCTGCAACGCCTCGAGCAGGCGATCCTGGCCCAGGACCCGGCGCTCGACCTGCTCGTCCCGGCCCGCGCGGCCGACGACGCCGCGGGGGAGGACGAGCACCGGCTGGCCGGCGAGGCCCGGGTCGAGGCGTTCGGCCCGACCGAGCGCAAGCTCGTCACCGTGCTGTTCGCCGACGTCGACGAGCCCGCTGGCGAGGCCGGCGAGCGCGACCCCGAGGACGTGTCGAGCATGCTGGAGCGCCACCTCGAACGGGTCTGGGCCGAGGTGGCCAGCTTCGGCGGCACGGTCGAGCACACCATCGGGGGCACGACCATGGCCGTGTTCGGCGTCCCCCACACGAGAGATGACGACCCGGAGCGGGCCGTGCGGGCCGCGCTTGCCATCCGCGACGCGCTTTCCGGCGCCGAGGAGCGCGGCCCCGGAAAGCACTGGGCGCGCCTCTCCACCTCCGGCGTGGAGCTGCGCATCTCGGTCACCAGCGGCGAGGCGCTGGTGACGGCCGGGACCGGCCGGGTCAACGGCGACCTGGTGGCCACCTGCGCCCGGCTGCAGCAGGCCGCGCCGGCCGGGACGGTGCTGGTCTCGGAGGCGACCGAGCGGGCCACCAGGCGGACGATCAGCTACGGCCCGGCCAGCCTGCTCGGGCTCAGCGGGCGGGCCAAGCCGGCCACGGTCTGGAGCGCGCTCGAGCCGTGCCGGCGAGCGGGGCTGGACGCCCTGACCGGGACCCCCGTACCCCTGGTCGGGCGCGAAGGCGAGCTGCGCACGCTGCTCGGTTCGTTCGAGCGTGCCCGCGCGACCTGCGGCCCGCAGCTCGTGACCCTGGTCGGCCCGCCAGGGATCGGCAAGACCCGCCTGGTGGCCGAGCTGGGACGCGCCCTCGAGGTCGACCGGGACCTCACCGGCTGGCGCGAGGGTCGCTCGCAGCCCTACGGGCAGGGCGTGACCTTCTCGGCGCTCGGCGAGATCGTCAAGGCGGAGGCGGGCATCCTCGAGACCGACACCGGCGAGCGGGTCGACCGCAAGCTCGCGCAAGCCGTCGGCCACGCCCTGCCCCACGACCCGGCCGCCGCCGGCTGGGTGACCGGGCACCTGCGCCTGCTCGTCGGGGCCGGCAGCGGGCAGCCGCTGCAGGCCGGCCGCCAGGAGGAGGCGTTCGCCGCCTGGCGCCGGTTCCTGGAGGGCCTGGCCGCCCGCCGGCCGCTGGTCCTGGTCCTGGAGGACCTGCACTGGGCCGACGACGACCTGCTCGACTTCCTCGAGCGCCTGCTCGACCCGGTGGACCCGGCGCGCTCAGCCACCCTGCTGGTCCTGGCCACCGCCCGCCCGGAGCTGCTCGAGCGCCGGCCGGCCTGGGGCCGCCATCCAGCGGCCACCACGGTCGGCCTCGAACCGCTGTCGGCGGCCGACACCACCTGCCTGCTCGGCGCCCTGCTCGCCCACCACCAGCTCCCCGGCGCGGTCGACCCGGACCTGCTGGCCCGGGTCGGCGGCAACCCGCTGTTCGCCGAGGAGTACGTGCGCATGCTGCGCGACCGCGGCAGGGCCGGCCCCGAGCCGCACCAGCCACGGGACGCCGGGCCGCCCGCGGGCCGGGACGGCCTGCCCCGGGCCCAGCCGGAGCTGCCGCTGCCCGAGACCGTGCACGCGATCGTCGCCGCCCGCCTGGACACCCTCCCGGCCGAGGACAAGGCCGTGCTCCAGGACGCAGCCGTGCTCGGCCGGTCCGCCTGGGTCGGTGCCGTGGCCGCCGTCGGCCACCACGACCGGGCCAAGCTCGAGGCCTGCCTCGAGCGCCTCGAGCAGCGGGAGTTCCTGTACCGGGCGGGACGGTCCACCGTGGCCGGCGAGCGCGAGTACCTGTTCAGGCACGTGCTCGTCCGCGAGGTGGCCTACGGGCAGATCCCCCGGGCCGAGCGGGCCGAGCGGCACCGCCGGGCCGCGGCCTGGCTCGAGTCCCTGGCCACCGACCGCGTCGAGGGCCGGCCCGAGCACCGGGCCGCCGGCCTGGCCGAGCTGCTCGCCCACCACTACCTCCAGGCGCTGGGCTTTGCTCGGGCCGCCGGCCGGGGCGACGGGGAGCTGGCCGAGCGGGCCCGCCTGGCCCTGTGCAACGCGGGTGACCGGGTGACCGCCCTCGGCGTCCATGCCAAGGCAGCCCGCTACTACGCCCAGGCGCTGGAGCTCGGGCCGGCCGGCGAGCTCGGGCCGGCCGGCGAGCTCGAGCGGGCCGAACTGGAGCTCCGGGCCGGGGCGGCCCACTGCCACGCCGACGGGGGCGGCGAAGACCTGCTGGCCCGGGCCCGCGACGGCCTGCTCGCCGCGGGCGACCGGGGTCGCGCGGCCGAGGCCGAGGTGCTGCTCGGCCAGCTCGCGTTCGTGCACGGGCGCAAGCGCTCCGACCACGTGAGCCGCGCCCTGGCGCTGGTCGACGGCCTGCCCTCCTCCCCGTCGACGGCCGCCGTGCTGAAGGGCTGCATGATGCACCTGCTGGTCGCCGAACGTCACGCCGAGGCCATCCAGGTGGCCGGCAAGGCGCTCGCGATGGCACGGGAGCTCGGGCTGCGGGAGGTCGAGGCGGTCGCGTTCGGGACCTCCGGGGCAGCCAGGGTGATGACCGGCGACCCCGGCGGCATCGCCGACCTCGAGCGCTGCATCGAGATCTGCGAGGAGCTGGGCTCGTTCGACGCGGTGCCCTGGCTCACCAGCATGGCCTTCGTGCACGCGATGCTCGGCGACCTGCCGCGCTGCTTCGCGACCAGGGCGGCGGCCTGGCGGGCCGCGGAGCGCCACGGGACCGACCGCCACCTGCGCTGGATCGGCCTCGAACGGGTGGCCGAGCACTACTGGACCGGGCGCTGGGACGATGCCGCGCGGACCGTGAACGCGCTGGTCGCCGAGACGGCGGGCGGCACCCCGCACTACATGGAGTGCGAGTGCCGGATCTGGCGCGGCCGCATCCTGCTCGCCCGCGGGGAGGTCGGCGCGGCGGTCGAGGACGCCGGGCAGGCCCTGCGGCTGGCCCGGGAGTCGGGCGACCCGCAGAACCTGGATCCCGCGTTCGCCTTCGGCGCCCGCGCGCTACTGGCCGCCGGGCGCGCCGGCGAGGCCCGCCCACTCGTCGACGAGCTCCTCGCCGGGCTCGGCGGTCGGCTGCTCAAGCCCGACCTGGGCGTGGACCTCGCGGTCGACCTGGTCATGCTGGGGCATCCGGCGAGCGTGCTCAACAGGGCCCTGCCCTCGCCCTGGCTCGAGGCGGCCCGGGCGTTCGTCGCCGGGGAGCCCGGCCTGGCAGCCGCGACCTACGAGGCGATCGGCTCGCGGCCCGACGCCGCCTACGCCCGCTTGGAGGCCGCCCGCCGGCAGCTGGAGGCGGACCCGGCCGGCGCCCAGCGGCGGCTCGGGGCCGCCCTCGGCTTCTTCCGTGAGGCAGGGGCCAGCGCCTACCTCGACGAAGCGGAGAAACTGCTGGTCACAGTGGGATGAAGCTGCGGTGAAAAGCTGTTCACGTGCACTTCTGGACGAACCAGGGCGAACGAGGCGAACAATGCTTCTCTGGGAGAGAAAACTTTCTCTCGATCTCCATGTCAGCAAGGAGTAGGCTTGCCCTCATGGTGCTCTCAAAGCCCCGTGACCGCATCCTTTCGACGGCCACCACGCTGTTCTACCGGGAGGGTGTCCTCGCCGTCGGCGTGAACCGCATCATCGCGGAAGCGGACGTGGCTCCCATGACGCTCTACCGGCAGTTCGGGAGCAAGGACGAGCTGGTCGCGTCCACCCTCGAGCAGTGGAGCACCCAGTGGCTGCACTGGCTGGCCGACAAGCTCGACCGGTCCGGAGACGACCCCGAGGCCCGTTTCGCGGCCCTGTGGGACGTGCTTGAGGAGTGGTTCGCGGCCGACGACTTCCACGGCTCCTTCGTGACCAATGCCGCCGCCGAGCTGCGCAGCGAGCCCGAGCATCCCGGCCACAAGGTGATCGCGGCCCACCGGCAGGCCATGCGCCAGCTGCTCGAGGACCTGGCCAAGGCGGCCAGCGCCTACGACGCGGCGATCCTGGCCGCCCAGCTCCAGGTGCTGATCGACGGCGCCGTGGCCACCGCGACCGTCGACCGCCGGCCCGGCGCGGCCCGCAGCGCCCGGCAGCTCGCGAACGCCGCTCTGGTCGCCAGCTCGTCGTAGCGGCACCCACCCCCGCGACCGCGCGGCACGCGTGCCCGCTCAGCCCGGCCCGTCGTCCAGGGCGATCTCGGTCAGCTCGCGCGCGTGCCTGGCCAGCCTCGGCTCACGGTCGACCAGGGCGCCCACGATGGTCCCCTCGACCAGCACCTGGAGCTGGACGGCGAGCCCGGCGGGATCGCGGACGCCGGCCGCGTTGGCCAGGTCCTCGAGCAGCTGGCGCATGGCCTGCCGGTGGGCCGCGATCACCGGATCCCCCGGGTCGCGTCGCGGCCCGGCGGTGGCGGCGGTCACTGCCGAGACGTGGAACTCGTCGGTCGCGAACCACTCCTCAAGCACGTCCCACAGGACGAGCAGCCGCGACCGCGGCGTGCTCCCGCGGTACGCGAGTTCCTGCCCCAGCCATTCGAGCCACCGCTCGCTCGACTGCTGAAGGGTCGTGGGTCTGCGGTCATTGTTGGTGTTGGCCATGCCACTGCCCTGCGAGGACGCTGTCTGCGGCGTAGATCGGACGCTTGAATCGAAAGGGGCAAAGGTCCGGGACATCCTTCTATCTGGATGCCGCCAGATGCAAGTCACGGCCCCTCCACTGCCTTGCTGAGCTGCGAGGACGTCGGCGCCCAACGCCTGGCGCAGCCGCTTGACCCTTGACTTAGAGATAACGATCTCTATCATATGACTCTGCGTCCCCGGAGCACACCGAGCCGGCAGGGCCCTCGTTTCGCTTGCTCATTTCTGCGCACTTTTAATAAATCGTTACTGACAAACGTATGTCTAGTCCTATACAGCCGCGCCCCTGAGAGATAACGTTCTCTATCACCACCTCGTACAGCGCGAGGGTGGCGCCGCTCACGGCAAGCTCGGCACGACCCGGAGGTGCCCATGCTTCCCACCCGCCCCCTGCGGGCCGTCCTCACGGTCATGCTCATGGTCTTCGCGACCATGAGCAGCCGCATCCAGCACGCCCTGCTCTGCTCCAAGCACTGGCTCACCGACGGCCCAGCCCTGCGGGCGGGGTACGCCGCCGCGGTCTGGGCCGCCGTCGCGCTCCTGGTCTTCGCACCCTCGAAGATCGTGTGGGGGTAACGGCATTGGGGACAGCCGGCCTCTGAACCGCGCGGGTGCGCCCGGTGACCACCGGGCGCACCCGTTCCGCGTACGGGGTGGCCTCCACCGGTGGGAAGCCCCGAGGGCACGACGGGCACGGCGCCGGGCGACTACGCTTTAGGGCATCGGAGCCGGTCGCGACGCCGGGGCGCGTGCGGCTGGCTGCGTCCGGCGACCGAGGAGCCGTCATGGGTGAGCCCGCTCCGCCCGGCGTCGCCCCGCCAGGGGCCGAGCGCAAGCTCGTCACCGTGCTACTCGCTGACGTGGACGAGGCGGTCGAGGACTTCACAGAGCCCGACCCCGAGGACGTGGCGCGGATGCTCGCCCGCCACCTCGCGCGGGTCCGGGCCGAGGTCGAGGCGTTCGGCGGCACGGTCGAGCAGACCGTCGGCGGTCGCACGGTGGCCGTGTTCGGGGTCCCGCGCACCCGCACCGACGACCCGGAGCGTGCGGTGCGCGCCGCGCTCGCGATCCGCGACGCCCTGAGCAGCCCCGGCCTGGGCGGGCCGGACCCCCGGACCGGTCCAGGGGTGCGGCTGCACGTCGCGGTCGCCACCGGCGAGGCGCTGGTCCGCCCCGGGACGGCCGCCGCCGGCCGCCAGCGGGTGCTCGGCGATCCCGTCACCGTCTGCGCCCGCCTGCTGGAGATCCAGCGGGAGGGCGCCGTGCTGGTCACCGAGGCGACCGGGCGGGCCACCGAGCGGACCGTCAGCTACGCGCCGGCCGGTGCCATCGCCCTCGGCGGGGGCCAGCCGGTCGCGGTGTGGAGCGCGCTCGGGCTGCGCACCGACCCCGTTGAACAGGCCGGGCAGCGGCCCTCCCACCCGCTGGTGGCCCGCACCCGCGAGCTCGGGCTGCTGCTGGACCGCTTCGAGACCGCCCGCGGCAGCGGCACGCCGCACCTGGTCACCCTGGTCGGCCCGCCCGGCATCGGCAAGAGCCGGCTGGTGGCCGAGCTGGCCGGCCGGGTCCGCGCCGGCACCGACCCGGCCACCTGGTGCCAGGGCTGCTCCCTGCCCTACGGCCACGGGGTGACCTTCTGGGCGCTGTCGATGATCGTCAAGGCCCAGGCGGGCATTCTCGAGACCGACACCGCCGCGCAGGCGGAGCGGAAGCTGGCCCGGGCCGCAGCCGCCGCCGTGCCCGACCCCGACGTCGCGACCTGGGTGGCCGGGAAGCTCCGCCGGCTCGTCGGGGCGAGCGCGCCGGCGGGGCCGGCCTCGGGCGACCGCGAGGAGGCCTTCGCCGCCTGGCGGCGCTTCCTGTACGGGCTGGCCCGGCGCCGCCCGCTCGTTCTGGCCGTCGAGGACCTGCACTGGGCCGACGACGCCTTGCTTGACTTCCTGGAGCGCCTGGCCGCCCCACAGGCCCCGGCCGAGGCGGGCCCCATCCCGCTGCTCGTCGTGGCCACCGCCCGGCCCGAGCTGCTCGAGCGCCGGCCGGACTGGGCGGCCGGCCCGCGCGACGACGCGGACGCCCCCGGCCCGGGCACGGCAGCCACCCCCGGCCCGGGCACCGCGGACACCCGCAGGCCGGGCACGGCAGCCACCCGCAGCCTGGTCGCCCTCGAGCCGCTCTCCGACCGTGACACCGGCCAGCTGCTCGAGGCCCTCCTGGCCCGCCACGGGCTGCCCGGGACCGTCGAGCCGGCGCTGCTGGCCCGGGTCGGCGGCAACCCGCTGTTCGCCGAGGAGTACGTGCGCATGCTGCGCGACCGCGGGGCCATGGGGCCGCACGGCGACCGCGAAGCCTCGGCCAGCGCGGCAGCCATCCCCGAGACCGTGCACGCGATCGTCGCTGCCCGCCTCGACGCCCTGCCGCCCGGGGAGAAGGCCGTGCTGCAGGACGCCGCCGTGCTCGGCCAGGCCGGGTGGGTGGGGGCGCTCACCGAGATCGGTCACCACGAGCGGGCCGGCCTCGAGGCCCGCCTGTGCCGGCTCGAGCAGCGCGAGCTGCTGCACCGGGCCTGGCGGTCCCGGGTCGCCGGCGAGGTCGAGTACGCGTTCAGCCACGTGCTCGTGCGCGACGTCGCCTACGGGCAGATCGTGCGGGCCGAACGGGCCGGCAAGCACCGCCGGGCCGCCGCCTGGATCGAGGCGCTCGCCTCCGACCGCGCCGAGGACCGCGCCGAGCTGCTCGCCTATCACTACCAGGCCGCGCTCGGCTTCGCCCGGGCCGCCGGGCAGGACGTGCCGGGCCTGGCCGACCGCGCCCGGGCCGCCCTCCGGGACGCGGGCGACCGGGCCGCGGCGCTCGGCGCCTGGGCGACCGCGGCCCGCTACCACGCCCAGGCCAGGGACCTCTGCCCGCCCGGCGACCCCGAGCTGCCAGCGCTCGAGCTGCGCCTCGGGCGCGCCCGCTGCCAGGGTGAGGGCGCCGGGCAGGAGGAGCTCGCCAGGGCCAGGGACGGACTCCTGGCAGCGGGCGAGCGGGCGCTCGCGGCCGAGGCCGAGATGCTGCTCGGCGAGCTCGCATTCCTGCACGGCCGGGGTGAGGAGCGGGCCGCCCGCCTGGACCGGGCGCTCGCGCTGGCCGCCGACGCCCCGCCCTCCCGCTCCAAGGCCGCGGTGCTCAAAGGCTGCATGATGCACCTGGTGATCGCCAGCAGGCACGCCGAGGCCCACGGCGTCGCCGAGGAGGTGCTCGCCATGGCCGGAGGCCTCGGGCTCCACGACCTCGAGGCCGACGCCATCGGCACGATCGGGCTGGCCCGGGTCGACGCCGGCGACGCCCGCGGCCTGGCCGACCTCGAGCGCGCCACAGCGATCCTCGAGTCGCTCTCCTCCCCCGGGTCGATCGTGTGGCACCTCAACCTCGCCTATGCCCACGCCGCCCTCGGTGACCTCGTCCGCTCCTCGGCCGCCCTGTCGGCCGCGTCGCGGGCGGCAGGGCGGTTCGGGTCGATGCGGCGGCTGCGCTCGATCGCGCTGCAGCGGGTCGCCGAGTGCTACTGGGCCGGCCGCTGGGACGAGGCGGTGCGCATCGTCGACGAGGACCTGGCCGGGGACGACCGGGAACGCCACTACCTGGAATGGGAGTGCCGCGTCTGGCGCGGCCGCATCCGCCTCGCCCGCGGCCGGGTCGACGCGGCCCTGGAGGACGCCCAGGCGGCGCTGGCGCTGGCCACGGATGCGGCCGACCCGCAGGCCCTCAACCCGGCCCGAGCCTTCGGCGCCCGCGCCCTGCTGGCCGCCGGCCGGACCGACGCGGCCAGACGGACCGCCGACGAGCTGCTGGCCGGGCTCGGCGGGAGCGCCCTCGGGCCGGACCTCGGCGCCGACCTGGGCGCGGTGCTGGCCGCGCTCGGCTACCCGGACGAGGCGCTCGACGCCCGCCGGATCCCGCCTTCGGCCTGGCTGGAGGCGGCCCGGGCCCTGGTGGCCGGCGAGCCGCACCAGGCCGCCGAGGTCTACGCACGGATCGGGTCGCGCCCGGACGAGGCGTACGCCCGCCTGGCCGCCGCCGGCCGGGCCTGGGCCGCGGGAGCGGTCGCCGAAGGCGAGGCCGAGCTGGCCGCCGCGACCGCCTTCTACCGCGAGGTCGGGGCCGGCGCCTGCCTGGCCGAGGCCGAGGCCATGCGGGCCCGGCAGCCCGGCGCTTCCACGCCGGCCGTCCGTCCCCGGTAGGCATACCCGCGGATAGTGGCATTACCGTCGCATTAGCGCCGGCTGCGACCTTCCCGGTATGGAGCGACCCACTCCCAAGCACCTGGCCGAAGCGCGCGGGTACCCGGCGCTGGCGCGCAACTCGGTGCTCATCGAGTCCCTGGGCGCGCTGCTCGCCATCGCCCTGGCGGTCACGCTGGTGGTGGCGCTGCTGATCGAGCGCCCTGGGTCGCGCGGAGACGGGCGCCGAGCCCCGACGGCGTCGCCGGCGTCCACTGCGGCCCGGGCCGTCGCCCCACCCATCCCCACCGCTGTCTCCACGCCGAGGGTGGGCACGACCAGACCGCCCGAGCCCACCGGGCCGCGGTACGACCCCGGCTTCGAGGCGGGCCTGGAAGGCTGGCGGCCGGTTGGCGGGGCGAGGCTCGAGCGGCTGGACGGGGCCAGGAGCGGCTCCTGGGCGGCGAGCCTGGCCGCCGGGTCGTCGCCCAACCCGGGCATGAGCGCCTCGGACGTGGCCAGGTGCGCGCCCAAGACCGCCTACAAGGCGTCCGCCTGGGTGCGGGCGAGCCGCCCGGGCACGACCATCACCTTCAACCTGCTCGAATACGTGAACGGCAAGCGGCTCGCGGTCGACACGGTCGGCGCGGTGCTTCCCGGCAGCGACTGGCAACGCATCGAGGTCGACCACTTCACCCACGTCCCCAGGGCCAGGCTGGCCATGGAGCTCGTCGCCTCCGGCCTGCCGCCCGGGTCGAGCGTGCTCGTCGACGACCTCGAGATCCGCGCGACGCCCACCGCGCAGACGTTCACGACCACGCGCTGACGGCCCACCCCGGGCCCAGCCGAGCCCGCCCTCCGGGCGGGAGAAAGGATGAGAGCACATGCGGTGGTACCGGTTCCTCCTGGCCGGTGGGGTCACGGCCGCGCTGCTGCTGCCGTCGGCGGCCGTGGCCGAGGGCACGCGCGTCACCCTGGACGACATGACCTGCACCGGCATCGGCGTCATGGGCACCGGCCTGCCCGCGGGCACCCCCCTGGACCTGGCCCTGGTGAACCGCGACAACAACAAGAACACGGTGATGACGCGCAAGACGGTACGGACCTCGGCCCAGGGACGGTTCGCGACCCGGATGGAGGCCCGCCTGAACCGGGTCCTCAGCCTGCGCGTGCTGGTGAGCACGAAGGACGGCAAGCAGATCGCCTTCGGCGACCACGTGATGCGGCAGTACCACGCCATGTGCGGCCTGCCCTTCACCGGGCCCGGGCACGCCGGGCCGACGCTGCTGGCCAGCTTGGGCTCGGTCGGGCTGGGCGTGCTGCTGGTCGTAGCCGCCTCGCGCCGGTCGAGGGCGACAGGCACCCCCACAGCCTGAAGCCGCAGCCGCCCGCCTCGACCCGGTCCCCCCTGTCCCCGGGATCGGCCCTGGCGGGCGGCTGCCCCTCCCCACGCCCGTCGGCCCCCGCGTCCGTGGACGCGGGGCCGACGGGCGTCCGGGGGACGGCGAGCTTCCGTGGCAGACCTGGGCCGCGGGAGCGGCCGCCGAAGCGGAGGGCCCTACGGTCGGGCGCCTCTGGGGAGCGAGGCCAGGGCGCGCTCGGCGCGCTGGAAGACCTCGTCGAGGTCACCTGAGGCGTTCACGCGCCGGACCCGCCCGGCGTAGTGGGCCAGCACCGGCGGCACGTCTCGCCGGTAGGCGACCAGCCGGGCCACCACCGTGTCCGGGTTGTCGTCGCTGCGGCTCTCCATGCGGGCCAGGCGCGAGAGCCGGGCCGACGCCACCTCGTCGGGCACGACCAGCTCGAGCACGAGCTGGACGCGGCGGTCGTCGGCTTCCAGCAGGGCGTCAAGCTCCACCGCCTGCCTGACCGTGCGGGGATAGCCGTCGAGGATGAACCCGTCGCCGAGCGCGGCCGTGACCACCTGCATCACGGCCCGGTCGGGCACGGCCTGGCCACGGCTCACCTGCTCGGCGACCCGGTGCGGGTCGCCCTGCTCGACCGAGGCGCGCAGCAGGCGCCCGGACGACACGTGGGGGACGCCGAGCAGCTCGGCCAGGGACGGGGCGAGCATGCCCTTGCCCGCTCCAGGAGGTCCGACGAGCAGGACGCGGCGCAGCTCGCTCACTGCCGCTGCCCCGGTGCGGGGCCGCTCCAGACGGGGATGCTGAACTCGCTCATGTACAGAGTGTACGTGCGCCGCGCCCAGGCGCCGAACGCGACAGCCGGCCAGAGCGCCGGTCAAGCATCGGCGCCGCGGGGGTGGCGGCCATCTCAGCTCAGGCTCACGCCGACCAGCCGGCCGATGCCGAAGGTGGCCGACGCGGCGATCGCACCGACCGCGAGCTGCCTGGCCCCCGACCGCAGCACCGAACGGCCGGTCAGCAGGCTGATGCCCGCGCCCACCAGGAACAAGGCGAGGGTGGACAGCGCCACGGAGCCGGCGAACGCAGCCCCGCCCGAGGCCAGCAAGAAGGGCAGCACCGGGACACACGCCCCACTTGCGAACGCGACGAAGCTGGAGGCCGCCACCCCCCAGGGCGAGCCGAGCTCGTCGGGATTCAGGCCGAGCTCCTCGCGGGCCATGGTGTCCAGCGCGCTCGACTCGTCGCGCATGATCCGGGCCGCCATCGCCTCGGCCTCCTCGCGGCCGATCCCCTTGGCCCGGTAGATCAGGGCCAGCTCGTTGGCCTCCTCCTCGGGCATGACCGAGATCTCCTCGGCCTCGAGGGCGATCTCCCGCTCGTACAGCTCGCGCTGGGAGGTGACCGAGATGTACTCGCCCGCGCCCATCGAGAACGCCCCCGCGAGCAGGCCGGCCAGGCCGGCCAGGAGGACCAGGCGGGGCTGGGCCTGGCCGCCGGTCACCCCCATGACCAGCGACAGGTTCGACACCAGGCCGTCGTTGACCCCGAAGATGGCCGCCCGCAGCCGGCCCGACGAGTCGCCCCGGTGCCACCGCTCGCCGCGCACGATCGCGCCCGAACGGGCCGCGGACGGGGTCATGCCAGCCAGGACCTTGGCGTGGATGCGCTCGTCGGTGGCCATGGCCCGGCTGGCCTCGGGCACGGCGTCGTAGTGCCCGGCGTCGGCCATCTCAGCCTGCTGGACCAGGGGGAACACCACGCCTGGGCCGAACCGGCGCGCGAGGAAGGACAGCAGGCGTGTCCGGACCGAGCGGCGGTGCTCACCCGGCCGCGGCTCGGGCTCCCCCAGCTCGGCCAGCTTGGCCGCCCAGTAGCGGGCGTGGCGCTCCTCGGCCCCGGCCAGCTCGAGGAAGATCTCGCGCTGCTCGCCGGAGGCCCGCTCGGCCAGGGCGCGGTACACCGCGGCACCGTCCATCTCGTCGGCCCAGTGCTCCCGGAACTGCCGTGCCTTCGACACCGCTCCCCTCCGGTTCGCTCACGCCTGGTTCACTCACGCCTCGCATGTCGAGAGTGTTGGCTCTCCGGGCGGGTCCTCGCAACCCCCGGCCCGGC